>Ga0210124_1000087_pt1 | contig 52992 bp, 51 predicted proteins | sample Muzzi_PWC_D2_FD_185554 | JGI IMG/M metagenome (GOLD analysis project Ga0210124, IMG submission 185554) | Wetland microbial communities from San Francisco Bay, California, USA, that impact long-term carbon sequestration - Muzzi_PWC_D2 (SPAdes) | ecosystem: Environmental > Aquatic > Marine >...
GACCCGCCGGCCAAGGCCTCAGGGCTGATCCCAGGGCGTCGGGCGCGGCAGCCAGCGCGGCACGTTCCGCTTGTAGCGCGCGTAGGCCTCGCCGAAGCGGCGCTCCAGTCCCTTTTCCTCCACGAGCGGGAAATAGACCGCGTTGGCCGCGAAGAAAACCAGCATCCAGCCCGCCAGCGGCCAGGAGCGGAACAACAGCGCCTCCGCCGCCAGCAGGACGAGCACGCTGGTGATCATGGGATTGCGCACGTGGCGGTAGGGCCCGCGCACCACCAACCTGCGCGGCGGGTCCCAGGGCGCCGGCGTGCCCGCCCCGACGGTCAGGAACAGCCGCACCGTCCAGGCCGCCAAGGCCACGCCGGCGACGGCCAGGACGAGCGCGAGCCAGAAGATGGCCCGATCCGGGCCGAGCGGCGCCGCCGCATAGTCCGTGCCCGCCGTCGCCCAGAGGATCAGCGCCGGGACATAGACCAGCGCGGTCCCCGGCAGGATGAGGATCGCCCGTGCAAGGCCCCAGGACAGCGTCTCGCTCCCTTCCGCGTCCGAATCAGGAGTCGTCGAGCAGCCCGTGCGCCCGGTGCCAGGCCTCGAGCGACTCCTCGGGATAGCGGTCGAGCCGCGCCTCGCCCGCGCGCGCATCGACGCGCACCCAGTTGGCCTTCGAGCCGAGCATCATGTGGACCTGCTCAGGCGCCGCCGGCAGCGGCGTGTCGATCGCGCTGGCGAAGGGGTGGACGAGGTCCGGCCAGGTCGCGTCCCAGGCCCAGAGCGCCGAGCCGCAGCGGCCGCAGAAGCGCCGCTCGCCCGCGCTCTCGGCGCCGTCGATCACGGCGTGGAACTTCCGGATGTGCTTCTTGCCGGTGACCTTCAGCGTGTCGGCCTTGGCGCCGAGGTTGATGGCGTAGCCGCCGCCCCCGGCCGTCTTGCGGCAGATCGAGCAGTAGCAGCGCAGATAGGGCACCGGCGCATAGGCCTCGACCGAGAAGCGCACCGCGCCGCAATAGCAGGAACCGTCGAGATGCATGGCCTCCTCCTTCCGATTGGCGCGCGACCGGCGTGCGCTACGCCGCCAGCTTGGCGAGCTCGTCCATCAGCTGGCGCACGCCGCGCACACGCGCGGCCGGGTCGTGCCACGCCTGCTGATAGACCAGTTTGTGGTCGGGGCGCAGCTTGATCCGGTTCGACCGGCGCGAGATGAACTGCACCAGGCTCTCCGGCCGCGCGAAGCGGTCCTTGTAGAACGATACCACCGCGCCCTTGGGTCCGGCATCGACCTTGTCGACCCCGGCGTCGCGGCACAGCCGCTTGATGGCAACGATCTGCAGCAGGTTCTCGACCTCGTCCGGCAGCGGCCCGAAACGGTCGATCAGCTCGGCCGCGAAACTTTCGATCTCGCTGCGGTCGACCAGCGTCGAGAGCCGCCGGTAGAGCCCGAGGCGCACGTTGAGGTCAGCGACGTAGGCCTCGGGAATCATCACCGGCGTGCCGATGCTGATCTGCGGGGTGAAGGCCTCGGCCGCCTCCGGCGCCTCGGCGCCGCCGCTGCGCGCCGCCGCCACGGCCTCTTCGAGCATCTGCTGGTAGAGCTCGATGCCGACCTCGCGGATGTGCCCCGACTGCTCCTCGCCGAGCAGGTTGCCGGCGCCGCGGATGTCGAGGTCGTGGCTGGCCAGGGTGAAGCCGGCGCCCAGGGTGTCGAGCGTTTGCATGACGTTGAGGCGCTTCTCGGCCGCCGGGCTAAGCAGGCGGCCGGGCGGCAGCGTCAGGTAGGCGTAACCGCGCACCTTGGAGCGCCCGATGCGTCCGCGCAGCTGATAGAGCTGCGCCAGCCCGAACATGTCGGCCCGGTGCACGACGATGGTGTTGGCCGAGGGGATGTCGAGGCCCGATTCGATGATGTGGGTCGAGAGCAGCACGTCGTACTGGTGGTCGTAGAAGGCGGTCATGGCCTTCTCCAGCTCGCTCGGCGCCATGCGGCCGTGCGCGACCACGACCTTGACCTCGGGCACCAGCTTGGCGAGGCGCTCGCTCAGGCCGGGCAGGTCCTCGATGCGCGGGCAGACGTAGAACACCTGGCCGCCGCGGAAGCGTTCGCGCAGGATCGCCTCGCGCACGACGACCGGATCGTAGGGCAGCACGAAGGTGCGCACCGCCAGGCGATCGATCGGCGGCGTCGCGATCAGGCTCATCTCCTTCACGCCGGACATCGCCATCTGCAACGTGCGCGGAATCGGCGTGGCGCTGAGTGTCAGGACGTGCACGCTTTCGCGCAGATCCTTCAGGCGCTCCTTCTGCTTGACGCCGAAATGCTGCTCCTCGTCGACGATCAGCAAGCCGAGGTCCCGGAAGCGGACCGATTTGCCGAGCAGGGCATGCGTGCCGATGACGATGTCGATCTTGCCCTCGGCGAGCTCGGCGCGGGTCTGCGCCGCTTCGCGCGCGGCCACCAGGCGCGAGAGCTGCGCGACGCGCACCGGCAATCCGGCGAAGCGGTCGACGAAGGTGCGGAGGTGCTGGCGCGCCAGCAGCGTCGTGGGCACGACCAGGGCGACCTGGCGCCCGCTCATCACCGCGACGAAGGCGGCGCGCAGGGCGACCTCGGTCTTGCCGAAGCCGACGTCGCCGCAGATCAGCCGGTCCATCGGCCGCCCGGCCGCGAGGTCCTCCAGCGTGTCCTCGATGGCGCGCAGCTGGTCCTCGGTCTCGGGATAGGGAAAGCGCGCCGCGAACTCGTCGTAGAGCCCGGCCGGCGGCTGCAGAGGCTCGGCCTCGCTCATCGCCCGCTTTGCGGCGATGGCGATGAGCCGCCCGGCGATCTCGCGTATGCGTGCCTTGACCCGCGCCTTGCGCGCCTGCCAGCCGGCGCCGCCGAGGCGGTCGAGCTCGACCTCGGCGTCCTCGGCGCCGAAACGCGACAGCACCTCGATGTTCTCGACCGGCACGAAGAGACGGTCGCCGCCGTAATAGATCACCTTGAGACAGTCGTGCGGCGCGCCGCCGACTTCGAGCGCCTCCAGCCCGCGGTATTGTCCGATGCCGTGGTCGACGTGGACGACGTAGTCGCCCTCCTGCAGGGTCGAAACCTCGGTCAGGAAGTTTTCCGGCCGGCGGCGGCGCGCCTGCGGCCGGGCGATGCGCTCGCCGAGGATGTCCTGCTCGGTGATCAGGCTGAGCTCGGCGGTGGCGAAGCCGGCCTCGATGCCGAGCGTCGCCAGGCCGACCGTCGCCGGCGGCAGCGCCGCGGCCTCGGGCCAGGTATCCACCGGCGTCGGCGGCGCCAGTCCGTGCTCGCGCAGCAGCGCGCCCAGCCGGTCGCGCGCGCCGGCGCTGTAGCCGGCGACCAGGACCCGCCGGCCCGCCGCCTGCTCGGCGGCGATATGGCGGTCGACGACGTCGAAGACGTTCACCTCGGGCTGGGCGCGGGCCTCGGCGAAGTCGCGGCCGCGCCGGCCGCCGGCATCGATCGCGTCGTCCTGATGCTCGGGTGCGGCGAAAGGCGAGAATTGCGCCACGGCGCACGCCGCGAGCGCGTCGTCCCATTCCGCCGCGGCGAGATAGAGGCGATCCGGCGGCAGCGGCTTGTAGACCGTCTCGTCGGCCTTGGCGGCGGCGATGTCGTGGCGCGCCTGATAATAGTCGGCGATGGTCTCGAGCCGGGCGTCGCGCGCCTCGACCGCCTGATGGTCGAGCCCGACCGCCGCCCGCGGCAGATAGTCGAGCAGTGTCGACAGCGAGTCGTAGAACAGCGGCAGCCAATGCTCCATGCCCGGGTGCAGACGCCCGGCGCTGATCGCCTCGTAGAGCGGGTCGTCGCCGCGCACCGCGCCGAAGCACGCGATATAGCCGCGCCGAAAGCGCTCGATGGTGGCGGGTTCCAGGACGACCTCGCTGACCGGCTTGAGCGCCAGGCGCTCCGCCTGCCCCGTGGTGCGCTGGGTCAGCGGATCGAAGACGCGGATCGAATCGAGCTCGTCGCCGAAGAAGTCGAGCCGCAGCGGCTGCGCCTCGCCCGGCGGAAAGACGTCGACGATGCCGCCGCGCAGGGCGAACTCGCCCGGCTCGCCGACCGTCTCGGCGCGCAGGTAGCCGTTGTCGGTGAAATACGCGGTCAGGCGATCGAGCGGCAGCTCGCTGCCGCGCGCGGCGCTGAGCACGCGCCCGGCGAAGGCCTCGGCCGGCGGCAGGCGCTGCAGCAGCGCGTTGACCGTGGTGACGACGACGCGCCCGGCCGGTGCCGGCGGCGGGTCGATCAGGCGCGTCAGCGTGTCGATGCGCCGGGCCACGATATCGCGATGCGGCCCGACGCGGTCGTAGGGCAGGCAATCCCAGGCCGGGAAGTCCAGCACCGCGGCCGCCGGCGCGAAGAAGCGCAGCGCCTCGACCAGACGGGACAGCCGGGCGTCGTCGCGCGCCACGTGCAGCATCGGCCGGTCGGGATCCCGCGCCGCCAGGCGGACCAGGATCCAGGCGTCGAGTCCTTCCGGCGCGTTGGCGATCAGGCGCCGCCCCTGTCCGGGCAGCGTCACTTCGGCGCGCTCGCGCGCAATCTCCGCCGTGTCGTTCATCACCCGCTACGAGGCCCGCGGCGCGAAACGGAAATCGCGCAGCATGGCCATGACGTCGTGATCGTGGTCCGGCGCCGGCGCCTCGCGCCCGCACAGCCAGGCGTAGAGCAGCGGCTCGGGCACGTCGAGCAGGGCCTCGAAACGGTCGAGCTGTCCCGCATCGAGCGAATCGAGGTGCGCCGACGCGAAGCCGCCGAGCAGAAGGTCGAGCTCCTTGATGCCGCGGTGGGCGCTGCGGAACTTCAGCCTCTTGCGGCGGATCTCCAGGCTTTCCGGCATGGGTCCTGTGGGTCTGCGGGGAAGGCTTGCCCTGGGCGGCGGGATGCCGGGTAGGATATAGAGACTCTCGCGCCGCCTGTCAGCGCCCGCCCGCCAAAAGGTCCGTCTTGCGACCCGAAATCCTCTTTCCGCTGTTTGCGCCCCTGACCTCGTTGCCCGGCATCGGGCCGCGCAACGCCAAGCTGTTCGAGGCCCTGGCCGGCCCGCACGTCGTCGATCTCTGCTGGCACCTGCCGAGCGGCCTGATCGACCGGCGCTACGCGCCCAAGCTCGGCGCCGCCGAGCCCGGCCGGATCGCCACCCTGACGCTCAGGATCGGCCCGCACCGGCCGCCCCGCGCGCCGCGCCAGCCGTACCGCATCGCCGCCCGGGACGAAAGCGGCGAGATCGACCTGGTGTTCTTCCACGCCCACGGGGACTACCTGACCAAGGCGCTGCCCGAGGGCGAGGTGCGCGTGGTCAGCGGCAAGGTGGAGCTCTACGGCGGTCGCCTGCAGATGACCCACCCGGACCATATCGGCCGGCTGGAGGACCTCGCCAGCCTCAAGACGGTGGAGCCGGTCTACCCGCTGACCGCCGGCCTGACCCTCAAGACGGTCGGCAAGGCGGTGCGCGCCGCCCTCGAGCGCGCTCCCGAGCTGCCGGAATGGCTCGACCCGGCCTATCGCGAACGGCAGGACTGGCCGGCCTGGCGCGCGGCCCTGCTGGCGGCGCACGGGCCGGAAGACGAGGCCGCGCTCGCGCCGGCGACGCCGGCGCGCTCCCGCCTGGCCTACGACGAGCTGCTGGCCAATCAGCTCGCGCTCGCCCTGGTTCGCCGGCATCAGCGGGCGCAGCGCGGCCGGGCGCTCAAGGGCGACGGACGGCTGCGCGACAAGGTGCTGGCCGCCCTGCCCTTCGCGCTCACGCCGTCGCAGGGCGCGGCGCTCGACGAGATCCTCGCCGACATGGCGGGCGAGACGCGCATGCTGCGCCTGCTGCAGGGCGACGTCGGCAGCGGCAAGACCGTGGTCGCGCTGCTCGCCATGCTGGCCGCCGTCGAGGCCGGCTGCCAGGCCGCCCTGATGGTGCCGACCGAGATTCTGGCACGCCAGCACCACCAGACTCTGGCGCCGCTGGTCGAGGCCGTCGGCCTGCGCTGCGACCTGCTGACCGGGCGCGAGAAGGGCCGACCGCGCGCCGCCCTGCTCGAGCGCCTGCAGAGCGGCGAGACCGCGATCGCCATCGGCACCCACGCCCTGTTCCAGGAGGACGTCGGGTTTCGCGACCTGGGGCTCGTCGTCATCGACGAGCAGCACCGCTTCGGCGTGCACCAGCGCCTGACGCTGACCGGCAAGGGCCGGGCCCCCGACGTCCTGGTGATGACGGCCACGCCAATTCCGCGCACCCTGCTGCTCACCTCCTACGGCGACATGGAGGTCTCGCGCATTCACGGAAAGCCCGGCGGGCGCCAGCCGATCGACACCCGCGCCGTGCCGCTCGACCGTGCCGAGGAGGTCGTCGCCGCGGTGGCGCGCGCCTTGCAGCGAGGCGCCAAGGTCTATTGGGTCTGTCCGCTGGTCGAGGAGTCGGAGGTCAGCGACATGGCGGCGGCGGAGGCGCGCTACAAGGACCTCGCCGGCCGCTTCGGCCCGCGCGTCGGCCTGGTGCACGGGCGCCTCAAGGGCAAGGACAAGGACGCCGCCATGCTGGCCTTCGCCGAAGGCGACGTCGACCTGCTGGTGGCGACCACGGTGATCGAGGTCGGGATCGACGTGCCGAGCGCGACGGTCATGGTGATCGAGCATGCGGAACGCTTCGGGCTCGCCCAGCTGCACCAGCTGCGCGGGCGCATCGGCCGCGGTACCGGAAAGTCGACCTGCCTGCTGCTCTATCAGGGGCCGCTCGGCGAGACCGCACGCGCGCGCCTGCGCATCCTGCGCGAGACCGACGACGGCTTTCGTATCGCCGAGGAGGACCTTCGGCTGCGCGGCGCCGGCGAGCTGCTCGGCACGCGGCAAAGCGGCTTTCCCGAGTTCCGCCTGGCCGACATCGCCGTTCACGAAGAGCTGCTGGCGACGGCGCGCGACGACGTGCGTTTGATAATGGAGCGCGACGGGGGGCTGGATTCGCCGCGCGGGCAGGCCCTTCGGGTCTTGCTCTACCTCTTCGAGCGGGACGCCGCCGTGCGCTTTCTGCGCTCGGGCTGAGCGTGCGGGGCCGCCGCTATTTCGCGGCGCCGGCCAGGCTCGATGCCGCCGCTGCGCGCTTCACCGCCGCTGCGCGACGATCCGGCGGGGTGACGATGCCGCCGGAGACGACCATCTTGATGCCTTCCTCGACCGTCATGGTCAGGAGCTGGATCTCGTGCCGCGGCACGAAGAGGAGAAAGCCGGAGGTCGGGTTCGGCGTAGTCGGCAGAAAGACGTTGACCACCCCCTCGGGCGTTTTGCCCTGGACGTGATGTTCGGTCTCGCCGGTGATGAAGCCGATCGCCCAGCTCTCCTCGCGTGGGTACTGGATCAGCACGACCTCGCGGAAGGCCTGCGACTGCTCCTTGAGGATCGTCTCGATGAGCTGCTTGACCGCGGCGTAGATGCGCCGGATCACCGGCATGCGGTCGAGCAAACGCTCGCCGAGGCCGACCATGGTGCGCCCGATCAGGCCGGCGGCGAAGAAGCCGATCACCATGAGTGCGACGATCACCAGGACGACGCCAAGCCCCGGAATCGAGAACGGCAGGTAGGTCTCCGGATTCCAGGTATAGGGAATCACGTTGTTCACGCGGTCGTCGACGTAGCTGACGAACTCCCAGGCCAGCCAAGCCGTGATGCCGACCGGCGCCGTGATGAGGATGCCGGCGAAGAAGTAGTTGCGCAGCTTGCGCATGAAGCTGAGCTTTCCGCCGCCCTCCTGAACCTCCTGCCTGGCGGCGCGGCGCGCGGCCAGCTCGGCCGCGGTCTTCGGTGGCCGCTTGGCCGGCGTGACGATGCCGCCGGAGATGACCAGCTTGATGCCCTCCTCGACGGTCAGGTCGAGGGGGTGCACGTCGCGTTCGGGAATGAACAGCAGGAAGCCGGTCGTCGGGTTCGGGGTCGCCGGAATGAAGACGTTGTAGACCGTCTCCTGGGTCAGGTCCTGCACCTCGCCCTCGGTCTGCCCGGTGATGAAGCCGATGGCCCAGACGCCGCGGCAGGGATACTCGACCAGCACCACCTCGTCGAAGGCGCCGGCCTTCTCCGACAGCACCGTTTCGAAGACCTGCTTGGTCCAGCTGTAGACGCTCCGCGCCACCGGAACCCGCGCCATCAGGCGATCGGCCAGCCTGGTGACGGCGCGCCCGGCATAGCCCGTGGCGAAGAACCCGAGAATGGTCAAGAAAAGGACGGCGACGATCAGCCCGAGGCCGGGAATGGAAAACGGCAGGTAGGTTCCCGGATGCCACTCCACGGGAAGCAGCGGCGTGACCCGGTTGTCGACAAAGGTGATCACCTTCCAGGCCAGCCAGAAGGTTATGCTGATCGGCGCGGTCACCAGGATGCCGGCCAGCAGATAGTTGCGCAACCGGGTCGCCACGCGCCCCCGCCTGCGGCCCTGCGGTTTTGGCTGCTCGGGAGGGGTCTCCCGCGCGCTGTCCTGATCCGTCATTCCCTCTCGCCTGCGCTGGGGCGGGTGCGGCCCAATTTAAGGGCCCAATATATGGGAATGACCGGCCTCAGCGCCAGCCGGCCCTAGCCCGGGTCCCGCGAGCGGCCGCGCGACCGGCCGGGACGACGCGGGCCGCGGCGCACACCAAAAAGTGATCGCGCCCGGGATCGCGTCGCGCCGCCCCAAGAGTATTAATGAAGTGCCGGCGCGAGCCCACCGGCCCATGGACGCATACGCCCGATGACCGCCCCCAACCGATGACCGCCCCCAACCGATGACCGCCCCCGTCCGCCTCGTCGGCCTGAGCACGGCCGTACCGCCCTTCGTACTGCGACAGGACGAGGTGGCGCCGCGGGCCCGGGCGCTGTTCGCCGCGCACGGCGGGAACATCGCCCACCTCATGCCGGTCTACGACAATGCGGGGATCGCCACGCGCTATTCCTGCGTGCCGCTCGACTGGTACTCGAGCGCCGGCGGCTACAAGGAGCGCAACCGGGTGTTCCTCGACAACGCCGTGCCTCTGCTGCACAGGGCGGCCGAGTCCTGCCTCGCCAAGGCGGGCGTGATGCCGTTCGAGATCGACTGCCTGGTCACCGTCTGCACCAGCGGCATCGCCACGCCGAGCCTCGATGCCCGCCTCATGGAGCGCATGCCGTTCCGGCGCGACGTGCAGCGCCTGCCGGTCTTCGGCCTGGGCTGCGCCGGCGGCGTGCTCGGCCTCGGCCGGGCCGCCGCGATGGCGCGGGCGATGCCGGGCAGCAACGTCCTGTTGCTGGTCGTCGAGCTCTGCGGTCTGACGTTCCGCAGCGGCGATCTGTCCAAGAGCAACGTGATCGCCACCGCCCTATTCGGCGACGGTGCGGCAGCCGCCCTGCTGCGCTGCGACCGCACGGCGGTCGGACCGGAGCTCGCAAGCTGGGGCGAGCACACCTGGCCGGGCACGCTCGACGTGATGGGCTGGCTGGTCGAAGACGACGGCTTCGGCGTGCTGTTCTCGCGCGACATTCCCACCATCGTGCGCGAGAAGTACGGTGCCGCGGTGGACGCCTTCCTGGCGCGCCACGCCTTGAAGCGCGACGACCTCGACGGAACGCTGTGCCATCCGGGCGGCGCGAAGGTCGTCGACGCCCTCGAGACCGTCTTCGGCCGGGCACCGGGCGGCATGGCGCACGAGCGCGCCGTGCTGCGCGACTACGGCAACATGTCGGCGGCCACGGTCATGTTCGTGGTCGAACGGGCCCTGAGCCACGGTCTGCACGGACGCCATCTCGTGTCCGCCCTGGGCCCGGGGTTCACCGCCGGCTTCGCCCTGCTCGAAGCGCCGTGAGCCTGCCGCAGGTCATCGCGCTCTTGGTCGCGCTGCAGCGCCTGGCGGAACTCATCTATGCCCGGCGCAACACGCGCTGCCTGCTGGCCGCCGGCGGGCGCGAGGTCGGCGCGGCCCACTATCCGTTGCTGGTCGCGCTTCACGCCGCCTGGCTGCTGGCGATCTTTTTCTTCGTTCCGCCGGACGCCCCGGTGTCCTGGCCGCTGCTCGCGCTCTACGGCCTGCTGCAGGCGGCCCGCCTCTGGGTGCTGGCCAGCCTCGGCGCGCGCTGGACCACGCGGGTCGTCGTCCTGCCCGACCGGCCGCTCATTGCCCGCGGCCCCTACCGCTGGCTGCGGCATCCGAACTACGCGATCGTCGCCGCGGAGATCGCGGTGCTGCCCGCCGCCTTCGGCGCCTGGGCCCTGGCGCTGGCGTTCTCGCTGCTCAATGCCGGCGTGCTCGCATGGCGGCTGCGCGTCGAGGAGCGCGCGCTCGCGCCGCAGCGGCGCTAACGATAGAGCGGCAAGAGCACCAGGACGGTCACCGCATTCGCCAGCAGGATGGCGCCGATCATGAAGAACGCGATGATGTATCCGTGCAGGCCGGCATCGCGCCGGCCCCGGTTTCCGCCGATGCCGAGAAACACCGTGGAGAACCGGGCACTGATCGACTGCATGCGCCGCAGCTCGGCGCTCTGCCAGACCTGATAGATGATCAGGATGTAGATGGCCGAGGCGCTGACCAGGAAGCTGGCGAGCACCAGCGCCTTTCCGACCAGGACGCTCAGCGTCAGAATCTTGGGCAGCACCATCATGGCGGCGAAGACGAGAAGCGTGCCGCCGGTCAGGCGCCACTGCCGCTCTTTTGCGAATCGCATGGCTTGCGATGCGTCGGCGTAGAGCATGCAAAGCTCGGCATGGGCCGCTTCGTCGAGGTCCTCGCCGCCGCTTTGCGACCTGTCGTCGTCCACCGCCATCGCTGGATCCGGTCCCCCATCGCCAGGGCCGAGACGGCCCCGCCGCCGCGCGCTTACGGTCCATCCCCCGACGCGCCGCGATCCGCGATCCGGAACGCGCCCGAAATCACATCCCGAGCGGCGCCCCGAGTCGCAACGGTTGAATCATGCCCAAACGCGGCCGGCGGCACAACTGCGCCGCCCGGCGCATCGGAATCGCAGGATCGAACATGGAAAGAAGGAGATGGTGCGGCTGGAGGGACTCGAACCCCCACTCCCTTGCGAGAACTAGCACCTGAAGCTAGCGCGTCTACCAATTCCGCCACAGCCGCGTGGCCACCGGCCGCTCGGGCCGTTCGATCGTGCCGTTGGGGCCATCCGACGCCCGCCGCCGGAATGGTGCGGCTGAGAGGACTTGAACCTCCACGGGGTTTCCCCCACAGCGCCCTCAACGCTGCGCGTCTACCAATTCCGCCACAGCCGCCCTGGCGGGGCGCGCAAGACGCCCGTCGGCACGGGCCGCTTTATACCGTCCCGGCGCCGCAGGGCAATTGAAATCTGTGGGCTCGCTCCGCCCGCCTTGCCCCGGCCGACAGCGGCGCTATGCTGCCCGTCGCAGGGGCGCGGACAGCGCCTTCCGTGATCCTTTTCGCCGCACAGCGCCCGCCATCGACCCACGATGCGAAATGTTGTCCTGATCACCGCCCTCGGCGCCCTTCTCGCGACCGCCATTGCCGTCTCCGCCCAGATCTGGTGGCGCATCGGCGAGGTCCAGATGAGTTTCCAAGGCATCGCCGCCCTGATCCTCGGCGCGCTGTTCAGCCTGCTGCTGGGCGGCGGGCTCATGGCGCTGGCGTTCTACAGCAGCCGCCACGGTCACGACGAGGCGGCCAGCGGGGCCTCGGACCTGAGGCGGGGCCGGGACGCCGACGGGGACGACCGCGAGGACGGCCCCCCTGCGATCTAGGAGCGCCTTGCGGGGCCTTCGGTCAGTATCCCTGTCGCCACGCCTGACTGTTCTTGCAGCGCTTGCAGACGTGGTTGTGGGCGCCTTCGGAGTGGAACTCCTCGCCGCAGACAAGACAGCGGCGCGGCTGCTCATCGCCGCGCGACGCGGCACGGGTGCTCTCGTTCTGTTTTTCCACGACTTCGGCCATGACGAGTCCTTTCTCGTCTACCCGTATGACCGGTGAAGGCGGCGCCACGGTGGCCGAATTGGGGCAAGACCGGGGCCCGGTCAGTCGCGCTCGGATGGCGCGGCGGCGTCGCGCGGCCGCGCCAGACGCGCCGAATCGAAACGGCCCAGATCGTTCTCGGCCATGACCTGACGCAGCACCGACACGTAATCCGTGCCGCGCTGGGAATAGGCCGTCAGGGTCGCGGCCAGCGCCCCGCCGCTCGGTGGGCGCCCGAGCGCCCGCAACTCGGCACGGCGCCGACGAAAGGCGCGGTAGGCGGGATGCCGGTTGAGGTTGCTCAAATAGGCGGCGACCGAGCCGGACAGCGTGCCGAAGCGGCGGACCGCGTGGCTGAAGTCGGCGGCGCGCGCCCGCGGCGTCATGGCGTCGCTGCCCTCTGCCGTCCACTCGCCGAAGAGCGCGTTACCCTCGACCGCGAATCGCGAGGTACCCCAGCCGGACTCGACCGCCGCCTGCGCCAAAGCCAGCGAGACGGGGACCGCATCGACCCGGCGTAGCAGCCGGGAGAGATCCGCTCCCGCGAGGCCGTAGTCCGCCGCCAGACCCGACAGCCAGGCCCGGTCGCGCCGCGACGGCCAGCCGCCCCCCGCCAGGCGGTCACGCAGGGCGAGCAGACGCCGGCGATCGCTCAGGACGCGTTCGTTCTCGCGCAGGATCAGGGGCAGCGTCGCCAGCAGGAAGAGTTCCTTGCGCCGCCCGGCATCGCTCACCCGGCCCCAGTCGGCCGGCAGAATCTTGAGGAACAGCCGCGGGACCGCCGCACGGTTCGCCGACACCGCGGCCAGGTCGTAGCCCCGTTGCGCGAAGCGCTGTTCCAGCTTGGCCACCCCTTGCGGCCGCAGGCTCGCCAGGTCCGGCAAAAGCGCCATCGCGAGCCAGACCGGCGCCAGGACGCCGAGCAGCACGGCGAGAGCGCCGAACGACGCCGCGCCCGGATGGCGCTGCGCCCGGCACAGCATCCCGCAGCAGGCGCGGCATAGGGGGAGACCGCCGCGTGCCACCAATGCACACGCAACGGCCCTGGCGCGGTGCGGAAAGCCGGAGCGGCCTAACACGACAAGCCCGTCTTTGTGCGGAATGACCCGGCTACGGCTTTTGCTGGGTTTGCTGGTTCGCCATCCATTCCGAGGCCATACGCTCCGCCTCGGCGCGCTCTTTGGCGGTCAAGCTGCCCGCCAGGGAATCGCGGCGTGCGACCGCCTTGTCGCGTTCGTCGCCGGGCTCGGACAGGGCCGCCGCCAGATTGAACCAGGCATGGGCACGGACCTTGTCGCGCTTTACCCCGATGCCTCTCAGGTAGGCTAGGCCCAATTGGTACTGCGCAGCGGCGTATCCATTCTGTGCCGCCCGGCGGTACCAGGCGATGGCCTCCGTCTCGTTCTTCGGCACGCCGCGGCCCTCGTAGTACATTTCCCCTAGGTAATACTGCGCGACGGGCAGGTCCTGCTGTGCGGCCAGGCGCCACCAGCGCACGGCGGCGGTGTCGTCCTTGGGCAAGCCCTGCCCGTTGGCGTACATGTAGGCCAGGTTGTGCTGCGCGTCGGCATAGCCCTGGGCCGCCGCCAACTGCCACCAGCGGACCGCCTCGGCGTAGCTCTGCTTGACGCCGCGGCCCTTCTCGTAGAGCCCGCCCAGGTTTGTCTGCGCCGCGGCCACCCCCTGGCCGGCCGCCTGGCGCCACCACTCGGCCGCCGTTGCCGGGTTCTTTTCGACCCCGAGGCCCTGGTCGTAGAGGTACCCGAGGTTGGTCTGCGCCTTGCCGTTGCCGAGCTCCGCGGCACGGGTCCACCACTTGGCCGCCTCGGCATAGTCCTGCGGCACGCCGAGCCCCTTCTCGTAGAGCGCCCCCAGCGCGACCAGCGCTTCCTGGTGGCTCTGCGCCGCGGCGCGCAGCCACCAGGTGGCGGCGGCCCCGTAGTCCTGCTCGACGCCGAGCCCCTTCTCGTAGAGCGCCCCGAGCTTCGCCTGGGCCTCCGCGTTACCGGCCTCGGCGGCCAGCCGGTACCACGCCGCGCCCGCCACGAAATCCTGCTCGGCGCCGATACCGTCGACGTAGCGGTTGCCGAGCTCGAGCTCGGCCTTGACGCTGCCCTGATCCGCGGCGGCCCGATACCAGCGCGTCGCCGCCGCCTGGTCGCGTTCGACGCCGGCCCCGTTGTCGTACATCCGGGCCAGCGCGACCTGGGCCTCGACCATCCCCTGCTCGGCCGCCAGGCCATAGAGCCGAGCCGCCTCGGCCTCGTCGCCCGGAACGCCATTGGCGTCCTCGTAAAGCACGCCGAGGTTGTACTGGGACGGCGCGTCGCCGGCCGCGGCCAGATCGCTCCAGATCTGGGCTGCCGTCTGGAAGTCGCCGCGGTCCGCGGCCGCCTGGCCCGCTTCGAAGCGATTAGCCTGGCACGCGGCCAAGACGAGCGCGCCCGTCAACGCCGTCGCGAGCACGAAGTATCTGATCATGCGATGGTCCCCTTTTTCGACGCGGCTGGCAGGGCGCCGACTGACGATGGTACACGGCGGCTCGGACCGGCAGCAACCGGCCGCGACGGTAACCGGACGTGTGCGACTCTTGCTTGAGAATGCACGCCATCTCGTTATAATTTCGTAACCTTTAATCATCCGTTCACTATCGGCTTGAAAGTCCGGATACAACGGACGAAGTGGGGTGGCATGCTACTGGCGCGGCTTTTGAAAAGGCTGGTTCAGACGGGCGAAATCCATGTGATCGATGCTACGGGGCGCCGGCATTGCTTCGGCCCACCCGGGAGCGGTCCGTCGGTCACGATCCGCCTGCACGACCGGCGCCTGCATCATCAGTTGTTCCTCAATCCGCGGTTACGGCTGGGCGAAGCCTATATGGACGGGACGCTGACGGTCGAGGACGGCTCGATCTACGACTTCCTCGACCTTACGACCCGAAACATCGGCTTCGGTCCGATGAACGGCCTCGACCGCTGGCTCCAGCGCGGCCGCATGCTGTGGCGCGGCTTTCAGCAGGCCAATCCGCTCGGCCGGGCGCAACGCAACGTGGCCCATCATTACGACCTGTCCGACGAGCTCTACGACCTCTTCCTCGACAGCGACCGGCAGTATTCCTGCGGGTATTTCCCCACGCCGGATGCCTCGCTCGAAGCCGCGCAAGTGGCGAAGAAGCGTCATATCGCCGCCAAGCTATTGCTCGAACCGGGACAGAAGGTGCTAGATATCGGGTCCGGCTGGGGCGGGCTGGCGCTCTACCTCGCCCGTGAGGCCGACGTCACGGTCGACGGCGTGACGCTGTCGACCGAGCAGCACAAGGTGTCCCAGCGCCGCGCCGAAGACGCCAATGCGAGCAACCGGGTGGCCTTCCACCTGCGCGACTACCGCGAAGTGAGCGGCCGCTACGACCGGATCGTCTCGGTCGGCATGTTCGAGCACGTCGGGGTGCCGCACTACGAGGAGTATTTCACCAAGGTGCGCGACCTGCTGACCGACGACGGGGTCGCGCTGATTCACACGATCTCCCATTGCGACGCTCCGTGCTCGACAAACCCCTGGCTCAGAAAATACATATTCCCAGGGGGTTACTGCCCGTCGTTATCAGAAATTCTTAAAGTCACCGAGCGCTTGGGCCTGTGGGTCACGGATATCGAGATCCTGCGCCTCCACTATGCCGAGACGCTGCGTCATTGGCGGGAACGCTTCCTGGCGCGCCGCGCCGAGGCGGAGGCGCTGTACGACGCGCGGTTCTGCCGCATGTGGGAGTTCTATCTCGCCGGCTCCGAAGTCTCCTTCCGGAACATGGGTCAAACGGTGGCGCAGATCCAGATCTCGAAGTCGATCGACGCCGTGCCGCTGACGCGCGACTACATTACCGATTGGGAGCGCGCCGAGGACCGCTACAAGACGCACGAGCCGCCGCGGCTGAAATCGGTGAGCTAGGCGCGCCCGGCGCGCGTCATCGGACCGGCCTTCCCGTTTCCGGCGCGACGGCCTACCGTGCCCGAATGGGGTTCGCCGTTACCAGGTCGCTCCTGATCGCAGCCGCCTTCGCGGCCCTGGCCGCGCCGGCCCACGCCCAGGACGCCGGCAACACCCAGGATGCCGGAGACGCCCAGGATGCCGGGGACGTCAAGTCCGGACGCGAACTGGCCGTCACGCACTGCAGCCGCTGCCACGTGGTCGGAGACTTCAACCCGTACGGCGGCATCGACAGCACGCCGTCGTTCCAGCTGCTGGCGCGCCGGGACGACTGGCACGAGCGCTTTCAGACGTTCTACGAACGCCGGCCGCACCCGGTCTTCGTACGGGTGCCGAACGTGCCGCGCTGGACCGATATCCCGGCGAACGTGGCCGAATTCGAGGTCACGCCGCGGAACATCGTCGATCTGCTCGCCTTCGTGGAGACGCTGCGCCCGCAACCGGAATAGGCCCCGGCCGCACGCCCCGGCTGTGCCCGGCGGCGCGGGCTCAGAGGGTCCAGCCGGTCGTATAGAAGTTGTGCAGAACGATGGCCACGTAACCCAGATTCACGACCGCCGCCGTCTTGAGCATGCGCCGCGAGGGGATCCAGAGGATCAGGCAGGCCAGCCCGACGTGGAACAGGGTTTTCGGCACGGCCCACCAGGGCCCCAAGCTGCTCTGCAGGCTTTCCACCAGCGGGTTGCCTTCGATGTGGCCGGCGGCCAGCGCCGCATTGGTGGAGACGATATCCAGGCTGCCGGCCACCACGAACACCAGGGCCAGGAACCGCGCCCAACGGACAAGCCGCTGGTCGCTGCGGGCGCGGGCGGCAATTCTTCTGGCCAAAGCGGTCGGCACGGTCCCTGGATCCTCCCTCCCGGCCCATTTGGGGCGATTCGAAGAGGATTATAACCCGTGCGACCTCTTTTCCTACCGAAATTTCTCAATCTGTACGATAGCTTAACCTATTGCCCAGGTGGCAGCAGCCGGTCGAAGGTCTCACCGTCGATCCAGTCGTGCGCCAGGATGCAATCCTCCTCGTCGATCACCAGGAACAAGTAGCGTCCGCGCGCGCCGGTGGTCGGCCCGTCGCCCGAATAGAGAAAGACGACCGCCGCGCCGTCGGCGACCCGCAGGGCATCCGTAGCCGCCCGTGCTTCCTCGTCGGTCAGGCGGCGGACGATCCCGCCGGTCGGATAGAGTTCGAGGAAGTTCTCGTGCATCGCCTCCAGGCGGCGACAGTCCTGCGCCGAGGTCGGTCCCGCCGCCAGCAGCGCCGCCGCGAACACTGGAACGATCATGAGTTTAATAGGGACCATCGGGCCTCCCCGACACCGTTGCGGCCCAAGTTCAGCAGGCCGACACGGTCGTTGTAAAGCGCCGACGGGGGGGCACGCGACGGTCGGGCCCGGGAGCGCCCCACGGGCGCCCCCGTAAGCCCTGGCAGAAAGAGCCTTACTGCTGCGCCGCGCAGGGGTTGCAGGGATTGGCGGCGCAGGGATTGCAGGGGTTCGCTGCCGCGCAGGGGTTGGCCGCGCAGGGGTTGCACGGATTGGCGGCCGCGCAGGGGTTGCACGGGTTGGCAGCGGCACAGGGGTTGCACGGATTGGCGGCGCAGGGATTGCACGGATTGCAGCCGGCCGCGATCTGCACGCCGGTATCGGCCGCCTTGACCGCCGCGCCCGGCAGGGCGATGGCCCCGGCGCTCAGGGTCACGACGCTCAATGCAACGATGGTTTCCTTCAGCATAAGTCTCCCTCCTCGTGAGATGACGGTTACGGTGTGGTCGGTTGCCGGCACCGGGTGATTTCCCCGGCCGCTTGCCTCATCGGCAATGCTGCAGGCTGAGGGCGAGACTTCACAAGCCTATCCGTCAGTTATCACGAATCTATAACGTGCTTCCGGACCCTCGCGGAGGCGTCGTCCCGGGCGCCCGTCACGCGCTGCTGCCGAGCCGCTACAGGCAGTCGCCCCTACGGATAGCCGCCCCTACAGGCAGTCAAAGGTGTAGACGAAGGCTTTCCGGCCGGTCGCCCAGCCCTGGACCAGATTGTCGCTGAGCGGTACGGCATCGTGCACGACGGCCTGCCGGCCGTACCGGCTGCAGTGCGCCTGGGCCAAGGCCCGGGGGCTGCTGTCCAGGCCCGCGACGATCTTGACTTGCGCCTCGTTGCCGGCAAGGACGCGGGGCGGCGGATCGCCTTGCATTGCCGCGCAGGCGGTCAGCATGGCGAACAGACCGCCGGCCGCGGCGGCCCTGGCCGCTGCCCGACCTGTCATGGAATCTGGCCTGCTTGTCATCCCGGCTCCCGGACCGCGGCAATGACGAATCGATTGATGTCGTCGGAGACTTGGTGATTCATCGCCGAAATGGCTCTCCGGTTCAATGGCCGTGTCCCGCGCGGTCGCCGGGAGAGTCCCATGCGGCGTCGGAAACTGCTATTGTGATCCCGGCTAAACAGAGGCTTACCATGCGCCCCTTCGACTTGCGTCCCCGGACCCGCGTTTCGAGATCCCAGCGCGCCGGCCGTGCGCTTCTCTTTCTGGTCGCCTGGGCCTCGGCCTCCGGGCTGTTCGGCGGGTTGGCGGTCGCCGGCTGCGGGCAGAGCCCGGGGCCCGGAATCGACTGGTCGAAGTGCGAAAAGGAGCGACTCATCCTGCGCGGCCGGGATTTGAGCGGCGCGAATCTGGAGCGCACCGATTTCAGCAACACCGATTTGGCCTCGGCCAACCTGTCCAAGGCCAACATGACGGGCGCGATCCTCGGGCGGACGCGGCTGCGCGAGGCCAACCTCGAGGACGCGATCCTGGCGAAGGTGCAGGGCGACCGGACGGATTTCGCGAAGGCGAAGCTCACGCGCGCCGTGCTTGCGAAGGCCGAGTTTCCGCGCGCGAATTTCACCGGCGCGGTGCTGGCCGCGGCGGACATGGCGAAGGCCGAGTTCGGACGCGCCCTCTTCGTCGGCGCCAACCTGCGCGGGGCCAATCTGCGCGACACCTACCTCGCCCGCGCCGTCTTCCACGAGGCCGATCTTTCCGGCGCCGACCTGACGGATGCCTACATGAAGCTGACCCGGATCGAGGGCGTCGACCTTTCCGGGGTTGCGGGCCTCAGCGCGCAGCAGCTGGCACGCGCCTGCGGCAATTCCGAAACGCTGCTGCCCGCCAAGATCGAGCGGCCCGAATCCTGGCCCTGCACCGATTTCGAGTGATGCCGGTCGCGGCACGGCGGCCGCAGCGCTGACCGCCGTAGGCGCCGTTCCGGACGTCAACCGGCACGCGGCAGCAGCACGGTAACGGCGGCTCCCCGGCCCCGCTCGCTCTGGATCGAAAGCCCGCCGCCGAGGGCACGGACCATCGCGCGCACCGTCGGCAATCCGAGCGCCACCTCGTCGTCCGGCCCGGTCCCGCCGGCGCCGCGGCCGAGCGCGCGCGCGATCCGATCCTCTGTCATCCCGGTGCCGCTGTCCCGGAAGGTCACGGCGACATAGTCGCCCGCCCGGTCCACCACCCGGTCCAAGTCGGCAGCGGGATCGAGACGGCGGTTCGCCAGCGTGACGGTCAGCCGGCCGCCGTCCGGCATGGCATCGCGGGCGTTCAGTCCCAGGTTCAGCATGGCATAGAGCAACAGGCGCGGGTCCGCCCGAGCGGGCCAGAGGTCCGCCGGGGCCTGCCGCTCGACAGCGATGCTCGACGGCAGGACGCGGGACAGAACGGCGCTCGCCCGCTCGAGGCTTGCCGACACGTCGACCGCCTCGACCTGGAGACTTTGCCGGCCGGCAAAGGTCATCAGGTTCGCCGCCAACATGCCGGCAAGGTGGACGGACCGCTCGATCGCGCTCATCGGCCCGGCGAGATCGGCATTCTCGGCTCCCGCATCGCGCAGGAAATCCAGATTCGCCTCGAGCACGAAGAGCAAGTTGTTTAGATCGTGACCGACACGGGCGGCCAGTCGGCGCAGCGCCGCCGTGTCGCGCGCCTCAGCGCCGGCGGCCCGTTCGGCGGATTCCGGCCGGCCGTTCATCAGTGTCTCGTGGTTCTCGGCGGGTGGCTCAAGCGCATTAGGTCGTGATTCCTAAGAATGCCGCGTTTTCCTGCCGAACCGGTGTCCCGGACCAATCCTGTCGCGCGATGCTTGCCCGCCCGGCGGGTTGTGACCATACTCTCAAAAAGCCTTTATTTGGACTGGTTTGTGGGGGGCACGTGCGCATCTTGTTGGCCGACGATCACCGGTTGGTCGTTGAGGCGATTCAGTCGCTGCTGTCCAGCCTGGACTCGGAGATCGAGGTCATTCAGGCGGCCAGCTTTCCGGACGCGGTCAAGAAGCTGGCCGGAGACGACGCGGTCGACTTGGTTGTGTTGGACCTGAACATGCCGGGCATGAACGGCGTGGAAGGGGTGCGCGTCATGGGCGAAAAGCACCCGCAACTCCCCGTCGTCATCCTGTCCGGCCAGGCCACCGCGGATCAGGTGCGCGAGGTCCTCAAGGCCGGGGCCCGCGGATTCATCCCCAAGGACCTCGGCGGAAAGGGCATGCTCCGCGCGTTGGAGCTGGTGTTGTCCGGCGAAGTCTTCGTCCCGGCGCTCGCCCTCGAAAGAGGGACCGACGGGCTCGGTGCCGGCGTGGGCGCGGTCGGCAAGTTTTCGCCGGAGAACCCGCTTTCGAACCTGACGCCGCGCGAGCGCGAGGTGCTCTCGCTTCTGATCGAAGGCCAGCCCAACAAGGCGATCGCCGACCGCCTCGGCCTCAAGCCGATCACCGCGGCGTTTCACGTGCGCGGCATCTTCCGCAAGCTGCACGTGGCCAACCGCACCGAAGCGGTCATCACGGCCATCAAGCTCGGGTGGAACGTTTGAGCCGAGGCGCACCGGCCGTCGGGTCGCCCCCTTCAGAGACGGAGCTTTGACCACCGTGGCCGAGCTGGGCTCTTTGCTTTACGTCGCCTTCGCTCTCCTGGTGTACATGTTCTGGCGCCGCGTCAGGGGAGAGACATTCGAAGAGATTCTCGAATCGAGCGAACGCGAACACCATCGTGTCGCGCGCGTCCTGAAGAAACATCCGCACGGCGGCACGTGGCCGGAATTTCAAGCTTGGCTGAAGGGCCAGCCCTGAAGGGGGCGCTTGGCGGGGCGGGCTTTATGCCGCGAGATCGCCGTCCTTCGCCCTTTCGGTTTGCAGCCGGGCGACCTCCGCCGACACATCGTCGAGCAGGCCGTTCAATTCCTTCTGGATCGCCCGCATTCGGCGCAGTTTATCGGTCAGCCTGGTGATCCCGTCGCCCACGGCCGTTTCCTGCTCGAAAAGCTCGCCTTCGCCGTCCAGCAGCCAACCGACCGAGACGTTCAGCACTCCGCAGAGCGTTTGCAGTTTGTTGGCGCGCGGCACCACGCGGCCATGTTCCCAACTCTCCAAGGTCGAGGCGTTGACGCCGATCTGCGTGGCCAACTCGCGCCGGCTGAGGCTCATATCCTGACGTGCTCTTGCGATTCGTGCGCCGAGGGCATCAGATTTCATGAAATCATCGCTCCTTTCGTATTTGTTGCGGCGTGGCCGATCCTCGCCGCGGCCGGCAATGGGCCGCGCCCGCACCCTCGTAAACTCTGCGAAATCCCTGGGAGCGCGGCGCGCCGCGCAAGGAAAGGGATGCGATTGGAGGATCGATAGGGTCAATCTGTACCGTCAGCCTAGCGATCCATTCTACAATTGCAATGCTGCGAAACCGTGAAGCACGGCCTCCGCGCTGCGAATTTTCAAGTCAGGGACAGACAAATAACTGATTCTAAAGCGATATTTCCCGTCTCGTTCCGGCACGCCCTGCGCCGACAAAGAACGCGGGAACGAATGGCGCGGCGGCGGTGTTCACGCAGGAGAACCTGTTTGCGAGGTTTCGCCGACCGGCGCCCTGTTGCGCGCCTCGGAGCCACCCGATCTGCGAAGATCAAGACCTGGGAGAACCCCCATGCTGTCGAAATGGAACGTGCACAAGCTGATCCCCGTGGCCGGCATGATTCTGGCCCTCTCCGCGGCCAACGCCGCCGCCGGCATGGGCAATGCCGGCGAAGAGATCAAGACCGCCGCGGAGCACGCCGGCTACGCGGCCAAGGCGCCCGACGTCAAAGGCGTGCAGATGCATCTGCATCACGCGATCAACTGTCTGGTCGGCCCCAAGGGGCAAGACTTCGACGAGTCGTACGGCAATCCCTGTGCCGGCGAGGGCGACGGCGCGCTCAACGACTTCGCCGGGCCGCCCGACAAGAAGGCGTACCTCGAGCAGGCGCTCAGCCTGGCGAGCACCGGCGTGACGATCCAGTCGCACAAGGCGGTGAAGTTCGTCGCCGAGGCCGTGCATGCCCTGCTGATGGACGCCCAGTCCTGACCGCGGACGCGGACGCTCGACCCGCGGGCTTCGGCCGACCCGGCCCCGGCCCTTCGCAGGCTTGATTTCCGGCCACCGCCGGCCCTCTATAGCCGGCGATGCCGGACTGGGACGAAAAATACCGCGCGGCGCCGGCGGGGCTGTTCGGCCCCGGCCCGAACGAGTATCTGCGCGAAGTGGTCGCCCGGTCCGACTTCGCGGCACGCAGCGCCCTGTTTCTGGCGGACGGCGACGGGCGCAACAGCCGCTGGCTCGCGAAGCGGGGCCTCGCGGTCGCGGCCGTCGACATCTCCGACGTCGCGACGCGCAACGCCCACGCCCTGGACGCGGCCGCAGCGGCGACCGTCGCGCGGACCGTCGCCGATATCGAGACCTGGCAGCCGCCGGCCGGGCGCCGCTACGACGCCGTGTTCATCCTCTATCTGCAGGGCCCTGCCGCGCTCCGCAGCCGCGCGCTGCGCCTCGGCTGGCAGGCCCTGGCGTCGGGCGGCTGGATCGTCATCGAGGGCTTCGCCAAGGCGCAGACCTGCGGAGCCGTCGGGCCGCCCTCCCCCGACCACCGCTACGATCTCGATGAAATCGCCGGGGCGCTGCCGGGACACCGCGTCGTCGAGGCGCTTGCCGGCCGCGTCCGGCTGAACGAGGGCGCGCGCCACCGCGGCGAGGCAGAGGTCGTCCGCTTCGTGGGACGCAAACCTTAACGCCGCGCAGCCATTCGTTTGCGCCGGCCGCGCCACGCCCCGGGGATGGGCAATTCCCGAGTCGACGGGCTCGACTCGACGGGGTCGACGGCCGAACGCCGGAAAGCGCTCCCGCGCGCTCGAACCGAACCGCCCGGTCATTGCCCCGGCGCTTTGCGCCCCGCCGCGTTGCCTTGGTGTCACGACAGCAGAGCTATGCCACGGATCCCCGCGGTTTCATCTGTCGCAACCGGAGCCGGACCGGTTTCCGACATTGTGCGAAGCGCACAAAGAGAGTTTTGCGGTTGCGGACACATGTCGACGTCAGGGTCGCGTCGAAGCGGCCGGCGCTCGATCGACGGACGTCCGGACGGCAAAAGGACGTGTCAAGGGCGAATGTCGTCCAAGAAGAGCCTATCTTTTTGATCGATATCGCATTTTTTGTGTGGGCGTTGATTCAGATTAATGCGCCCGGAAGAAGCGGCGCCGTATTTATCCTTCGGGGCATTGCTCCCGGTTTCCGCACTCGCGCGGTCATCGAGAATAGACGGAGGATCAAGATGAAGAGGATTTTGTTGTATGCGGCCGCCATGACCGTACTTGTCAGCGCGGGAGCGATGGCCGACGAGATGGCCAAAAACATTAAGAGCGGCTCCGTCGAGGAGCGGCTGCAGGCGCTCGCCGCCATTCAGCCCGGGCTTGGAACGGTCATGATGGAGTATGGCAATCGCTTCGCCAACGTCCACTTTGCGGCCGAAGCGGGGAATTGGGGGTTGGCGGCTTACCAGCTCAAGGAGGCCCGCGAGATCCAGGAGGTCGGAGAGATCACGCGTCCCAAGCGCGCAAAGAACTTGAAGAAATTCGAACAGAATTTCCTCGATCCCCTCGACGAGGCGATTCAGAAGGAAGACCTGTCCCTGTTCAAGACGCGGTATGCCGAGGCCATCGCCGGGTGCAACGATTGCCATGTGCTGTCGCGGTTCCCGTTCATCCAGTTCAAGGTTCCCGATAAGCCGATCGAATCGAACCTGAACTTCTATGCGGTCAAGTTGAAGAACACCGATCAGCAATGATTCAGGTTGGCCGCTTGACAGTGCGATAGCGAAGGCCCGCGGCCAGCCGCTTGATCCGACAGGTCGGTTGCGGGCCTTTCCGTTGCCGGCGACAGGTGCGCCGCGACGTCTTCTTCGCCCCACCCGGGCGAGCCTTCTTCTATGTCCCGGGGCCGCCGGCCGCGCCGGGAAAGCAGGGGTTAACCGTCGCCGTCACGCATAGCCAGGCGGACGCGTCGATGGGCTGATACGTGTCGACTGGCGTCACGACAAAAGGTGGTGCCGCGCCGGCAAGAAGATCGGGGTCTTCTGTTTACGGCCACCCCGATCCCCGAACGAGACCCGGCTCCGGAACGGCGCGTGCGCAGAGCGTCTAGCGTCGCAGCGAGATCGTTCCGGTGTCCCTAGAACTGCGATCGAGAACCTACACACTCCGTATCTAAGGCGAGCACGTTCTCGCTTCGTAGTCCCAGCTTCCCCCGTGATCCAGGCATGCGTCGATATCGAGGAAGTCCGGGTTGAATCCATGCACGCGCCAGAGAATGGCGAGGGCCGCGACGACGACGAAAGCGAGGGCGGCGATACCGAGGATGATCATTGCAATGAGAAACGGACGGTTCATTCTCTCGATTTGGGGTCTTTTTCGCTGAGCACGTCACAATCTTGGCAAAGATGCCGCTTTGACTATCCTATTGACCTCCCCCGCACCCATCCTTGCGGAAGGCCCTCCCTTGAGGCGCCCAGCCCTTTTTTGGCGGGACATGCCCCCAATATTCGGGAACGCGCTCGACCATGTCAAAACTGCAGCTCTCCAGGGTGTGCAGCAATCTTGGCGCGAGACGGGTGCCGCGCCGATACCGATCGAACGGCTCGGCCCCGGAACCGGTTGCTGCGGCCGGTCGTTTTTCGTTTAGCCGCGGCCGACTTCTAGTCGGTCGGTTGCGGTTAGGCCCGACCGGGTATGTCGCCAACCGGCCGGGCCGCGGATTCGGGCCCCCACCACTAAGGTGGCGGAGGCTTTTCGTCTGGCGCCTCAAATTTCACCGTCCGGTCACGATCGTGAAACCGGTCTTCGGTCTGCGTCTCCGTACCGGGTTCTCGGTTCACACTGACCGCCGCCCCACACCCCCCATTTGCGGGACTTCTTCTTACCTTGAGACCAGGCGCCGTCCCGAAATTCTGCCCTAGGAGAAAATGCCAGAGCCGTCGGTCGGTATTCCCTTCTGCTCCGCCCGGCCATATTCTTTTGCGGGGCATCCGTCACAATACTTGGTGCGGTGTCGTGGCGGCTCACGGAGCCGAGAGAGAGCATCGGACCTACGCTACGCTCATTTTTGCCTGCACCGCGATCGCCGTGGTGTTGGCGTTCATCGTCGCGTAGATCGGAAGTCGCTCTTAACTATTGACGGCGACTCGTCGTCGCGAGCGGGGGCTTTCTTTGTGCCTCTGATACAATTCTATTTCGCAGTGGCTACGCTTCATAGCCCTGCCCTGCGCATTCAAGCAGACGCCTCAATCGCCCTCGAACCGGACGCCGGCAGCCTGAAAGCAATGCCGTAGTCGTTCCTCCGTGCTAGCGGGTGACTCCCTTCCGTTCTCAACCCTACTCACCCGCAACTCGCGCGCACCCGTCCGCTCGGCCAGGTCGGCCAGGTCGGCCTGCGTCCATCCCAATACAAGCCGCGCCGCGCGGCATTGGCCGGGCGTCATGGTCGGAAAGATTCACCACAATAGGCTGGTCCGCAGCTCCTCATATCCGGGCCGCAGGCCCCCGTCAGGAAACGGCGAGGCCGACTCTTGGCCGGGGATCGTCGTGTCGCGCCACATCGAGCGATGCGGCTGTCAGGAACCTGCTGAGCCAGCCCGTCGACGCAGCGAATCCGCGCTCCACGCGCCGCCTCCGGCAAAGATCAGGTAAAGGAAGATGAAGCAATAGAGAATTGCAGCATCGCCGCCGTTCAGGGCTGGAAATAAATTGCGCGGCGCATGCGCCATGAAATAGGCGACCGCCATGTCGCCTGCCAAGATGAAGGCGACAGGACGCGTGTAGAGTCCGACAGCGAGCAGGATGCCGCCGACGAGCTCGATCACACCTTGAATTCCGTAGAGCGACAGAAGAGCCGGCGTGTTTTCCGTCGGCGGGAAAGCGAACAGCTTTTGCGTCCCATGCTCCAGGAAAAGCAGCGCTGCAATAATGCGCAGCACGCTTAGCATGTACGGCGTCCATTTCGCGAGTCGGTCCGGAACCATGGCTGCCTCCCTGATTTTCGGCGGACTCTCAGCCTAACGACCGGCCCCGGCATAGTCTATGCAGCCCATCCCCAAGCCCCACGGTTGCCCCGCGATTCGCCACGGTGGCTCCAGAAGGCCCCGGCGTGTTCGTCCGGGGACTGGCGGTGCTGCAGGGGCTTTCTTTTCGGTTGGTTTGCCGGGCCGCGCGAAGTTAACAAACCGGTTCCGAGACGGTCTTCACTCGTCTGTTTTTATGGGATGTTTTGGTGAGCCCGGCAGGACTCGAACCTGCGACCCGCTGATTAAAAGTCAGCTGCTCTACCACCTGAGCTACGGGCTCTCGCGGAATGGCGCGCCGGGCCTCCGCCCGGGGCGCCGGGAAAATAGGCGGCGGCCGCGACGGGGTCAAGCGACCGGGTCAAGCGCCCGGGTCGAGCCGACCGGGTCAAGCGACGCGGGCCCCCTCACCCCTCGCCGTTCTCGGCGAAGCGTTCCTTGAGCTTCTCGGCCACGCGCGGGCTGACGAAGCCGGACACGTCGCCGCCGAGGCGCGCGATCTCCTTGACCAGGCGGGAAGCAATGAACTGCTGGCGCTCCGAGGCCGTCAGGAAGACCGTCTCGATCCCGGAGTCGAGGCGCGCGTTCATCGTCGCCATCTGGAATTCGTACTCGAAATCTGAGACCGCCCGCAGGCCGCGCACCAGGACGCGCGCGCCCACGTCGCGCGCGAAGTGGATCAGCAGGTTGCCGAAGGGGCGCACCTCGACGTCCTGGCCCTCGGCCCGCAGATCGGCGAGCTCCGCGTCGACCAGCGCGACCCGCTCATCGACGGTGAACAGCGGGTCCTTTCCCGCGTTCTTGGCGACGCCGACGACCAGCTTGTCGACCACGGCCGCGGCGCGCCGGATGATATCCAAATGCCCGCGCGTAATCGGGTCGAAGGTCCCCGGATAGACTCCGATCCGCGGGGCGTTCCCCGGTGTCTTCTTCCGTCCGCTTCCGGCGTCGCTCATGCTTCATCCTCATCAGGCTGCGGCACGTCGCCGTTGTCGTCCTCTTCCGTCGCCTCCCCGGTCAGGCGCGCCGCCGATACGATGCGCTCGCCGTCGGCCACGTCGAACAGCCGCACCCCGCGCGTCGCCCGCCCGGCGATGCGGATGCCCTTGACCCGGCAGCGAATCAGCTTGCCGGCGTTGGTCACCAGCACGAGCTGGTCGGACGGCTGCACCCAGAAGGCGCCGACCACGCGCGACTCGCCGCCGCCCGAGCGGCTCAGCTCCATGCTGCTGATTCCCTGCCCGCCGCGACCGGCGACCCGGTATTCATAGGCCGAGGTGCGCTTGCCAAGGCCATCCTCGGCAACGCAGAGGATGAACTGCTCGCCGGCCTCCAGTTCTTCGATACGCTCCTGCGACAGGGTCCGCTCGGCGCCGTTCGGCGCACATGGCGCCTCGCCGTTCTCGCCGCCCTCGGCGCGCCGCTTGGCCAGGGCATAGCGCAGGTAGGCGTCGCGCTCCTCGAGGTCCAGCTCCGCGTGGCGCAGAACGGTCATGGCGATGACCTCGTCATTCTTTGCCAGGCGAATGCCGCGCACGCCGGTCGAGGTGCGCCCCGAAAAGACCCGCACGTCGGTCACCGGGAAGCGGATGCACTTGCCCCGCGCGGTCGAGAGGAGCACGTCGTCGTCCGGGCCGCAGGTGCGCACGCTCACCAGGCGCCCGTCCTCCATCTCGTCCAGCTTCATGGCGATCTTGCCGTTGGCCAGCACGTGGGTGAAGTCCGACAGGCGGTTGCGGCGGACCGTGCCCCGCGAGGTCGCGAACATCACGTCCATCTCGGCCCAGGTCGATTCGTCCTCCGGCAGCGGCATGGCGGTCGTGATGGTCTCGCCCTCGGCCAGCGGCAGCAGGTTGATGAGCGCCTTGCCGCGGGCCTGCGGCGAGCCGGCCGGCAGGCGGTAGACCTTCAGCTTGTAGACCATGCCGCGCGACGAGAAGAACAGCATCGGCGTATGGGTGTTGCAGACGAAGACCTTGCTGACGAAGTCCTCTTCGCGGGTCGCCATGCCCGAGCGGCCCTTGCCGCCGCGGCGCTGGGCCCGGTAGGTGCTGAGCGGCACGCGCTTGATATAGCCGGCGTGACTGAGCGTCACGACCATGTCCTCGCGCTGGATGAGGTCCTCGTCCTCCTGCTCGAAGCCGGCGTCCTCGATCTCGGTGCGGCGCGGCGTGCCGAAGCGCTCCTTCATCTCGACGAGCTCGCCGCGCAGGATATCGAGCAGCCGCGTATGCGAATCGAGGATCTCGAGGTAATCCTTGATCTGCGCCGCGATCTCTTGCAGCTCGCCGGCGATCTTGTCGCGCTCCAGCCCGGTCAGGCGCTGCAGGCGCAGCTCCAGGATCGCCCGCGCCTGGGTCTCGGACAGACGATAGGTGCCGTCCTCCGCGACGGCACGGCCGGGCTCGGCGATCAGCTCGACCAGCGCCGCCACCTCGCTCGCCGGCCAGGACCGCTCCATCAGGCGTTCGCGCGCCACGACCGGGTCCGGCGCCGCGCGGATCAGGGCGATCACCGGGTCGATATTGGCGACGGCGATGGCCAGGCCGACCAGAACATGCGCCCGGTCCCGCGCCTTGCCGAGCTCGAAGATGGTGCGCCGGGTGATGACCTCTTCGCGGAACGCGACGAAGGCGGAGACGATCTGCTTGAGGTCGAGCGTCTCCGGGCGGCCGCCGTTTATGGCCACCATGTTGATGCCGAACGAGGTCTGCAGCGGCGTAAAGCGATAGAGCTGGTTGAGCACGACCTCGGGCTCGACGTCGCGGCGCAGCTCCACCACCACGCGCAGGCCGTGACGGTCGCTCTCGTCGCGCAGGTCGCTCACGCCCTCAACGGTCTTCTCGCGCACGACCTCGGCGATGCGCTCGATCATGCGCGCCTTGTTGACCAGGTAGGGCACCTCGGTAATGACGATCGCGTGGCGGTCCTTGCGCAGTTCCTCGATCTGCGCCCGCCCGCGCACGCGCAGCGACCCGCGCCCCGTGTGATAACCGTCGCGGATGCCGCCGCGCCCGAGAATCACGCCGCCGGTCGGGAAGTCCGGCCCGGGAACCAAGGCCATCATGTCGTCGACGCTGATCGCCGGTTCGTCGATGTAGGCGCAGCAGGCGTCGATCACCTCGCCCAGGTTGTGCGGCGGGATGTTCGTCGCCATGCCGACGGCGATGCCGCCGGCGCCGTTGACCAGGATGTTGGGAAACCGCGCCGGGAGGACCACGGGCTCCTTCGTGGTCTCGTCGTAGTTGTCCTGGAAATCGACCGTATCGCGGTCGATGTCCTCCAGCAGCGCCTCGCTGGCCACCCGGTTGAGCCGCGCCTCGGTGTAGCGCATGGCCGCCGGCGGATCGCCGTCCATGGAGCCGTAGTTGCCCTGCCCGTCGATCAGCGGCAGGCGCATGGAGAAGGTCTGCGCCATGCGCACCATGGCGTCGTAGATCGCCTGGTCGCCGTGCGGGTGATAGATGCCCATGACGTCGCCGACGACGCGGGCCGACTTGCGATACGGCCGGTTCCAGTCGTAGCCGGCCTCCTTCATCGCGTAGAGGATGCGGCGGTGAACCGGCTTCAGGCCGTCGCGCACGTCGGGCAGCGCGCGCGACACGATCACGCTCATGGCGTAATCGAGGTAGGAGCGCTGCATCTCCTCTTCGATCGTGACGGGCGTGATGTCGTGCGTCGGGGGCGGGCTGTCGGCGGTCAAGTCCGGGTCCTGTCGCAGGCGTCCGAAGGCCGGGACGGCCCCCGGATCGGGCAGGTCGAATGGGTGCGATCAGACCGCCGGCCGGGCGCCCCGGAGGGCTCCCGAATCGGCGGCACTCGATCTATGCCCTAGGTAGCAAATTTTGCCGATGCGAACAAGGAAATGCGGCCCGATTTCCGATCGAGCAGTTATTTGTAATCTATTGTTATAACGATATTTTTTCTTGTCCGGAGCGGACGCCTGGCGGACCCGCCCAGATCGTTGTCGCAGGAGCGTTCCCGCCGCCCCCTATTGGCCCATCCCGTCCATCATTCCGTCATGATTTTCGTCGTCGTGGTCCTCGTCTTCGTCCGCCCCCTCGTGGTGGTGCTCGTGCATCATGTGCCGGGCCTCCGGCGTCAGGTCGTCCTCGGTGAATCTCATCTGCTCCTCGGGGTCGTGCACGAAGGCGACGATGTCGGACAGTTCATCGCCGGTGAACAGGATCTGGTGGCCGAGCTCGTCCTCCTGCGCCGCAATCATGGCCGGCGCCATGCGCCACATCTTCGCCGCCAAATCGAAGGGGTTCATCATGGGCTGCATGGTCTTGGCGTCGAGCGCCGCGGCGTCGTGTCCCCCGATACCGTGGATCGAATGGCAGGCGACGCAGCCCTTGGTGACGAAGAGCTTGCGTCCTTTCGCCGCATTCATTTCCGGCATCCGCATGTTGGGCATCCCGGGCATCGGCTGCACCATGCCCTGGCCCTGCATGCCTTCATCCGACGGCGTCGCGGCCTGCGCTTCGGGCGCCGGCTCGCTTTCCGCCTGTTGGGCGGCGGTCAGCGGTGAAAACAGCAGACCGCCGGCGGCGAGCAACGCCGCCGCAACCGTGGTCCGCACGAGAATAGCCGAGGTCATGTCCCCTCCTTTGCTGCGTCGCTTTGTGCTTGATTGATCTAGGATAATATCAGAATCGCGCAGATTGAGACCCGATCGCATTGCGATGGATCAAGTTTCCCTGTCTACCCCGTCGACTGACGGGCTGGCGCAGCCCTGTGGACAAAACCCCACGAATCCCGTCAACTGATGTCGGGGAAGGCGCGTTGTCCGCAGCGGTAGCGGCCGAGCCGAAGAAACGGGGGCAGCATGACCAGGCCCGCAGCCGGGGCCGCCTTATTGATCGCCGGCCTCGCCGTGACCGGCGGCGCGGCCGTGGTGGCCGATGTCGCCCTGGCGCCGCTCATGGACGGCGGCCTGTTCTATCTGCTGCCGGTCCTGCTGGCGCCTTGGCTGCGCCGACCCCTGGAGGTTCTCGCGCTGACGGCCGGGGCAGTGCTGCTGGCGCTCGCCGGCCACTGGCTGGCGCCGGGACCTCTGCTGGGCCGCGCGCTGGCGGCCCTCGCCATCGCAGCCGTCGGCGGCGCGCTGGCGCTGCTGAAACAGCGGGAGATCCGGCAGCGCGCCGAACGCGACGCCTTGGCGGCGCGGCTGCACGAGACGGAGGCGGCCCTGACGGCGACCCGCACCCACGCGGCGCTGGCCGGCCGCTCGGCCAAGGATTTCCTGTCGGGGATGAGCCACGAGCTGCGCACCCCGCTCAACGCCATCATCGGCTTCTCAGAGATCATCAAGAACGAGATCTTCGGGCCGGTGGGCAGCGCCCGCTACCGCAGCTACATGAAGGACATCAACGAATCGGGCCAGCACCTGCTCGACCTGGTCAACGACCTGCTCGACGTCGCCCGCATCGAGGCCGGCGAGGTCCGAGTCGACGAAGACTCGGTGGCCGTGCCCGCGCTGGTCCGGGCCTGCGTTGCGGAGATCGCGCCGCGGGCCAGGGCGAGCGCCGTACGGCTCGACATCGACATGGACGACGACCTGCCGCCGCTGCGGGTCGATCCGGCGAAGCTGCGCCAGGTGCTCGACCATCTGCTGAGCAACGCGGTGAAGTTCACGCCCGGCGGCGGCCGGGTGCGCGTCGCGGCCTGGGCGCGCCCGGAGGCCGGCTACGTGATCCAGGTGTCCGATAACGGCATCGGCATCGCCCTCAAGGACATCGCCGTCGCCCTGGCGCCCTTCGGCCAGATCGACAACCCCTTGCGTCGGCCCTTCGAGGGGACCGGCCTGGGCCTGCCGCTGGCCAAGGCGCTGGTCGAGATGCACGCCGGCTCGATCGACCTGCAGAGCGAGCCCAACGCCGGGACGACCGTGACCCTGCGCTTCCCGGCCGAGCGGATCGAGCGGCTCACGCGGGTCGCGTAAGCGACCGGGCCGCCCCTAGAACGGAATCTCGTCGTCGAGGTCGCCGCCCCCGCCGCCGCCTGACCCGCCGCCGTAGTCGCCGCCGCCGGAGCCACCGCCGGAACTGCCCCCGGGACCGCCCCCGGGACCGCCCCCGGAACCGCCCCCGGAACCGCCATAGTCGCCCCCGCCTTCGCCACCGCCGCGACTGTCGAGCATGGTCAGCTCGCCGCGGAAGCGCTGCAGCACGACCTCCGTGCTGTAGCGGTCCTGGCCGTTCTGGTCGGTCCACTTCCGGGTCTGAAGCTGGCCCTCGACATAGATCTTGGAGCCCTTGCGCAGGTACTTCTCGGCGATCTCCGCCAGGCGCTCGTTGAAGATCACCACGCGGTGCCACTCGGTGCGCTCGCGCCGCTCGCCGGTATTGCGGTCGCGCCAGGACTCCGAGGTCGCTAGCGACAGATTGGCCACCTTGGTGCCGTCCTGGGTGCTGCGGACCTCCGGGTCCCGTCCCAGGTTGCCGACCAGAATGACCTTGTTGACGCTCCCCGCCATAGCGCTATCCCTTCCGCTTTGTGGTCTCGGCCCGCCGCCCGGGGAAGGTGGTTCCCGGCCGGCCTCGTTCGGCGGGCGACTTTAACGGCTGTCCTCCGCAGCCGCCACCGCAATTCCGCCCTTTTTCCGGCCCGGCTTGGGGATAGAAATTGCCGCAGACGGTCGATTTTCCGGTCGGGATGGCCCATATTGGGAAGGCGTGTCACGCTGAAAGACCCCTGATCTTCGTCGAAAGCCATGAAAACCGCCCGCTCCGGCCGCAAGACCGCCGGCAAGAAGACTAATGCCCCGGCCGCGCAGCCCGCGCCGCCGGCCTTTCCCGCGGTCGAGGGGCCGAAGATCGCCGTCCGGGGGGCGCGCGAGCACAACCTGAAGAACGTCGACATCGACCTGCCGCGCGACCGGCTCGTGGTGATCACCGGCCTGTCGGGCTCCGGCAAGTCGTCGCTCGCCTTCGACACCATCTACGCCGAGGGCCAGCGCCGCTACGTCGAGTCGCTCTCGGCCTATGCCCGGCAGTTCCTCGAACTGATGCAGAAGCCCGAGGTCGAATCGATCGAGGGCCTGTCGCCGGCCATCTCCATCGAACAGAAGACGACCTCGAAGAACCCGCGCTCGACCGTCGGCACGGTGACCGAGATCTACGACTATCTGCGCCTGCTGTGCGCCCGCGTCGGGGTGCCCTACTCGCCGGCGACGGGCCTGCCGATCGAAAGCCAGACAGTCAGCCAGATGGTCGACCGCGTCATGGCCATGCCCGAGGGCACGCGGCTCTACCTGCTCGCCCCCATCGTGCGCGGGCGCAAGGGCGAGTACCGCAAGGAGCTGCAGGACCTGCAGAAGCGCGGGTTCCAGCGGGTCAAGATCGACGGCACGATCCACGAGATCGACGCCGCGCCGGAGCTCGACAAGAAGCGCAAGCACGACATCGAGGTCGTCGTCGACCGCCTGGTGGTGCGCCCGGGGATCGAGAGCCGCCTGGCCGACAGCTTCGAGACCGCCCTGCACCTGGCCGACGGCCTGGCCTTCACCGAGCAGCCGGCGGGCCAGGCGAGCGCCGGCAAGACCGATCCCAAGTCGCGCACCACCTTCTCGGCCCGCTTCGCCTGCCCGGTGTCCGGCTTCACCATCGACGAGATCGAGCCGCGGCTGTTCTCCTTCAACAACCCCTTCGGCGCCTGCCCCGCCTGCGACGGGCTGGGCACGACCTACTACTTCGACCCCGACCTCGTCGTGCCGGACCCGAAGCGTTCGCTCTACGACGGCGCCGTGGCCCCCTGGGCCAAGGCGACCACGCCCTACTACCGGCAGACCCTGGAAAGCCTGGCGCGGCACTACAAGGTCTCGATGCACACCGCCTGGAGCGAGCTGCCCAAGAAGGTGCGGCGTGCGATCCTCGAGGGGTCCGCCGGCACGGCCATCACCATGCGCTACGACGACGGCATCCGCGCCTACGAGACCAAGAAGGCCTTCGAGGGCGTCCTGCCCAACATGGAGCGGCGCTGGCGCGAGACCGAGAGCGACTGGATCCGCGACGAGCTGGGCCGCTATCAGGCGACGCGGCCCTGCGGCGCCTGCAACGGCTACCGCCTCAAGCCCGAGGCGCTGGCGGTCAAGATCGCCGGCCGGCACGTCGGCGAGGTCGCCGAGATGTCGGTCGCCCAGGCGGCCGAATGGTTCGGCGGGGTGAACGAGCAGCTGACGCAGACGCGCCGCGAGATCGCCGCCCGGGTGCTCAAGGAGATCAACGAGCGCCTGCGCTTCCTGGTCGACGTCGGGCTGGAATACCTGACGCTGTCGCGCGCCTCGGCGACTCTGTCGGGCGGCGAGAGCCAGCGCATCCGCCTCGCCTCGCAGATCGGATCGGGACTGACCGGCGTGCTCTATGTCCTGGACGAGCCTTCGATCGGGCTGCACCAGCGCGACAACGCGCGCCTCCTGGAGACGCTGAAGCGGCTGCGCGACCTGGGCAACACGGTCATCGTCGTGGAGCACGACGAGGACGCGATCCGCAGCGCCGACTACCTGGTCGACATGGGCCCCCGGGCCGGCTTGCACGGCGGCGAGGTCGTCGCCGCGGGACTGCCCGACGCGGTCATGCAGAACCAGGCGAGCCTGACCGCGCAGTACCTGACCGGGTTTCGCCAGATCCCGGTTCCGGAGCGCCGCCGCCGCGGCCACAGGGGCCAGAAGGTCCGCATCCTCGGCGCGCGCGAACACAACCTGCGCGACGTCGAGGCCGCCATTCCGCTCGGCACCTTCACCTGCATCACCGGGGTCTCCGGCAGCGGCAAGTCGACCCTGATCATCGAGACGCTGTACAAGGCCCTGGCGCGCCGCCTGCACAACGCCCGCGACCTTCCGGGCAAGCACGATGCCATCGAGGGCCTCGAGTTCCTCGACAAGGTGATCGACATCGACCAGTCGCCGATCGGCCGCACGCCGCGCTCCAACCCGGCGACCTACACCGGGGCCTTCACGCCGATCCGCGACTGGTTCGCCGGCCTGCCGGAGGCCAACGCGCGCGGCTACAAGCCGGGCCGCTTCTCCTTCAACGTCAAGGGCGGGCGCTGCGAGGCCTGCGAGGGCGACGGCGTCATCAAGATCGAGATGCACTTCCTGCCCGACGTCTACGTGCAGTGCGACGTCTGCAAGGGAAAGCGCTACAACCGCGAGACCCTGGAAGTCACCTTCAAGGGCAAATCGATCGCCGACGTGCTCGACATGACGGTCGAGGAGGCCGCCGGGTTCTTCAAGGCGGTCCCGGCGATCCGCAGCAAGATGGAGACCCTGCAGCGCGTCGGCCTCGGCTACATCCATGTCGGCCAGCCGGCGACCACGCTGTCCGGCGGCGAGGCGCAGCGCGTCAAGCTGGCCAAGGAGCTGTCGCGCCGGGCAACCGGGCGCACGCTCTATATCCTCGACGAGCCGACCACGGGCCTGCATTTCGAGGACGTGCGCAAGCTGCTCGAGGTGCTGCACGCCCTTGTCGAACAGGGCAACACCGTGGTCGTCATCGAGCACAACCTGGAGGTCATCAAGACCGCCGACTGGATCATCGACCTCGGCCCCGAGGGCGGCGACAAAGGGGGTCGCGTCGTTGCCGCCGGGCCGCCGGAGGAGATCGCCGGCGCGGCGGCGAGCTATACCGGCCGGTTCCTCGCGTCGCACCTGCGCCACGCCCTGCCCGCGCGCAAGAAGCGCGCCTGACGCTCAGAGCGGGCCAATGCCCGCCCCGTCCCAGAAGTCGGGCAGCCAATAGTGCATCCCGGTGTCGTTGAAGTCGCTGTGCGCCGTCGGGTCGCCGGGGTCGCGGCGCGCCGGGTCGGCCGGGCGGAAGCCGAACACGCGAAAATGGAGCCGGTCGCGCAGGTGGGCCGGAAAGGCGTAGGCGGCCGCCTCGACGTTGACCCACTTGCCGAGTGTGCGGTCGAGCATGGTGGGCGGCCCTCCGTACATCTCGTCGACCCATTCCAGCAGGCTGCCGCTCGGCGTCAGCCCCTGGCCGGTCACTTCGCGCCCGTCGGCCACCGGGTGCAGCATCAGGTCGTAGAATTCCAGGGTGAGTTGAGCGTCCATGACCGGCGCGACCGTTTCGAGGAACTGCCGGACGCTGCAGGCCGCGCCCATGTAGACGACGTTGCGGTACGCTATCTCATCGTAATAGCGGATCAGGTCGTTGACGATGACAGCGCCCATGGAATGCGCGATCAGCGAGATCTCGGCATCCGAGAAAACGTCGTCGCTCGGGGCGAGGCATTCGGGATCGCGGCGTACGCAGCGTTCGATCTCGGCAAAGAACTTGGAGAACCCGCCGGTCCCCTTGGGATAGCGCGCCATCTCCGCCAGGTCGCGGTTCTCCGGCTCGAACTCGCGCGGGCGCCGCAGGGTGTTTCGGGTCCGCCGCAGCATGTTCTCCCACGCGGTCTTGCCGAAAGCATCGACGAAAGGCGTGGTCACGAGCTTGACCGGCGCGGTCAGCGCGAAGAGCGCGGCGTTGCCGGCGAAGCGCCCGGCGGACTGTTCCGGGCCGTCGTAATGGACCAGAAGCGGCGTCGAGTCGGAGATGCGTTCCGCGCCGTCGCCTTCGAAGAGCGAATCGAGCGATTCCTCCGTCGTCTCCAGGAAGCCGCCCATCATGTTGAGATAGGTCGCCGGCGCGCGGGCGATTCCCTGACCGAGGTCGGCGAGGAAATAGATCGGCGTCGTCGGACGCGGCGTATCATAGCGCCGTCCATGGCGCACACGGCTGATCTGTTCCCAATAGGTGTCGGTGAACGCCGAGTTCCAGATCAGGAACACGGGAAAATATCCGGCACGCCGCATGCAGGGCGTCTGCTCGACCGCACGGCGCAATGCCGTGCCGTTGCCGTTGAGACCGCCGTTGACGTAGAACAGCAGCTTGGCCGGCTTGCCTGCCTGCCGGCGCTCCGCGCGGTACGCGGCGTAGGCGGTGAAGATGTCGCGGACATAGGCGGGGAAATCCACCGCGTTGGATTTGCCGGCCCGAACCCAGGGATCGATCACCTCTCCGACGTTGTCGAGGGCGAGAACGTGCTCGGCCAGCCGTGGTGTCTCGCCGTCATCATCGTCCCAATCGCGCGGCGCGCAATAGACCGACTCCGGGATGCTGCGGGCCACGACGCTTTCCGGCGGCGCCTCGGTTTGCCGAGTCGCACAGGCCGGCAACAGGCCCGCGATCAATAAGGCGCCGCACATGGCGACCGCCGGATATAGGCGCTGACGTGCACACTGCTCTGTTCTTTGCGCCCGGTCTTGCATGTGCCGACGGCCTCGAAAGGCACTCCATTCTTGCAGAAAACCGACTCATGATTCTCTCAGGTTCAATGCAGGGCATAACGATCGTAGTGCAAAGCGTCCGGCTACGGCCGGTTCCGCAACTGGCGGCCGTCATCCGAGAACGCTCTGCAGCTGGCGCAGGCCCAGCGGCATGGGCGCGCCGGAGCGGAAGGCGCGCCAGAGATAGGCCTTCGCCGTTCCGTGATAGCGCTCCGGCATTGCCGGAAGCAGCCGGTCCCGGTTCCACGCCGTGCCCGCGTAGCGCTTCGCCAGGGCGCGAATCGCCTTGGCCTTGCCGTAGGTCGTCTGACCGGAATAGTGCGCTGCCGCCAGGGCGCGGATGGCGCGGTCGCGCTCCCGGATCGCCTCCTCGCGCCACCACGGCACGCCGCCCTGTGGAAACTGCAGCCCGAAGGCGTCCTCCAGCGAGCGGCTCCGCCGCTCCAGATAGGAGCTCAAGGCGTGGCCCAGCCAAACCGACAGATCCTCTCGCAGGTTCTTGCCCTCGAGGCAGCGTTGGCTGATCTCACGGAGATGTTCGATCTGCTGGTACATCGGTCTTCTCCCAGAATCCCTTGCTATCCGTTATCTGCTTGCCGAGATGCGTGAACATTCACTCACCTCGGTTCAAAAATAGAATCGGCGACCGTCCCGCCCGGCCCACGCACCTTAGAAATCGAAAAAGCCTCCTCATGCCTGCAGCACCCTGAGACAGGCGGCCACGATGGGATCCGCCAACGCGGAAATCTTTTGCTTGATCCGCCCGCCGAGCAGCCGCGAGTCGACCACCTGGAGAATCACGCCCATGGTCATCGAGGCGCCCACGTCGGGATCCTGCGGCGGGATCTCGCCATGACGCACGCCGTCGCGGATGACGCGGCGGAACACCAGATAGGGGTTCGGCAAGCGCGGCGTCAGATTCTGCATGTGACGGTGCCGGGCCAGGAAGAGATAGGTGAAGGCGTCCGGGTCCGTCTCGTACGCCTTGAGGAAATACCGCACCATGGCGGAGATCTTGGCGACGACAGTCTCTTGCCGGGCCTGCTCCTCTTCGAGCGCGCGGCCGAGCGCGGTGTAGTGCTCGAAGAAGAGGTCCCGCGCTAGGTCGTCCTTGCTGGCGTAATGCCGGTACATCGTACCCTCGGCAAGGCCTGCGGCCGACGCGATGTCTCTTATTGTTGTTTCCCGGATGCCCTTGGCCGCAAACAGCTTCAGTGCGGTCCGATTGATAAGCTCCCGGGTATCCGTCGAACCGCGTGCCAATGAGCCTCCTCGTGTTGCGTGAACATTCACTCACAGCAATTAAGCACTGAGTCGCCGGGCCTTGTCAAGAGGAAGAGTCGTTCCGCCAATTTGGGACTCTAAGTCGCTGCGCGCCTTGCCCTTATGGCGCCGGACAAGGAATCCGCTGCACCCACCCGCCGTCCCGACCGGGGCCGACCGAGGGACAGTCAATGAAACATCGTCTCCGCAAGGTCCCGCGCGGATGCGAAATCGCCGCGGTCGGCCAGGGCCGCCACGGCCGGCAAGAGCGCGAAGGCGCGAATGTCCGGGTCGTCGATCCGCCAGGCGAGGTCGGTGGCGCTTTGAACCTCTCCGATCAGAACGTAGGCCCAGCAGAGATGCGCGACCGTTTCCAGATCATCTCCCTGAAGTTGGATGCGATCTCCGTCATCCGGCACAAGACGCGCCTCGACGCCGGCCAGCGTGAACGCGGCGCCTGTCCGATCCCCGAGGTATGTCTGCACCAGCGCCTTGCGAATGCCGCTGCCGAAGAGTCTGTCGGCGTCTCGCAGCGGGTCGCTATCGCCCGGCCCGAGCGGGACCGCCTCCCCGGCCAGAAGGTAGGTTGTGGGAAGGTGGTCGACCAGTGTCGACTCGTCCAGTTCGGCGACATCGAGCGAAAACCTGAGGGTATCGAGCGCGGCCGTCGCGGCAAGGCGCGCACCCGGCAAGCGCCCGTCGGCGGCCAGCCTGTGCGCGAGCAGTGCGTAGGCCCAGACCCTGTCGTCGCCGGACTCGAGCCGCGCGACGATTCGCATGCCGGCGTCGGCCCCGAAACGCCGCGCGTGGGCCAGGGCGATCTCGACCGTGACGGACACGATCGCATCCTTTTCTCTCGATTTCACATCGGTTGGCTGCGCTGTCCAGAGCAGGTCCCGGTAGCCGTCCAGGACCCCGAGCATGAACCCTTCATGTATCGCCACCCACGCCGGCATTCCCGAGTCGGACGAGTCGACGATCAGGGGACGGACACGATCGAAGACCTCGAGAGCCAGCCCCGGGTCGCGATGCCGGGCCAGCACCACCGTCAGAATCGACAGTCGATCCGCTCGTTCATTTTTTTTGGTCTCTTCGGCGGCAAGCGCGTCGGACACCACCTGCAGCACGCCGCTGCGCGACCCGGCCAGGAGCATGGCCAGGGACTCCACATCGCGCCGTCGTTCGGGGTCGTCGATCCGTCCGGCGTAGGACAGTGCCGCGGCGAGGTTCCCGTCGTATGCGGAGATCGCCGTCGCGAACAGTAAGGCGAACGGAAAGGCTTGCTCTCCCCAACCGTCCATCTGCAGCTCCGTCAGGAAGCCGTCCGGCGCCGGCTCGCCGGGTGCCAGGCGCACCAGCGCCGCGGCGGCGGCACCCGCCGCCCATTCGTCGAACGCGGTGCCGCGGGCCTCCTCTGCCGCCCGGACCGCCTCCTCGGCGCTGAGCCGGGCCGCCTCGCGCTCGCCGGCATTGAGCTGCGCCGCCGAGACCTCCTTGTAGGCCGCGGCGCGCCAGACCGCCGCGTCGGGGAAGGAGCAGCCGGCAAGCAGGCCGAGAACCAAAACCGTCCCGAGCATCCTGAGAATTCGTCGCATGAGCATCCCGGCCTCCGGCACCGAAACCCATTTCCACCCGGACATTGCAGCACGCCGCCTCGGCAAAACGAATGGCGGCGCGATGCAAGGCCGGGGCGGCGGTGCTCCCTCTTGCCCCGGGGCGGCCGGGCGCCTAAGTCATGCGGATGTCCGAAGTGACCGATCCCTCGCCCGCGTCCGTCCCGGCCGCTTTGCGCGACAACCTGGAGTACGAGGCGCACCGGCGGGCGGCGCCGATCCGGGACTGGCTGATCGACGAGGAGCGGCTGCGGCGGTTCCGCACGCCGCTGCTGCTCGACCGCTTCGCCCGCCAGCTCGTCGAGGCCGGCATTCCGCTGCACCGCGCCTCGCTGCACATCCCGCAGCTCCACCCCCTGCTGTCGGCCCGCAGCCTGGTCTGGGACGCGGAGGCCGGCGGCGCGGTCGAACTGGGGCACGAGCACAGCGCACGCCACCTGCCGACCTACGTCGCCTCCCCGGTCAAGCCGATCTTCGAGGGCGGCCCGCCGATCCGCCGGCACCTGGAGTCGGACGGTTGCCCACAGGACTTCCCGATCGTCGCCGACCTGGCGGCGCGCGGGTTCACCGACTACACCATCCGTCCACTGCTGTTTTCCGACCGGCGGCCCAACGCTATTTCGTTGGCGACGCGCCGGGCCGGCGGCTTCACCGACCTCGACATCGCCGTTCTGGATCAGGCCCTGCCGGCGCTGGCCACGGTGCTCGAGCTGCGCCAGCTGCGCCGCACCGCGCAGGACCTGCTCAGCACCTATGTCGGCCCCAATACCGGCGATCGCATCCTGAGCGGTGCCATCCGCCGCGGCGACGGCGAAATGATCCATGCCGTCCTGTGGTACTGCGACCTGCGCGGCTTCACGCGGCTCGCCGAGACCCAGCCGCTGGACACGGTCATTTCGCTGCTCAACGCCTATTTCGATTGCGTGGCCGGGCCGGTGACCGATCGCGGCGGCGAGATCCTCAAGTTCATCGGCGACGCCATGCTGGCGATCTTTCCCTGCGAAAACCGGGAGGCGGCGCTCTGCGACGCGGCAGCGCGCGCCCTGGACGCGGCCTTGGCCGCGACGGCCGCCGTCGTCGAGCTGCACCACAGCTGCGCCGCCGAGGGAAAGCGCGGCCTGTCGTGCGGCGTCGCCCTGCACGTCGGCGACGTCATGTACGGCAACATCGGCGCCGGCGCACGCCTGGATTTCACCGTGATCGGGCCCGCGGTCAACCTGGTCAGCCGCATCGAGCCCCTGTGCGGCAGCCTGGACGTGCCGCTGGTGGTCTCGGCGCAGCTCGCCGGCGCCCTGCCCGGCCCGCTGCGCTCGCTGGGCAAGCACGCCCTGAAGGGCATCGTCGAGCCGCAGGAGATCTTCACGCCTGCCTGAGTCGACGGACGCCGCCGGCAGGCCTCAGAACTTGAACGACAGACTGATCACGCCGAAACGGTCGGGCACGTCCTGTTCCCTGAACTCGCGCGTCCGCAACACGTAGATGTAGGCGAGCCGCATGCGTCCGACCGTGACCGCGGCACCGGCCTGGAAGTCGCCGACCAGCGGCTCTCTGTCGACGCTGTGGCTGTCGCTGAAGGTGTTCCCGTCAAGGAAGATGTTGTGCAGCACGTAGCGCCCCTCGAACCCGGCGAAGATATACCAGGCCCAGGCCTTGTCCGGTTCGAACAGCGCGGATCCCGGCAGGCTCGGGCGAATGCGCGGCGGCCCGAAATCGCTCGGCAGGTCCATGCCGATACGCGCCGTCGCCCCGACGCCGGCCGAGGTCAGCACGTTCCCGAGGTTGACGGTAGCGTGCGGCGTCAGGTCGATCTGCATCCCGAGCAGCGTGTCGGGAAGCAGCCGGCGCCATTTGCGGGAGTACGACAGGATGGCACCCGGCTCGTTGTCGAGCTGGTTGTCCCAGCCGCGCGGCTCCTGCACGCCGATCTGCCGGTGCCAGAAGATCTGGGTCTGCTCCGCCAGGCTGGCCGGGCCGACGACGCCGAGGTCGAGCTCGAGGCTCTCGAGGTCGCTGTTGGCCCCCTCGCCGTAGGACAGCAACGCCACGCTGCCGTAGAGCCACCCGGCGTAGGGCCGGTCGTCGCGGATCAGGTCCCTGCGGCCGGTGTCCTCGGGCGTGAACATGCTCTGGCCCAGGGCGAACTCGATGCGGCGATGGTCCCGATCCTCGGGGATCGGCAGGCGGTCCCATAGCCACCCGGCCGCCTCGGGGTAGACCTTGTCTTCCGGCGACAGGAACGAGGCCCGGATGCCGTTGGTGTAGTGGCGGTCGGTTTGGGTGAAGCGGTCGTTCTCGACCTGCAGCCCGACGATCCAGCGGCCCCGGTCCTTGGCGCCCGCGTCGTCCTGCCCGGCCCCGGCGGGCGCCGCCAGGGCGAGCCAGACGGCAAGCGCGAGGGGCACGCCGAGCGGCCGGGCTCGATGCCGCTGCACGGGATCGCCGGATTTCTGCAAAGCGCGTGCGCTCCTTTCGTCCGCTCCTTGTAACCCGGCGGCCTCGCCGTTATCTCAAAGCAGGATGGACGCGGCAAAGCAAGCACCGGTTCACGTCGTCGGCGGCGGCCTCGCGGGCAGCGAGGCGGCCTGGCAGCTCGCCCGCGCGGGCGTCCCGGTCGTGCTGCACGAGATGCGCCCGCTGCGCGGCACCGAGGCCCACGTGACCGACGGGCTGGCCGAGCTGGTGTGCTCCAACTCGTTCCGCTCGGACGATGCCGAGAACAACGCGGTCGGCCTGCTGCACGAGGAGATGCGCCGGCTCGGCTCGCTGATCCTGGCCGCCGGCGACCGGCACCGCCTGCCTGCGGGCGGTGCCTTGGCGGTCGACCGCGAGGGCTTTTCGGCCGAGGTCGGAGCGCGCCTGGCGGCCGAGCCGTTGGTCGAGATCCGGCGCGAGGAGGTCGTCGGCCTGCCGCCGCGGGAATGGGACTCGGTCGTCGTGGCCACCGGCCCGCTGACCGCGCCCGCGCTGGCCCAGGCGCTGCGCGCGCGAACCGGGACGGAGGCCCTCGCCTTCTTCGACGCCATCGCGCCGATCGTCTACCGCGACAGCATCGACATGGACATCGCCTGGCTCCAGTCGCGCTACGACAAGGCCGGACCCGGCGGCGACGGCGCCGATTACATCAACTGCCCGCTGGATCGGGAACGCTACGAGGCCTTCCTCACCGCGCTGCTCGCCGGCGGAACGGCGCCGTTCCGCGACTGGGAACGCGACACGCCGTATTTCGAGGGCTGCCTGCCGATCGAGGTCATGGCCGCGCGCGGCCCGGATACCCTGCGCTTCGGCCCGATGAAGCCGGTCGGCCTGACCGATCCGCGCAGCGGCCGGCGGCCCCACGCCGTGGTGCAGCTGCGCCAGGACAACGCGCTCGGCACGCTGTACAACATGGTCGGCTTCCAGACCAAGCTGAAGTACGGCGCGCAGGCCGAGGTGTTCCGCATGATCCCCGGCCTGGAGCGCGCGGAATTCGCCCGGCTCGGCGGGCTGCACCGCAACACCTTCCTCAATGCGCCGCAGCTGCTCGACGGCCTGCTGCGCCTGCGCGCCGAGCCGCGCCTGCGCTTCGCCGGGCAGATCACCGGCGTCGAGGGCTATGTCGAATCGGCCGCCATCGGCCTGCTCGCCGGGCGCTTCGCCGCCGCCGAACGGTTGGGCCGCCCGGCGGTGCCGCCGCCGCCGACCACGGCGCACGGCGCCCTGCTGGGCCACATCACGGGCGGCGCCGATGCCCGCAGCTTCCAGCCGATGAACGTGAACTTCGGGCTCTTCCCGCCGCTCGTCGCACCCGACGGCCGCCGCCCGAAGCGCAAGGAGCGCAAGCCCGCCCTGGCGGCCCGCGCCCTTGCCGACCTGCAGTCCTGGAGCCGGACGGCCCCGCTCGCCGCGGAATGACCCCACCGCCAGTGTGGCGGTCGGCGGTCGCCTTTGATACGGTGCCAGCGCCCCGGAGAATCCGCCCCGAGAAGAGGCCCGACCGTGCCCGACACCCCCTCGCCCTTCGAGAAATCCAACACTCTCGCTTTCTTTCCGACTTACATCTGGGCCCACGATCTGAAGCCAGCCGACCGCGACGCCGTCAACGAGTCGATCACTGCGCGGCTCAAGGAGCTGCTGCCGGCCGACGGGCAACTCGCGGTCGGCCGCTCTTACCAGACCCGTACCGACATGCAGAACGATCCCGCCTTCGCGCGCCTTCTGACGCTGGCCGACGAGGCCGCGCGAAGTGCGCTGGCATTCCTCGACCACGCGCCGCTGCCGCTGCGCGTCACCGGGTGCTGGGGCAACGTCAGTCCGCCCGGCGTGCATCATCCCGAGCACGCCCACCCGAACAACGTGCTGAGCGGCGTCTATTACCTGCGGGCACCGCAGGGCGCCAACACGATCAGCTTCCACGACCCGCGGCCGCAGGCGCACATCATCGCGCCGCCGGTCGTCAAGCAGACCCAGAAGCACGCCAGCACCGTCGAGCTCGGGGCCGTTCCGGGGCGCATGTTCCTGTTTCCGGCCTGGATGCGGCATTCGGTGAACGCCAACGCGAGCGGCGAGATACGCGTCAGCGTCGCGTTCAATTTCATGCTGGAGAATTTCATCGACAGCGCCAGCAAACCGCGCTTCGATGGCAGTTTGGAGAAGTGATCCGCCCGCGATAAGGCGCGAATCGCCAACAGGGAGACGACGATGGCAACGACCGACACATGCTGCTCGCTGGCACCCTATTTCAAGGTGCACGACGGCAAGCTCGCGGACTTCAAGGCCAAATGCGAGGCCTTCGTCAGCAAGACGCAGACCGAGGAAAAGGTGCTCTATTACGGCTTCAGCTTCGACGGCGACCAGGTCCACTGCCGCGAGGGCTACGCCGACGCCGAGGGCCTTTTGGCGCACCTGGAGAACGTCGGCGCCTTGCTGCAGGAGGCCCTCCAGATCGCCGATCTGACGCGCCTGGAGGTGCACGGCCCCGAGGCGGAGCTGGCCAAGCTGCGCGAGCCGCTCGCCGGCCTCAGCCCGCAATTCTTCACCCTGGAATACGGCTTCCGCCGCTAACGCCCTGTAAGGACGTCAGAAACGGCCGGTCAAGCTGGCCCAAGTCAGGCGCCAGACCCGGCCCGGGTCGCGGCGCTGCACGACGGCCGCGAAGGGGTCGTTGCCGGCCCGGCGCAGCACCGCCAAACCGCGGTCCGCCAGCGTGGCGTGCAGCAGCACCGGCCGCGCCGCCCGCAAGGTTCCGTGCGCGGCGGCGCGGGCGGCGCCGAGGTGCTGTTCGGCCCGCGCGGCAATTCGCTCCACGACCTGGCGCAAGGCGGGCGAACTGCGCAACTCGAAAAGCTCCGCGCGGCACAGGCCGGCCTCCTCCTGCAAATCTTCGGGCAGGTAGAGCCGGCGCTGTCCGGCGTGAAACGGCACGGCCCGCAGCAGCCCGACCAGCGCGTAGGCGACACCGGCCCGCTCCGCCGCGGTGCGGTGCGCCTCGTCCTGCGGGCCGAGGACCTCCAAGGCCGCGCGCAGCAGCGTCGCCGAGGTCGCGGCGGCATAGCTTTCGAGCGCATCGAGCGTCGCCGGGGCCCGGCCCTCGAGATCGAATTCGCGGGCGTCGATCAACCGGTCCAGTTCGCGGCGCCGCAAGCCGCCGCCGAGGGCCGCGGCCAGCGGCTGCGCGACTCCGTGCGCGACCGTCCCGCCCGCCGTGATCGCGTCGAGGGTTTCGCGCCACCATTGCAGACGGATGCGCCCGAGCATCGGTTCGCGGACCATTTCCGCGGTGCGGGCCAACTCCAGGTTGAAACCGAAGAGCGCGAAGAGGTCCTCGCGCACCGCTTCCGGCGCGAATAGGCTCACCAGGTAGCGGTCGTGGTCGAGCCGCCGTAATTCCTGCGCACAATAGGAAAGCTGCCGTCCCGCCATGCTTCGAGCCATTTGCCGTCGCGCACGGCGAATCGCGTGTGCGACTCTACGCCCTTGTATATAGTACCGGCCAGGGACAAACCTGTTGCCGTAGCGATCCGCGGTCTCTCGGCAAGCGAAGGGGGCTGCCGATCGTCGCGGCCAATGAGCGGAGCGCGCAGCCTGGCCGACTCCGCCGACCGGGGACGGCAAAGACTCAAAAAATATAGGGTCTATTGCCGATAGAAGCTACGATATCGTCGCGATATCGTGGCGACAATTCAAGTGAGAGGGAAGGGTCGAGATATGGCTGCCATTCTTTCAGACCTGAACAAGACCGTGATCGCCGGCCTGATCCTGGCGGTGGTTCTGTTCATCTTGTATTACGTCACGGAGGGGTATTCCGGGGCGTCCTTCGGACCGTTCTTATTCCGCTGGCTGCACGTGCTCAGCGGCGTCATGTGGATCGGCCTGCTGTGGTACTTCAATTTCGTGCAGATCCCGAACATGGCGAACATCCCGGACGAGCAGAAGCCGGCGATCAGCAAGGTGATCGCGCCGGCGGCCCTCTATTGGTTCCGCTGGGGCGCCATGGCGACGATCGTGACCGGGCTGATTCTCGCCTGGCTCAACGGCTACCTCGTCAACGCCATCACCATCGGCCTGATCGACGGCGTGCCGAAGCACACGGCGATCGGCATCGGCATGTGGCTCGGGACGATCATGTGGTTCAACGTCTGGTTCGTCATCTGGCCGAACCAGAAAAAGGCCCTCGGCATGGTCGAGGCCAGCGCCGACGAGAAGAAGGCGGCGGGCCGCACCGCCATGCTGTTCTCGCGGACCAACACGCTGCTGTCGATCCCGCTGCTCTTCGCCATGGTGTCGGCGCAGAACCTCTACTGACGCGCATCACCCGCACGACCGATGCGGAACGGGGCCCGATCGGGCCCCGTTTTCTCTTTGCGCGTACGGCCGGATAATTTCGCCGTCTACTCTACCGCGATGAGGGCCGCCGCGACGCGGCGCCCTTCGGCCATTAGCACGTTGTAGGTGCGACAGGCCGCGCCGGTGTCCATCGGCTCGAGGGCCACGCCGGCTGAACGCAGAAGCTGCCGCACCTCGGGCGCGACGAACTCGATGCGCGTGCCGCAGCCCAACAACAGAATCTCGACTTCCTCCGCGGCCGCCAGGACGGGCGCCAGGGAATCCCGGTCGAGCTCGGCGACGCCCCCGACCGGCCAGGCGAGCGTGCGCTCGGAAAACACCAGGACCGACCCCGCGTAACGCGTACCGCCCACGCGAAAGCCGCCCTCGCCGTAGCTCTCGACGATCTGCCGGCCGGCCGGAACCGCGGGGGTGATATCCATGGAGCCCCGTTCAGGGCGTCGCCTTGCCGGCGGTCGCCGCCTCGGATGCCGCCTCGGGCGCCGGCTCCGGCTTGCCCGTCGTGCCGCCGCGGAGATTCATGAAGCTCAGCATCGGCACGGCCAGCCCGATCGACGAATAGGTGCCGATGGTGATGCCCCAAATGAGCCCCAGGGTGAACCCGCGAATCACCTCGCCGCCGAAGACGGAGAGGGCGATCAGCGCGATCAGGGTCGTCAGGCTGGTCAGCAGGCTGCGCGACAGGGTGCTGTTGATCGACAGGTTGAGCAGGTCGAAAATGGCGAGCTTCTTGAACTTGCGCAGGGTTTCGCGCACCCGGTCGAAGATCACCACGGTGTCGTTGATCGAATAGCCGGCGATGGTCAGAACCGCCGCCAGCGTGGCCAGGTTGAACTCGACCTGGGTGAGCGCGAAGAACCCGATGGTGGCGATCACGTCGTGGACCAGGGCCGTCAGCGCTGCCAAGGCGAAATGCCATTCGAAGCGGAACCAGATGTAGACCGCGATGCCGAGCAACGCTAGCCCGGTCGCCAGCGCGCCCGCCTCGCGCAGCTCGCTGCCGACCTTGGGGCCGACGAACTCGGCCCGGCGATATTCGCTGACGGTGTCGCCCAGCTCCTTCTTGATCTTCGCGACCGCCGCCAACTGCGCCGCTTCGTCGCCTTTCTGGCGCTGCACGTTGATCAGTACGTCGTCGGGCCGGCCGAACTCCTGCAGGGTCACCTCGCCCAGGCCCAGGCTGCCGAGACGCGAGCGCAGCGAAGCGAGGTCCGCGGGCCCGTTGGTGCGGATTTCGATCAGGGTCCCGCCGCGGAAATCGACGCCGAGATTGAGCCCTTGGAACACGAAGAGCGCCAGCGAGCCCAGCACGAGGGCCGTCGAGAAGGCCAGGAACAGAGTGCGCTGGCTGATGAAATCGATCTTCGGCGCAAGCGGAACATGACGGATCAGGGCCATCGCGCGCTCCTCAGATCGCCAGGGCCTGCGGCCGGCGCCGGCGCAGCCAAGTCACCACCAGCAGGCGCGTCAGCATGATCGCGGTAAACATCGAGGTCACCAAGCCGATGGCCAGCGTCACGGCGAAGCCCTTGACCGGGCCGGTGCCGAACTGAAACAGCAAGACCGCGGCGATCAGCGTCGTCAGGTTCGAGTCGATGATCGTGGTCATCGCCCGCCGGTAGCCGGAATCGATGGCTTTGACCGGGCCGCGCCCGCCGCGTGTCTCCTCGCGGATCCGCTCGAAGATCAGCACGTTGGCATCGACCGCCATGCCGATGGTCAGCACGATGCCCGCGATGCCGGGCAGGGTCAGCGTGGCCTGCAGGCCCGACAGCGCGCCCAGGATCAAGACGAGGTTCGCCACCAGGGCGACGTCGGCGAAGAGGCCGAAGAGGCCGTACGCCACGGCCATGAAGACGACCACGAAGACGAGACCGAGGATGCTGGCCATCTTGCCCGCCTGCACCGAGTCGGCGCCCAGGCCCGGGCCGACCGTGCGTTCCTCGAGGATCTTGAGCGGCGCGGGCAGCGCGCCGGCGCGCAGCAGCAGTGCCAGATCCTGCGCCTCCTGCACCGTGAACTTTCCGCTGATGATGCCGCGCCCACCCAGGATCGGCTCGCGAATGACGGGCGCGCTGATCACCTTGTTGTCGAGCACGATCGCGAAGAGCTTGCCGACGTTCTGCCGCGTGGCATCGGCGAACCGCTTGGCGCCCACGGGATCGAAGGAGAAGCTGACCACCGGCCGGCCGTCCTGGAAGGTGGCCGCCGCGTCGGTCAGGGTGTCGCCGCCCACCATGACGCGCTTCTTGACGACGTAGCGGATCGGGTTGCCCGCGGCGTCCTTCTCCTCGGAGGGCAGCACCTCCTCGCCCGGCGGCACCCGCGAGGGGTCCGGCACCGCGGTCTCGTCGACGAAGCGGAAGGTCAGCTTGGCCGTCTTGCCGAGGATCTCCTTGATCCGCTCCGGGTCGCGCACGCCCGGCAGCTGGACCAGGATGCGCTGATCGCCCTGACGCTGGATCGCCGGTTCGCGCGTGCCGAGCTCGTCGATGCGGCGACGCACGATCTCGATGGACTGCTGCACCACGTTCTTGCGGCGCTGCTGCAGCGCCTGCTCGGTATAGGAGATGTGGAAGGTGCCGTCCTCGGACACATTGACCAGGATGTCGGACGCGGCATCGCGCACGATCTTGCGCGCCGCCTCGATGTCGGCGGGATCGCGCACCTTGAAGGTCACGGCGTTGCCTTCGGTGCCGAGCGCGGTGTAGCCGATCCGCGCGCGCCGCAGGTCCGTGCGCAGTGTGTCGACGAGATTGTCGAGCTGCTCGCGCGTCACGGCCGCCAGGTCGACTTCCAGCAGCAGGTGAGAGCCGCCTTGCAGGTCGAGCCCGAGGTTGATCTGCTCCTTGGGCACCCAGCCCGGCAGGCTCTGCGCGGTCTGGCGCGACAACAGATTCGGCGCGGCGAAGCCGATGCCGAGCAACAGCACGGCGATGACCACGATTACCTGCCACCGCGGAAAGTGTACCATGACGCGTCTGTACCCGTGTGACCTGTCGCTGCGCGCGGGCCCTCGGCGCCTAAGACGCCGACGGCCGCATCAATCAGTTGCCGCTCTTCTTGCCGCCGCCGAGCAGCTTCAACAGGCCGAAGCCCCCGCCCGAGGAGCCGCCGCCGGAGCCACCGACTGCGTCGTTCGCCGGCTTCTGCCCCGACTCGCCGCCCTTGTCGGCCGGCTCGGGTTTCGAGATGACCTCCTGGATGGTGTGCTTGACGACCCGGACGCGCACGCCCTCGGCAAGCTCGATCTGGACCTCGTTGTCGCTCAGGACCTTGGTCACCGAGCCGAGCAGGCCGCCGCCGGTCACCACCCGATCGCCGCGCCGCAGCGCTTCGACCATCGCCCGATGCGCCTTCATCTTCTTCTGCTGCGGCCGGATCAGCAGGAAATAGAATACCACGAAGATGAGGACGAGCGGCAACAGGGAGAAGAGCCCGCCGGCGCCTCCCGCGTCCCCGGCGGTCTGTGCATAGGCCGGCGATATCAGCATTCGATGATCCTTCGCGTCACGTTTCTGGCTCAGCCGCGGACCGCCCGGCGGCTACGCCCCGGCGGCCGAGGGCACCCTCCCCGGGGCAGGGCCCGGGCCGACAGCCGGGCGGACTATAACCGGCCATTCGCGAATTGCAACGACGCTCCCCCGGCGCGGATGGGGGCCCGCAGGGGCCCTCCACAAGCCCTGCGGGGGCCCTACAGGACCCGCAACGGCGGGCCGTGCCGCGATCGGCGCCGTAATTGACGCCCCTGGACCCCGGGGCTAGGCTCGCGCCCGTTTGCCACACCTGCAGGCGACAGCAGACCGCGATGAGCGACCCCCGGTCCGACACCCTTGGCCCTCTCCTTCAGCGTATCGCCGAGGCGCTGGAACGCTTTGCCCCGGCGGGCCAGGCGTCGGTCTCGCTGGACGCGGCGGACGCCTTCGTCTGGCACGCCGAGCACGACGCGCTCGAGCCGGTGGCCAAGGTCAACCGGGTCGAGTTCGACCTGCTCAAGGGGATCGAGCGCCAGGGCCAGATCCTGTACGAGAATACCCGGCGCTTCGCCAAGGGCCTGCCGGCCAACAACGCCCTGTTGTGGGGCGCGCGGGGCATGGGCAAGAGCTCGCTGGTCAAGGCCGTCCATGCCCGGGTCAACGAGACCGCGTCGGCCAAGAAGCGTGCGGCGTTGGCCCTGGTCGAGATCCACCGCGAGGACGTCCCGTCGCTGCCGCGCCTGCTCGGCCGGTTGCGCGGCGAGACGCGCCGCTGCGTGCTGTTCTGCGACGACCTCAGCTTCGACGGCAGCGACACCAGCTACAAGTCGCTGAAGGCGGTGCTCGAGGGCGGCATCGAGGGCCGCCCGGGTAACGTGCTGTTCTATGCCACCTCGAACCGGCGCCACCTCATGCCGCGCGACATGATCGAGAACGAACGCTCGACCGCGATCCACACCTCGGAATCGGTCGAGGAGAAGGTCAGCCTGTCGGACCGCTTCGGCCTCTGGCTCGGGTTCCACAACTGCGACCAGGACACCTTCTTCGCGATGATCGAAGGCTACACCCGGCATTACGGCCTCGACGTCCCGGCCGCGCAGCTGCGGGCCGAGGCCAACGAGTGGTCGGTGACGCGCGGCGGGCGCTCGGGGCGGGTCGCCTGGCAATTCGTCCAGGATCTCGCCGGCCGCCTCGGCAAGCGTCTGGACTAGGAGTCGGGACCGCCGCGGCCGCGCCGCTCGTAGCCGTACCATTCGGTGGGAGTCCGCCCGAAGGGGAACATCACGTGCTCGGCAAAGGCCGGGCGCGCGCGGAGCCGCCCGTACCAGGCCGCGATGTTGGGAAATTCCGGCCGCGCGACGTCGAGCGCGAAGTATCGGTGAATCATCGGGCCCAACGGCAGGTCCGCCATGCTGAGCCGATCGCCCACGACGTAGGGCTGTCTGCCGAGCTGCGCTTCCAGGACCGCAAGATTGTCCGCCGTCGCCCGGGACAGGCGCGCGATCCGGTCCGGATCGCGCAACGCCGGTTCGGTCCGGACGGTGGCCCAGAAGAGGTCGATGTAGGGCCGGTAGGGACCGTTCTTGTGCCAGTCCATCCACTGGTCGGCCCGTGCCCGATCGGCCTCGCTCACGGGCAGCAGGCCGTCCGCGCCGTAACGCCGGCAGAGATAGCGCACCACGGCGTTCGATTCCCAGAGCATCAGGTCGCCGTCGCGGATCGTCGGGATTCGGCCGTTCGGGTTCATCGCCCGGTAGGCCGGCGTGTCCAGGCCGCCGAAGCTGCCGCCAACATCGTGGCGCCGGTGGTGCAGGTTCAGCTCGGCGACGGCCCACATCACCGGCATGACGTTGCTCGAGTTGCGCCGTCCCCAGATCTCCAGCATGGCCGCGCCTCTCTATCCGGCCGCGGGGCTTAGCCGCCGCCGGTTCCGGCCTCGAGCCGTTCAGTGAACTTGGCCAGGTCGATGGTCATGCGCTCGTGCGTCCCGCGGCCGATCTCGCGACGCTCGTCGAAGGCACGGACGGTGAAGGCGACATGCCGGCCGTCGACCTGCGTCACCTCGGCCTCGCCGCGCACGCGCTGGCCGACGGGAGTGGGCGCCAGATGGGCGACGTCGACCCGGGTGCCGACCGCGCTCTCGCCCGGCTCCAGGTAGGGCCGGATCGCGTTGAGCGCGGCATTCTCCATGATCATCACCATGACCGGCGTCGCCAGCACCGGCGGCAGCAGGGCGTCCTTGAACTGGTTCGCCAGATGCTCGGGCGCG
>Ga0210124_1000088_pt1 | contig 52953 bp, 53 predicted proteins | sample Muzzi_PWC_D2_FD_185554 | JGI IMG/M metagenome (GOLD analysis project Ga0210124, IMG submission 185554) | Wetland microbial communities from San Francisco Bay, California, USA, that impact long-term carbon sequestration - Muzzi_PWC_D2 (SPAdes) | ecosystem: Environmental > Aquatic > Marine >...
TGGTGACCGCGCCGGCGCGTCGCGAGGCGGTGCGAAGGATGACAACCCTGGGTCTGTCGGAGCGCCACGCCCTGCGCGTGGTGGGCATGAGCGCGAGCAGTCTGCGCTACCAGCCGGCCCCGGACCGGAATGGCGCCTTGCGGGAAGAGATCGTATCGCTCGCCCACCGGCATCGGCGTTACGGGGCGGGCATGATCTACCTCAAGCTGCGTCAGCGGGGCCTGGTAGTCAACCACAAGCGCATCGAGCGGCTCTATACGGAGGCCCGTCTGCAAGTGCGCCGGCGCAAGCGCAAGAAGGTACCCGTGGGCGAACGGCAGCCGTTGGTACGCCCCGGCAAGGCCAACGAGGTCTGGTCCATGGACTTCGTGTTTGACCGCAGCGCCGAGGGCCGGAGCATCAAGTGTCTGACCATCGTCGATGACGCCACGCACGAATCGGTCGCAATCGTGCCGGAACGGGCCATCGGAGGACTGATGCTGACGCGGATTCTCGGCGGGCTTGCGGTCAGTCGCGGTCTGCCGCAGGTGATACGAACCGACAACGGCAAGGAATTCTGCGGGCGTGCCATGCTGACCTGGGCGCATACCTGCCAGGTGAAGCTTACGTTGATCGAGCCGGGCAAGCCGAACCAGAATGCCTACATCGAGTCATTCAACGGGCGATTGCGTGATGAATGTCTGAATGAGCACTGGTTCCTGAACCTGAACCACGCCCGGGCCATCATCGAGGACTGGCGGCGTGAATACAACGAGGAGCGACCGAAGAAAGCATTGGGCGGACTGACGCCGGCCGCCTACGCCAGACAACTGGCCAGGAAATCGGCTACAGTAGCAACCGGACTCTAAACCCGACTGCTACTCAAGATGGGGTGACGTCGTCGCTTTTTGAAGCATTAATCCTACATACTAAAAAGGTTTTTACTCAAGCTAATGTCTGTAAAGTGATCGATAGGCACACCTTCAGGCAACTGGGTTGAAACGGAACATTTTGATTTTCTTGTCCGCACCGGACTTTACTAAGCGAATGTATTTCAATCAGTTTATTGTCGATTCTGGCAACTTTACAGATATTTCTTGAACTTGCTCGCCGTGACTGCCACCGTCAGCGCGAACAGCACAGCAAACGGCAGGACGACGAACGTCGGGTGCAGGCTGAACGGCAGGGCGAGGTAGGTGACCCAGGTCAACACGACCAGGGGCACTGCCGCCTTCTTCGCGTAGTGGTAGACGAACGAGCTTTCCCGCCCCCCGCCCCAGCGGCGCAGATCACGCTGCACCAGCCCGTCCACGAGGGCTACCAGGCTGAACAGCAGAAAGATCGGCATGGCCAGTGAAAGAATTGCCAGTCGAACTGAGAACACCTGAGTGACCTGCATCATGGCGATCACGAACTCGGCAACGGAATGGAAGAGCTTGTGCAGCATGGGTCTGACGCCTTGCTCGTCCTTCGCCGGCACCGAAGATACCCAGTGAATGAAATCCACGAACCGCGTCACCTCGAACAGGTAATGGTAGGTATTGTCCGCAATGCGCTTGGCAAAGCGCGCCGGATCAGAGGTCATTATGCTGCGCCGGAAATCCCTATCAAGGTAGCTGATCTCCGTGGTCAGCATGGTCCGGCTGTGCGCGAGACCTTCCTCCGGCCACCAGAGCACCATGCCAGCCCATTCGACGAGAATCGAGAACACCAGCGAGAGCAACAACCACAGGAGCAGTTTCGCCGTAGCCGTAAAACTTTTTGCGAGCAGCCCTTGCTGGACAACCCGACGGCGGGGATCGGCAACCGCTTCAGCCATCCGCGGCCTCCGGCTCACCGGTGGATGCGCTATCATTCCCGGCCGCGCGCCACCAGGGTTCCTGGACCCGGTACCAGTGGTCATTGGTGATGTAGGTCCGCTCCATCTCGTTGGCGATCTCGGCCAGCGATTCCGGCATGTCCGTGTCCGTCTCCGGCAGCGGCATGCGGATCTTCCACAGCTGTCCACCCTCCAGCAACGCGAAGGCCTGCCCCTTGGGGAGCGTGATCAGTTCGGCCGGGGTGAGCATCGGCACTTCCGAGACACTGATGCGGTCTTCGTTGCGCGACATGAAGTCGACCCCCGAACCCGGATCGGAGGAATCATTGACCCCGGAAACACTCATGAGCGTGAAGACCTCAACACGCGGGAGTTGCTCTGTCAGCATCTCCGCCGTGGCCAGCTCTTTGACTCGGAGCATGATCAGGGTATTGAAGTTGCCGGCCACCTGCCCCGCCTTGGCGCGGTTGCCGATGCGGGCCTCCACGTCCGACCAGGTCTGGGTGTAGGCGGTCACCTGAAAGCCGGCGCCACCGGCCTTGTTCAGTAGCGGGACGAACTCGTCGCCGATCAGTTCATTGAACTCATCGGCGTGCAGGGAGATCGTGGGGGGTGTGCCGATCGCCTCCCCGTCCACCCCGTGCTTGTAGATGTGTCCGGCGACCGAGACCAGGTCCGCGAACATGGAATTGCCAACAGCACTGGCTACCGTGGTATCGGTCAGGGCATCCAGCCCCACGTAGACGATGCCTTTGCGGCGGATGACCTCCATCCACTCGAAAATCGGCCGGGTGTCGTGCTCGTCCAGGTAGTCCGGCGAGATCAGCTCGGCGATCGTGCCGGTGGTAAGCTTTTCCATCAGCGGCCCGACCGAACTGACGATCTTGTCAAAGTAGGTCTTGTCGTACTTGAAGGCCGAGACCAGCCCATCGAGTACCGGATCGTACAGATCCAGTTCCTGCAGGTGGCGCATCAGGGCAATGGCCTGCTCGTTGCGGCCGCGCAGGGCATTGGGCAGGTTGCGCTCCTTGATGTTGGCGGCGATCTCAGCCACCTGTGCCTGCCAGCCTTCCGGGCCGTGCCGCTCCAGGTGCGCGCGGGCATATTCCACGAACAGCGGCTCGATGTCGTTGATGTAGCGCCGCACCTGCTGGTAGTCCGGCCGGCGGCCCAGTGCCACCAGTGCACGGGCGATGATATTGACGAAGCGCCAGGCGAACTCCTTGAAGGCCGCCGAGTTGCCTTCGCTGGGGAGCTGGTTGGCGATGCGGGTGGCGACCTCGGTGATGCGCGAGAAATTGCCGATCGCGTTGTAGCGGGCCGAGACCTGCGGAAAGCCGAGGTGGAACATATAAAAGTCCTGCGCTCGCCCGGCCCGTTTGGCCTCGGCATACACCCGGCGCAGCAGATCGGCGTCGCCCTTGGGATCGAACACGATCACCACATCGCCGCGCCGGATGTCCTGGGTGATGAGAATCTCGGCGAGCCGCGTCTTGCCCACCCGGGTAGTGCCCAGTACCAGCGTATGCCCGACCCGCTCGCCGATGTCCATCCACACATCCTGTTCGTCCGGCTCCACCGCGTGCAGGGCAGGCTTTCCGCCGACCGACGGTAAAGGGGCCAGCGGGTTCCACCAGGCGTGCCGGCGTAGCAGTGCGGCGAGGAGACTCAACACCGGGATCGATTCCCAGGCGACTTCCTTCCTGCGCGCCCACTGATGGAGCGCACCGGGCTGGACGTAATGCTGCACCTCCGGGCGGATGGTATCGCGCAGGCGCTGGGTGTGTTTCTGGGTCCAGCGGAAGCCCCGCCCCAGAAAGAGCTTGCGGCGGCTCACCGGAATCCTGCGGGCAGGCAACGTATAGACCGGCAGGCGTCGCATGTTGCGCTGATAGCGCAGTACCCGCCATGCCTGCCGGCCGCGGATACATCCGATCCCGGCCAGCACGACGCCGGCCGTGTAGGCCAGCCCCGGCGGCATCATCAAGGCCCAGGGGGCGAGCACGGCGATGGCGGCCGTGGCGAAGGCCACCAGCGCCGACCACAGTTCGACCGGCGGCCGCAGCAGCGCCTCGATGGGGTGCTGGCTCACTGCTCTATGCCGCGAGCGGTGATCAATACCGGGTAGTGCGTGATCTCCAGGGCCTGCGCGATATCACTGCCGGACGCCGGCAGGACGGACAGGCCCTCAGCCAGCGCTGCGATGGCGCGCAGATCCTCCAGTGTGTCGACCTGAACCAGCATGCCGACCGCTCCGACCTCCTTGAGCCGGTCACGGTGGGTCAGCAGCCACTTCCGGGACTGCGCATCGGCGCCGATCAGGAAGAATGGCCGCGCGAACGGTCGGTCATGCGTGCGCGCAGCCACCTCGCCCGGTGTCAGGCCGGGCGATTGAATGGGCAGCAAGGCCTCGGGATCAGCGGCGCCCAGTGGCGGTGGTTTGATCACCGGACTTTGCTGCGGATACTCATTGTCTTCCTCGAACACCTTGAGAAACGGTGCGATGGGCTGGGTATCCCCGCTATCATAGATCACGGTGAGCGCAGCACCGGCGATGGCCGGGTACAACATTACGGCAGCGAGCGTGCCCTTGCGCCAATCACAATGACTTCGACGCACTATTTACCCATCCTGTGTAATGCGCCGCCACTGCGATTCGACGCGGCGGCGATAGCGCTCAGCACGCGCCGGATCTTTTGGTGCGTGATAACAACCAACACTGGCCCACCAGTCCTGCTCGGTGGCGTAACAGTCCTGCAGGATGTCGGCCCCCACGCGCAGGTTGTGGTAGGGATCGAGCGCCTGCCAGGGATCGCCCAACCGTTTCTGGTGGTAGCGCCAGTTGACCTGCATGAGACCGACATCAATTGAGCGTTTGCCCTGCGCCAGCCAGTCGCGCAAGGCCTGCCAGGCCTCGAGACGGGTCGCGAAATAATACCCTTTCCCGCCGACGTTCAGTGTCCAGGGCCAGGGGCGACGCCCCGCCTGCGATTCCACGTCCCGACCACTCTCGGTCAGGGCCACGGCATAGAAGATCGCCTCGGGTATCGCCCTTTCGGCGGCGACGGCTTGATAGCCACTCGGTACCGTCTCCACGGCCCCGACCGGACTACCCGGCAGGCACAGCAAGCACGTAGTGATACCGGCCTTCCAATGACCCACCGGCATCAGAGATCACTCGCGCGCAGGAGTGATACTTCCTCTCCGCGCCGGCGCATCAGGACCGGGACTTCTCCCTTGCCCGCGGTGATCTGCTCCAGCGCACCGGCATCATGGTTGAGGGTCACCTTGCGGCTATGCACCCAGTCCGGCTGGATGTCGCGTTGCTTCGCCCAAGCGCGTACGGCCCGGTCATCCCCGCCAGAGGGGCCGGTCAGATAGATATCGATGCCTGCCACGGCATCGAGGCGTTGCAGTAATCGCCGCAACAGGGCATCACAGGCCGGGCAATCGGCGCGAGTGAAGAACAGCACGCGATCACCGGGTTCAAGACCGCCGGTCTGTTCCGCCGGTTCCGGTAACCGAGCGGTATCAATCAGGGGTTCATTCGGATACAGGCGCCGGATGGCGGCATCATAGGCATGCTGGAAGGCCAGGATACGTTCAGCATCCTCATGCATGATTTGCGCCCAGCGCCCGGCATACTTCTGGCGCTCGGCGGCATCGCGCGCGTGGATGCCCAGCACCTCGAGGGGTGAGATCGTCGCCGGGCTGATAGTGCCACGCACGCCGTCCATCAGCTGCCGGTAGCGCTGCCATTCCGTTTCCGACAGGTCCCAGCTGAGGGCACGAATACGTTCCGACTCGGACAGGCGGCTGTAATCCTGCGATGCGGCATCCGTACCGGTCTTAGCGATCGGCGTGGTATCGAGACTGGCAGCCTGTGCCGGCGCTATCATTGTGAAGGCCAGCCCCAACGCGACAATTCGAAGGTGGCTACTCATCCCAGCTGTACCCCGCCTCGCCATCCATTTCATTCGTGTCTTCCGGCAAGACCGGCGTCGGCACCGTCGACTGCGTAGCCGGTACCAGCAGGTCCCGATACGGTAATGCCGATCCGCCCTTCGGACACTTCTGGCGGTCATCGGATTCGATGTTCTGCCGTCCCGCGTGGTCACTGGCAACAGACTCACTCTGTACCGCGTTTGCATCAGGCTCGACGTTATCCGAGGTGACGCTACCCAGCGTGAAAGCCCCGAAGAGCAGCAGGATGCCCAGTACGATTTCCATGGGCGTTACCTCGCGGCCGGTGCGCAGCGTTCAAACGCTACCAGTCGGTGCACAGGATCCTCGACCAGCTGGAACGCCGGCCCGGCCAGCGTTTCCAGCGCCTGCTGCAAGGACGTTGGCCCCAGGTTCCGGTGCACCTCCGGCAATCGCAACGCGAACAGGTAAGCCGCATCCGGCGCCATTGCTTCAGAACCGGCAAGCCGGAAACCGCTTTGCGCCAGTGCATATCGGACGGCATCGCCCACGGTCCGTACCGTCGCCGGGAACTGCATCGTGACCGAGGCCTGCAGCGGATCGGCCTGGGCTTCGGTCGGTGTCGCGGTAAACAGTGAGTAACGGCCGACCTGGATATCGTTTGCCGGCAGGTTGACGCTGGCCACGGCACAGAAACCGGCGAAACAGATCGCGCTGGCTGTGGCCGGATGCGTCGGGTGATAAAGGGAACGTTTCATGACGGACCTCGGTATGTGATTCAACCTGACCGGCATCCTGACAAAGCCTCCGTACACGGGAAATGGAAAACCCTTCCCATTCCTTGCGCCGTTTCCCTGAGGGCGATTATCGATTTAAATACACGCTGGAGATCTGGGGCCTGATATGGCCGAGCTCCAAGCTGATGGTCTGGCGCGCGTGATGATCCATGACCTTCTGGCCGGGACTCAGTACTTTCGTCACAGGGCCACCGGCCGCCGGTGACTTCCAGCCCGTCAGTTCCTCGTAGCGGCGTTGCGCATAGGCATGCCGCAGCCCGTGCATCTTCGAGAGTCCGGCATTGGCGGTCTGCCGCTCATAGACACGCAGTTGCTGGACATAATTGCGCTCGGCCGGAATAAGTGCGCCACGGCCCGCCAGATGGTGTGCGCGCTGCAGGACCTCGCGCTGCTCCGGTGTGCGCACCGGCACGTCCCGTTCCTTGCCACCCTTGGTCCACGAGGACTTCAGCGTGAGATGATCCCCCCGATCCGCAAAGCCCGGGCTGAACTTGATCGCCTCCTCCCGTCTCAGACCAAAGGCCTGTTGCAGCTCCAGACTCATGCGCACATAGGGATCTGTGATCTTGTCCAGCTCCTGCACCGTCACCCCGGTCGCTTTCGATGTGCTACTCACAAACTGTCGGTCCGGGATGCCGTAGTGCTCGTTGGATCGGGCGATTACATTTTGTTTGGCGACCTTCTCGGCCCACCAGCGCAATACCGACATGCGATTCTTGATGGTACCGACCGCCAGCTCCTGCTCCATCCAGTGTTTGACCAGGGCATCCACATGTTTCGGTTTCAGGGATCGCGCGGTCATGCCCTGAAAGCCCAGGTCATGGAGTTGATTCGCCATCATCATCAAATGATGAAAGCGCTTGGCCTGGGTTGAATAACTGCCATCCCGATTACGACGACAGATTTGTTTGAGTTGGTAATTCAGGTCTCGCACAAGTGTTTTCTCCTTCGGTAAGTGTTTGTGGTCACCTGGTAGTCGAAACTACGCAGGTCCGCTGACGCGAAAAGACCATGGGCCACCACACCCATTGACCTGAAGATGCCTGGTCTCAGGCAACGCTGTTTTTCCCTTTCGGGTAATGGCCCAGCGCTGGCCAACTTGGCCCTCACGGGCCTGCTTTCACGGTGGATGCATACAACACCTCCTTTGGAATGTGCGGACAGAATCCGCGATGGTTGAAAAAGAACGTCAACGGCACTGCCAGGGGCGGACGTCTCGGTTCGACGAGTCAATGCAGGCGGGCGCCTGCGAGAATGAACCAATCATCGGTTCGATTTGGAAGATGGACCCACGGCTGACAGCCGTTGCGCGTCACAGGATCCGAATGCGCTCAATTGCCACTAGTTCACGCAGTGGCCACGGTTGAAATCGATCGAGGGCGGTAGTGTAAGAACACAAAACCCGGCTGTAACCGAAAAATCCGATCGCAAACCCGCGCCGTTAACGGGACCGCCGCCCTCGTCACTACCCCGCTGCGCTCGCTAGTGACGAGGGCGCCTTCGGATCAGGCACACCCTGCGCCAGGCTTGCGCCTGTCACAGGGTGTGCGTCTTACGGGTAAGTACAGCCTTCGGATCGTCCCTACCTGCCCACCGGGGTCCACAGGCGCCACTACGCACGGCGATGCCGTACGCAGTGGCCCCGCACTTGGCACGCGAGTTAGTGGCTCGCGTTGCCGTGGCGGGCGGGACCTGTGGACTCGGTGGACAGCTATGATGGACTTACGCAGGATAATGCCTATATCAGAGTCCTGCCTGAAAGCTACTGTTGTGACGACGTAGTAGAATCGTGTATATGCGATTCATCATGATTTTCTGCTATGCATCACATCTGGCAGTACTCCTAGCCATAGCAGTCAGGATTGTCTAGGGCTGGACTACATCTATGGCGTGGTCGTTAGCATCACTGACGGCGACACACTGACAGTACTGACGCCAGACAAAGAACAGGTGAAAATCCGGCTCGCTGAAATTGATACCCCCGAACGGGGCCTGCAATTTGGTGCCTGGGCGAAAGAGCAACTATCGGGGATGGCCTTTCAGCAGGAGATTGCTGTTCTGGTTGTAGGCATTGACAGTTATGACCATGTTGTCGGTCGCGTGTTTATCAAAGATCTTGACATCAACGCGGAATTGGTTCGGATCGGCGCTGCCTGGATCTATGATCAATATGCAACTGATCCACACATGTACGAATTACAGAATGAAGCCGCAAATGCATCTCGCGGGCTATGGAGTCAACCACAGACAATACACCCCTGGGTTTGGCGAAAATTGAATCAGATAACCCTTCCACTTAATTGTCACGCCAACCAACTACAGCTTGTATCTAGATTATTTTGCAGACCAGCCCTGTTCGAAAATGTATCTTTGTTTCGTACCCGAGCGACACTGTCTGCGATCTAGCCGAGGCGAAAGCCGGGAGGAGCTGGGAGAGGGTACACCTATTATCATCATCTAAGTCTCAATAGATTCCATGCCATTTTTGTAAAGATAAGATTATTAATCTCGATAACTCTGCATCTCTTCATCGAGTATATGCTCATACGACTGTTTCATGCGCTCAGTAAAATCTTTCTGAAGACCCTTATTGGTATCTAGCTCAGCCATGAATAAATCAACACCTTCTCTGAATATTTCAAAGAGTTCATTTACATGAATAAATGATTGCCCCTCAATTCCGCGCTTTTCTGCTACCTCTTTTAAGTGGTTTATATCTGCTTTTCCCCACGCATATGTAACTATATTCGCTTTGCCTTTTTTTGAAAGGCTGGAGTCAGGTGTCAACGTATGCAGTATTGAGCATCTTGCCGCATATAAATTTATAGATGATGCTTCTAACTTCCTATTTTTGTACATCCATTGATCTATCCAGTTTGTAAAGCGGTCTTCGACCTTGATATCACCAAATGCCATCCATGCAATAACGTCAATGCTTGAGTAGATTAGCGTTAATGCAGGGAAAATTAATCCCGCATCCAGGCAACTAGAAATAGCATCTATGTTCTGTTTATAATTTTTGTAAAAATCCATCTATGCTATCTTATACTCAATGATCTGGTTCAGGCTCGGCGGCGCGTTTGTGACGGTTTCGCCTGAAACCGGGGCTTGGTCCGCATTTTACGGCGTGTTTGCCAATGCGGTTATGAGTTGCATTTGAATCTGCTCGTCGTTCGTCGAAATGCTTAACCGTGGATTCATGCCCCATTGCGACGCATGAACTAGGAGATTCCTGGCTTCCGAAGTGGCCATGAATGAGAATCTGATGATCATGCCAATAATTTCCTTCCGCCTTCTTTCGAAAACACGCTGCCAGATATGAGAGTATTCCTGGATAAACTGATGCATCATACGATCTACTGACTCCAATAGCTCATTATCGTTCCGCGATACAAATATCTTGTCACCTTTGTTTAACATTTTTGAGATATCCATAGCGACTATCCCACGATGGCCTAAACCGACCTCACCCGCCAGTATCGTCTCTAACTGACTGGAGGCTTTTCGAGCATTGCTCTCAATTTTTTCGATGGTTGTTACGCGCTTGCACTCGACCCACAACCTCTTCCCATTCAGTCTTATACCAGTATCAGATCTCGCATCGAGGATGGCCTCAATACCTTTGTCTGGGCAATGAGCCTTTGCTGCGACTGAGGCCTCGAAAAGGTAATTGCGAGCAGCAGTGGACTCTGGCGTTTCGTCCACCGCGCTGAGTGGTCCATTCACACCTTTTTGCAGTTTCTGAATGATTGATGTGAGTTGATAGGCTGGCACAACATCAAATGCCTTATGAATATTCACAAAATCGAATACTTCAAACATTGAACTGACAAAGTCAGGGAATCTCTGCCGTCCTTTGTCAGCGTTGGCTGTCTTGTGTTCGTCCTTCCAATGCTCAAGGACCTTTTCATAGTAAGAGGTTCTTCCTGGGCGTAGATTTATGCCGAGTCCTTCCATCCACTTCATTGCGGCCACGTATTGGTCGTAGATGGTTTCGTAAGTCTCGGTTTGAATGGTCATGCGAACCTATCGATTAAGGCCAGGCGCGCGCGTCAGCGCGTCGCACTGGGTTGCCGTGTTGTATATTACTACTCAGCTAATTCTGCTCGTTCTTTCATCGCATTTGCCATCTTCCTTCCAGGATCTGCGTAATCAAGAGCACCCCTATAGTCACTTACTACTTCCCCTCCTGGAGAAACGTTGCGGTCACAGTGTGCCTCCGCCTGAGAACATGACTCCCAGTCAGGGAAAACGATGGCGAAAACATACCGACGATTCTTCCCACTACCCCAGCACTGAGCGGACCTTTCATGCGCATTAAATTTCGCCGTAACTAGATGCACAAACGCCAACTGGTCGATGAAATCTGTTGCGGATACCGCAATCTCGAACTGAATTTCCTTTTCACCTAGGTAGACTTGATATTCCATAGCCACTCCGTGCTTGTGCCCAACCAGATTTTGCCGGCTAAATACGTGTTTAGATGCGGGCAATGGGCCGTATAACATACTGGCCATTCCAATAGATTCAATCGATACTGTTGCCAATATGGATGTTATGCGGATTTAACTCGACTGGAAACGCGGATCACCATACACGCATATTATCAGCTTCTGCGGCGCAGCTGCTAACCAACTCACACTCAAGAATAAACATTTACTAGACAATCAGAATGGGTCGATTCCTGTCTGCTATGCACTACTACTATACGGATTGACTAAAGGTCTGTGTAGTGGTCGACTCCTGCCTGTTACTCACGCGGTCTGAATTGGTTCTTACTCCGGTCATCACACTGAATTGGATACTTTTTCAATAATCTAGAAAGAAGTCTGCTTGAAATGCTCCCCCTGGCCATGATTCACATGGCCAGGGGGAGCATACTTTTTAGAATCCAGTCGTTCTCAATCCTCGTTGGGCAACAGAATGGTGATGACCGTTTCGCCGGCATCACCTGGCCCGACGATGAGTTTCAAGGTCACGAGCACGGCTTCGGTCGAATGACCATCACGCGGTACACGGTAGAGCTGGAACAGCAACCGGTCACCTGAGCGTTTACTGACCCGGATGGCATGGGACGCCATGTACAACACATCCCAGAGCCGGCCGGACTCGTCCTGGTAGACCTGCTTTCGAGAGTCCGCCTCGGTCCAGGCCACGCAATCTGCCCAGACCGCGGCCGTCAGTGCCACCGGCCACTTGAAGCCGGCTTCCTGTGCCTTGGAACCCACGTCGACCAGCACCCCGTCCTCGATGGCCTGTGCACGGGTGTAGGTGGAGATGACGTTATCGAAGAAACCTTCGGGTGAATTTTCATGCGAGGTTGTACTCATGGTGATACTCCTTGGATGGATAAACACCGGGGCACACCTCCTCCCCAACCGGGGAAGAACAGGCTTCCCCGGCAGGGTGGATAGAAAGAACGAACGATCAGATACGTCCCGTTTCGGCAAAGGACACGCTCTCGCCGCTCGAGACCACGAAGTGATCCAGCACCCGCACATCGACGAGTGCCAGGGCATCACGCAGCCGGCGGGTCAGCATTTCGTCCGCACGGCTGGGTTCTGCCACGCCACTCGGGTGGTTATGAAAGAACACCAGCGCAGCGGCATTGACATCGAGTGCCTGCTGCACGACGACCCGCGGATGGACCGAGGCACCGTCGATGGTGCCCTGGAACAGCTCACGGACGGCAAGGATGCGGTGACGGTTGTCGAGAAACAGGCAACCGAACACCTCGTTACGGTAGTCCGCCAGCTTCATCCGCAGGTAAGTACGGGTCTCGTCCGGATTGCTCAGGACGCGTCCGGCACGAAACCGGAAGGCCAGTACCTTGGTCGCCAGTGTCACGATGGATCGCTTCTCCTGCTCGTTCAGCTCGGAGGGCTTCAGATCGACAAACCGGTCTGCAGGCCCTGTTTCGTTTTCCTTCTTCATGTCTGATCTCCTCACGATCGCGGGAAGACCAGTCCCACCGGGGATGATCCCCGCTGGGTTGAAGGTGGCCGGGTAACTGCGTTACCCGGCCGGTGGTTGAGTTACGCCGCCTGTTCTTCGGCGGTGTAGAACGGTTGTCCGTCGACCTTGGCCCATGCAATGCGCAGGAGCCGTGCCTTCAGACTGATACCGGTCTCGCCGGTCTTGTCACCGCTCTTGAAGGTGAAGGATTCGGCGTACAGATCACTGAGCGTGAAACCGATCAGCACCTTCGAACTGCCCTCGACGGCCGGCTTGAGCTGACGCACGACCTGCTGCGCCTGCTTGCCGGACACGCGACACTCGAAATGCGTGTACTGGGCGTTGTCGACGCTGCCCCGTAGGGCGGCGATGGTGACACTGAGGAAGGGCGAACCCTCCTTCGGCGTCACCTCCCGGATCCGGTTGAGATAACCGATACCCTGGGTATGAAGATCGAAATACTGCTTCGTTTCGTTGGTGGACATATGCTTTCTCCTTAGGGGTTGAGCCTCCGGAGCAAGCACGTCCCTGGCGGGAACGCTTGCCCGGCAGGGTGATGGCAATCGCGATCATTGCCTTGAAGATGGACCGGCAGGCCTTTCGTGAGAAAGGTCCACTGTGCACCGGTTGCACGGCCCGACGGTGCCTCTTTTGCCACTGAACCGCAGTGACCACGGATAAAACCGGTGAGATGACTGCATTCAGGCCGCATCAGAGGCCTCGCAGACGTAGCGCAGGTACTTCAGCATGCCGCGGGCATTGGCAAAGGCCGGATGCTCGGCGATGGCCTGATGCGGGAACCAGTCAGTAATGTGGTCAGCGAGCGCCACGGTCCCGCCGCCGACGAACAATACGCGATCCAGCTCCACACCCAGCCCCAATTGCCGGCGGGTCTCGACGTGGATACGCTCCACGACTTCGCGCTTGGCGGCCTCGACCAGATCCTCCACATCATAGAGCCTACCCTGCAGGCGAACGCTTGCTGTCTCGACGGCTTCAGCAGCCCGCTGTTCACTCAGACTCTCCAGATCGAAGCGTTCCTGGATGCCATCGGCCACGCGTTGTTTCACGTTCAACATTCCGCACTGCAGGGAGCCGGACGAGGCATGCAAAATGCCCTGGTTCTTCACCACCACGTAATCGGTGGTGCGGCCACCGATATCGACGATGGCGATCGGCACCGCGACTCTTTCCGCAGCCAGAGTGACGCCATTGCCCGTTTCCACGATCACATGGTCATACCAGGCCGCCAGGGCTTCCGGAATCACCTCGTGGAAAGCGATACCTGCTGGCAAGGCGCTGGAGCGAGGTCGTACAGCCTGTTTAAGACTGTCTCGTTTCTTGGCGATGGTCTCCTGCCGCAGATTGCCGCCGGCCCGGTAAAACGTGCTGACGGGCAGGCCGGAGACGGCATGCACGGTCCGGCCGGCTAGGCCGGCCCGTTGCAGAGCATGCTGAACGATAGCGCGGTTCTGCCCTGACCACGGGTAACCCTCGAAATGAGTCGGTTCACCATCCACGGCGCCGACCGAATAGACCCTATCCTCGGTTTCATACTCGAAGATGCGCTGCTCGGCCTGCTGGATCCAGGTCACTGCGGACGCACCGAGCCGTGCCCGCGAGGGAATGACCTGCAGCCGTCCGTCCGGCAGCGCGAGCTTGGTACAGGCATAGCCGTCATCGATTCCGACGGGGACAGGGTTCAGGGTGTCAGGCTCGTGCATGGGTATTGGTTCCTCCGATTCGTTCGTCTGGCTCATCGTGCTGTCCGGTTATCCGATCACCTTGCTCAGGGCGGTGAAGGGTTTAGTAGCCGTGTGGTTCACCGGGACCGGTGCATTCCCATTCATCGAACTCTGGTCACACGCGGTAGCCGGTCGGGGCGTCGCAGAACGTACGCTGCGCGTAAAGGTCATCCATGAACGACGCGGCCCGTGGTCCGGCGTACCCCTCAGCAGCTGGTACTCGTCACGAAATCCCTGCAGCAGCAATCCCCGCAGCCATTCTTGCCGGCGTGAGGCAGGGAGACACCTGTGCCGGTTGAGCAGATTCCCTTCCAGTGCCACACGGCTATCGAGGTGGATCACCAGCGACTCTCCTGTCTTTGCCCGGACCATGTCGGTCAGTACCTGTCCAACCGATGCTGCACCGGATTATGGGAAACGGGATCGCGCTGACCAGCGGAAACCCGACCCATCAGCCGTCGTCGTTTTCGGAAACAGGCCGCTTCATTGCAGGCGATGACGCCGGATGCAATTCCATCGGACCGGCCATCGTGCGCGGCACTGTCCCCTTGCGCGGTGCAAACGGTGCCTGGCGTTCACCACTGAGGATGTCTTCGGGCACATTGCCCATGTGCTGGCGCGCCTCACTGCTGCGGCCCTGATTGCGGCGCACTGCTTCCCGGTCGATCTTCAGCAGCCGGTAGCGTTGCGGGATGGTGAAGATCGCACGAATTCTTCGCGCACAGGATTTGATCAGGGCGTTTCTTGCTTCATTGTCGAGCAGGCCCACGTGGTGCGCCGTCAGGACCCGGCACGCGAGTGCGTCATACTCGGAGAGCAGCAGGGCCGCCTGATAGGCATACGGGTTGGCAAACTGCAGGGCAATCCGGTACGGCTTCGTGGAAGCTGCAACGTGGATATCCATGCCCGGCATCTGGTGCAACAATGCATGGATCTCCTGTTGCCAGTGCCGCACATACTCCACTTCCCGCTCGATGGCCTGATGCACCTGGATGAGCCACCAGTCGGCATACGGATCATCACGCCGCGCGGCGAGCCACAGGATCCGCAACCGATCGGCAAAGCCGACCAGCCCGATGATGGCCGGCTTGCCGGCTGCCGCCTTACGACCGTGAATCAGACGCTGGGCCTGCACGGTTTGCACGGCGAACCAGACCTGGCCATGCAGCGTGCCCGGCTGCTCCGGCGGTCCGACTTGCGCGCCGGATTGTTGGTCAGTGGGAATCGATTGAGGGCGCCGTGCGTGCATGGCGCTATTGAGCCCATGGACACCACGACTGCCAAGTCACAATCCCGTCAAGGAGCGGTGTCGTTTCCAGGGCGAAGCGGCTATCGGTACACGATCGCCTACGCTCTCGCTACTCCACAACCCGACGATTCATCGAAAGTGTCCCCGGCGGGGACACTTTTGGTTTTAACTTCCGCTGGCAACCTTTTGATTTCCAGTTGGCGCCCTCATTCCGAGTACCGCCCGCATCCTGGCAATCTCCGTCTGACAGACTGCCATGCGACGTTGCCGCCGCGCCTCGGTCGCTTCCGGCGGCAGTGATGCGGGCAACGGCATGCGCTCGGGGTCCGGCTGTTGTGCCCGACAACGCGCTTCACTGACGCTGATCCCCAGGTTGGCCTGAAATTTTCCATTTCGCATTTGCTTACAGAGCGCATGCAGGAAGCTGATCGTGTCATACACCGGCTTCATACCCTTCCCTTCTGCACGGAAACGGCCTTCCAGCTCATCGAGAATGGGCTGGCGCTGGTCGGGGGGCATTTTACCGAGATAGCGTGCGGCGATATCCCGCTGGTTTGCACTCAGGCGTGCCGGATAGACCAATGGCTGACCCTCTTTGCCGGCAATGTCAAAATTCGACGGCGTGTTGGTAGTAGTTGTATTTATATATTTACTACTACTCGAGTTCGAATTTTGTGCGGGTAAATTTCGAACACGGGCCGAGTTCGAATTTTGGTCATGGTGATTCACTCCTTGGTCGCCAGCAGTAGTATTCGGATACAGCTGCCGGATCACGCCTGCCGTGAATGAAAAGAAGCGCCGGGGATGGCGACCCTGCCTGTCAACCCGGCTCTCGAGTCGGCGTTCGATGACGTGTTCCTGGCGGGTGACGTCCTCACCGGCCTGAATCCCCTCCCCGATGGAATCGAGCACGCCTTGCGCCACGGCACGGACGCGAGCATGACCGTGACTGGTCGCCTGATTCAGGAAATCCATGTAACGGCTATCGAGATGCAAGGCATCGGCGAGCGGCAATGGCTCGTCGTGCAAGGCGTAGAGATTGCCGTGGAACTTGCCACTGGCCCGACGCACCCGTGCACACAGGGTCAACCAGCGCGTGGCACGCAAGATGGCAATCGCCCGGGCAATGGTGGAGCGGGAAGCGACATTGGCCCGCTTGCCAATGGCCTCGTAACCTGGAAAAGCCGTGTCGCGGCCCGTCTCGCGGGCCGCCAGTAGGATGACCATCCAGATCACCTTGTCCACCGGCTCGAGTACCGGGTCCTCGATCACGGCCGTCGGAAACGACTGGTGCCGGTTGCCGAGGAAGACCATCCGGTCACCCTCGCCCCCCGAGGCCTCGGCCCGGGCGAGGATCTGCTGGATCAGGGTGTCGAGGGCACGTGTCTCCGGCCGGATAGCGACAGGCATTTCATTCATGGTTGCCTGTTTGAACGGCATCCGCATCCTGCTCGCCATTCAGGTGTCCGTACTGGGCCCAGCGCTGGGTCTGGCCCCAGATAGCACGCATCGACAAACCGGTTTTTTCGTGGATCGCCAGATACTGCACCGGTGCCAGGAGACCAGACTCGTCACCATCGGCGCATCCCGACCAGACCTCCCAGAGCTGATGCGAACTCGCCTCATCCAGTTCGGGCGGCCGGCCAATGGAGGGATCGACCAGCAGGATGCGGCGCAGGCGAGTGTAGTCGCGCGGATTCAGGCCAAACAGGACCTGCATCATCTCCTGCGGCGCGTCGGCCACGATCAGCATCTGGATGGTGTCTTCCATCGCGCGCTGCTCGCTGAGGTGTTCGATCATCGGCCAGTACACCTGCCGGTTCAGCGCAATCTCCAGGCAATGCGCGCGCAGGGACTCGATGCGATACAGATCGGCCACGCGCATCTCGCGCAAGGCCTCGATCTCCTTGATGCCGAAGTTCATGTTTCTAAGCGCTGCCTGGTCGCCCTCGGCCAGCGCACGCATGGCGTACATCAATACCGCCGTAATCAGGTCCGCTTCCTTGGTCCCCTCCATCGCCGTCAATCCCAGATTGCCACACCGGTTTCGGCGGCGAGGTGACGGATACGCCGGTAGGTATCCATGAGCGCCAGCAGATCCTGCCAGTCCCGATCCGGAAGCGGACGCCACAAACGGTAACCCGTGTGTCCGGGATCGAGTGTCCAGATACTGCTGAACAGCAGCTCCGCATCCTCCTCTTCCAATGCGCGTCGCAGTACGGACTCGGTTGGCAACAGCGGAAGCATCGATTCCAGTGGTGCGAAGGTCATCTCCGCACACGCCGCGAGTTGCCACCACAACAGGCAAACCTGCGCCAGTGCATCCTCATCGAGCTGATCCGCCAGCGCCGGATCCGGTACATCCCGCAACACATAACCGAGACCCTTGCCGGAAAGCAGCACGACCAGGTCACCGAGGCCGTTGCGCTGGGCCAACCGTGTGGCAAGTGTCCAGGCCCGTCCACGCAAGGACTTCAGGTCTGTGGGTACGGCAGGATGCGCATCGATCGGAGCATCGGTGACGTCAACCATCAATTCGGTTGTATCCTCCTGTGCTTGCGAAGAGGCGGATTTTTGTTCTGCTTGAACAGCACGTGTCCGGTTCAGAGCAGTGTCAGGTTCCACCTGTGGATCGAGCGCATCGTTTATCACGCGGTCCCGGTGTTGGTCTGTACGGACCGTTGGCGCGGGCGCTTCCTTGATGGGCACGAACTCCGGGATGATCACTTTTCTTCCCTTGAGCTCAGCCTCCATCTCGACGCGGATCGTATGCACACTGGACTCTGCTTCTTCGGCAATCTCGGTCTCGATGGCACCCTGCAAGCGGTCGGCATCCCAGTCCGCTCCGTCATAGCGGCGGCACAACGCCGCGAACACTTCATCAAATGCGCCCTCACCACCTGTGCAACGGCGCTGCCAAAGCGTCCTGGCCGCCCGCTCCAGTGCGCGCATCCAGTCGATCTGATTTCTGCCAATGCCGGCTTCGAGCGCCTGCGGAATCCATCGCAGTAACGTGTTCACCGCATAGTCCATGCGGCAGATGCTGGTCCTGCTGATGCGGTATCCTTCCCGGGCAAGTGCGGATTCGAGTCTTCGATGTGAAACGTCATCAAGACCGAGCTCAGCTGCAATCAACTCCTTTGCCTCGAGGACCGCACGCGCCTTATCGATAAAGGTGAGATTGCCACGCAGGTCATTTTCGCGAAGATGCGCGAGCAGCACATCGGATTCACGCTGCCAGGGCCTGAACACACACGGGATGTGTGCAAAGCGTTCCTCGCCGGTTTCCTCCAGCAGTTCTTTGAGGATCAACAGGCGCGTATTGCCGCCGGTATGGACGATGTAGTCGGTTGCCTGCGGTCGCCGGGTAACCACCAGCGGCTGGTCCAGACCGTGACTGCGGATCGAATCCTTGATCCGGTCGTACTCGGGATTACGACCCTGGCGCGGGTTGCGTTCGTAGGGTTGAATCTGTGTGATATCAATAGTCAGTGCGGTCAGATCGATACCATCTTTTGCTGGCGGCGGTGCTGACGAATCCGGGCGTACTCGCGGTGCAGTTTCATTCATCGCCCGGCCTCGGTAAGCAGACCGGCGAAGATTTCAGGATGTCGCACCAGGCTCTCGCGGGGTATCAGCTCCAGCCGCCCATCGGATTTTATTGCCATCTGCCGACTGATCTGCTCGATCCGGGTCGCCATCTGGGGACTGGCATGGCGGTGCTGCCCGGCCATTTGATAGAGATAACCAACCGAACTGCTGCACCCTCTGGCCAGCTGGGCTCGTTCTTGCGGTGTGGCGTATTGCAGAAAAGTAATTAGCTTCATGCAGGCCGACATTAGCAGCGTGCATGATCGCTATCAAGCTAACTTTTTCAATTTTTGTTTATCATTTTGCTAAGTTTTTGCTATAGTACGGGCATGCCCCGCATCCCCGAGCAAATCCGCTTGAAAAACCTCGAACTTTTGATTGCCGAGGCCGGCTCGGCCGCCAAGCTGGCGCAACAGGTCGGTACCAACAGTTCCTACCTCAGCCAGGTACGGCGCCAGATGCGGACCAAGAACGGTACGCCTCGTGGCATCGGTGATGATCTCGCCGGAAAGCTGGAACAAGGCATGAGCAAGTACGCGGGCTGGATGGATGAGCCACACCAGAACGAGTGGGGCCAGTCGATCACCGGCGATCCCGAGGCGCATCCACAGCTGGGCTCGGCCCTTCGCAGCCTGCATCCGGTCATTAGCTGGGCGCAAGCACGCGATTGGTCCAGTGCAGCGGACGACCGCGCAGCGCAATTCGGGGATGAACTGCTGCCCTGCCCGCTGCAATGCAGCCAGAATACCTATATTTTACGTGTCCGCGGCATCAGCATGGAGCCTCGCTTCCATGAGGGAGATTTGATCTTCGTCGATCCCGACATCAAACCGGCGGGTGGAAAGTATGTGGTCGTTGTATTGGACGATGCGGCAGAAGCCACCTTCAAACAACTCATCATCGAGGGTGGCCAACAGTACCTCAAGGCCCTGAATCCGGAATGGCCGAACCGCATCATCGAGCTCGACGAGCAGGCGCGGATCTGTGGTGTCGTGGTATTCAAAGGCGAGATGGTTTGATCCGAATGCCTTGCTTCACCCGCGGCAAAGCACCTGGTAATTGATTCCAACCCAGCTCCACTGTAACCCCAGGACCGCACCGGTAATTTAGCAGCCTGCGACGAATTTTCTCTTTGCCCGATAGATTTGCACCGTGCTAATGTTCATTAGCGCGAAGTGATTGCCCGTTCCGGGTAGTTGCCCGCGTCTAACCGCGACCACTGGCCCGGATGAGGGTATGGCGAATCCTGTATTTCCAGCACCCACACTCCTGCCGCGCCTGCTCAGATTGCGCGATGCCCCCTTATATATAGGCATGGACCGCAACCGCTTCAACAACGAGGTCCGTCCATGTTTAACGGAGATCCCTATCGGGGAGCAAGGTGTCGCCTTCGACCGGCTTGAACTGGATGCCTGGGTGGACGAATATAAGTCCCGCAACGGACGTCCCAGTCAACCGAGAGGAGAATTGACATGGGACGTAAAAGGTCGCCAGGGCTCGTTAAACAAAACGGGATCTGGCATATCGACAAAAAAATCCGGGGAAGCCGCCTTTGCGAAAGCACTGGCACGCGCGACCTCGGGGAAGCGGAAGCCTATCTTGCGCGGCGCATCGAACAGTTGCGGCAAGCAAGGGTCTACGGAGTAAGACCGGAGAGGACGTTTCGGCAGGCAGCAACCAAGTATCTGGAAGATGCTGCAGATGCCGGTGAGTTGAGGAGTCTGGATCGTAACGCACAAGCCCTGCGACTGGTAGATCCCTATATCGGGAAGCTTCCATTGACCCAGGTACACATGGGCACACTGGAACCGTATATACGGGATCGAAGGCAGCAAGGCATACGCAGTGGAACCACACGCCGTGATCTGGCTGTCGTTCGCCGCGTATTGAATCTGGCCGCTCGGCTTTGGCGGGACGAACATGGACTCACGTGGCTGGAAACGCCACCGCTGATCCAGTTACCCAAGAACACGGATGCACGCAAGCCGTATCCACTGTCCTTGGAGGAACAGCGGTTGTTGTTTCCACTGCTACCTGCTCACCTGCAGCGTATGGCGTTGTTCAAGGTGAATACTGGCTGTCGGGAACAGGAAGTCTGTGGGCTACGCTGGGAATGGGAAGTCAGTGTGCCGGAATTGAAGACCTCGGTTTTCATTATTCCGGATACACAGGTAAAGAACGGCAGTGAGCGGTTGGTAGTGTTGAACAAAGTGGCCACGTCCGTGATCGAGGAACAACGCGGAAACAATTCCGAGTACGTATTCCCGTATCGCAAACGTCGGGTCACACGGATGCACAACACCGCCTGGAAACACGGCCGGAAGCTTGTGGCAAAGAAGTATCAAGAGGTATTTGGTCGAGACTGTCCGGAAGGTTTACGCACCGTCCGTGTTCATGACCTGAAGCATACCTTTGGTCGTCGCTTGCGAGCAGCCGGTGTATCCTTTGAGGACCGTCAGGATCTGCTGGGACACAAATCGGGACGTATTACGACGCACTACTCGGCGGCGGAATTACAGAACCTCATCGAGGCCGCCAACCGGGTGTGCGAACAAAAGTCCCGTAAAAGTCCCGTAATGGTAATACTGCGCAGAGCCTAGCCGTTCAGAAGCCACTGCAACAGGCTGATTCTAAAGGTCTATTTGGTGGCTACGGGTGGACTTGAACCACCGACCCCAGCATTATGAGTGCTGTGCTCTAACCAGCTGAGCTACGTAGCCAAGGGGTGGGTAAGGGTACCCGAAAAGCCGTATCCGGGACAAGCATCGTTCCCGGCGGGGCGCCGGTCCTACACGTTGAAGCGGAAGTGCATGACGTCGCCGTCCTGCACGATGTATTCCTTGCCTTCCAGGCGCAGCTTGCCGGCCTCCCTGGCGCCCTGTTCGCCGTTGCAGTCGATGAAGTCGTCGAAGTGGATGACCTCGGCGCGGATGAAGCCCTTTTCGAAATCGGTGTGGATCTCGCCGGCGGCCTGCGGGGCGGTGACGCCGATGTGGGTGGTCCAGGCGCGCGCCTCTTTCGGTCCCGCCGTGAAGAAGGTCTGCAGGCCAAGCAGCGTGTAGCCGGCACGGATGACGCGGTTCAGGCCCGGTTCCTCGAAACCCAGTTCCTCCAGGTATTCCCGGCGATCCGCGGCATCGAGTTCCACCAGTTCCGCCTCGATCGCCGCACACACGGCGACGACCTGGTGGCCACCCTCCGCTTCCGCGCGCTGGATCACGGCATCGAGGTGAGGATTGTTCTCGAAGCCGTCCTCCCTGACGTTGGCGACATACATCACCGGTTTGGCGGTGAGCAGGTGTAGCTCGTAGAGGGCATGACGCTGCTTCTCGTCCAGTTGCATGCCGATCACCAGCCCGCCGCCGTCGAGGTGCGCACGCACGGCCTCGAACAACTCCAGCTGCGTCTTGGCTTCCTTGTTACCGCTCTTGGCCACCTTGGCGACACGGTTGATCCCCTTCTCCACCGTCTCCAGGTCCGCCAGCCCCAGCTCGGTATTGATGACGTCGATGTCGCGCAGCGGGTCTACACTGCCGCTGACGTGCACCACGTTGTCGTCCTCGAAGCAGCGTACCACCATGCAGATGGCATCGGTCTCGCGGATGTTGGCGAGGAACTTGTTGCCCAGGCCCTCGCCCTTGGAAGCGCCGGCGACCAGCCCGGCGATATCGACGAATTCCATGGTGGTGTTGATGATCTTCTGCGGCTCGACGATGGCCGCAAGCTGCTCCAGGCGCGGGTCCGGCACCGGCACGATGCCGACGTTGGGATCAATAGTACAGAACGGATAGTTCTCCGCCTGTATGCCCGCCTCGGTGAGGGCGTTGAACAGGGTGGACTTGCCGACGTTGGGCAGACCGACGATGCCGCATTTAACACTCATATTGGTTCCGTAGGGTGCGCCGTGCGCACCGGAAAATGTTCCGAAACAGAACGGTGCGAACGACGCACCCTACCTGGTGGTATGCAGTTCCTTCATGGCCGCATCCAGCCTGCCGGCAATGATATCCGGCAATGCCCGGACCGCAGCCTCGATCGCCGCGTCGATGGCCGCGCGGTCCTCCCGCGAGGCCGCTCTCAGCACGTAATCCACCACATCATCGCGGTGGCCGGGATGACCGATGCCGATGCGCAGGCGCAGGAAGTCGTTGCCGCCCAGGGCGGGAATCAGGTCACGCAGGCCGTTGTGGCCGCCATGGCCGCCGTCGCGCTTCAGCCGGATGGTGCCGGGCGGCAGGTCCAGGTCGTCGTGCACCACCAGGATGGCGCTGCGGGGGATGCGGAAAAACCCCGCAAGTGCAGCCACCGGCCGGCCGCTGCGGTTCATGAAATCCTGCGGTTTCTGCAGGCGGCAACCGTGACCCGCGAGGCTGCAGCGGGCCACTTCGCTGCGGGACTTGCTGTCGTTCAGGAACTGTGCGCCACAGTGGCGTGCCACCGCGTCCACAAACCAGAACCCGGCGTTATGCCGGGTCTGTTCGTACTGCGCGCCGGGATTACCGAGGCCGGCAACCAGCTGAATAGCGGTCACTACCCGGCTGCCGTTTACTCGACCGCGCCTTCACCGCCTTCGGCTTCCTCACCGCCCTCGGCCTCTTCACCGCCGACAGGCTTGGTATGAATGGTTACCACGCCATGGTCGTGCGGCTCCCCGCGGGTGAATTCCAGCAGGATGACGCCGGCAGGAGGCTGCAGGTCGGACAGGCGGACCGTCTCGCCGAGTTGCACCCCGGAAAGATCGACCTCGATGAACTCGGGCAAGTCCTTCGGCAGGCATTCGACCTCGACCTCGTTCAATTCGCGCGACACCATGCCGCCTGCCTTGACACCGGCGCAGCTCTCCTCGTTGATGAAATGCAACGGGACATGGGTCTTGAGTTTCTCGGTTGCACTGACGCGCTGCAGATCGACATGCAGTATCTGCGCCTTGCTCGGATGCCGCTGCAGGTCGCGCAGGATCGCGCTGGTGGTACTGCCACTGCTCTTGACCGTCAGGATGTGGGAGTAGAACGCCTCATGCTGCAGACTGCGCAGCAATTCGTTTTGTGACAGGGACAGTGCCTCGGGCTCCTTGTCACCACCGTACATAATCGCCGGAACCATGCCCCCATGACGCAGGCGGCGGCTCGCACCCTTCCCCGTGTCAGTACGCGGTTCCGCGTTGAGTTCAAAACTGATAGCCATTTGACTTCTCCGGTTGATAAACGCACCTTGCGGTGCGGTGTCATCTCTCCCGCGACCAGGAAAGACAGTTGCCGGCTGGCTTCACGTGAGGCCAGCCGGCGAAAAACCTTTCAATCCATATACAGTGAACTGACCGACTCCTCCATGCTGATACGGCGCATGGTCTCGGCCAGCATGGTGGCGACACTCAGCTGGCGGATGCGGCCGCAGGCCTGCACCTGCTCGCTCAGCGGAATGGTATCCGTGACCACCAGTTCATCCAGCTCCGACGCCTCAATGGTGTCGATCGCCCGGCCGGACAGCACAGCGTGGGTACAGTAGGCCAGCACCTTCGCGGCGCCTTCCTGCTTCAGCGCCATCGCCGCCAGGCACAGGGTGCCTGCGGTATCGACAAGGTCATCCACCAGGATGCAGGTCCGTCCCTCGACCTCGCCGATAATATTCATCACCCGCGCCTCGTTCGGCCGCGGCCGTCGTTTGTCGATTATCGCCAGTTCCGCGTCATCCAGGCGCTTCGCCATGGCGCGCGCCCGCACCACGCCGCCGACGTCCGGTGACACCACCACCATATCCGGATACTTCTGCCGCCAGATCTCACCAAGCAGGATCGGCGATGCATACACGTTGTCCACCGGGATATCGAAGAATCCCTGGATCTGATCGGCATGCAGGTCCACGGTCAGCACCCGGTCGGCCTTGACGGTACCGATCATCTGCGCCACCACCTTGGCCGTGATCGGGACCCGCGCCGAGCGTGGCCGCCGGTCCTGCCTCGCATAACCGAAATACGGAATCACCGCGGTAATGCGATAGGCCGAGGAGCGCCGCAGCGCATCGATCATCACCAGCAGTTCCATCAGGTTGTTATTGGTCGGGGCACAGGTGGGCTGCACCACGAAGACGTCCTTGCCGCGGACATTCTCCATGATTTCCACCTGCACCTCTCCATCACTGAAACTGCCGACATTCGCCTTGCCGAGATTCAGCCGTAGATGGCCGACGATATCCTGCGCCAGTTGCGGGTTCGCGTTCCCCGCGAACACCATCATCTGATTTTCCAGGTCGTTTGCAGGAGTCGTATTCATCTGCATCTTATCCTTGGTATCGGACCTCGGGTATCCATCCAGCCGTGACCCGCCTGTAACTAATTAATTGGCTGGGACGGCAGGACTCGAACCTGCGAATGCGGGGATCAAAACCCCGTGCCTTACCACTTGGCGACGTCCCAATGATACTCACCGTATGCGCGGGAGCAGGCTCGTTGTATGGGACCGGCCTATGCCATCGCAATCTGCAGCGGTGACCGATTCACACCCCGGGCAACGAAACCGGACCAGGATGCGGGAATCCGTCCGGCAACTGCACCGGCTTCCGCTTCTGTCGGGAAGGCCGCGAATACACAGGCACCCGTGCCGGTCATCCTGGAAGGAGAAAACTGGTTCAACCAGTCGAGCGCAGCAGCCACCTCCGGGTAGCGGCGGCGTACGACCACTTCACAATCGTTGTGTCCACTCCCCGAAACAAGGTCGGCTATTTTCGTTCGGGGGGTATCCCGTGTCAATTCCGGGTCGGAGAAAATATCGGCGGTTGATACGCTTACCGGCGGCACCAGCACGAGGTACCAGGTCTCCGCCGGACTGGCCGGCCTCAGGCGCTCGCCGACCCCTTCCCCCAGGGCTGACCGGCCGTGGATAAAAACCGGCACATCCGCCCCCAGTCGCAGGCCAAGTTCAGCCAACTCCTTGATTTTCAAGTTCAATCCCCAGAGCCGATTGAGCACCAGCAGCGTCGTCGCTGCATCCGAACTGCCCCCGCCGAGTCCCCCTCCCACCGGCAGGAGCTTGTCATTATAGATGGTCACGCCGCGGGCAACCCCCGCCGCATCCCGCAGCAGGCGCGCCGCCCGCACCGCCAGGTCCGCCTGCTCGGGTACACCGGCCGCTTGTCCGCCTAGCCGTATCCCGTCCGGTCCGCTTATATCGAAATACAGCCAGTCACACCGGGTCAGGAACTGGAACAGAGTCTGCAGCTCGTGGTAGCCGTCGGGCCGTCGCCCGGTGATGTGCAGGCAAAGGTTGAGCTTTCCGGGTGCCGGCCAGGGTCCGCTGGCTGCAGCGGGGACCGCTTCCTGTAACATGGTTACAGGGAGTCGGCCGCCGGGAGCTGCCAGTTATCGATGGCCAGCCGCACGCTGATATCGTCCCTGGCAAGCCATAGCCTCTCGGGCAGGCTGATGCCCGCAACGGTCTGGTAGCGTTTATAGCGGATTTCCCAGCCCGCCTGGTTCAGACGAGCCAGGCGCCCGTATTCATCCCGCTGCACCATGGCCTCGCCATCCGGTGCCGCCAGTCCGCGCACCCAGTAATGCATACCGCTTACCGGCAGTGTCCAGCCGGTGACGTGCGTCAGCAATGCATCGGCATCGCGCGCCGTGAACACCCGCTGTTCGGCATCCACCAGCTGGACGCCATCACGGTCCCCCGTCAGCTCGAAGGCGCCCTGCCCCAGCGGACCGCTTACCCGGAGATCGAAATATCCGGCCTGCTCATGCCAGGAAAGACCGGCATGCCAGCCGGTCTCACCCCGCACCAGGGACACACGGCCGTTGAAGGCCCATTCATTCAGCTGCGCCGCGGAATTCGCAAGATCCGGGGGGACAGTGGAAGGCGCGGTGGCGCAGCCGGCCAGTGACAGCGCCAGGAAGAACGCGGCAAGGAATTTCACGGTTTGAAGCGTTTCAGGGTTTCCTGCAGCACGGCGTTGTCCGGAGCCGATTCTTGCGCCTTTTCCCAGATCTTGCGGGCCTCTTCATGATCGCCCTGCTGCCAGATCACTTCACCGAGATGAGCACCGATCTCCGCATCCAGGGTGGATTCCCAGGCCTGCTGCAGGTACAGGCGGGCACGATCGAGATTGCCCAGGCGATATTGCACCCAACCCATACTGTCGATGATCGCAGGGTCTTCGGGACTGATCGCGTAGGCACGGCTGATCAAGGAGAGGGCCTCCTCGTAGCGGTTCGTCTTGTCCGCCAGGGTATAGCCCAGCGCATTCATCGTGCGGACGTTCTCGGGATCCTTTTCTAGGATTGCGCGCATATCCTGCTCGGCGGCATCCAGCTTGCCGAGCTCTTCCGCGGTCAAGGCACGCGAGTAAAGGAGATCTTCGTTACCGGGATTCGACGCCAGCGCCTCGTTATAGAGATCATAGGCCATCGTGGAAAGTCCGGCATCGTTCAGCACCTGGCCTTCGAGAATATAGAATTGCGCGGCCTGTTCCGGATTCTTCTGACGCAGTACCCGCATGTGATCCCGCATTTCATCGAGCTTGTCCTGCTTGATCAGGATGCCTGCCAGGCGCACCTGCGCCTGGGTCCAGTACTCACCCGACTCGACCTTGCGGTACCAGTCCAGCGCCGCTGCATCGTTACCCTGTTCCTGCTCCGCGTAGCCCAGGTAATAATAGGCATTCTCCTGGTGCGCGTTCAGTTCCAGCAATTGCTTGAGATGCACTTCGCCGGACTTGAATTTCCGGGTCTCCAGTTCCAGCAGTGCCAACGAGTAGAGTCCGTCGGCGTTTTCCGGCTCGAGTCTGACCACCGCCGCGAACTGCTTGCGGGCCTGGTCGAGTTGCTCGGCATCCAGCAGCATGCGTCCATAGGCGAAATGCAGGTCGGCATCGTCGGGATGCGCACTGACGGCTTCCTGCAACAGTTGCGTGGCATCCTGCTTGCGCTCCAGCCGCACCAGCACCTGCGCCTTGAGAATGATCGCCGCGGTCAGTTCCGGGCCGTAGCGTATTGCCGTATCCACGGCCGCCAGTGCCTGGTCGAGTTCATCGGCCAGTACCGCCATTCGGCACAGGGCCATCCAGGCGTAGGGATTTTCCGGGTGGTGATCGACCATGCGTCGCATGATCTCGAGCGCTCCCTTCTTGTCCTTGTCATGTACCAGCACAGCGGTCGCCAGGCGATAGCCTTCTTCCGGATCTTCGGAAACCGACAGCAGGTAGTCGACCTGCCGGATCACCTCGTCCATGTCTCCCGCCTGCATGGCCAGAGCCATGAGACCCTTGCGCGCCTCGACATTTTCCCCATCCAGTTCGACCCAGCGCCTGGCCGCGCGCAAGGCACTGTCATAATCCTTGGCGAAGGTTGCGACCTGCATAGCACGCTCGGACACCCGGGGATCACGGGATTCCAGCGCCGCCTGCAGATAGTGCGGCACCGAGACATCCATGGCGCCGCGCTGACCGGCAATCTCCGCCAGCAGGATGTTGTACATCATATCGTTCGTCAGTTCCTGCTTGGGAAGGGCCTCGGCCATGGTCTCCGAGACGTTGCCTTTCTGCGGCTCGGCAGCCACGGTCCGGGAGCCCGGCCGGTCACCCGAAACCGCACAGGCAACCAGCCCTGCCGTCATAAGAAGCACGAATCCGGCACATCGTAATACGGTTATCAATCCAGTCATCTGATCCTCCATCCAAAATATTCTAACAGTCTCCTCCGTTTCCTTGTGAACAATGTTTACAGGTCAAAGGTATGACCCGGAAACCGGGGAATCGGTTGTTTCCCACACCGGAATGCCGCAGGATTCGCGTGCCGCTTGTGTAAACCCGCGCCGCCATGCAGAATTTTATGTTCGCTGGACAATTTCCCGTGAATCCGACATGTACCTGACCGTTCTAGGCATCAATCACCGCACCGCACCGGTCGAGGTACGCGGCAAGGTGGCGTTTCCACCCGATCAACTGGACCGGGCGCTGGCGGAAATCAGGGAACTGGAGGGGGTGCACGAAGCGGCGATCCTGTCGACCTGCAACCGCACCGAGCTGTATTGCAGCCGCGAGGATATCTTTCCACAGATACTGGAGACCTGGCTCTGCCGCTTCCATCACCTCGATCCCGAAGCACTCAAACCGCATATCTACAATTACCTGCAGGAAGAGGCGGTACGCCATATCCTGCGTGTCGCGTCCGGCCTGGATTCCATGATCCTCGGCGAACCCCAGATCCTGGGGCAGATGAAGGCCTCCTATCAGCAGGCCCTGGCCAGCCACAGCATCGACACCCTGGTGAACCGCCTGTTCCAGTACACCTTCTCGGTGGCGAAGCAGATACGCACCGATACCGCCATCGGGGCCAGCCCGGTATCGGTGGCATTCGCCGCGGTCGGACTGGCCCGGCAGATCTTCGGCAACCTGGAACAGCAGACCGCTCTATTGATCGGCGCCGGAGAAACCATCGAGCTGGCCGCCCGTCATCTCCACGAAAAGGGCACCGGCAAGCTGATCATCGCCAATCGCACGGTCAGTCGTGCCCATGAACTGGCCGCGCAATTCAAAGGCTATGGCATCGAGCTAGGGGAAATCCAGGCGCACCTCGCAGAGGCCGACATCGTAATTACCTCCACCGGCAGTAATAAACCGCTGATGGATCAGGCAATGGTGCGCACCGCGCTGCGTGGGCGCAAGCATCGCCCGGTGCTGATGATCGACATCGCGGTCCCGCCGGACATTACCGCGGACGTCGGCGACCTGGATGATGTCTACCTTTATACAGTGGACGATCTCGCCGAGGTGATCGAGGACAACCTGCGTTCCCGGCAGGAAGCCGCGCGCCAGGCGGAGGATATCATCGATGTGCAGGTCGAGCGTTTCATGGCCTGGACGCGCTCGCTGGACGCCGTACCCACCCTGCGCGCCTACCGGGAGCATGCGGAAAAGATCGGGGAAGCGGAGCTGGCCCGCGCCACCCGGCTGCTTGCCTCCGGCAAGCCGCCGCAGCAGGTCGTCGAATCGCTGGCGCGCAGCCTGGTGCGCAAGCTGACCCACGATCCGAGCGTCAACCTGCGTTCCGCGGCCGCCGACGGCCAGCTCGGGATCATCGAGGCGGTACGCACACTGTTTCAGCTCAAGGATAACGACCGTTAATGACCCTGCAGCCCAGCATCGTACGCAAACTCGAACAGATCGCGGAGCGCCACACGGAAGTCAGCGCCCTGCTCGCCGACGCCGACACCATTGCCGACCAGGACCGCTATCGCAGGCTGTCCGTCGAATACTCGCAGCTCACCCCGGTCGTCGACACCTTCAGCGCCTGGCAGCAGGTGCACGCGGACCTGGATACCGCGGGTGAAATGCTGCGTGACCCGGACCCCGAGATGCAGGAACTCGCCGAGGAAGAAAGCGCCCGCGCCCGCGAGCGCAGCGCGGAGCTGGAACTGGAGCTGCAGAAGCTGCTGCTCCCGCAGGACCCGCATGATAACGGCAACATCTTTCTGGAGATCCGCGCGGGCACCGGCGGGGACGAGGCCGCTCTGTTTGCCGGCGACCTGTTCCGCATGTATGCCCGCTATGCCGAGCAGCGCCACTGGCAGGTGGAGATCCTAAGCGAAAGTCCGGGCGAGCATGGCGGCTACAAGGAAATCATCGCTCGCATCGTCGGCCAGGGCGCCTATTCCCGGCTCAAATTCGAATCGGGCGCGCACCGGGTGCAGCGGGTACCGGAAACCGAATCCCAGGGGCGCATCCACACCTCGGCCGCCACCGTGGCGATCCTGCCGGAGGCTGATGAAATCGACCCCGTGGAGATCAACCCGGCCGACCTCAAGGTCGACACCTTCCGCTCCTCAGGTGCCGGCGGCCAGCATGTCAACAAGACCGATTCCGCCATCCGCCTGACGCACCTGCCGACCGGTATCGTCGTTGAATGCCAGGACGAGCGTTCCCAGCACAAGAACCGTGCCCGCGCCATGTCGCTGCTGGCCGCCAAGCTGTTGCAGGAGCAGCAGGACATGCAGAAGGCCGAAGAGACCGAGGCCCGCCGTTCGCTGGTCGGCAGCGGCGACCGTTCAGAACGCATCCGTACCTACAATTTTCCACAGGGTCGCATGACCGACCATCGCATCAACCTCACCCTGTACAAGCTAGACGAGTTCCTAGCCGGCAACCTGGACATGGCCGTGGACCCGCTGACGAGCGAATACCAGGCGGACCAGCTCGCGGCACTGAATGAACAGCAGGGCTGAACCGGCATCCCCTAAGCCCACTTACCATGCCGTCTGAACCGGCCACCATCAGGACATTGCTCGCACGGTCAGCGCAGGAACTGGTCACGGGTTCACCGCGCCTCGATGCGGAGCTCCTGCTGGCCCATGCCCTCGGCAAGGACCGCAGCTATCTGCTTGCCTGGCCGGAGGCAATTCCATCGGCGCAGGCGCTGGCCCGCTTTCATGCACTGCTGGAGCGCCGCGGGCGGGGCGAACCGGTCGCCTACTTGCTGGGGCAGCGGGAATTCTGGTCACTGATGCTGACGGTGACGCCGGCCACCCTGATCCCGCGGCCGGAGACCGAGACCCTGGTGGCGCTGGCCTTGCAGTGGATTCCGGCCGGTTCCGGGGCGAACGTCGCCGATCTTGGCACCGGCAGCGGCGCCATTGCCCTGGCCATCGCCCGGGAGCGCCCGCGCTGCCGGGTCATCGCGACCGATATATCGATGGAGGCCCTCGGGATCGCGGCGGCCAACGCTCAGCGCCTGGACCTCACCAACGTGGAATGCCGGGCCGGCGACTGGTGCGCCGCCCTGCCCGACATTCCTTTTGACCTGATCGTGAGCAACCCGCCCTACGTCGCGGAAGGCGATCCGCACCTTTTCCAAGGGGACGTGCGCTACGAGCCCCGCAACGCCCTCGCGGCAGGACCGCAGGGCATGGATGCGCTGCAACGGATCGCCCGTTGTGCAAAAGACCGGTTGCGACCCCATGGCTGGCTGATGCTCGAACATGGCTATGACCAGTCGCAGGCGGTCATCCGGCTGCTGCAGGACATTGGCTACGAGCAGGTTGCCGACCATACCGATGACGCCGGCCTGCCACGGGTCGTCAGCGGCCGCGGTAGGTTGGGCTGAACCTGCGAAGCCCAATGTGCGGACACTCATATCGAAACTGCGTTGGGCTTCACGCTGTTCAGCCCATCAACCTACGGGCTGCCACCCTGACAGGGATTCCAAGCACTTGAATCCGCGGCAGGAGATTGCTGCACCACGCCCGCAACGACTGCTCAGGCCCTTGATTGCTGATCAATTGCAATTTCCTCACTATCCCTGCATTCACTTGCTATTTCATCGAACAGCGTTACGATGACAGTGTGATCGAGAAACTCAAACACCGTACCATCCGGCTCACGACCACCCGGGATGAACCACTCGCCATGGAATCCGCGGTCGAACTGTTGCGCGATGTGAGGGGCGTGCAGCAGGTGCAAAGAGGCGGCGGCAACCGCCTGAAGGTGACCTACAACGTCCGCGAGATCACCATGCAGATCATCGAGGCATTGCTGACTGAATTCGGCTATCGACTGCACAGCGGCGTTTTCTGCAGCGTCATGCGCGTATTCTGCTACTACATCGAGGACATCGAGTGCAGCAACTGCAGCCACGACCAGGCCGAATGCACCCGGGATGCCTTCATCACCCGCTACCTGCGACGCCAGCATGGCTGTCGCGACCATCGACCCGAATACCTGCGGCGCTATCTGTAGCACCTTTGTGCAGGGTAATCGTGACAACACACCGATTGCGATTCTCGTGGAACAAAGTGAGAAGTAAGAAGTTATAAGTGAAGAGTGAGAAGTGAACAGAACCTATCTTAAAATTAAGGGATCGGACATTTCGAGATCATGTGCCGACCGGCAGGTGCGGGTAGGACCGGCGCCTCGCCGGGAATAAGCCGGTGTTCCGGTCCCGGTCCGTTCCCCGCGGGGGCGCGGGTCCTACATGTGGCAGGATGAACCAACGGATAATTTATATTGAGACAGGTTCCACTAAAAAGAAAAGGTAACGACTTCTGCTTTATGTATTTCCTTGTCCATCCGTGTTGTCCGTGGCCATTCTCATTTTCACTTTTTACTTGTCACTTTTTACCTCTAACTGTTCACTTCTCACCTGACAAGTATTCACGTCCATAGTCACATGCACTCATACTCGTCAGCGCTGCCATGAATGACGACCAGCTACTGCGTTACAGCCGGCAGATCATGCTGCCGCAGGTCGATGTCGTGGGCCAGGAAAGGCTGCTGGCATCGCGCGCGCTTATCATCGGTGCGGGCGGATTGGGCTCACCGGCCGCCATGTACCTTGCGGCCGCGGGTGTCGGACAACTGGTCATCGCCGACCACGACGTGGTGGAACTCTCCAACCTGCAGCGCCAGTTGCTGCACCGGGATGCCGACCTCGGCAGACCCAAGGCACTGTCCGCAGCCGACACCCTGCGCGCGGTCAACCCGGACGTGGCGGTTACCCCGATCGAGTCACGGCTGCCGGGCACGCAGCTCGACACTGAAGTCCGGCTGGCACAGGTGGTACTGGACTGCAGCGACAATTTCGACACCCGCTATGCCGTCAACGACACCTGTGTACGGCACGGGGTCCCGCTGGTCTCCGGCGCCGCCATTCGCCTGGAAGGGCAGGTCGCCGTGTTCGATTCCCGCAGGGCCGACAGTCCCTGCTATCGCTGTCTCTACCAGGAAGGCGAGGAGGAGGAACAACGCTGCTCGGAAACCGGCGTACTGGCACCACTGGTCGGGGTCATCGGTTCGCTGCAGGCACTGGAGGCACTGAAGGTCCTGCTCGATCTGGGTGAGAATCTGGCCGGACGGTTGGTGGTGTTCGATGCCCTCACTCACGAGTGGCGCACCCTGAAATTGCGCCGCGATCCTGCCTGCCCGACCTGCGGCCATTGAGACAGCCTGCCGGATGCCCCCCGGATTACGGCCTGACGGCCTGCATCCGGGCTACGTTTATCCTGTTATGCAGAATCCGAGTCCGGACAGGACGCGCGCCAGTTCGCTGTCCGGGTCTCCGGTGATGACCCGGGCCTGCGGGAATTCCCGCCGTACCGGGTAGTCCTTGCGCAGGCGGTCGAAATACGCCGGGCGTTCCGAAGCCGGCAACGCGGCCAGTTCACGCAGGCGGGCATCGTCGCGGCGAATGTCGTAGCAGGCGAACACGGCCGCCTGCAATCCGTCGAGTAAAGGCGCATCCCGCGGCTCGCGCAGGTCCAGGGACAGTCCGGCAGGCAACTCATCGGCCGCCCGCCACTCGACGGGTTGCCCGAAGTGCGCGCAGGCGGCGTGGTAGATCACTTCGGTCCCGCGCAGCTTGCCGTCCAGACTGTAGCCGGCGATGTGCGGCGTCCCCAGCCGCACCTTTTCCAGCAGGGAGATGCTGGGGGCCGGCTCACCCTCCCAGACGTCCATTACCGCGGAGACATCGGTCCGATCCGACAGCAACCGGTCCAGTGCGGCATTGTCTGCAACGGCGCCACGTGCGGTATTGATGAATACCGCGTCGGGCTGCAGTCGTTCCAGCATTGCGGCATTGGCCAGGTGATGCGTCGGGTACGGCCCCTCCCGGGTATAGGGCACATGCAGGGTAATGACATCGGCCTGCAGCAGGGTATTCAGATCCACGAAGTCCCGGTGCCCGTCCTGCTCCTCCAGCGGCGGGTCGTTAACCAAGCAGTTCATCCCCAGAGCGGCCAGCTTTTGCAGGACCCGTGAGCCGACGTTGCCGCAGCCGATGATGCCGGCCGTCTTTCCCGCCAGTTCCACTCCCTGCTGCGCTGCCAGCGCGAGCAGGGCGCTGACGACGTATTCGGCCGCGGAGGTGGCGTTGCTGCCCGGCGCCGTGGAAAAACCGATCCCGCGCATCTGCAGCCAGGCACAATCGACGTGGTCGAAGCCGATGGTGGCCGAGCCGACGAACCGCACCCGGGAATCCCCCAGCAGCCGTTCATCGACACGGGTCACCGAGCGCACCAGCAGTATGTCGGCATCGCGCACCTGTGCCGCATCCATTCCGCGCCCGGACAGCAGCGTCACTTCTCCCAGCGAGGAGAATGCCCTGGCGACACAGGGAATGTTTTCGTCGGCGATGATGCGCAACGACGGCTCCAGCTTAACCCTCCAGCTTTTTCCGCAACAGCTCGTTGACCTGCTGCGGATTGGCCTTGCCCTGGGAGGCCTTCATGACCTTGCCGACGAAATAGCCAAGCAGCTTGGTCTGACCGTTGCGGTACTGCACGATCTGTTTCGGGCTGGCGGCCAGCACCTCGTCGATAATGCCCTCGATGGCGGAGGCATCGGAGATCTGTTGCAGCCCCTGGTGTTCAATGACCTCGTCGGCGCTGCCCGCACCGCCCCACATCGCCTCGAACACCTGTTTGGCCAGCTTGCCGGAGATCGTGCCGTCCTGGATGCGCAGCAGCAATCCCCCGAGATCCGCGGCACTGACCGGGCTGTCGCCGATCTCCCGGCCGTCGCGGTTGAGGGCACCGGAAAGCTCGCCCATCACCCAGTTGGCGGCCAGCTTGCCCTGCCCGCCGGCTGCAGCCACCACGGCCTCGTAGTAGTCGGCCATTTCGCGCGCCGCGGTGAGCACACCCGCGTCGTAGACCGACAAGCCGTATGCTTCGATGAAACGCGCCTTGCGTGCATCCGGGAGTTCCGGCAACTGCCGGCGTACGGCCTCGATGAAATCCGCATCCAGTTCCACCGGCAGCAGGTCCGGATCGGGAAAATAGCGGTAGTCGTTCGCCTCCTCCTTGGTGCGCATGGGGCGGGTCTCGAACTTGTCGGGATCGAACAGCCGGGTCTCCTGCACCACCTCGCCGCCGCCCTCCAGGACCATGATCTGGCGCTCGACCTCGTAATTGATCGCCTGCTCCACGAATTTGAAGGAGTTGATGTTCTTCAGCTCGGTGCGGGTGCCGAACTCAGCCTGCCCCCAGGGGCGCACCGAGACGTTGGCGTCACAGCGGAAAGACCCTTCCTGCATGTTGCCATCGCTGATGCCGAGGTAGCGCACCAGTACATGCATCTTCTTCATGTAGGCAACTGCCTCTTTCGCCGAGCGCAGATCGGGTTCCGAGACGATTTCCAGCAGTGGCGTACCGGCGCGGTTGAGATCAATACCGGACATGCCGTGGAAGTCATCATGCAGCGACTTGCCGGCGTCCTCCTCGAGGTGGGCACGGGTGATGCCAATGCGTTTGGAGGTGCCGTCCTCCAGTTCGATGTCCAGGTAACCGTCATGCACGATGGGCAGCTCGTACTGGCTGATCTGGTAGCCCTTGGGGAGATCCGGGTAGAAATAGTTCTTACGCGCGAACACCGAGCGCGGCGCGACCTGTGAGTGCGTGGCCAGACCGAACATCGCCGCCATACGCACCGCCTCCGCGTTCAGCACCGGCAGCACTCCCGGCAGACCGAGATCGACCGCACAGGCCTGCGTGTTCGGCGCGGCACCGTAGGTGGTCGAGGCGCCAGAGAAGATCTTGCTCCTGGTGGCCAGCTGGGTATGGATCTCCAGCCCGATGATGGTTTCCCATTGCATAGTCAACAATCCCGGAAATCAGTAGCTCCGATGCAGGCCCGATGGGCCGGAATCCGGGGGAAAATCATGTAATGCCCCGGATTCCGCTCGACAATATTGCTCCTGCATCGCCTAAGGCGCCTAGTGTTGGTATCTGTCGCCTACTTCCCTGTAGGCGTTCGCTCTATCCAGGCTACACATGCTACTCATAGCCTGTTGGACAATGCGTATGCCAGTCCGTGACCTGCTGGTAACGGTGGGCCGTGTTCAGCAGGCGCGCCTCGGCGAAGTAATTGCCGACCACGTGCAGTCCGACCGGCATGCCGTCGGCGAAACCGACCGGGATCGACATGCCCGGCAGACCGGCGAGGTTCGCGGCGATGGTATAGATATCGGAAAGATACATGCTCACCGGGTCATCCGCCTTCTCGCCCAGACGGAAGGCCGTGGAGGGCGTGGTCGGCCCCATGATGACATCCACGTCTTCGAAGGCGTGCATGAACTCCTCGCGGATCAGGCGCCGCACCTGTTGTGCCTTCAGATAGTAGGCATCGTAGTAACCCGCGGACAGCGCATAGGTACCGATCAGGATGCGGCGTTTCACTTCCGCGCCGAAGCCCTCGCCGCGCGAGCGCTCGTACAGATCCTGCAGGTCCTGCGGGTCGGCTACACGGTAGCCGAAGCGTACACCGTCAAAGCGGGACAGATTGGAAGAGCATTCCGCCGGGGCCACGACATAGTAGGCCGGCACTGAAAGATGGGTATTCGGCAGGCTGATCTCGATCACCTCGGCGCCGAGCTTGCGGTACTCCGCCAGCGCGGCCTCGATGGCGGCGCCTACGGCGGCGTCCAGTCCGGTATCGAAATATTCCATCGGCACCCCGATGCGCAGCCCCTTCAGCGGGTCGTCCAGGGTGGCTGTATAGTCATCCACCGGTCGCTCGACGCTGGTGGAATCGCGCGTATCAAAGCCCGCCATGGCCGCCAGCAGCAGCGCGGCGTCCTCCGCCGAGCGGGTGAATGTGCCGCCCTGGTCCAGGCTGGAGGCGAAGGCGATCATGCCGTAGCGCGAGACGCGCCCGTAGGTCGGCTTCAGTCCGGTAATGCCGCACAGGGCGGCGGGCTGGCGGATGGAGCCGCCGGTATCCGTGCCGGTACTGGCCGGCACCAGGCGCGCGGCCACGGACGCCGCCGAACCGCCCGATGAGCCGCCGGGGACCCGCTCCGGATTCCAGGGGTTGCGCACCGGCCCGTACCAACTGGTCTCGTTGGACGAGCCCATGGCGAATTCGTCCATGTTGGTCTTGCCAAGCATCACCATACCAGCCTCGTGCAGCTTGCGGGTAACCGTGGCGTCGTATGGCGCAATGAAATTGTCCAGCATGCGCGAACCGCAACTGGTCCGGACACCCCGGGTGCAGAAGATGTCTTTGTGGGCATAGGGGATCCCGGTCAACGGACCGGCCTCCCCGGCGCGAATCCGCGTATCTGCCGCCTGCGCCTGGACCAGGGACTCTGTTTCGGTGACGGTGATGAAGCTATTCAGCCCGGCATCGAAACGCCGCAGCCGTTCCAGGCAGGTGCGCGTCAATTCCTCGCTGGAGAATTGGCCATCCCGCAGGCCGGCGGCAAGTTCTACAAGGGTTTTCTGGTGCATGGTACCGGGGGTTGCTGCTGTCGCCTGATTTACGTGCCGGGTGGCATCGCTCCTATTCGATCACCTTCGGGACGAGATAGAGACCGGCCTCGGTCTGAGGCGCCACCTGCTGAAAGTGATCGCGCTCATCCGTCTCCGTGACCCTATCCGGGCGCAGTCGCTGGGTCGCCTCCAGCGGGTGGGCCAGCGGCTCCACACCCGCCGTATCCACCGCGTTCAACTGCTCCACGAAGGCGAGGATATCGGAAAGGTTGCGACAGTAATCCGGTATATCCCCGGCGTCGATCCCCAGGCGTGCAAGGTGTGCGATTTTCTCTACATCCGCTGCATCAAGCGACATGACGATTTCCGTACAGGTTGGCTCGGACAGAATACCGGGGCGCAAAGGTAGCACAGATAACACCACGGGACACCACGTCCCCGCACACGCGATGGCAGTTTTCGTGCCATGTCCGGGGGTTTTCCTTGCTCCTGGGGCCACCCGTTGATAGATTACCCGCTTTATTTTGACTGACCTGCTCGGAGCGGGGGCTCGATGTTGCTAAAAAGCCTGTTTGGGATCTTTTCCAACGATCTGTCCATTGATCTGGGCACGGCCAATACCCTGATCTATGTGCGCGGCCAGGGCATCGTCCTGAATGAGCCCTCGGTGGTCGCCATTCGCCAGGACCGCGGCCCCGGAGGACCCAAGAGCATCGCGGCCGTCGGCACCGAGGCGAAGCTGATGCTGGGGCGTACCCCGGGCAATATCACCGCCATCCGGCCGTTGAAGGACGGGGTGATTGCGGATTTCACCATCACGGAGAAAATGCTGCAGCACTTCATTCACAAGGTGCACGAGGCGCGCTTCTTCAAGCCCAGCCCGCGGGTACTGATCTGCGTGCCCTGCGGCTCGACGCAGGTGGAGCGCCGCGCCATCCGTGAGTCCGCCGCCGGCGCAGGCGCCCGCGAGGTGTACCTGATCGAGGAACCCATGGCGGCCGCCATCGGGGCGGGTATGCCGGTGGACGAGGCGCGCGGCTCCATGGTGCTGGATATCGGCGGCGGCACTTCCGAGGTTGCCGTTATCTCCCTGAACGGCATTGTCTATTCGTCTTCGGTGCGCATCGGCGGCGACCGCTTTGACGACGCCATCATCAATTACGTGCGCCGCAACTACGGCACCCTCATCGGGGAGGCGACCGCGGAGCGCATCAAGCACGAGATCGGCTCCGCCTACCCCGGCAAGGAAGTGAAGGAAATCGAGGTCAAGGGTCGCAACCTGTCGCAGGGCATTCCCCGCAGCTTCACCCTCAACAGCAACGAAATCCTCGAGGCCCTGCAGGAACCGCTGGCCGGCATCGTCGGTGCGGTCAAGACCGCCCTGGAACAGACCCCGCCCGAACTGGGCGCCGATGTCGCCGAGCGCGGCATCGTACTCACCGGCGGCGGCGCACTGCTGCGTGACCTCGAAAAGTTGCTGATGGAGGAAACCGGCCTGCCGGTGGTGGTTGCCGAAGACCCCCTGACCTGCGTCGCCCGCGGAGGCGGCCGTGCCCTGGAACTGTTCGACGAACGCGGCGGTGATGTATTCACCGTTGAATAAGCACCGTAGATTCTGGCTCGGCACACGTATTATTTCCCTCACAAGATTGCAAGACCGTCACTCCTCCCCACCGGAGGGTGTTATAAAAGTACCATCTCCTGCGGGAGCACCCTGAAGGGCATAAAAGGGTTAGGGTAAGGGGATTAAACAGGATTAACGCCTGATTTTATATCCCCTCATCCCAGCCTTCTACCGCAGGAGAAGTGGCTGCACCCTTTTACAACACCCTCCACCGGGAGAAGGGCGATTTGCAGGGATGCACAAGTGTCGCGATAGGGATGGATGCCCGTATCGACCAGGATGAGGGGATATAATCGTCTGATTTGTATTATGCTCCCCTCTCTTCAACCCTCTCCCGGAGGGACGCCGGGAGGGTGAACGTGAATGCGCACTACCTGCGCATAGCCAATTTAAGGGGTGCCCGATCAAGCTCATCTTCACACAAGGTCCCTCCATCACGGCACGCCTGATCGTGTTCATGGCGCTGTCCGCGGTGCTGATGGTCATGGACCACAAGTACCGGAGCCTGGAAACGGTGCGCGCCACGCTCTCGATGGTGATCTACCCCATTCAGATGCTGGTCGAGGTGCCCAGCACCGTTTCCGACTGGTTCAGTGAATCGCTGGCGACACGGCGCCACCTGCAGGAAGAGAACGACAGCCTACGGACCAAGCTGTTCATGCAAAAGGTCCAGATGCAGAAACTGTCCGCGCTGGAGGCGGAGAACATCCGTTTGCGGGAGCTGCTGGATTCATCCTTCGAAGTCGGCGAGAAGGTCCTCATCGCGGAACTGCTGTCGGTCAACCTCGACCCCTACCAGCACCAGATTCTCATCAACAAGGGGCAGCTGGATGGGATCTATCCCGGCCAACCGCTGTTGGACGCCGATGGCGTCTTCGGCCAGATCGTACATGCCGGCCCCTATACCTCCACGGCCGTGCTGATCACGGATACCTCGCATGCCATCCCCATACAGGTAAACCGCAACGGCCTGCGCACCATTGCCCTGGGCAGCGGAACCATCAACCGCCTTGACCTGCCCTACATCCCCAACAACGCCGACGTCAAGGCGGGCGACCTGCTGGTCACCTCGGGGCTGGGCGGACATTTCCCGCCCGGCTACCCGGTGGCGGTTGTAAGTGCCGTCCAGCACGATCCCGGGCGGACCTTCTCCCGGGTCGCGGCCACGCCGCTGGCCCACCTGAACCGCAGCCGTGAAGTACTGTTGGTCTGGCCCGGCAAGACCAGCATTCTCGAAGCCGTCGAACCGCCACCCGGAGAAGAAGTGCCCGCTGCCGGCGCGGACGCCGACGCGAGAGATGCGGCGGCGAAATCCATGGAGGTGACGCCATGACCCTGGTCCGGCATCACGGCGGTGCAGTCATTCTGTTTACCTTCATCGTGGCCCTGGTATTGACCATCATCCCCCTGCCGGAATGGGGCCGTTACCTGCGCCCGGACTGGGCCGGACTGGTTCTGATCTACTGGTGCCTGGCGCTGCCCGACCGGGTCGGTGTCAGCAGTGGCTGGCTGCTCGGCCTGGCGGTTGACCTGCTCACGGGCAGCCTGCTCGGCCAGCATGCCATGTCGATGGCACTGGTAGCCTATCTGACGCTGAAGTTCCACCAGCGGGTGCGGCTGTTCCCGATCTGGCAGCAGGCGCTGACTGTACTGGTATTGCTGATGCTGCATCAACTGCTGGCGCTCTGGATCAGCCGCATGATCGGCCGGCCCGGTGTCCCCTGGTTTTTCTGGGCACCCTCGCTGCTGGGCATGCTGATCTGGCCGCCGGTCTATGCGGCCCTGCGCACCCTGCGGCGCGGCTTCCGGGTCGTATAGCCCCCATTGCTCGGCGGATGGCGTTGCGGGATCCTGTTCGGTTGAGGGAATCGAGTTGGTACTGAGCAAGCAGAACACAGTGCGTTTCCGGGGAATGCCTGTCCCGGCGGGGAACCCGGACCGTTAACCAACGCATGGCAGACAAAGCCACACTCAAGGATTTCATTTACGAATCCCGGCTGATCACGAACCGGGCCATCATCCTGCTGGTGTATGCCGGCCTGCTGATATTGATCCTGTTCGCGCGCCTGCTGTACCTGCAGGTGGTCGCGCATGAACACTTCACCACCCTGTCCGAGGACAACCGCGTCAAACTGCAGCCGATACCGCCCAACCGCGGGCTGATCTACGACCGCAACGGCATCGTGCTCGCGGAAAACCTGCCCACCTACCGCCTGGAGATCACTCCTGAACAGGTGCAGGATATGGACGCCACACTGAACGCCCTGGCGGAAATCATCAATATCAGCGAGTCCGATCGCAGCCGCTTCGAAAAACTGCTGCGGCGTAAACCGGGCTTCGAGTCCGTGCCACTGCTGTTCCACCTCAGCGACGAGGAGGTCGCGCGCTTCTCGGTCAACCGCTACCGTTTCCCGGGCGTCGATATCACGGCGGGCCTGGCACGTCACTACCCCCAGGGAGCGCTGGGCGTGCATGCCCTTGGATATGTCGGGCGCATCGACGAGCGCGCCCTGAAAACCATCGACACCTCGAATTATCGCGGCACCACCCACATCGGCAAGATCGGTATCGAGAAGAGTTACGAGGACTTGCTGCACGGAACGGTCGGCCTGCAGCAGGTCGAGACCACGGCCCAGGGCCGGGTACTGCGGGTACTGAACCGGATCGCGCCGGTATCGGGTCGTAATCTCTATCTGACGCTGGATTCCAGGGTTCAGGATGCCGCCGAGCGCGCCTTCGGCGACAGTGCCGGCTCGGCCATCGCTATCGACCCGAACAATGGCGATGTCCTGGCCTTCGTCAGCCAGCCGACCTACGACCCCAACCCCTTCGTGAACGGCATCGAATACGATGACTATGCCGCCCTGCGGGACGACGAGAAACAGCCGCTGTTCAACCGTGCCCTGCGCGGCCAGTATCCCCCCGGTTCCACGATCAAGCCTTTCATGGGACTTGCCGGCCTGGAACTCGGCATCACCAGCACACATTCCAAGACCTACTGCCCGGGCTTCTACATGCTCCCGGGCAGCAGCCGCAAGTATCGTGACTGGAAGCATACCGGACACGGCACCATGGACCTGCATGACGCCATCGTGCAGTCCTGTGACGTGTACTTTTACGACCTCGCGCTGTCACTCGGCATCGATCGCATCCATGATTACCTCCGTCATTTCGGATTCGGCCACCTTACCGGGATCGACATCCTCGGCGAACTGCCGGGACTACTGCCGTCGCCGGACTGGAAGCGCCAGCGCCGGGACCAGCCATGGTTCCCCGGTGAAACCATTATTACCGGCATCGGCCAGGGCTTTTTCCTGATAACTCCTATCCAGATGGCGACCGCGGTGGCGGCGCTGGCCAACGGCGGCCATATCCTGCAACCCAACATCGTGATGGCGGAACAGGAATCCAACAGCGACGAACTGTTGCCGCATCAACCGCGCATGGTGGAGACCATCACCATCAACAACCAGGAAAACTGGGATGCCGTGATCAAGGCCATGGAGGACGTGGTGCACAGCGCCCGGGGCACGGCCCGCCGCATCGGCCAGGACAGTCCCTACCGGATTGCCGGCAAGACCGGCACGGCACAGGTGTACGGACTGAAGCAGGAAGAAAAGTATGATGCCGAGGCGATCGAGGAAAAGTTGCGCGACCATGCCCTGTTCATCGCCTTCGCCCCGGTGGAAAAACCGCAGATTGCCGTCGTGGTCGTCGTGGAACACGGCGGCGGAGGCGGTTCCGTCGCGGCCCCGATCGCACGCGCCATCATGGACGCCTACCTGCAGGACAACCCGCTATGAGGAACACGCTTACGCCCCATCGCGAAGATGCCAGCCAGCGCGGCTGGCAATACCGGACACACCTGGACGCCCCGCTGTTGTTTACGCTGATTGCCCTGTCGGCCCTCGGCCTGATCGTGCTATACAGCGCCGGCGGGGGCGACATCGGACTCATCGAGCGGCAACTGCTGCGCCTGGGTATCGCCTACACCAGCATGTTCGCCATCGCCCAGCTGCCGCCGCGGGTGCTGCTGCGCCTCACCCCGTGGCTGTTCGTGATCGGCGTGCTGCTGCTTCTGGCCGTGCTGATCATCGGTGAAATCAGCGGCGGTGCGCAACGCTGGTTGAATCTGTATATCGTGCGCTTCCAGCCGTCGGAGATGATGAAACTGGCGGTCCCCATGATGGTTGCCTGGTATCTTGCGGAAGTACGCCTGCCTCCGAACCGCTGGCAATTGCTGACCTCCGCGGTGCTGATCGCGGTACCCATGCTGATGATCGCCAAGCAACCCGATCTGGGCACCGCCCTGCTGATCGCCAGTTCGGGATTTTTCGTGGTCTTCCTGGCAGGCCTCCAATGGCGGCTGCTGGGCTTCTTCACCGTGCTGGTCACCGCGGCCGCACCGCTGATCTGGCATTTCATGCACGACTACCAGCGCCAGCGCGTCATCACCTTTCTCAGCCCCGAGCAGGACCCGCTGGGCTCCGGCTACCACATCATCCAGTCCAAGATCGCCATCGGTTCCGGGGGCCTGTTCGGCAAGGGCTGGATGAACGGGACGCAATCGCAACTGGATTTTCTGCCGGAGCGTTCCACGGACTTCATCTTCGCGGTGCTGGGCGAGGAATTCGGCTTCATCGGCATCCTGGTGCTGTTCACGCTCTACACCGTCATCGTGATACGCGGCGTCAATATCGCCATCCAGGCGCAGGACACATACACGCGGCTGCTCGCGGGCAGTCTTTCGATGACCTTCTTCGTCTACTTCATCGTCAATACCGGCATGGTCACCGGCCTGCTGCCGGTGGTCGGTCTGCCGCTGCCGATGATCAGTTACGGGGGCACCTCCATCGTCACGCTGATGGCCGGCTTCGGTATCCTGATGTCGATCCAGACCCATCGCAAACTCCTGGCAACCTAGTACTCCTTCAACATGATAATTGCGGTTTCAGCGTTCCTGTGGTGTTTCGCTACAAGGCGTAGTGCGCAGGCAATGGCCGTCGCCCTTGTCAAGCACTGCAACGCGGTAGCGGGACACCACAGGAACGCCCGAAGGGTTGGTCTGTCAGCGCCCATGGCGGCGTTGCAGCTCTTGCTAAGGGCGACGGCCATTACCTGCGAGCTGCGCCTTGCCCTGAGCGATGACAGACCAACTGAATCCGTAATTATCATGTTGAAGGAGTACTAGCTTGCGATCAGTGTTAGAATTCGCACAGTCTGACATCCGGGGGGAAACGACATTCATGCGCGCAAGGACACTGACGGCGACCATCTGCATCAGTCTGCTGGCACTGGCGTGCGCAACCACGCGTGCCGGCTATGGCAACCAGCCCCAGGTTCAGGAATTCATCGACACCATGGTCGAGCGGCATGACTTCAAGCGTGAGGAACTGGTGGAAGTGCTCGGCAAGGCGCAGCGGCGCGACGACATCATCGAACTGATGAGCCGGCCGGCGGAGAAGCGTCTGGCCTGGTATGAATACCGCAAGATATTTCTCACCCAGAGCCGCATCGACGGCGGCGTCGAGTACTGGAAGCAGAACGCGGACATCCTCGCAAAGGCCGAGCAGTCCTTCGGGGTCGACCCGCAGGTGGTCGTGGCGATCATCGGGGTCGAGACCCGTTACGGCAGCAACACCGGCCGTTACCGGGTGCTGGATTCACTGGCCACGCTGGCATTCGATTACCCCCCGCGCAGCGAATTCTTCACCGGCGAGCTGGAGCAGTTCCTGGTCCTGGCGCGCGAAGAGCACATCGACCTGCTGAACGCCACCGGCTCCTATGCCGGGGCCATGGGTTACGGCCAGTTCATCCCCAGCAGCTACCGCAGTTTCGCGGTCGATTTCGACGCCAACGGCAAGCGTGACCTCTGGAATAGCCAGATGGACATCATCGGGAGCGTCGCCAACTACTTTCATGTCCATGGCTGGCAGCACGGGGAACCGGTTGCGGTCCGTGCCAGCGTAAGCGGCGATGATTACAACAAACTGCTGGAACTCGGCTACAAGCCGAATACCGCGCTGCATGCCATGCGCCACGACGGCGTCGTACCGGCCACCGAGATGCCCGACGACCTGGAAGCCGCGCTGCTTGCCTTCGACCAGGAAGACGGCCCTGAATACTGGCTGGGCTTCAACAACTTTTACGTGATCACCCGCTACAATCACAGCCCGCTCTACGCCATGGCGGTCTACCAGCTCAGCGAGGAGATCCGTAGCGCCTATGAAGCCAGTCTGAAGCAGGATGACTAGGACTAGGGACTGATCTACTGCGCCGGTGGGAGAGCGCCCCATTTTCCCGATCCGTTCCCCGCAGGGGCGCGGGTCCTACGTACTACCGCGTGACCTGCGTTTGATGCCTGAGACCCGGGTACACAATTTTTACACAGGTTCTGGATACCGGAGAGCAGATTGGAGGAGACCGGCACCATGAAGACAACCATCCGTATCGCGGGTCTAGCCGTGCTGACCGCCTGCATCGCAGCTTGCTCGACCACCGCGGTCATCGAACCGCAGGACACGGCCCCCGCGAGCCCCATCGATGTATCCGCCATCCCGGACGCCGTTCCCAAAGCGGAACCGCTGAGCCGCTACGGGAATCCCGAATCCTACGTCGTATACGGCAAGCGCTATCACACCCTGTCCTCGAGCAAGGGCTACCGCGAGCGGGGCATGGCCTCCTGGTACGGCACCAAGTTCCACGGCAAGCGCACCTCCAGCGGAGAGCCCTATAATCTCTACGGTATGACCGCGGCGCACAAAACCCTGCCACTGCCGACCTATGTCCAGGTAACCAACCTGGACAACGGCCGCTCGGTTATCGTAAAGGTGAATGACCGCGGGCCGTTTCACGATGACCGCATCATCGACCTGTCCTATACCGCCGCTGCCAAACTGGGCATCCTCGGGAAAGGCACCGGCAGGGTGGAGGTCAGTGCCATCGACTCGGGGGCAGGCACCACCGAATCCCGGGTGGCGGCCTCCGGGGCGATCCCCGTGACCACCGCTGAGCAAACCCTGTACCTGCAGGTGGGCGCCTTCAGCAGTCCGTCCAATGCCGAACGCCTGCGCAATGAGATCCGGGAACAACAGATTGCCGGAGTCCGGATCGTGGAATCGATGGGTGCCTCAGGTACCTTCTACAAGGTACAGGTCGGACCGCTCGCCGATTCGGCCGAAGCGGAACGAATCGCCCGCTCACTGAAACCGCTCGGCATCAAGGAAAGCCGCTCCATCGTTCAATAGTCAGCGCAAGCCCGATCTTGCACCAATCTCAGGGATCAGGGCTGGAAATCCGGGCCAGACGTTGCAAACGACGGCACACATGCGGACAATGCAGGCTGCCTGAAGAACTCTCACCAGCAAACGGATAATCATGCACAGCTTATTGAAATACATCATCATATTGGTAACTACCGGTCTGTTTACCGGTGCCGCCCAGGCGGCCGCGCTGCCGATTCCGAAACCCCCGGCCACCGGTGCCAAGGCCTTCATCATTCAGGATTTTCACAGTGGCAGGATTATTGCGGAGGAGAATGCAGACAAACCGGTTGAACCGGCCAGCATCACCAAGATGATGACCGCCCACATCGTCTTCAACGAGCTGCAGTCCGGCAACTTGTCCCTGGACGACATGGTCACGATCAGCGAAAAGGCCTGGCGCACGCCGGGCTCACGCATGTTCGTGGAGGTCAACAAGCAGGTCTCGGTCAAGGACCTCCTGATGGGCATGATCATCCAGTCCGGGAATGACGCCACCGTGGCGCTGGCGGAACACATTGCCGGCAGCGAGGATACCTTCGCCGCCCTGATGAACCGGCATGCCGAGGAACTGGGCCTGACCGGCAGTCACTTCATGAACTCCACCGGCCTGCCCCATGAACAGCACTACATGACCGCACGGGATATCGCCAGGCTCGCCGCACTGACCATCGAACAGTACCCGGAATACTACAAGTGGTATTCAGATAAGAAATTCACCTACAACGACATCACCCAGTACAACCGCAACAAGCTGCTGTGGCAGGACGACAGCGTCGATGGCATCAAGACAGGCCACACGGATTCAGCGGGCTACTGCCTGGCGACCTCCGCAGTGAAGGACGGCATGCGGTTGATCACGGTGGTGCTGGGTACCGGCAGTGAAAATGCGCGGGTCGAAGCCAGCCAGGCGCTGCTGAACTACGGTTTCCGTTTCTTCGAGACCCACAAACTTTACGATGCCGGCACCCAGCTGACTACATCGCGCATCTGGAAGGGCGCGACCGATACGGCGGCCCTGGGACTCGACAAGGCACTCTATGTGACCATTCCCCGCGGCCAGTACAAATCGCTGGATGCCTCCATGAGCATCAACAACCGCATCATCGCCCCGGTCACCACCGGCCAGGCGCTGGGCACCGTCCAGGTCAAGCTCGGTGAGGAAGTTGTCGCCGAGCAGCCGCTGGTCAGCCTGCAGGACGTCGGTGAGGGTTCCTTCTGGCAGCGAATCACGGATGAAGCCCTGCTGTATTTCCAGTAGCGCCCCGGTACAGCAATGACAACCGCTTACCTCAACGGCAGCTTTCAACCGCTGGAGGACGCCCGCATCCCGGTCATGGACCGTGGATTCCTGTTCGGCGACGGGGTATATGAGGTGATCCCGGTCTATGGCGGCAGGTTGTTTCGCCTGGCACAGCACCTGCAACGGCTGCAGAACAGCCTTGATGGCGTGCGCATCGGCAATCCCATGACGGTACAGGGCTGGGGCGAAATGCTGGAGGAACTCGTCCGCCGCAATACCGGTCTGGACCAGGCCGTGTACCTGCAGGTCACGCGCGGCGTCGCGGCGAAGCGCGATCATGCCTTTCCGGAAGGCATCGAGCCGACGGTATTCGCCATGAGCAACCCGCTGCCCGCCCCGGGCGATATCAGCACCGAACCGGGTGTCGAGGCGGTTACCCTGCCTGATATCCGCTGGCAGCACTGCAACATCAAGGCGATCACCCTGCTCGCAAACGTCATGCTGCGCCAGCAGGCGGTCGAGGCCGATACCGCCGAGGCCATCCTGATCCGGGACGGCCATGCCGTCGAGGGAGCGGCCAGCAATATTTTCATTGTCCGCCATGGCGTATTGATCACCCCGCCGAAGGGACCGGCCCTGCTCCCCGGCATCACCCGTGACCTGATCGTCGAACTGGCGGCCACCAATGGCATCCCCTACCGTGAGGCGGGCATCGCCGAGGCGGAACTACGGGACGCAGAAGAGGTCTGGCTCACCAGTTCGACCCGGGAAATCTCCCCGGTTATCCGGCTTGATAACGCACCCGTCGGCAGCGGGCGGCCCGGGGCCGGATGGCGGCAAATGATGACGCTATTCCAGGCATACAAGGATGCCATCCGCAGGGGCGAAGCGGCCTGATTGACGGCGTCCGCCGGGGTTTGGTGAAAATCCGGCAGTTGCTTTAGTCTTGTAACTGCACCATCCATTTGAATTTGAAACAGAGAGGCAGAACGATGAAATTCAGAAAGTCATGGCTGGCGGCTATCCTGTCAGCAATTTTCCTGTTGCCAGCGCATGCGGACGAATGGAGCTCCACACTCCTGGACGGCAGTGTAGTGACCGTCGATCCGGACACCAACCGGGCCACCGTCACCCGTGAGGGGGTCACCACGCCGCTGTGGAACGGGGTACACCGGACGCAGGATGGCACCGCATTGATCGTCAACCGTGGTATCGCCACGCCCAACGAGGCGATTATCGAGTCCCGCCGCCTGCCCCCGCCGAAAACCGAAGAGTGGGAAGACATGAACATCATCGGTTATACACCCTGCGAGAAACTGGTACGCAGGGTATGCGGCCGGGAGGGTGAGTGTCTCAATACGGAAGCCTGTGATCCCGCCATGCAATTGCTGTCCATGGAAGACGATGAACGCAAACAGGCCGCCAACCACAACCTGATGACCTACACCAGCGGCCAGTGCCTGAGCGCCATGAAGGACCGGGAATTTTTCAGTGATTGCGCAGCCAACGCGGGCAGCAAAGAAGACGAATAGAACCTATCTCAAAATTTCCATGCTCATGCACAAATATGACGATACCTGGTAGGACCCGCGCCCCCGCGGGGGAACGGATAGGGACCGGAAGACCGGCTTATTCCCGGCGAGGGCGCCGGTCCTGCCAAACCTGTACGAGCCCTGCGCCTGAACCCGAATCAGCAAACTATGATTTCGAGACAGGAGCCAGATAAAAGCAATGGACATCAAGGTACTGCTTACGGTCTTCACCGCCGTCTTCATCGCCGAACTTGGTGACAAGACGCAGCTCGCCACCCTGCTGTTCGCAGCGGACAAGGATGTCAGCAGGTGGACGGTGTTTTTCGGTGCCTCGCTGGCGCTGATCGTGGCATCCGGCATCGGGGTGCTAGCAGGCGGCATCATCTCCGAGTATATCAGCGAAAAGCACCTGCACACTGTCGCCGGTCTCGGCTTCATCGGCATCGGCATCTGGACGCTGCTCAAGGCCTGAACCGGAAACACCCGGCAGGCATCATCCCGTGTGGCCAGAAGCATGGCAATGAAAAACTTATTTCGCAAAAAACTGGAAATCCATTACGACTTTGCAGCCATGGCAGTGATCTGCTTCGCCCTGTCCGCAGGTTTCAATGTCTATCTGCTCCATCAATACAATCTTCTTTTCACCCGGCATATCGACCTGCAGTGGGAGGCACAGAATCACAAAGCCAACCATGCGTATGCAAAACGCCTGCTGGAGGCCTGCGAGAAAAAGCTGGCCAAGTGACGCAGACCTGTATCGGACACCATTACATTTGTCGCATTATGCGGGCTACCCGCACGCTCCATCCCAGGCGATTCCCGCCTGCCGGATGCCCTCGCCGTTCAGCAGATACAGCGCCCGGCCCGTCTCATCGTCGTCCAGCCGCAGGCGCAGGCCGATACCGGAGGCAGATCGATCGCAGCGTGGCGGCCGGAACAGGACGCACAGCGACTTGCCCTGAGTAGCGGCATTCTGCAGGCGCTTGTCCATCAGTTCGGTCGTGCAACCCGGCCAGGCCATCACGACGCCGTAATCACCGGACTGCAGCAGTGATTCCACGATCCACAGCAAGCTGCGCCCCGGATGCGGGTTGACCTGCATGATCCTGACGGGGTCCAGCGCCGGATCGCTGAAGATGCGCTGTCTCGCGGGCCACGGCGGCATCACCAGCACCAGCCTGCGGCCCAGCCGGCTGAGCCGTGCCAGTGCCGGCAGGAACAATTCCGTAGAAGCAGCGCTGATTTCCGGGGTCGTCAACTCGACTACCCCCGCCTTCGGCCAGCCACCATCCGGCAGCAGTTCATCCAGCCCCGGCAGCCCGGTCGGTGTAATGCGCGAGGCGCATCGGGTCGGTTGTTCATCCCAGGCATTGAGATGATGCAGCATACTTGCACCGTTCATCAGTGGACCTCCTTGCGCAGGACACCGACGGCCAGACCCTCGATCACCAGGGACTGCTCGCGCAGGTCCACGCGAATGGGTTCGTAGTCAGGATTTTCCGGCAGCAGGCGCACAATGGCACCCCGCTGCCGGAAGCGTTTCACCGTCACTTCGTCATCGAGCCGCGCCACCACCACCTGGCCGTTCTCGGCATGCTGCGTCCGGTGTACCGCGAGCAGGTCTCCGTCGTGGATCCCGATATCCCACATACTGTCACCGCGCACCCGTAGCAGATAATCAGCGCGCGGGTGGAAGATCCCGGGGTCCATGTCGCAGTAATCCTCGATATGCTGCTCTGCCAGGATTGGCTCACCCGCCGCCACACGCCCGACCACCGGCAGGCCCGGATACTCATCCAGCAGCCGGATACCCCGCGAGGAACCCGGCACCAGTTCGATGACACCCTTGCGTTCCAGGGCACGCAGGTGGTCCTCGGCCGCATTCGCCGAACGAAACCCGAGCGAGTCCGCAATTTCCGCCCGCGTCGGCGGACAACCCTCCTCCGCGACATAACTGCGGATCAGTTCTAGGATCTCCGCCTGCCGTTTGGTCAAGATATCTCTGGTCATTGCATCATACTGGTTATCCGTACAGTTGCTGTGATTATATACAGTATTCGGCACTATGCAAGCGGTATATCCAGGAAGAGAACCTATCTCAAAAATCATTATCCGCTGGTTCGTCCTGTAGGACCCGCGCCACCGCGGGGAACGGATCGGAACCGCAATACCGGTTTATGACCGGCGTGGCGCCGGTCCTGTTCGTACCAACCAGCCGGCACAGAATCTCGAAATGTCCGATCCCATAATTTCGACATAGGTTCCAGTTTCAAACAATCGTAGGTTGATAAGATGGTTGGTTGGGCTGAACAACGTGAAGCCCAACATGGCAATATCGACAAAATTTCCGATCATTGACCACGCCCTTACCACCAACCCGCACGCCTCAGCCCACTGCAGCAACCACTGTCACCACCTTTCCGCTCATGCCCTGGCAACCGGCCCATGCAACATGAACGATCCACCCGCCGGCTGCTACAATACCCGCATCCGAAACCACACAGCATCGATCGATCATGAACAAGCCCCCGGCCGCCTCCTTCTCCCGCCACAGCGTCGCCGTACCTGTCGGCAATGTCGTCATCGGCAGCGACGCCCCGGTCGTGGTGCAATCCATGACCAACACCGATACCGCAGACGTACCGGCCACGGTCACGCAAATCCGCCAGCTCGCCCAGGCCGGCTCCGAACTGGTGCGCATCACGGTCAACTCGGAAGCGGCAGCCGCGGCCGTGCCGGATATCTGCTCGGCATTGGCGGTGGCAGGCGAGGACATCCCGCTGGTCGGAGATTTTCATTTCAACGGCCACAAGCTGCTGGCGAAATACCCCGAGTGCGCAACAGCACTGGCCAAGTACCGCGTCAACCCCGGCAATGTCGGCCGCGGCAAGAAACGCGACGAACAGTTCGCCATGATGATCGAGACCGCCTGCCGCAACGACAAGCCGGTGCGTATCGGCGTGAACTGGGGAAGTCTCGATCAGGCGCTGGTCGCGCGCCTGATGGACGAGAACTCGAAACGCGCGGAGCCCGCGGACGC
>Ga0210124_1000089_pt1 | contig 52803 bp, 35 predicted proteins | sample Muzzi_PWC_D2_FD_185554 | JGI IMG/M metagenome (GOLD analysis project Ga0210124, IMG submission 185554) | Wetland microbial communities from San Francisco Bay, California, USA, that impact long-term carbon sequestration - Muzzi_PWC_D2 (SPAdes) | ecosystem: Environmental > Aquatic > Marine >...
CCGCCATCATGAGATTTTCAGTTCCGGTTACGGTGGAAATATCCATGTAAATCTCTTCTCCTTTTAAATGATCCGCCGCAGCTTCCACGTAACCATGTTTTAATTCAATTTTTGCACCGAGACCGGCAAGCCCCTTTAAATGAAGATTTATGGGGCGAGCGCCGATGGCACATCCTCCCGGCAATGACACCCGGGCTTTTTTAAGTCTTGCCAGGAGCGGACCAAGAACCAGAATTGAAGCCCGCATTTTTCTAACGAGATCATAAGGCGCTTCGTGATTGCCCACACCCCCTGCATCTATTTGAACCGTATCTTTATCTGTCTTTATCCTGGCGCCGAGATGAACGAGCAAATCTTTGGTGCTCTGGATATCTCTAAGGTCCGGAACGTTGGTATATGTATTCCATCCATCGGTAAGCAAAGAAGAGATAAGGATGGGAAGAGCGGCATTCTTAGCGCCGCTGATCTTCACTTCTCCCTCAAGGGAACGCCCGCCTTCAACGATGATTTTGTCCATTTAAACCTCAAATCACTGCTGTCCGGTTAAAGTTTTAAGCAATTCAACAATACATTGAAATTATACATCATATGATTAATTTCGAGTGGATTCGATTTGAAATTGATTCCGTTTAAATTCCATAGCTCACCGCCCATTCGCTCCGCTCTTTAGAGTCGCAAAGACCGCTGAGGTTATTTATTTTATTGTTTTCCGTTGAGAGGACGAAAAACAATAAGAAGCAAGCCCTGTGGGCATTTGTAGTAAAAAATATCGCGTAGCGATTTATTTTTTTCTTTTTCCGTCCCCTCAACGGAAAAAGAAAAGTATCTTGTCTTTGCGCTCTCTGCGTCTTTGCGGTGAAAAATAAAACGAAATCAAATTACATAAATCTACACATTTTTAGTAAAACGTATTCCTAACAAAGGCCCAATTTGAAAGGGTTTACAAAAATTAATTGCAGCAACAAAACGAATATTATATTTTTCTACTTGAATTTGTTCCAAATTAAACTATACCCTACTGATCTCAAATAAAAAAAGCGCTTCCCCGATTTTATGGCGAGGCAAGCGCTTTTAACCTTCAGAAAAACAAATGTTAATGGTGATGTTCGCCATTCTCCTTGGATGCATCAATGGCAGCCTTGATGATGCAGTAGGTCATACCGATGCCTAAAATGGTAAGCGCGTACCAGAGGCCTCCCATAAAAACCGTATGGCCCATGTCCCAGATCCATTCAAAATTAAAAGGAAACATAATCTATCCTCCTGCCCGCTCGTGCCTTACGTGGCAGGCGGGCCTGCTTGGCTTTAGGCTTCAGCCGGCTTTAATTCCTGTTCTAACTCAACCCGAGATTCAACCGCCGCCTCTTCTCCATCCATGGATTCGATGGGATTCAGTTCCGGTTCGTTGGGGAATACCGGCAGATAGCGGTATGAAATGGCGATGAGAATAATGCCGTATGCTACCGGGAGTATGGTTGTTGCAACCTCCTGCCAACTTGGGATGTACAAGACCCATCGATCAAAGGTCATAACAGGTACGGCCATGACCTGAAGCACCATGACCCATCGATTAAGACACACCCCGACAACCGCCAGGATCACGGCAATCCAAAGTGTTACGGAAGTCTTGCGTCCTTTATCCGTAATCAGGATAAGTGCAGGGATCAGACCGCAAATCCCAATCTCCACTACAAGCATCCAGATGCCATACAATGGATTGTTGGAATAAAAATCCATTAGCGTGAACCCTTTCGACGGTGCGGTAGCGGTGAACCAGTGCCAGGTATCGTAAGCCTTTGCCATGGTATATGTCAGAATCATCCATCCTGAAATTTTAGCCAAAAGCTCAATAGCGTTGTCCTTTACCAGTTTTTTTCGGGTAATTTTTTCGGTAATTTTTGTAACCAGAATGGTAAAACACGGCCCGCACGCAGCAGCCGACCAGGTAAATAGAAAGAAGGTCCAGGGCCAGATAAAAATGCCTTCCCGATAAGCGAAGGGTCTTCCGTACAAAACCCCGGCAACGCCGCCCAAAGAACCTTGGTGGAAAAATGAAAGAAATGCACCGGTTGCCGCGAATACCGCCATAATTTCGTGCATATTGTGTCCGAGATGGTGAAAAAAAGGCACCTTGTCGATCTGCCGGTTCTCAAGAATCAGCGGGATATATTCAATGGTCAACACGCCGAAATAACAGGAAAGACAAAAAGCCACTTCAGTCAACATGGAGTGAACATTGGCATGCCAGAATATGAACCATCCCCTGAGCGGTTGTCCGATATCGATGGCTAAAATCAGCAGCGCTGAACTGTAGCAGATAAAACCGATCAGCACTGCATAGTTAATGATATTCTTCAGCGCATCTTTTCCAAAAATATATCTTAATAATCCGGTAAAAAATGCACCGCCACCCACCGCAATGACCGCAAGATCAGCCCAGATCCACAAAGCAAACCCGTAGTAATCGTTCATATTGGTCTGGTTAAGCCCCTTGAACCAACAGAGTAACATGGCATAAACGCCCCACAGCAGCACCATGCCGGCTGCTCCGATGAACAGCAAAAATTGCCACAACGGGCAGCGCTTAACGCCTTTGGGTATTAATGCAGAATCCATATGTTACATACTCCTTGAATAGCAGTTTCAGTTTTTGTTAGCTTTTAACCATGGTGCGCAGGCTTTTTCACCTTAGCTTCGTTTTTCAGATAATTATCTCCGGCTTGTCGAATCCAATTTCGGTTTGAAATATAGTAGACCTTGGGATTTGTTTCCAGTCGTTCCAATAGCCGGAACGCATGAGGATTCGTCGGACGCCCGCTATGTTTATGATCGGGTTTGACCATATCGTATACTGCATGGTTCGTATTGTTCAGATCACCGAACGTAATGGCACCGGCGGGGCATGCCTGGGTGCAGGCGGTCTGGTATTCATTCTCTTTTAGCTCACGTCTTCCCTCTATATACGCTTTTTCCTTGGCTATCTGGTAGCGATGATAACAAAAGCTGCACTTTTCAACCACACCGCGCATTCGAGGAGAAACATTAGGGCTCAGGTATTTTTCCATGCCGTCCGGCCAAATTGGATCCCACCAGTTAAAGTATCGTGCATGATACGGGCATGACGCCATACAATACCGGCATCCGAAACAGCGCGTATATATCTGGCTGACGATCCCGGTTTCAATGCCGTAATCCGTAGCAACGGCCGGGCATACGGATACACAGGGAGAATGCCCTTCATGTTGACCCGCACATTGCATACAAGGTCTTGGGAGATAGCATATATCTGTATTCGGGAAGGACTTTCCGTTGGTCAGCCGAAAGACGCGCATCCATGTGATGCTAAGCAGTTTGTTCGACTCATCTTTCCTGAAAGGCACATTATTTTCAGCCATGCAGGCCACCATGCAACTTCCGCACCCGGTGCATTTATCCAGATCAATGACCATCCCAAATTTATGGGTTTTGTAGTGTTTCATCAGAACCTCTTAGGATTGACGATGATCGATTGAATGATGAAGCAAAAAATCTTCAACTTTCAATGGTCAGCAATCAATATAATTAAACCTTATTCAGTTTGGCCCTGATTCCCCATGCTGCATCCATGCCTGAGTCAGGGTCTTCCACCGGGCCGATAAGCGTATTAAAATTTATCCCCTTACCTGCCAGGTAGTCGTCATAGGCAGTATGTCCCAGCCCTCTCGGCAAAGCGATAATGCCGGGCATAATACCCTCAAAAAAGTGAATCTTGACCTCTGCTTTTCCTTTCGGAGTTATCAATACAAGTCGCTGGCCATCATGCAGTCCGGCTGATCCGGCTGTTTTTGGGTTAATCTCAACAAAAACATACTCACCATTAAGAACCGTATCTTCAACTGTCTTGATGGCAAATGGCGGATCTCCGATATAACCGTTGGCCAGTCTGATGGAGTCATAGGGAATGAGGACAAGGGGATAAAGCCTCTCGTCACCTTCAATACTGATCGGCTTAAATTGCGGCATCGAGCCGGTATCCGGGTTGATAAACTCAAATTTACCGGAAACTGTTCCAAACGCCGATTCCAGGGTCGGACCCATCAACTCAGTGCCTGACCAAAATCCCTTTTCAACCAGGGTTTCCCATTTGTCATTTAGGGTCTCTTTTAGACAGGAATAATAACTGTCCCAGGGAAAAGCACTTGCAACGCTTCCGCCCAACCCCTTTGCCAGTTGGATGATGACATCACCGACATGTCTGGTATTAAATTGGGGCTCAACCACGGGTTTTGCGAGGCCGATAACCGGTTGAATCAGGCCGACCGGTGACGGAACATCTTCATATCGTTCGAGAAAAACGTGGTTCGGAAGAATTATATCGGCATGTTGAGAGGTTTCATCCATATAAGAAGAAAAACTGACCACAAGCGGAATTTTGTCGAAGGCCTCTTGGACGGATTTTGTATCAGGGAGAGTATAAAAAGGATTTGCACCTGAAACAAAGAGTGCTTGAAGGGGATACTGTTCCCCGGAGTTGATGGCCTTCGGAAGCCGGTTCATCAGATACCGGGAAAATGGATACTTCCTGCTTCCGGCTCCATCCAATCGATCCTGCTGCATACCCGCCGCAGCCATGGCATCCATTTCAATTTCCGGCCAGCTAATGTAATCCATGTCAGAGACGGCCCAAACACCGCCCTTTTTATTGACATTGCCTGCAAGAGCATTTAAAGCGTGTACAGCCATGGATTCATTAAGGCTGACAGGGGTGTTTCCATCACCTCGACCGCAGATGGCGAGAGGTCTTGAAGCATTGGCAAAACCCCGTGCCAGGACAACGATTGTTCCACTGTCGATTCCGGTAACCGCTGCAACGCTGTCCGGGCTGTATTTATCCAATACAAGCTGTTTCCACTCATCAAACCCTTTGGCGTAATTTGAAATAAAGTCATTATCGTACAATTCTTCTTTGATGATGACATGGGCAAGGCCCATTGCCAAAGCTGCCTCGGTTCCGGGATTAATGGGGATCCACTTACTTGATTTAGCTGCCGTGTTGGACAGGCGAGGCTCAATCTGAATGACTTTCACATTGGCATCTTGCCAAGCACTGTTGGCTCTGAACATCCGTACCGGTGACCCCCAGCCGTCGATAATACCGCTTCCAAAGCTTAAAATAAAATCGGCATTTTCGAAATCAAATCCGGGCAATGCCTGAACACCCTGCATCATGTGCAATGTGAGTTCATAGGAATCACGGACAGACGGCATACGCATCAGATTGGGAGAACCATAGGCGGTCAGGAATCTTTCAAAGAGACGAGGTATGGTACCACGGTCCGAACCTGATACGAAACCGACAGTATGTGATTGACCTTTTGACCTCAGGTTGCCGAGTTTTTCAACGATCTCCGATACCGCCTCTTTCCAGGAAATTTTTTCCCATCTCCCCTGACCGCTCTTCCCTGTCTTTTTCAGCGGACTTTTGATTCTTGTGGGGCCGTAAAGAAGCTGAAGGCCGGAGAGGCCGAGCAGACAAGCGCCGCCGTCATTTACCGGGTGCCCTTTCATACCTTCGATTTTGACGGCCCGGTCATCTATTTTTCGAACCGTAATGCCGCAACGACCCGGACAGAGGGTACAGACAGAATTGACGTAACTGGTTTCGCCATCTTCCGGCACCGGCGTCCACGGCCACATCTGGGTCCATATCGAAGAATCATCCGTCAACTTCCATGGCAGCGGTGAAAGGGCTGTTCCTGCAGCCCCACCAATTACAAACGACAGGAAACCTCTTCTGCCAATCTTCATCTTTATTTTACCTCTTCAATATCGTTCGATTATTTATGACATACAAAACATGCATCTCTTTGCGTCTGAACACTGCTGCCTTTAACGGTGGACAATGACCACGGTGAAATCACATTGACGATATCGTCAATGAGCCGATTTGTCGGAGTTTTAATACCTGTTTTTTCGATGTTGGCGTCTGTTCTCTGATGGCACTCGGCACAATCATCCATCTTCATTCGGTCCCAGGTATTCTTTTTAAAACCCGCGATGCTCTTCCCCCAAATATCTCGACTGTAGCCGGTTATCCGGTTCTCTTCATAAACTTTTAAATTTTCAGTCTCGCCGATATGGCCATGGCAGGTCACGCAGTCCATACCGGCCCCCTTAATGTGGGCGGCATGGCTAAAGAATACGCAATCCGGCTGTTTTGAGTATATCAACCACGGAACTTCCCTTCCATTGGAAACATATTCCTCAACAAATTTAATCTCATCCGGATCGACGCCTTGAATTTCTTCATGACAATCAATGCATTGTTCCAACTTCGGCGCCCCTGAAAATGTTCCGTCCTTACGAAAGAAATGGCAGCTTTCGCACCCGTTATCGACTTCGGCAACATGAAATGCATGGTTAAAGTCTATGGGTTGTTTTTTCTGGGAATACAAAAGCTTCGGGAAAATGGTCCACCCCACGATAAGACTGGCAAACAGTCCTAAAATAAAAAACAGGATGATAGGCCCACCGGGTCCGTTATCCTGTTTTTCCATTTTTTCCTCCGTGGATCGTGCTGCAGCCGCCCCACCGGCAGTATCCTCAGAAATTTTTTTCGCATGATCATCCAATGTACTCATAAAAACTCCGTCAAGCTGTAGTTGATGATTTCACGATGATAGCTAAATCTTAAAAAAAAATGAAATTAACTCCGGTCTTGTACCTATTGATCTTTTTTTTGTCAAGGGAAAATCACGCTGAATCTGCTTCATTGTTCGGGAAGCAAGAGATTCTATAAACCTCTGTTAAAAAGGACTAAATGGAAAGAAAATGTGCATGATGAAAGGCCTAAGATTACTCCGGCGGAACGGATAATCTGAGACCTTTGAAAAACGCCCTCTTTTGTTCAATCTTTGTGTCAGACTCAAATTTTAATCCTCGAAATACTCAATGTATGTCTGTGGTTAAAATTTTCGTCCTCCTTAACCTTGAGCAAAATTGAACCTTTTTCAAAGGCCTCAATCTTCGATAAAAAGCATTATCTGTGGAGGGATTTAACAAATGACGATTGATGATTGTCGGAGGTGTTGTTTTCAAAAGGTTGAATTGTTTTGATAGAACTTATCTCAAAAATAGTATTTTGGTTCAAGGTCAAGGCGGGGCCGAGATTCAAGCCACAGGCATACTCAAGTATTCCGAGGAGTTGAAACGAGGACTCAACACAGAGATTGGGCCAAAAGACTTTTTTGAGATAGCTTCTACATATACTCGGCAATTGAAACCGTTCGGTCTCCGAGAATATTTACATAACTTCCTTGTTCATTATCGTACCAGCCGTAGATGACAGCCTGCGTAATCGGTATTCTGATAACCACATCTTTTAATGAACTCAAAAATTCTTTTTCCAATCTTGGCACTTTTTTTAGATCAATGATCTGTTCGGCAGTACGGGTGTGGGTCACATGCCCTTCGATAATCGTCGCCGCTCTGGGCATTCCAATGATATCCCCCGATACGTTCTGTTCTTCGGTATAGTGGAGGTATCCCTTGATGTCGTCTGCCGCGGCTTGTCGAAATATATCATTGAGCATTTCCCTGGAGATCGGTTCGCCGGAAAGCTCCTCTTGCAAATTCAACACCAGTATGATGAGAGAGCCTGTGGAGATGGGCACTCTAACTGATTCTGCAATAAATCCGATCTCTTTCATTTCCGGAATAACAAGCCTTAATGCATTGGCAGCCCCTGTAGAAGTAAGAATAATATTATTCATTATGCTTCTGTTTTTTCTCAGGTCCGTTACCCCGGATTTGGGGAGTCTGTCCAATACCTGCTGAGAGCCTGTTGCTGCATGAACCGTAGCCATGTGAGCAGACAAAATTCTTTTTGACCCTAGAGCATTTAAAAGAGGTTTTATCATATGGGCCAAACAGGTGGTGGTACAGGAAGCATTGGAGATGATTTTATGACATCTGGGATCGTACACATTATCATTGATACCCATTACTGTGGTTATTGAATCATCCGGTATGGCTTTTCCCTTATCCTTGATTTTAAACGGCGCCGAAACAACAACTTTCTCTGCCCCGGCCTCAAGATGACCCCGCACAGACCCTTGTGGATGATCAGGAGGAAGGGTCGGATCGAGAAATTTCCCGGTGGTATCGACAACCAGCTTCACACCATGGTTTTTCCAGTTCAATTCAGCCGGATTTCTGGACGACCTCAAGAAGCGAACCTTCACGCCGTCAATGTTCATCGTCCCGCTTTTCTCATCCAAATCACTGATCAAAGATTTCGCGGTATGACCGTATAAATATCCATGAAGTAAGCCATAGGCTGAATCCCGTTCTGTATAGTGCGCAATATCTTCCAGGGATGTACCCACCCCTCGACCAAGATTAACGATAGCTTCACTAAAATATTTTCTTCCCACATGGTGCCAGAGGGTAAGCTTTCCAATTCTGCCAAATCCGTTGATACCAAGCTTCAACCCACTATCTTTTTCGGTTTCCATGCGAATCTCCCCTGTTGGATGAATTCTTTTTCGTTAAAACTTTTTTAAAAATCAATCGACAATTCTCAATCTTCAATTGTTCGAGGGATCGGGGTGTTTTTATTGTAAATACAAATGTACGTGTTCACGGGATGTGCTCTCCCGTTTCACTCCGGTGTCTACGTGTCTCGTCATTTCAATGACTTATCAGCGGTGGCATTCCTGCCCCCTCCGCGTTCTCCCGCGAAAAACATGCGGGAGGCGCGGTTTCCCCCACTGCTAAGCCATTGAAATGACGAAGCCACTCCGCCAATGTCGTTACACGGAAAAGTACACCCCGTGAACAAACGCTACAGATGTGTATGAGCGGAATGGATAATCTTTTTTTAAAAAGCGTGTACTGTTTGAGTGGGTTAGGGATCGTTAGAAAGAACAGACGCATACCGAAACATTAAACAGCAAGAAAGTTTTTGTTTTTAAATGAACCCATTATTTGTATATTGAACTCTGTTCTTTCTTTACGATCCTTTATCCACGAGTTTACACGGTTTGAAAAAAAGCATTATCCATGGAGCGATTTAACAAACTAAAACGCCCCGACTCCTCAATTAACTAACTTTCTTTAACCCTAATCAAATCTCGATAAACCGATCCTTCCCTGCCGTCAATACTTAAATAGTCCCCGGATTTAAACTCTGCATCGTCAAATCGACAGTACTTTTCCTTTTCGTTGCAGACAAAGTTGCCACATCCCACGATACAGGTTTTTTCCAGCCGGTAGGCCACAACAGCCGCATGAGACGTTACCCCGCCACGGGCCGTTAAAAGGCCGTCCGCTGCATAGATCTCCCGAATGTCATCAGGAACCGTATCCCCCCTTACAAGAATCAAAGACGTTTGAGGCTCCTTGGTTTTCCACTGGTCGATCTCTTTTAAATCAAAAACGATCCGCCCGCTCATGGCCCCGCCGCTGACACCGACACCATGCCCCAGTAATTTTTCTTTCGTAATATCTGCAAGGTCAAACGTTAAAACCTGCTTTCTTTCACGAATGGCCATGTCCCGGGTTTGCATCAGGTAAAGATCTTCAGCACGAGGGCTTTCAAAAGTAAACTCCATTTCCTGAGGACCCCATCCCCTTACGTGGATCAATTCGTTCGCCAAATCTTTTAATGCCTTATAAATCTCGGGAAAATAGCTTTCAAGGGTGATGTCTGTTTCTCGCATTTCAATATCCTGTTGGATAATCGATATCGGCAATGTATTTACCAGACCTGAAGCGACATCTTCACCCTGATTTCCGATGGTAAAATCACCCCACAGCCTCAGGCTGTCCTCTGACCATCTGGGATTATGGGTAAAGAAGACGCCGGTGCCGGACTGTTGGGAAACGTTTCCAAAAACCATTTCTTGTACAGTTACGGCTGTTCCCCAGTCGTTGGATATCCCCATAATCTTACGATATGTTCTCGCTTTGGGGCCCTCCCAGGAACCAAAAACCTTTTTTATTGTAAAATAAAGCTGTTCAAAGGGATCGTCGATAACATCAGTCCCTGAATTAATGATCATACTTTTATAAGTCATGGCCACTTTTCGCATCTGCAAACCGGTAAGTTTCCTTTTAAACTGAACACCGGCTCTTCGCTTCAATTCACTGATAATCGCATCAAAGTCATCCCTTTCAAGTCCTGGAGCCATGCCGTAACATTGCAGAAACCGGCGGTAACAATCCCAGGCAAACCACCCATTACCGGTGCGTTTTTCAATGCCTGTTGCAATTTCCTCGTTCATCCCGACATTAAGAAGCGTATCCATCATTCCGGGTTGTGAAATGGCCGACCCGCTTCTTACTGATAAGAGCAAGGGATTCATAGGGTCACCAAAGGTTTTGCCGCTTGCTTTTTCGATGTGGGATATTTGCCGCAAAATTTGGTCCTTGAAATTTTGTTTGGCCGGCGAATAACCGTCTATTATTTCCCTGCATCGGAACGCCTCGGTGGTAATAATAAAACCAGGGGGAACCCGCATTCCGAAATTCTTCAGTTTAACCAGATTGAGCCCTTTGCTTCCCAGATGAATAACACCGGAAACCAACCTGGGAATTTTATCCATAGACGTCATCGCCCTTTTAGGATCATAAAGAAGCAGCTGGTGCAATTTATCTTTAGGGAGTTTATTGGCCTGCTGAAAGAGGGTGTTTAGAATTCGGCTTAATAACAAATCGAGTTGCTGAAGCCCCAAAGAAAAAGCGATCCGATCCCGGAAAAAGATTTCAGACACCCTGTGTTTCAGCTTTTCATCATCAATTGTGCCGCTCATCGGAAGGTACTTCGGGAGAATCTCCTCCATAGGTATTTGAGATAGAATCTGGTTCAGATTTTCACCATGAATATTATTAAAATAATCGTTGATGATATTCCTTACAGCCAGAGCGAACCCTTTAAAAATGTCGAGATACTGGGTAAAAGTAACTTCTCTTGCTTCAAGTGATTGGGCCAGCATGTCAAGCTGGCGCTCAATTTCCACCGAAGGGATTCCATCGAGTTGCAACGCTTTGTTAAACAAACTGAGTCGGTTGTATATTTGGTAAAAAGTGGCTTTGGTTATTAGGCTGAGATCTGTATTATCCACCAGCTCTTCAAAAAGTACATTAACCAGAGATTTTATTCGAAATGTGAGACCAAGAGAGTCAAACTTCCTTTCACGATAGCTGCCGTACATGGAGGGAATGTCAATGGTAATATGTCTTTTTTTATAAATATCCTCTTTGATTTCATAGGTCTGTTCAGACAGTATTATTTTTTTTAACTCTTCCAGATAGTCGAGCAGTTTGTATATCTTTTTACTTACATCAGACTCTTTTAAAGCATCATGCAACTTGCTTAAATCCGGGAAGGCTTCGGCTTGGAGTTGGGCCACATAATTATCCATTTCGATAAAATTGAGATTGTATTTCTGATCTAAGAGTTTATATAAGGTTATCGCAAGTTCAATTCTCTCCGAATCCTGCTTTGATACGCCTGAAACCCCTTCAGCCATCGACTTAATGTCATCTTCTTGAAGTGTGAGAAGACCGTTCGGCAAAGATAACCCTTTTTCTTTAAAGCGCATTATTACTTTGTGGACGCCGTCGATGTATGGTCCTTCGGTATTGATCTCGGTGTAAATATTGGGGGGAACAAAGGCTTTAAGAATTTCTTTTTCTTTTGTTTCCCAGAAATTAAAAATCGCCTTCATAAAATCGATGATCCGATTACTGCTTTCCACATGGCTCTGCTTTCTTAAAAAATGAATTAACAGATCCCTTCTACCTGATATTTCGTCAATTTTTGTAGATATATCCCGAAGTTTTCCCTCTGCACCAATAACATTAAAATAGATTGGAAAAAGACTGCAAAGTTGTTTGACCAGGTTATATACGAGCCCAATACGGCTGTTGAGCAGTTTGGTAACATCACGTGGAAAAAGGTCTATATCCTTAATAAATACACCGCGTATTGACAGATGGATAATCAGATATGAAAGAAGCCGGGTCGACCACATGGGATTGAGTTCAATAAGATCAAGCCATGTCCGGATATTAAGGATGTGGGCGGGGTTGACTTTTATTTGCCAGTCGTTTCCGACACCGCTGATACCCGGTGACTGAAATCCTAAATCAATAACATATTCGATAAAAAATTTGACGAGATCGCTGTCATCGGTCTTGTATACCCCTTTTCCCATATTAAGAATACAGTTCAGTGTTGTAGCCGGGTACTCGCAGGCTCGTGTTTTTAATATGGAAAAGGTCTTATGGATCAAGTTCCCAATATTCAGATTGCTTTCATGGGCGATGAGCCAGCTCAAGGTTCTGTTGATGTCTCTTAGCGTTTCCTCATGGATCAGCGACAAACCGGAAATATTCATCAGGTGGAAAAGAAAAATAAGCTTCCATCGATGACCCAAATGGATTTTAGGACTTGCATCCAGAAGGTTTTGAGGAATGTAACGATAGGCTTCAACAAATTGGGTGTAATCGGTAAGTTCAACCAGCCTTTTTAACGTATCTTCCGATGTTATGGCTTTAGAGGATACTATCTTTTCAAGCCTATCCCTATGCTGATTGACCTGGTCGTGGGAAATACTTTTAAAAAAGGTCTTTAATTTTTTAGGCTTGTCAATTTTATCCGCCTCTTCTTTGAACCATTCCCAAGGATCCCTTTCACTCAGCCAGTAACCATATATATGATCATAATATTTAACAAGAAGTTGATTGATGGATTCACAATCTTCATTCATTTCAGATGAATAATTTAAAAGCAGCTGGGCCAGTTTTCTTATTTGATAATAGCTTTTAACAAATAAAAAGAAATCGTCTCCCTCATAATTTCTGATACCATCGAATGCATCATCAAGGATCGGTTTGAATCTTTTATAGTCAGCTTCAGATTCTTTTATAATTTTCTGCATAAAAAGCAAAAAATTGTCTACAGCATCATCTTTGACGTCCGAGTCGATTTTTGTATTAATTGCCTGTGTGAAAATATCGACAAACAGTCCTGCAGCTTCAGGTCCCTTGGGGTGGTTTTTAAGGAGATGAAAATAATCGAGGGAATAGACCCTTGCTTCCTGAACAATAAATTGCCAGTTTTTATAAGGATGAGCAAGCTCTTTAAGGAAAGTATTAAACCCTTCCATGATGCCGTAATATTTGGACATCACCTCTTGCAGAACCGAATATTTTTCATCTATGGTGACATCAATATGATAGCTGGCAATATTAACTTCAAGGGCTTTTGATTGTACCATCAGACCCCCATCTGATTGATGATTGATGATTGCTTGCCCTGTTAAATCCTCCGAAGGAGGGCTGCCAAAGACAGAATTTAGCAGGGTGAAATTGATGATTGAAAATATCTTCAAACATCAATATGTAAAAATATCAGACGTTGCTTCTATTTTCAAGTATATTTCAATACGCCGTCAGAACAACCGAATTTGATTGCGCTGCAGCGAAGCGACGACGTGTCTCTCTTGGAAACCGACAAATAAAAAAAGCCCCTCCAATAGGAGGGGCTTTTTAACAACTTATTCAATATTAACAATTAGAGTTCAAGCCATGAATCCGAATAGAGAGACTTGCCAAGGATGACTTTGGTGGTCTTTGCATAATCTTGCAGCTCTTTTGAAAGACTACCCATATCCGGATCAGTACCATCCATAACACCATAAATTATATCGACAATATCCTGGCGTTCGCCCCTGGCAATGGAAATCAACTGGTCGTCCAGGGGATCGGCAATCACCGACTCCATTCCGTATTTTTGCAGCATCACCATATACGTCTGATTCAGAATCGGCCGCAGATGATCCGGCGGACCATTGGATATGTTCGACAGCCCGCAGGTGCTCCTCGCGCCTGGAGCGATATCCTGAAGCATTCCCTGAAATTCCATCAGGCTGATGGCTTGTGGCTGCTGGATATTCACCGGTGTCACAATACCGTCTACCCAGATCTTTTCGTTGGGGATGCCGGCTTCATTGGCGGTATACAGAAGTTCAACGCACAATGCCGCTCGTTCATTCTCATCCCGCGGAAGACCTTCAGGCCCCCACATCAGAGCAACAAAGTCGGCATTATATTCCGCGGCCAGAGGAATCATCTTCTCATAGCGTTCCGGACGGCACATGATGGAATTGATAATGGGCGGCAGCTTGCAAACTTTGAGCGCAGCCTCAATGGCAGCAATGTTGGATGTGTCCAAAGCCAGGGGAATATCGTCTACCACCTCCTGGACCACCTCAACCACCCAGGGCATCAACTCGTGTCCATCTTTTTTGGCAGGGCCAAGGTTGATGTCGATAACATCCATCCCTTTTTTCTTTTGAAAAAGGGCTTCTTCCTGAATCGGCTTGGGATCACGTTCTTTGAATGCCTTGCCGATTTTTCTAGATATAACGTTTAAACTCTCACCTAAAAGTAACATATGACCTCCCTCCTTTATCGGCACCCGCCAAATGTTTTCGGGGCATCACCCCATCACTATCTCTGATTTGTCATTTGCCACTCACCATTTGGCAATACGTCTTAAGCCTTTATTTTGACTTGAGAAATGCCGGAATATGAGCAGCCTCTCTCGGTCCCACGGTAACGGTCCAGTCCGGCAATTCTTCCTCCATATCACCCACAATGGACGCTGCATATCCGGGAATAATAACTTCCTTCTTTTTCACTTTATCCGCGATGCCGCATTTCTTAACAAACATTCCCACATCGTCACCGGAAAATTTTCCCGCTGCCCAAGCCGTTAAAACGGACAGGCCTTCGGAGTCTTTTATCAGCAGCCATGTCGGCACTTTGCTTCCTTCAATTTCACCGGAGACAATAAAGTAGGTCAACGCAAAATTGGTGGTCACCAGTACCGGAGAATTTTCATCCGGGTTGCCTATTTCATAAATACCCTCTGTCACGGTCATGGGCCTTTGAGGATCGGTGAAGATATTCAACCGTTCAACCAACAAAGAGAAAAGGCTCCCCCCTTTAAAATCGGATAGGATGGTGATGCCGCCGTACTTTGCAATAAACATGGCCGCGATGAGCGTTTCCATATCCAGGTTTGATGCCATTTCACACGGAAACGTAATGGTTGGAAAGCCGAGCGCCCTGTTTAAGGACTTGAGGGCTGCACGGCGGATGACAATCTGGTTCTGAAACGCCTGCTTGATCTCTCTGGATCCCGGATCGATGACCAGATCTTTGAGACCCATTTCCATTAACTTGGTGGTCAAGGGAACAAGGCCTTCAACAGAATCCGCCTTGACCGCCAAAGGCAAATCATTATCTTTGGCAAGTGCACCAAAGGCATCGACATTGCCTTCAGTGGCAGCATAGATCAACGGGCGTTTGAATTTGCAGGCCTCGATCCCGGCGGCCATTACGTCAGCATCTTCGGTCATCAACACCAGGTTGAATTCCGAGGTTTCGGCAATGGTTTTTGCGGCTGCCGCAAAAGCATCCTTGTCACCGTTGACATCTTTCAAAGCCACCAGCTCGGGCCTTAGATTGAAACCCACCCGTTCAAACTGAAACGCATTCCAGGTTTTGAGTTTGCTTTCAAGATCAGACGCGGCAACATCGGAACCCACCATCGCACCAACAGGTGTCGGGCTGTAAAAAGTTTTTTCATGACGGTAGAGCACGGTTTCACCCCCGGCTTTCGTCTTTCGAACACCCTGTCCCAGCGCCACAGGCCGAATCGGTGGTGCCGATGCTTCAGCAAGTTGTTCTCTTGCTTCGTCGGATACGTACGGGCAGGCATCGAGTTCCGCCTTGCCGGATGCCAGATTCATGGCAAAGGCAAGGCATGTGGGTACTCCGCATTCCTTACAGTTGGTTTTCGGCAAAAGTTTGAAAATCTGAATACCGGTTAATGCCATTTTTATCTCCTTATTCTAATGGATCAGGTTTCAAGTTGTGATATTCAAGCAAGGTTTAAGGAGCGACTATTTTACGCTCCTTAAACCTTTGAAGTGTATATATTATCCGATAATCGGATCCATGGAAAGAGCCGGATGTCCGACTTTTTCGAGGAACGGCATAATCTCTTCTTCTGAGGTGCCAACGGTTTCATCGGCAATCTTATTGATAAAGTCCGGATCGCCGAGTTCTTCACCCCTCTTGATGAGCCGCTCTTTGAGCTCTTCTTTAAGCATTTTGGGCATCCAGACCAATCGAAAGAGACCGCCGTCGCCGACGAGGAATTTGCGCTGGGTAATGTTGTACTTGGAATGGCCCACAAACCCCGGCGAAGAAGCACCACCGCCCATAACACCGGCCAGAGTGGTAAATTTCATACCGCAGGGCGTTTCACCCATATAGTCCCGGCCCACGGTCATGACGCCGTTACAGGAGGGCAGCATGGCCGCAATGGCTTCGCAGCATCCGCAGGTGGTCATGGGATCATGCACCAAAGAGTAAAAATTGTAATGGGTGATGTTTCCCCTTGATGCCTTTGAAACAAAATCGTTGACCCCTTTCCACTGGCCCAGCACCGGATCGATGACCTCACCCTTCTCGATGGGCTGGTTGGGACCGGTGGGATTGATCTCAAAGGATGCCTTGCAGTCCATCCAGTTGTAAGCACCGCAGAGACCGGTTCGCTCGGGGCTCACCGTACAAACGTGATTGGGAGCAAAAGACTGGCACAGGGTGCAGGAATAATAAATCTCTTCCGCTTCATCCGTCATGTTCTCAACCCGTTCATCCCGATGTTTGTACTCTGCCCGGGCCCTGGCGGTCAGTTTGTCCACATCCTCTTTCTTGGAGTAAAGAGTGACCTCGACTTTATCCAGAATTTTTTCAAAATCCTGATGGAACTTGGCGTGAAGGACAATGCCGAGATGCTTGAGGCTGAAACTCTTTTCCATGGCCGATTTGCTCACCCGGATCCAGGCAATATCCCGCTGACCGATATGCATGATCCCCTGAATGTAGTTGATCAGGTGATGGATCTGGCGCTCGAGAATCGGTTCAAAATCTTCCTGCATTTCACGACCGGCCACCTGAATATAAATTCCCAGGGGGAAGGTGTCGCCTTCTTTGAGTTCGGTGATGTCAGGACCGATTATGTTGACCTTTCCGTCCTCGATTTCCTTCATATCCGCCATCTTAACCAGTTCTGTGGCCTGGGTCTTTCCACCGCCGCACTGGGCATACAGATCTTTTCCCCGGACCCGCTCACCTTCGAATGCCGGCCCAAAGGACATCGGGATATCGATATCGGTAACATGAACCTTGAGCCCTCGTACTTCCACGGATCTCTGACAGATCTCATCATGGCGTACATTGGGAACCACATGTTCGTAGGTACATATACCGGTGGGCAGAATCTCGGGAACATCCGTATCGGCCAGGGTCGGGAAACCCCAGTTGACACAACCTGCTGCCGCACATGCCCAGTGGGTTCCGATTTCACCAAAGGCGTTAACAAAGGCAAAGATCCTGTTTTTGTTATACATAAGAATCTGTTTATAGTCACCGGGTTGAACCCCGCCGAACGCCATTGCCGCCCGGTTGGCAAACCCTAAGGCAAATACGGCCGATGAAATATCCGGACCAAAAGGCACGATACGGGTGCTCCATCCGATCTGAACACCGGCTTCAATGAGCTGATCGATGACCGATGTTCCGTTGTGGCCCGATGCACAGAAAATATAGAGATTCTTCAACTGGTAATCTTCAACAATCATCTTGGCAATCTCAGGCGTGGGGCATGCCCCTACGATGGCGGCAAAGCCTGGCGCCGAACCGTCCACAAATTCAACCCCTCTTTTTCTCAAAATAACATCGTCCGCCGGACCCAGCCAGATCTTACCGGCCTCGATATCCGGATCTTCCTGGGGATAGTAAAAATCGGGATCGGTGACACTGCGGATCCCTTCTCTAATTTCATAGGCAAGTATCGCCGCCATACCGGCATCCAAAAGGGGTCCAAGGTAGGGCAGATGATTCACCCGTTTGATATGGGGCGGGAGCAGGCCCCGGGCAAATTTCATTGGTTTTTGCATATCTTCCAATGTTTCGACCTTGTGACCCAGAAGTGAGTAGATCACCGGCAAGTAGTAACCGGTGTTTGGAAACTCGACCTTGGTGTCTGCATTATAAGTCGCCAGAGCCTTTCTTAAAAGCCCTTCAACTTCTGATACAACATTATAGCCGCCTTGAATGGCAGCAAATGCGACTAGCTTTGACATACGTTCCTCCTTTGTTGAGGATTTATTCCAATCTCATTTGAATAAATCCTGTAACATTAAACTTGCTGATATTTAGCCTCCATTATATTTTTATCCTTCAAGAGCCTGACGATCCGCCATATCCATGAGGATTCTGTCCCTGGCCTTGTCGATACCCAGGGCTTTGCGTTTTTTATCGATATGGGCGATCATCTTATGGGCATGTTTGATCGGGTCCGGTTCACAGTCCCACATACCACCGTAAATCCCTTCCAGTTCCTTGTACAGATAATCCTTGAACACCGGAGCCCCTTCCAGAGGCATATGATACCCAAAAACCGTGTACACGCCGGATGTCACAAAATATTGACCGATGCTGATGGCCTTTTCACTCATCCACTCCGGCGCACTTCCGGCTGCGGGCAAATCCTGGATGTCATTACCAAGACCGCCGGCCTTGACAACTTCCGTTGCCGCCAAAAGGATACGGCTGTTATCAACGCATGAACCCAAATGCAACACCGGAGGAATACCCACGGTCTCACACACTTCGGCCAGGCCCGGACCGCAGAATACCTGGGCGGTTTCAGGTGTAAGCAACCCTTCCATGGCACAGGCAATACCGTTACAACCGGTGGTCAGAACCAACACGTCGTTCTTGATCAACTCTTTTACGATTTTAATGTGAGCATCGTTGTGCTTGGTCCGGGCATTGTTACAGCCCACAACACCGGCCACACCCCGGATACGGCCGTTGATAATATTGTCATTTAGCGTATAGTAGGATCCCCGGAAAGTTCCGCCCAGATGGTATTCGATGGATTCCACACCAAAACCGGCAATCTGCGTGGCTTTATATCTCGGGATCATAACATCTGCACTACGGTTTCCGAAATTATCAATGGCCATGGTTACAATTCGTTTGGCGTCTTCCATGGCATGGTGCTCGTCAAACTCGATATGCGTCACATTGTCCTGTTCCATCCTGGCGATGGGGTGGGTGGTGATCAGCTTGGTGTGGAAACACTTGGCCACATTGGCAAGGTTCTGGAACACACACTGAACATCCACCACCATGGCATCGCACGCTCCGGTGATAATGGCCAGCTCTTGCTGCAAAAACGTACCGGCCGGCGGTACGCCGTGCCGTTGCAGGATCTCATTTCCCGTACAGCAGATACCGCCCAGTTGAATCCCTTTGGCCCCTTTTGAGTGGGCATACTCGATCATCTCTTGGGATTGGGAAGCAGCCACGATCATCTCGGACAAAATCGGCTCATGGCCGTGAATAATAATGTTGACATGGTCTTCTTTCATGATACCGAGGTTGGCTTCGGACTGCAAAGGAGACGGGGCGCCGAACATCACATCCTGAAGGTCAGTGGCGATCATACTTCCGGCCCAGCCGTCCGCCAACGAACACCGGGTGCACTGCTTGACGATATTCTTATAATCCTGATCGACTCCCATGTGGGTGCGGTGCATGATCTCCACAATTTCCCGGTCAATATTGCGGGGAACAACACCCAGTTTTTTCCAACGCTCATAAAGGGGCTGGGGTGCTCTTTTTGCGTACATGATTTCACCCTCCGGTTTACCCCATTCAGCCAAAGCTTTTTCAGCCACTTCAAGGGCGATTTCATCAAAATCACGATCCAGTTTTTCGCCGTCTTTTTCAACCGTAGTGGCCACCCCGAAATAGGGCGCAATTTGCAGCAGTCTTTCAGGAGATTTGATTTTATAGTCTTCGGTTTCTTTTCGGGCCACGGACAAAAAGACTTCGGCCACACCACGGCCGTGGTCTGAATGCGCTGACGCACCCGCAGCCACCATGCGGGCAAAATTCCTTGCCGCTATGGTATTGGCCGTAGCGCCGCACAACCCTTTTCGGGTATCTTCGCCTTCAATCCCGGCCTTGGGTAAAGGCAGGCGACATGGGCCCATGGCACAGTTTTTACAACAGGTTCCCTGCATTCCGATGTTGCAGGGTTTCATGGTTACCGCTCGATCAAAAACCGTCTCGACACCCAGATTCTGAGCCCGAGCGATCATTTCTTGAGTTGCAGGATCAATGGAGGCCGCTATAGGATCCGCCATCTTCTGCGGCTTCGCAGCCTTTTCTTTCGTTACTTCCGCCATTAGAGGTTCCTCCTCTTAAGTTTTTTTTGTTCTTGCGATGATAAATTCAAATAATAGCTTACAGATTGAGTTTATGCACAGTCCTGTCAGCTGTATCTTTGGGTTTTTTATGCGACCCTCCTGTGTATTCTGTCCAATCGTGACAGCATCTTATCCAGCTTCGATTTCTGCTCGGCTGCCGGAGTCATGGAGACTTCGCCGGCTACGGCCTTATGCTTGGCTGAAAGCTTTTCACGTTCTTTAGCGCGCTTTTCTCGGATCGCTTCTTCTTCAGCCTCTTTCTTTGCTCTGGCTTCGGCCTCTGCTTTGGCTTTGGATTTGGCTTCGGCTTCGGCTTTGGCTTCTGCATCCGCCTTTGCTTTGGCTTCCGCATCGGCTTTGGCTTTGGCTTCGGCTTCGGCCTTGGCCTTCGCATCTGCCTCTGCATTTGCTTTGGCTTCCGCATCGGCTTTGGCTTTGGCTTCGGCTTCGGCTTTGGCTTTGGCCTCTTGTTCGGCTTTATCGACTACTTTTTCTTCTTTCTTTGGCGCTGCCTTTTTGGCAGGTTCTTTCGCAGGTGCCGCCTTCTTTGCAGGCGCCGCTTTTTTTGCAGCTGCCGCTTTCTTTGCAGGTGCCGCCTTCTTTGGCGCTTCGCCTTCTATGGTCAGATCCGGCTCCGGTGCAAGGGAGGCATAATCTATATCCACGTCGTCAAGTTGCTTGCTTATGGGGGCAACGTCTAAAGCACTTCCACCGTCCAGTCCCAAATCGATAAACGCCTGGGCGAGCCTTATGGCTTCCGGATGACGCATGATTAGAACACTGGCGCCTGACATCAGATAAATGACGGCAGTCACGGCTTCCATAAGAATTCCACGTCGTTCCGGATCACCCAACGTCGGCGCTTCATCAACGGTCTGTTTGGCTTCTTTACACTTCCAGATCTCGTTGGCCAGATTATTGATCATCGGTAACTGAAGCTTGTCGTCACCCTGAGTCAGGGCCGCCATACAGAGCCTTTCCATGACGGAATAGGAATATTCAAGTCCATAACCCAAACCACCGGTGGTGGGATCGACAATCAACCGATCCATCGGCATTCCCAGATTTTCAAGAAGGATGTTGACTTGTTTGGCGAGGTTGATATCGATGGGTGAGGATGCAATTAGGGTATGACCATATCCCATGGCACTGGCCCCGATTCCTTTGTGATTTTTATCCTCAACAGGCCCGATGACCAGATTAGCGCCATGGGTTTCTTCTGAAATTTTCTTTATGACCTCTTCATCTTTTTCAATGTTGCTGGTCCCCCAGACAATCAACGGTACGTTGACGGCATCAAGGACCTTTTTAACCGTGGCAGCCGCATCTTCAGGGCTGGCGTTCTGACCGTTCGGATCGGTACTTTTGAGTTGTAGCACGATCATCTTGGCCCCGTATTCATCAACACATTTTTTTGCCCATGCAGCCGGATCTGAAACAACATCTTTAAAATGGCTTAACGCAGCTGCGGGCCACTCATCCGGCTCCATATCCCAAACTTCCATTGCAATAACCGGCTTATTCGGCATATCCCCTTCAAAACTGTAAAAAGGATAGCATGCCTGACCACCGACGGTAACGGCGTTATCGCCTTTACCCAAAGTGATTTCCTTTATGTTGCCGGTATAAGATTCTTTGTATATTTCCAAACCCAATGTTACCTCCTTTACATGACAATAAGTTTTAGTGTTTGAGGTGTATTACATTGTAACCCATTCGATCAGTTCTGCAGGGGTAAAAAAAATTTAAGCCCCCGGCCTTAAAAAAAAGAATCAGCCCCCCTTTCATGATAGGAATAATTATAAAGCAATCTACATCGGTAGATTAATAGCCGGAAATTCTAAAATTATACCCAGAATTTCTCAATCATCTTAATTTAATGGTTTTATAATAATAAAAAGGGATTACATTACAATATATAAACGAAGATCATCTTTAAAACATGCCAAATACGACCTTTTATATTGGGATGAATTATTTGTCAATAGATGAGTCAAAATTAAGGCAATTATAGATGGAATTAAATGAGGAGTGGGTGAGTTATTTTAAAACTTATTTATCATTGAAATGACCGGGCATTTAAACACCGGAGTGAAACGGAGAAGCGCACATCCTGAACACGACCGTCATTTCAACTCGTCAAACATACAGGTCAATTCAACCACTTCACCATCATAAACGGTCTTGGTTTTATAGGGCAGGCTTTTGAACAGCTTTATCATTCCCTGATTTCTGGGCAACGTATATGCCATCAGGCCTGAGATTCCGTTTTCTCTGGCAGCCTCTGATAACTTTTTCATGAGTATCTTGCCCAATCTTTTCCCCTGCCATTCTTTGCTCACTGAAAAAGCGATTTCCGCTATGTTTTTGGCAGGGTCGAGAAGATATTCCCCCACAGCAACGACTTTTCCAAATCCGAATTCCCCAACCACAACTAAAAGCGTCAAATTTTTAACGTAGTCTATCTGGAACATACTCTCCACATCGTGACGAACAAAACGGGTCTTTGCCTGAAAGAACCTGGAATATATGTCATCTTTATCCTGCGTATAAAAGTGCTCTTGTATCCTTCTTTCATCCACAGGTTTGGCCGGTCTTATGGTGATCAGTTCACCATCTATTTCCCTTGTTTCCTCCAATTTTATCGGGTAAATGCCCTGCACCGATTCCGATAATGTCCGTTCTGAACCGAGCAGACCCATTTTTCTGGCCTCAAAAAAAAGTTCCTCCCGAAAATCAGGGTGGGCAATACTGATCATGGCCATGGCCCGCTCCTGAAGACTCTTGCCAAACAGATTTACAGCCCCGTATTCTGTGACCACATATTGAACATCACCCCTCGGAACGACAATGGCGGTATCATTGAGCATCGGGACAATTCGGCTCTTTTTGCCGTCTACTGAGGTTGATATGAGCATAAGAATTGATTTGCCGCCTTCTGACCCGGATGTGCCTCGGATAAAGTCGAGCATACCGGTTATACCGGAAAAATGGTTGTAGGAAAGCGCATCCGCTGCAACCTGGCCGGTGAGATCCATGGCCATGGGCACATTCATGGATACCATTTTGTTATTTCGTGAAATAATACCCGGATCATTGACGTAATCTGACGGATAAAACTCAATAGCCGGATTATCATCAAGAAATTCATAAAGATTTTTTGACCCGATGGCACAGCTCGCCACCAGTTTTCCTTCGTTGAATCCTTTTTTCCGGTTTGTTATCACTCCCATTGAAACAAGACGCATGATGTCCGTTGTCACATACTGGGTGTGGACACCCAGATCATTTTTCTCGGAAAGTGCAAGCAAAGTGGCCTGCGGTGTTGTTCCAGGACTAATCTGAATGGTTGAACCATCGTCAACAAGCCGGGCAATCTGCCGGCCAATAAGATTGGCGGCATCGAGTTCCGGAAGTTCGTCAATGGTCAAAAGTTCTTCTTCATATTCGACAATTGCATTCACGTCGTTGACATGGATGAAGCTGCGACCCAACACCCTGGGCATCCTGGAATTCACCTGGGCAATGACAAAGTCGGCGGAGAATGCCGCCGCCAGGGTGATATCAACGGAAATCCCCAGGCTCATCCATCCGAAATCATCCGGCGGGGATACCTGAATGAGGGCCACATGAATCGGAAGCTGACGGGTTTTAAAAAGGCGGGGTACAGCCGAAAGGTTCATTGGAGTGATAAATCGTTTGTTTCTTGCCAGACTTTTTGTTTTTGCCGATCCCAAATAAAATGACCGGATATTGAAACTTTGATCTTTGGTCTTATTAGCGATCAATGTTAACGGTGTACTTTCCAGACTCAGTAGACGCACAATCTCAATATCTGTAAATGTATCCGCAGCATCAGCGAGTTTTCTGACCAGATATTGAGGTTCTCCACAGGATGAGCCGATAAAGATCCTCTGACCCGGTTTAATCCGTCCGAACGCTTCTTGTGCAGAGCATCTTTTTTCAACATAATTGTCAGCCCAATAGGTTGATACGGCCATAGTGCCTCTTAAGTAAAGCCTAAAAGTACCTCAATTTTTCTGCTGCGAGCGAAATAAAATTTAAAGACGCTAATTTGAGTTGATGAATAACGTGTATTTAAAATATATTTTCTAACTTATTTGGTATCAATTATCAAGATCTAAATTGAGCGTTTCAAATTGCTCCATTTTATTTTAATTTTAATATTATTATAAGGTTATATCTATAACACATTAAACATTATCACCGATTCGATTGATAGGAGTCAAAACAACATTGTCACAATTTGAGACCCTTGGGATTGCCTATTTTGCCGAATCTGCTGTGTTATGAGATAGTTGCAGTAGCAGACTACGGCTTTATGTCTCATGCCTTGCATCTTCGGCAAACTCAACAATCTCTCAACTTAGATGAGAGAAAGATAATATGTTTTTGTGGCTTACAACTGAGAATCAGAGAATCAATACGATGCGTTATGTGAGACCTTTGAAAAATGTTCAATTTTTTCTAAGGCCAAGGAAGGCGAAAATTTTAACCACAGGAATACATATAGTATTTTGAGGATTGAAATTTGAGCCTGACACCGGAATTGGGAAAAAGGGGGCATTTTTCAAAGGTCTCTATGGTTGGGAAATCGTATGGTAGGAGAGGATTATTTTAAACTTCGGACCTTGTTGTGTATTTCTCAATAAACGTATTCAAGTGAGGCAACATGTTCAGACTTATTTCGCCGAATTGAACACCCGTTTGCCTCATTTCAAAAGTACTGAAAGGGACAAAATTATCTACATGGACATCTGAAATTTTTTTACACGGTATGCCTTTTAAAATAAAACCATAACCGCTTAAAAATATGTCAACTTCAGTCGGTTCATGTATTTGCTCTCCATCGTTAATGTACATAAAGGCAAGGCCGCCTTTACTGATATTTTTAATCTGGCCCAGTTTTGATGAACCATTTTTAAGCAGAGCATATACGCCTTGCTGAACCTGAAACCGCTCATGAAATCTTCGTTCAGTTACATTCTCGCTATTTATCATCTTAACCTCCAACCAATCATATGATTAGATGATTTATGTTTACAATTTTAAGAATCGTTGCAAGTCGCATCTCTTGGCATTATAAATCGTAGTTGATAATAAATTGAACTATATTGTGTGTCAAGAAAAAAATAACACAATATATTGATATTTATAGCCCGATTACCATTGAAGCCTAGGGGAAAAACACACAACCAGGTTTTGAATCCATTGAAACGTCGGTCATTGAAAAATACAACCCATCCAAAAACAAAAAATATAGATTGAAAAAATGGCCGATTTGTTGCATACAACACATTGTAAATGCAGATGGTTTCAGAGATAACTCTCAAACTATGCCCCGCAACCTTAATTTTTACCAACGTCAAAAGGAACGAAACAAATGGTCGCATGTTCAATCTGCGGTTTAACACACCATGTCGGATTTATATCAACGCGTTTTGCAGGAACAGACGGCGTATCCCTGGAAGCTACAAAATGGGCCGATGTTTTTCAAAAGGAAGGATTTTCCTGTTTCTATTTTGCCGGTGAATTGGATCGGCCTCCGGATTGTTCATATCTGGTGGAAGAGGCTAATTTTACACACCCGGATATAAAATTTATCTACAATCATTGCTTTGGCGTTCATAAACGCGAGCGCCGCATCACACAAAAAATTCATGCCATTAAAGAACGGTTAAAAGATGAAATTTACAGCTTTATCGAAAAATTCAGTATCGATCTTTTGGTGCCTGAAAATTCACTCACCATCCCATTAAATATACCACTTGGGCTTGCCATCACGGAGGTCATCTCCGAAACTAAAATTCCAACCATTGCCCATCATCACGACTTTTTCTGGGAACGACAGCAGTTTCTGACAAACGCGGTCTGGGAGTACTTAAATATGGCCTTTCCGCCACATCTATCCTCCATAAAACATGTGACCATTAATTCTTCCGGTGACAACCAGCTGAGCCTCAGAACAGGTATTTCCGGCACGATCATTCCTAATGTTATGGACTTTGAAAACCCACCGCCACCCATTGACGATTATGCCTTGGATGTGCGAAAGGCACTCGGCATTGAAGACGATGAACTTTTTATTCTTCAGCCAACCCGGGTTGTAAAGCGAAAGGGAATCGAGCATGCCATTGAACTTGTGCATCGACTGGGGAAAAAAGCCAAACTGGTGATTTCACACGCTTCAGGAGATGAGGGGTATGATTACGAACAAAGGGTCAGGGAATATTCAAGGCTGTTAAATGTTAGCACCCTTTTCGTGTCGGATATCATTAATGAAAATAGAGGCCGTACCAAAGAAGGAAAGAAGATTTATACATTGGACGACATCTATCCGCATGCGGATCTGGTTACGTATCCATCCACTTTTGAAGGGTTTGGCAATGCTTTTTTAGAAGCCCTTTACTTTAAAAAACCCATCGTGGTAAACAAATATTCAATTTACACTTACGACATTGAACCCAAAGGGTTTTTGACCATAGAAATTGACGGATTTGTCACAGAAGATGCTGTTCGAATGACCAGAAATGTTCTTGAAGATTCAGAGCTATGTAAAAATATGGTCGAAAAAAATTATGCCATTGCAACACGCTGTTATTCGTATTCTGTCTTGAGACAGAAACTCAAAAACCTTATTTATGACGGCATTGCCTGCAATCCGAAAAACTTAAAACAATAAATATAGTCTGCAGCCTCAAAGGCTTTTGAAACAAATTGATTTCAAAGGAGCTTCAGGTATGATTAAATTTTGGCTGGAAGCTGACGTGTAACCGAGATGTTAATTATGAATCCTGATCAAAATAAACTCCGATATGGCTTGAATTCCGGAATTCAAAAAGGATGGCGCGGATTTCTATGGATGCTCAAAATCATCGTACCCATATCTTTTCTTACCGTTTTACTAGAATATAGCGGCTGGATACACCATATGGATTTTATTATAAAGCCTGCCATGAACCTTCTGAACCTTCCTCCCATGGCGGCCCTTCCACTGATCGTTGGAATGCTTACAGGGATATATGGGGGCATCGCTTCCATGGTGGTACTTCCCCTGACGAATAATGAAATGACCCTGATTGCCATCTTTCTTCTCATCTCCCACAACCTTATCCAGGAAGGGATTATCCAGGGTCAGTCCGGGCTGAATCCTTTTAAAGCCACACTTTTCCGTCTGACAGCTTCCAGTGTTACGGTTATCATTGTCGCCAGATTCCTTGAATCCGCACCTGTGAGTTTGGTCGAAAAAAATCTATCTGCTGCAATACAAAAGCCGCTGTTTATTCTGATGAAAAGCTGGTTTACGGCCACAATATATCTCAGCCTAAAGATATTTGTGATCATCATGGTCATCATGATTCTGCTTGAAATAATGAAAGTATTTAATATTATTCATCATATAGTTAAGGTTTTGAACCCTCTTTTAAAGGCCATGGGACTCAATCAAAAAGTGGGGTTGTTATGGCTCACGGCAGTTGTCTTTGGCGTCGCATACGGTGGCGCCGTCATTGTGGAAGAAGCAAAGGAAGGGAATATTGAAAAAGAAGACCTTGAAAAACTTCATCTTTCCATCGGAATTAATCATTCTATGATTGAGGACCCGGCGTTGTTTTTATCACTGGGGCTAAGTGCCTTCTGGCTTTGGGTACCCCGGTTGATCCTGGCGATCGTTGCCGTGCGCCTGCTTGATATATACTATAAACTTAAGATAACACATAAACCTAAACTGAGCGTTTCAAATTGTGACAGGAAATTATAACCCTATTTGATCGTAATAGTTTAGTCCTTTAAAACAAATCGACTTCAAAGGAGCTTCAGGTATAATTAAATTTTGGGCTGGAAGCGGTCTGACCCGCCTGCCACGTAATGCACGAGCGGGCAGGGTGGATTAGGGATCGTTTTGAAAGAACCATAGTCGATATAGCTTTATGGATGAAACACCCGATTAGAGCAGAAACCTTTATGAATAGATAGGGCAGGTTCTTTCATTACGAACCCTTATTCACGAGTTCTTTCAGCAAAAATTTAATTATACTTGAAGCGACAATGTTCTCAAAAGGCTAAAATTTATCCTCGTTCGTAATAAATGCAGCCCCGGCAGCCAGGAGTAATATCCTAAAATGGCAAAAATATATCCCATCGGTGGCGGAAAAGGTGGTGTTGGAAAAAGTTTTATAACAGCCAGTATCGGCGCATTAATCGCCAAGTGGGGTAAAAAGGTCGTGCTTATCGATTTGGATCTGGGCGCCTCAAACCTTCATACCTTGCTGGGAATGAAAAGTCCGAAAATCGGTTTAAACAGCTTCTTAAACAAAACCGTGACAAATCTCGAAAACACGGCTGTTCCAACAATAATCCCAAATTTATTTCTTATCAGCTCTTTCCATTGCTACATGGAAATTGCAAATTTGTTTTATGCACAAAAGCTAAAAATAATTGATGCCATAAAAACACTTCCTTTCGATTATATTCTTCTGGATCTGGGTCCCGGGACAAATTTTAACACACTGGATTTTTTCTTAACTTCCAAGGAAGGAATCCTGGTCTGTACACCCGAACCTACCTCCATCGAAAATTCTTTTCGTTTTATAAAAACCGTCTATTTTAGAAAATTAAAACAAATGATGAAAAAAGCCTCTTTTGATTCGGTGTTAAAGGACACTTCTTCAGATTTAAATGGATCGAGAGTTAATCCTCCTGATATCATAGAAATGGTTTTAAAACATGACCCTGAAAAGGAAGCGTTTCTGAGAAACAAATTAAGCAAATTTAAATTCAAGCTTATTTTCAATCAATTTCGAAACAATGTAGATGCAACCCTGGGCCATCAATTTGAAAACGTATGTAGTAGGCATTTTTATTCTGTTTTCCAGTTCCTTGGTAGTATTAGTTATGACAGTCGAATTCATGATGCTATTTTTTCAAAAATACTTTATATCCATAAATATCCTCATACACAAGCTGCCGCCGATCTGAAAAAGATCGCGGCACAGATCATGAGCAAAATACCAACTGCATCATTCACGAAAGATATGTTATGAAAAAATTCGACGGATTGAATTATTATGAAATTTTAAAAATTCCGATAACGTCGTCTTATTTTGAAATAAAGCGGGCATATAAAGATGCCCTTTCGTTATATAACGAAGATTCTATTGTTACCTATTCTTTGTTCTCAAAAGAGGAAAGGGACAAAATCATAGATGATATCCAAAATGCTTTTTCGACGCTAACTGATGACCGAAAAAGAGCAGCATACGATCAGATGCTTGTCGATTCAGGGCAAATGGAAACATTGATTCCATCCAAAGAAAAACAATACGTATCATCGCCTCTATCCCCAACGCATACCCATGTAAATGAGAACCAGTTATATACCAGGGTTAAAGAAAAACTTCTCATGGAAGGCGTTAAAGCGCTATTAGATGAAATTCTATTAAAAGAGCGTCTTTCAGGAGATGACTTAAAAAAACTTAGAAAATCTGTTGGTGTTAACATATCGGAAATTCAATATATTACTAAAATAAGCGCCTCTGTTTTAATGGCCATAGAAGAAAACCGGTTTAAAGAGCTCCCTCCGGATACCTATTTAAAAGGTTTTTTAAGTTCCTATGCAAAAGTCCTACAGATAGATCCTCAAAAAGTTATCGACGGTTATTTGAAAACCATTGCGCTTGATAAAACAACAAATGATTCAGTCCCAAAATGATGGAGACCCGTTTTGGGGGGATCAAAACGGTCAACAAATCCCGTCTTGCGATTCTGTCAAATCAATTTTAGGTCGGAACAATTTAGCTTATAAAACATTTTCTGTCAAAAATTTGGCGCCCCAATGCCCTTTCATTTCAACATACCTTCCCACACCTTTAATAGCTTCGTTTTTTATCTATGTATCCCACTGAATTGATATACTTTTTTAATATTTTACTGAACCCATCTCTATCATTTAATCTATGGCACATCTATTGCATCGGATGTTCATGTTTCACAGTAAGATATATATTATTTGAATAAATCTGGTATGAAATCGAGTAAGAATTTAGGGGCTTCGCCCCAATTGGAATGATGGAATTGAAGGATTTTCTGACAATTTAGACAGTTGATTACCGCTTTTATTCCCAATATTCCAGCATTCCATTCTTCCATACCGGTTGCATGAACAAATTTCCACTAAAAGATCAGTTATTTAGATAATTTGAAGAATTTCAAAGACGCTTAATTGTCGCACAACGTTATGTTAGAAGACGTTATCAACAATGTTAAAGTAAATCGATACATCATCCCTTTTGAGGAAGGAAAGGCGATATTTCTGGAAGGAGATGATTCACAGGATCTTTTTATTCTTGTATCCGGACAGCTGAATGTCTTCAAAGGAAACATAAAAATTGCCGAGATCACCGAAAAGGGATCGTTGTTTGGAGAAATGTCTTTCCTTCTTAAAGCAAATCGAACGGCAACAATAAAAGCAGGGGAGAACGTAAAAGCGATCCGAATACCTAAAGATGAGATCACGCCCTTTATTCATGATTTTCCCGAAGTGGCTGGAAAAATATCAAAACTTCTGGCCAAACGTCTTGATGAAACCAGCCGAATTCTCTATGGACTCAAAGAGTTTTGCGACCAATTGCCCGATGCGGTTATTGCAACCGACAAAAACGGAAAAATCATCACATGGAATGCTGCTGCAGAAGAAGTATACGGCAGGTCCTGGGATCAAATGTGCAACAAGTCCGTGGAAGAAATCTATGAAAAACCAAAAGTTTATAAAAAATTGCTTGAAGAGATAAAGAAAAAGCGCTCTGTAAGAGAAAAGATCCTTAGTATTAGACATCCTAAAAATGGAACCCGGTTTATATCCACCAGTTCAACCCTCCTTCAAGACGATCACAACAACTTTCAGGGAATTCTTTCATTGGGCCGTGATGTCACATCTGTTAAAACATTAGAAAAAAAATACCATCAGACCCGTTACTGGCTTCTCCCCTCTTTGATTTTAATTATTCTTATGGCCATCGGTGTTTTTTGGAGTCATTCGCACTTCTCAAAAAGACCCCAAATAGTGAAGGTTAATCATCTGGAATTAGAAAATCGATTAAGCAAAGATTACATTTTGTTGAAATCAATGTTGGTAAATCCTTTTGAAACCGGCAACCGGTCAAAAACAAACCAATTGATGAAGGATTTTCTCAACACTCAAAAACAGGACAACGTGCCTTATAACGGTCTCGTATTGCTGGACAATAACAAGAAGGTATTTGACGCATATTCAAAAAATACGGACACAAATATTTCGCCGACTATAAATAGCAGTTATAAAGGGATCGATTTTGAAGATGGTAAGAACTCTACTCACAGCGTATTAACCCTTTATCGAGCAGACAAAGATCATCCCATGGGCCAGAAAAGTATTGAGATCGCCTTTGAAATGAACAATAAAAATCGTCGAATCGGCTGGTTGATTTTTCAACTGGATCTTCATCGATTGAAGACGGACTATGGTACGGATGTGTCAGGCTCAAAGAAATTTATTTTTTAGAATCCTTAGAACCGGATTTCTGGCGGGCGAAACATAATAACTTTAGTTTCGCACCCTTAATTATTAGCAACACCGATATAAAGCAGCGGGCAGGAAAATTTTTAAGGTAAAATCAATGGATGATTTTAAAGATATTCAGTCTTGCCAATATGAGATTTCAGAAAGCAATGATAGAGAGATTACGATCTATTTCCAGGGTAGAATCGATTCTACCAATGCGTCTCAACTGATCGAATTGTTTGACTCTCTGATAAAAGATCGGAGACCTGTCTCACTAACTGTAGATCTTAAAAAGGTGACCTACCTGGATGATTTTGGGGCGCTGGTTCTTGTTGAATTAAGAGATATGATTACCGCTGCAAAAGGTCAATTTAATTTAAAAAACGCCAGAGAAGATGTTCTTTTTATTCTCAATTCGGGAGCTTTGGCTGAAACACCTCCATTAATCAAGATTCGCCCTCCTTCTATGTTTATAAGGTTTGGAGATGCTATTCTAAAGTTTGCAGCGGATGTTAAATATCAGATTTCGTTTGTGGGATCTGTTTGTCTGGCATTTGTTTATGCCTTTCTTCATCCTAAAACATTGCGGATGGACGACACATTTCTCTACATGCAAAAAACAGGGGTTGATGCCGTTCCGATTGTGGGAATGATCAGTTTTATGATGGGTCTCATTATGGCCTTTATGTCATCAATTCAACTCCAGATGTTTGGTGCCAATATTTATGTGGCTTCATTGGTAAGCCTGGCGATGACTCGGGAATTAGGCCCCATTATGACGGCAATTGTTGTAGCTGGACGATCCGGTTCATCATTTGCCTCAGAGATAGGTACGATGAAAATATCCGAAGAAGTTGACGCTCTTTTTACCATGGGATTTGATCCCACACGGTATCTGGTCGTTCCCAAGATCATGGCTTCTGTTATCGTGGTTCCAATCCTGACCTTGTTTTCCGACGTCTTTGCCATATTGGGAGGGCTGATGGTGGGTGTCTTCATGTTGGATTTGACAGCAAACGCATACATTTTACAAACGTTTAAGACATTGAGCCTTTTTGATATTTTTTTGGGAATCTTCAAAAGCGGTGTTTTTGCACTCCTCATATCCTGGATTGGTTGTTTAAGGGGATTTCGCGTTAAAGGTGGGGCGGCCGCTGTGGGCCAGGCGACAACCTCTGCGGTTGTCAGCAGTATTTTTTTGATCATCGCTTTTGATTCAATTTTTGCGGTTATATTGAGGTATTTGAGTTGATTCAACTTCTATACCATTGTATTCCAAAATCGGTATTTTATTCGGTATCTAATAGAGTGGAGATGGCAATTTGGAAAAACATAAAATAATCCAGGTCCGTGATCTTACTGTCGGCTATGGAACAGATATTATCCTTGAAAATATATCGTTTGATGTTCTGGAGGGAGAAATATTTATTGTTTTAGGAGGAAGTGGGTGCGGAAAAAGCACATTACTGAAACACCTGATTGGACTAATCCCTCCCCTGTCGGGTCAGATACGCATTGATGGAGAAGACATAACCAGCTGTAATGAGACGACATTCAAAAAGATTTTGAGAAAGATCGGAGTCCTCTACCAGAGCACAGCCCTTTTCGGTTCAATGACAATTGCTGAAAATGTGTCTCTTCCCATAAAGGAATACACCGACTTGCCTCAAAAATCAGTGGATACACTGGTCAAAATGAAGCTGAATATGGTGAATTTAAAAGGGTTTGAAAACCATTTGCCCTCTGAAATCAGTGGAGGAATGAGAAAGCGGGCGGGACTGGCAAGAGCAATGGCCTTAAACCCAAAAATTCTATTTTTCGACGAGCCTTCCGCCGGACTCGATCCCGTAACATCTGTGGAACTCGACAACCTTATTATACATCTCAATAAGAGTTTAGGGACGACAATGGTTATCGTAACCCATGAACTTCAAAGTATTTTTAATGTCGCGCACAGGGTAATCATGCTGGACAAACAGACCAAAGGGATCATCGCCGAAGGGCATCCAAAGCATCTGAAAGATTATAGCGAAAATCCTTTTGTTAGGAACTTTTTCAACCGTAAGTCAGAAAACTGAAAAAGGTAATTATATGTGAAGCGGCAATGTTTTTAAAAATCTAACGCGTTACAAAGAAAGAAACCTGAAAGGTTTAACGCAGCTTTTGTAAGGATATCTTAATGCCATCTCAAAAAACTAAATTTGCCCTTGGATTATTTGTGACTTGTGGCATCGGCATGGTTTTTCTTGCCGTCATATGGTTGGGCATGTCACGATATTTTAAAAACGGTCGATATTACGCAACCTATTTTAATGAGTCCGTTCAGGGGTTGGATGTGGATTCTCCGGTAAAATACCGGGGTGTATCCATTGGCCGGGTGGAACGTATTGTTGTTGCACCTGACGCAAATTTGATACAAGTCGTATTAAAAATCGAGTCCGATCAAAAGCTTGACAACGATATCATTGCTCAGTTGAAATCTGTTGGGATTACCGGAAGTATGTTTATTGAACTGGATCGCAAGAAAAATGGTACGCCTAATCTTTCGCCACCTTTGAGTTTTCCTTCTGAATATCCCATCGTCGCATCAAAACCATCCAATATCTCCAAAATGTTACATCGCATTGATGACGCACTTAACCAGATCAGGGCAATGGATTTAGAAAATATTTCTGAAAAAGTTCAATCGACGCTCAGCAGTATAGAGCAGGTGATGACCAATACCAATATAGGAAATATTTCTGAAAAAATTGAAAAATCGGTTGATCGTGCCGGTCAAATTTTGGATGATAAAAGATGGGACAACATCATCGCATCTGCTGACGAAGCCAGCCAATCTCTTAATGACATCATGGATAAAACCAACAACAGCTTGAACCATATTGAAAAAACCATTCTTCAATTGGAAGGGATCACCGTTGAGAAGGAACAGAGCATTAAATCCGCCATTGAAGATTTTAGACAATCCATGGAAAATGCCAACACACTTTTAAAGAAAGGTAATTTTCTGACAGACAAAACAGATGATTCAATATCGCAACTTAAGGGACAATTTTTCACCATTGCCCAAAATTTGGAAAAGGCAAGTGAAAACCTAAACAGATTAATCGAAATTGTTGCAGATCATCCGTCTCAATTCATGTTTGGAGAACCACCTGCCCCGAGAAAATTGGATCGGATCGAAAACGAAAGGTAAACACAATTTTATGAAATGGTCCAATAGAAATAAAATCTGTCTTTTATTTCTCAGTCTCCCCATACTCTTTGGGTCTTGCGTGAGTTTGAAGCAACCGGTTAAAAAAATCGAGTACTATACGCTGGAATATCCTCCTCCACAAATGGAAACTTTAAATCCTTTACCCTATGTCATTCGAATAGACCGTTTTACAGCGGCACCACAATATAATACCACTCAAATCATTTACAGGGATCAATCTTTTAAAAGAAATGCTTATGTTTATTATAGATGGCAGACCAACCCCGGGGCCACCGTGACCACGCTGTTAAGCCGTGACATTAAAAATTCAGGCCTTTTCAAAGCTGTGTTAGACTCTGGCAGTCGATTTTCGCCCTCGTATATGATCGAAGGGACGGTAGATGAATTTTTCGAATGGGATACTCAAACCGCATGGAAAGCGATCCTTACCGCTAGTATTATTTTAACCGAGAAAAATGATAATGATATCAAAAATAGGGTTTTATTTCAGAAAACCTATCGGAAGGCAGAAATATGTAAGCATAAGCAGCCAAAAGCATTGGCCGAAGCGATGAGTCAGGCACTGTCTAAAATTTCAAAAGAAATGATTACAGATGTGTATGATTCCCTAAAAGACCGTTGAGACCTTTGAAAAACGCCCCTTTTTGCCCAATCTTTGCGTCAAACTCAAATTTTAATCCTCGAAATACTCAATGTATGTCTGTGGTTAAAATTTTCGTCTTCCTTAACCTTGAGCAAAATTGAACCTTTTTCTAAGGTCTCTCGTTATCAGGAATGACCCTCCCAATGGACACATATTTGATATAACCGATCATACGAAAATTCATCGCCATGTGTTTTCAAAAGAAGGCGATATGCTTATCCCCAGCACAATAATCCGCAGTGGCCCAATATTTAGGATGTGTTGTACTGCTATTTATACAACCTCAAATGTTCCCACATCCTAAAAAATTGGGCCACCCTGTAATATCATGGTTCATATCGCCTTTTTTGAAAATATATGGCGATGGGCCGACGTTATCGAAATGTTCGTGTTCACGGGGTGGACTTCCCCGTGTAACGATATTGGCGGAGTGGCTTTGTCATTTCAATGACTTAGCGGTGGGGGAGACCGCGGCTCCCGCATGCTTTTCGCGGGAGAACGCGGAGGGGGCAGGAATGCCACCGCTGCTAAGTCATTGAAATGACCAGACACGCAGACACCGGAGTGAAACGGGGGAATACACCCAGCGAATACGTGCGTCTCATCGAACCAGTTCGTAAAACGCCGCCAAAACGTCCTCCGGAGATATTCTGTTAAAACAGTCAATTTCTTCACATCCAACCGTCCCGGTTTCAAAACAGGGACTGCATTCAAGGTCAGGTCGAACAACTTTTACGGCTCGGCCCATTGGTTTCCATGTTTTAGGATCAGAAGGGCCGAAAACGGCAATCGTAGGAAGGCCTATAAATGCTGCAAGATGGCTGACTCCGGAATCATTCCCGATAAAACCGCCTCCGATTTTGAGCAGCCCGGCCAGCTCCGTCAACTTTTCTAATTTATGAACCTTTGCGTTGAACCTTTTGGACTGCATCAAAATGTCGTACAAATCGTATTCTGCTGGACCGAGTATAAACTCCGGCTGTTTGCCGTTTGCATCGATTGACGAAGCAACTTTGACAAAATTGGAAATGGGCCAGCATTTTTTTCGGCTTCCGGATCCGGGATGGATAATAATTTTTGACGGGTCGTGTTGAGGGTTTCTCCGATCCGAATCAATGGATAAAGACAACGTCATACAGGGGTCTTTATCTGATTCTTCAAGGAGCCTGAACCTGACAAGATTCGACAAAATGTGTCGACTGACATGGATTTTTTGATCCAAATCCGGGCGGGGTGGTATACGATACACTTCATTTTTCGAAATTGAAAACAGCGTCTTCTCAAGCGAACGGGAACGGGAAAAAAGAATGATTCTTTGATAAGAGAGCAGAATATTTTTTACAATTGGATCGATATGACTCGAATAGAGGGTTGCAAAGGCTGCAGCCTCTAAAGGAAACCATTTGTCTGCGATATCGAGCTCCTGAGCAAGATGTCCAATGCTGCTTTGACAGATCATTGCTATGGAACCGTATAATTTTTTAAGTCTTAAAAGGGCCGGGAAGGTGGAGACAACATCACCCAGTGCGCCGTGATGGATAACAAGAATATCGGATTGTGTCATCATTAGGGTGCGAGACTTGAGTTAAACCTAAATTGAGCGATTTTTAAGTTTGCCGCAGATACAAGGAAGATGTTGTTTCGCTATAGTCGCCTATGCGGAATGGCATCTGACAAAGAAGGTGCGGTGAAGTTGGAAATCCCGTAGGGTTTCAAATTTTTGAAATTCAGAATAGCAGAATCCCTATAAAATATTGTTAAATTAACCATTTCAAAAATTTGAAACGCTCAGTTTAGGTTAAAGAATTGTCGTATAATTGGGCCCTGCAACCAACAGGTTGTTGGAGATCGTTGACTGTATCTTTTCCAACTTGCTTCCAAATAAAATGTCCTTGATGACGCCATGGCCGTATGCACCCAAAATTACGAGCGCATCATGGGGGACCTCGTATAGATTATCTTCAAAATTATTGTTCTCAAAAAAATGCCACTTATTGATATAAAGATCTTTTTCTTTTTCAAGATTTCTTTCTTTAATCGCATTCATGCAATCTTCCTCACAATATTTACCTGTCTGAGTGAAAACGTCTATGGACATACCCGAAACCCGGGCCACATAAATCCCCAGCCGGAGCGCTTTGACCGCATTGACCGACCCGCCGAAAAATACCGTTATGCTTTTCCAGGGTTTAAAGACAGGACTTGTGATTAACACCGGAAATCTGGCGGCCTTTACGATCCGTCTCACCCGAGGACCGATGTATCCGAGACCGATTTTTGAAGACATGTCGCTGATGCTTCTGGGGCAGCACATATAATCAAAGTTCGTGTGTATGTCCGGCAGCGTCGAGGCCGTAAAGTGCTTTGGATCAAAAAAACGTGCATTCATGCCTGCCTGTTCTATCAGCTCGGTAGCGTGTTTTAAAGCGGTTTCCGGGGATGTAAGATAGGATTTGTCGAGATCAACCTGGATCACATCGTTGTCAAAATACATTAAAAATTTTGTGGTCTTGGGAATGTATATCACCGGAAAGGCCCCGACCTTTTTGCAAAAATAGATTGATTGAAGGAGCGTTTCTCTCCCAAAGGGATTATTTCTAAAAATATGAAGCAGTCGGCTTTCCATTTGGTTCTCCTTTTATCATGTTTTTATTTTTTCATCCGGTCTCCAATTCCCAGAGACCTTTGAAAAAGACTCATTTTTGCCTGCCCAGTTAAATCCGTATTTTACATTTAACCGGGGTTCAAATTCAAGGAAGGCGAAAATTTTAACCACAGGAATACATTTAGTATTTTGAGGATTAAAATTTGAGCCTGACACAAAAATTGGGCAAAAAGGTGGCTTTTGCAAAGGTCTCTCCCATTTAGTGACTGGTCTGAACCATCAACTCCTTACGATATTGATCCAGGATAGTCGCTTTGGAAATAAGTCCGATAAACCTATTGTTAATCACTACAGGCATGGAATACAAGCCTTTCATATCCATTTTACGAACAACATCTAACAAATCGTCATCCGGATGAACCACTTCGACCTGGGTGTTCATGATCTGTCCCAAAAAAACAGCATCATACATCACCGGATCAAACAGGTATGGCCGAATATCATCCAAATGGATCATTCCCAGAAAATTGCCGTTCCGGTCGTCTTCCACCGGAAAAAAGTTCCGGTGGGATTTTTTAATAATATCAATAAAATCCCTCAAAAGCATACTCTGCTTGACAACAATACAATCCCTTTCAATAAGTTCCGTTACATTCAGATCCGACAAAACCCGGGCATCAGTACCGGGCCTTAACAGATGTCCGTGCTCCACAAGATCCTTCAAATAAAAGGAGGCCGGTTCAAAGTAATGGCAGAGTGTGGTCGTCACTGCAGACACCATAATTAAAGGGAGAATGACTTCCCATCCACCGGTAATTTCGATGATGAGAAAAACTCCGGTCAACGGCGCCTGCAGCATGCCGCTGATCAGCCCCGCCATTCCCAGAAGTGCATAATATCCTTCATTGACCCATGATGCGGACGGCCAGATTAGTGCAAGAAAATGATGATAGGTCACCCCGATAAGGCTCCCGATAACCAGACATGGAGCGAATATGCCACCGGAACCTCCCCAGCCCAGGGTCAAAGCAGTGGCAGCGATTTTGGCAAATGAAGCGAGTGCAACAACGGCAAGCACCTGGCCGTATTCCCCTTCGATCAAAATTTTGACCGTATGGTACCCTTCTCCCAGCACCACAGGGAGAAAAAGGCCGATGACACCCACCGCACATCCGCCAATGGCGGCCCGAATCCACATTGGCGCTGAAACTTTATGTGATACCGTATGCATGGATCTGAGCATGCGCGTAAGGAGAACAGTGGCCGCTGCAGACAGGACGGCTAATCCGAGACAGGAAAAAATATTTAACAGGTCGATATTGAAAAGGTGATGATGAAACGGGATCTGATTCCCTTGCAGAAGACGACTGATTTCTGTACCGGCAACGGAAGCAATGGCTATGGGGACAATGTTGACCGATTTCCATTCACCCACGATAACTTCAACGGCAAAAACCATTCCCGCAATCGGTGCATTGAAGATGGAAGATATGGCACCGGCGGCACCGCAACCCACCAAGGTCACACGTTGCCGGTCGTTTAAGGAAAAATACTTGGCGATATTTGAACCGATGGCCGCTCCGCTGATCACAACAGGCGCCTCAGGACCGGCAGACCCGCCGCTGCCGATGGTCAGACAGCTCGATATCAACCTGGAAAAGCTTGATCGGAACCTCAAAAGACCGCCGTATCGGGATACGCTGTAAATCACTTCCGGAACACCGTGGCCGGCGCCTTCGTTAACGACTTTTTCCAGAAACAAAGATGAAAGAGCCGCACCGACGGCAGGAAGAACAAATACCCACCAGTAATGACGGAAATTATGGAGCCACTCGGACATCATCACAAGGCTCCGATTGAGCACCACCGAAGCCAAACCGGAAAAATTCCCCACGATGCCGGCCATCAATATGAGCAGAAGTCGATCATCAAATCGGAAAATTGGCCAGTTTCCAGGGTAGCGCCACGATGTTAAAATGCGTATTTTTTTCAATACCTAATAATGCTCTCCTTTTACGAGTCGGTTTTCGAAGTCGACAATGTTTGAAAAAACCGCTGTTGAATCAGGGATTGTTTTTAAAAATTCCACAAATGCGTTTTCACGGATACAAAAAGAAAGTCTTGAAAGAAGATGGAGATGGATTTTCGTTGACGCACTCAAAAGGATAAACATAACAAAAACCGGTCTACCGTCAACGGCTTTGAAATCGATGGGTTTTTCAAGAAAACAGATGGATATTAAAGAGTTTTTTATCACATCCTTTAATGGGACGTGAGGATGGGGGATGGCCACCCCCTTACCAATACCCGTTGATGTCAAATGTTCCCTTTCAAGCAAACTTGAATAAAGTATTTCTTTGATGCTGCTCGATAAATAATGGATGTTTTCAACAGCGTTTTTCAACACGGTTTCAACATCATCCCCCTTTATATCATATAAAATACCACCACGTTTCATTGCAGGCAGAAGATTTTCCATTCTTGTCTGCTGTAGTGCTGTATTCACTTTTTCAGGAAGTGAGAACGGGAGCTTATACATCGCAGCCCATTTTTCCAGAGTCGGTTCGTTAAACAGATAACTATTTCCGCTTTTCTGTATGGGTATCCTTCCCTGGCGAATCCATCGTTCCACAGTGCTTACCGGAAGACGCAGGCTCTGGGCAACTTCGTTTATTGTAAGTTTCATAAGAAAAAACATTTAAAGATACTATTTCATTAGATATCTATATGTTACTACTCCTTTGTGCCTTTTTCAGAGCACATGATTTTATTTTATTTACCGATTGCATCCATATGATTTTACCATAAAAAATTTTACCGACCTGCTATACATTATTAGCCTTGCTGAAAATTAAGTGTGCGAAACTTAAGTTAATAACGTGATTATTATTCTAAATCAAGAAGTTTTATCATTCGATACCGGTTGCCGGGTATTTAATTCCGATGCCTGCCGATGGGTGATGGTAATGTCGCGTTTCGGATAGGGTATCTCAACACCTTGTTTATCAAACGCTGTTTTGATTTTGTCGGTAACATGGGAAATGGTGTCCATGCGCTTTCTGGCATCATCAATCCATACCCTGAGCTGAAGATCCACCGACGATTCTCCGAAATTTCTCACCACAACTTTCGGGGCCGGTGTTTTTGAAATCCAGTCCACGGATTTTGCCACATTTATGATTAAATCCTTTGCTTTTTCAATATCCGCATCATATGCGACGCCTACGTTAATACGAACTCTGATTTTTGTTGAAATAATGGTATAGTTGACGATATCTCGCATCATGATTTCATTGTTGGGAATAATGATCACAATATTATCCGTCGTCTTGATTTTAGTAGCCCTCAGGCCGATATCGATGACATCTCCCCAGGAAGCACTTCCTGCCGGCGCACTCCACACTTCTATCCGGTCCCCCACTTCAAAGGGTCGATCGATAATCAGCAGCACACCGGCGATAAGGTTGGACAAGGTGTCTTTGGCGGCAAAACCAATGGCAATACCGGCCACACCGGCACCGGCAATAAAAGGCATGACATTGACACCCAGGATATCCAGCGCCAGAACAATGGCGGTAGCATAAATGATCGCCCCGGAAAATCTATTGACAAGGTCGAAAATGATATCATCGACTTTGGTTTTTGTTTTGTCGATGATATTTTTTTCGAAGTATCCCAGCAGGATTAACAAAAAATCTCTGGCCGGAGACGCCAGGAGTATGATCACAATGGCGTGAAAGACTTTTTCCAACAGCAACACATCGAAAAGTCTGATGAGATAGGTGCCGCTGATAAGCATCAGGCCATAGAATACCGCCTTGCGGACAACACTGAAAATCTCGGTATTGATTTTAAGAAAATTGTTTTTTTGGGCCTTGTTCTCAAAAGAAACCAGAATACGTTTTAAAATTATCCAGATGATATAGGTGCCGGCAATAGCCCCCAGAGTCTTGAATACCAGATGAATGTATACCGCTTTAATACCGGATATTTTTGATATTTTCTCCAGAAAAGAAAAGATATATTCCATAATTTCCTCAATATTATATTTTTTCGTAAAACCTTATACTTCCAACAGCGCGTCTATTTTTGTTTCAGAAGGATGTGCCGGGTTACCAGGGGTGAAAGAACATAAAGAAACATATACGATAAGGCTACATATCCCAAATAAGGTGTAAATATGGATATAATCAGCAATATCATATTCACGCGACCGAACCAAAAATGCTTGTCCATAAAACGACCGAGATGCAGATAGCGAATAGGATAAAAATTCATTAATATGGCTGCAACAATCATTAGACCGAAACAGAAAATACCCCAGTGGTGAACCCATTCTGAAGCCCCAGCAACGGCCTGGTTGAACATGATTAATGGGGCTGTTACCAGTAATGCTGCTGCCGGCGTCGGCATGCCTTTAAAAAATCCTGGAACAGGGGTGCGGTCAAAGGTAAAGTAAATCAGACGGACGATACCCATAATTGCATAGAGTATTGCAACCCACCCAATGGGAAATTGTTGGATCATAGGATCAGCTGTCTCTGTGAAAGATAAATAAAATATCCCGGCCGGGACCATACAGAAACTGACGGCATCGGCAATGTCATCAAGAATGCCGCCAAAGCTGACCCGACGTTTCCGTTCCTGATTGGGAAGGGGCTCTGTCAGGCCCAGCTTTCGTGCCAGAGCGCCGTCGAGTTTGTCGAAAATGGCAGCACCGATCAAACAAAGATAGGCCTCACGAAAACGATCCTGATACGCAAAAAGGAGTGCCAGCAATCCCATCATTGCGTTCATGATGGTTAATGTATTTGGGAAAAAAGACAAAATGTTCCGCCGTAGTCGTTCATCCTCATCACAGATCTCGTTTAGGAAATAGGTCCCGTATTTCCGGCAATATGCAGCGATAGATCCAAAATTTATGATCAAGAAGATGATCTCGATTAAAAACAAAACGCGCAAGGGTAGATTCCCCAGCTGTGAAATCCAGGTGTAAATTTTGAAATCCGGCCCCCCGGTGACAAAAAAAGCATGTGCGTACAAGAGCGTGCCCACCGGAGCCGCCACAATGGTTCTGAGCCGTGTAAACTCTTTTACTTCCGGGTCCGGTCCTGAGCGCATGGCAAAGAAACGCATGAAGTAGGCAAAGTTGTCTCGAATCAGAACCGTTACGCAAAGTATCAGGACAAAAATGCTGTGCAGCAATTCCGCTTTGGTACCGGCACCCGAGGTAAAAAGAAGGCGCCACATGGCGCCCACCGCCACCAGCGGAAAAATGGTCGAATAGACAATCTTATCCATGACCCGATCCGCAAGATGCGCCAATGTGGAGTGGAGTTGAAAACGGGTGGCCAGCCACCCGTCGATCAGGTCAAAGCACATTGAAATAAAAAGCAGCATCACCCCCAATGTGTACAGCATCGGGTTGCGGGTCCACATGACCGCAAAGGCGCAAAGCATTCCACCAAAAACAAGTGGAGGCCTGCCGTAAACCAGCAATGCTGAAAATTTTCTCTGAAAATTGAGTTTTGCCGACATACTTTCTTTTTTCTGTTGTTATTTTAGCGAGTTCGAATATTAACCAACATATTAGTCACACGGTTATATTATTCTCCACCCCTCGTCCAGTCAACCCAAATAATATGGAATGGGTATTCTATTTATAAAAATTGACATTTAAAAATTATTGGTTATACTGATTAAAGTTCCCCGGAGCCCCTCTGAAAAGGGATTCACGCTGCGCCTTTAACCTCGAAGGATCGCGTTCTACACAGCGCTCCGACAAGCTGCGGGGAATGCACTCGCTGTGCAATTCAAAAGGACCAACATCGATAATACCATTCACCCGAAAGCTGCTTTTATGTTGAACCACCTTCGAATCATGTAAGGTAAAAAATGTATTTTAGATTGAAGTCGCTTTTAAGAACCTTTTTTTATTTCAGCCTCATTTTCTGGGCAATGTCATCCGGTTATCCTTTAGCCAAACCCGCTGCAAATGGGGAAAGTCTTAAGGGATCTGTTTCAACCCAGACCCCTCAGCCGGCCAAAAACAATATAGATTCTCCTCAGGTTCATGCCGAAAAGAACGACACCCACACCCCAAAAGAAAAAGCCGTGGACAAAGCCGGAGAAAGAATTGGAAAGGGTATCGACAAATTCAGCCGCTCTGCCTCTTTAAAAATCGGCAAGTGGATCGAAGTTGAAATTTTCGCCGGAATCACCTGGCTCAAACTGCTCTTTTGTCTATTGTTGACTTTTCTGGTGGTCATGGTGGAGCGGATGATCAGATGGCTGATCAATTCAACCATACGAAAAATGCCGCCCGAGGAAGAGACGGTTGCATGGCGAAAACATTTTCTTGAAGCTCTCACACGGCCGCTTTCTCTTTTTATCTGGTCTTATGGTGTCTATGGCGCCCTTTCACCGCTATACATTCATTTTGCAGCGCCTGATGGAACCAATCTGGTGCACAGCGTGGCGCAAAAGGCGGCTGATATCGGAGGGACCATCGCCCTTTTCTGGCTCATCCTGCTTTTGATCGGAATTTTGGACGTTTACTTGAAAAAATGGGCGGCCGCTACCGAAAGCAGTATCGACGACATGCTAATCCCCATTGTCGGCAAAACGCTCCGGCTGTTCATTGTTGTCATCGGCGGTATCATTATTATCCAGAATCTCACCGGACTTAAAATCGGCCCCCTGCTTGCCTCCCTGGGCATCGGCGGTCTGGCCGTGGCGTTGGCCGCCAAAGATTCCATCGCCAATTTTTTCGGAACGCTGACCATCCTTTTCGACAAACCGTTCCAGGTCGGCCAGCGGATCACCATTGACAAATATGACGGGACCGTTGAAAACGTCGGCTTCAGGAGTACCCGAATACGAACATTGACCGGTCATCTGGTAACCATCCCCAACGAAATGTTGGTCAACTCTTCTGTGGAAAACATCGGCGAACGGCCCCATATCCGGTGGCTCACCAATATCGGGATCACCTATGATACTCCCCCTGACAAGGTGGAAAAAGCCGTACAAATCATCCGGGGAATTCTTGAAAACCACGAAGGAATGAAGGAAGATTTTCCACCCAGGGTCTTTTTTAACGGTTTCAACGACTGGAGTTTGAACATTATGGTGGTGGTATGGTATCATCCGCCCAATTACTGGGATTATCAGGCATGGCTTCAAAATATCTGCCTTGAGATCATGCGCCGGTTTGATGCCGAAGACATCGATTTTGCCTTTCCGTCCCGAACCATCTACGTAGCCAATGACGATAAGCGTCAGCTTAAATTAAAAATGCTCGAAGGACAGGAATTCTGATCCTTATCTAATGGAAAGGACGTTTTATTATGCCGAGATTCATTAAAAGACAACTTAGGAAGGCGGGAGCATCTCCGGGAACGCTAATTCATATTGGTGACCAAAAGGTGGATGAAACCCGGATCACCCTCATTGACTATGATGAGGCGCATTTACAGGAAAGAGTGCTCGACGGCATTGAAGATGCGCTTCCACTGAAAGATTTGCCCACGGTGACCTGGATCAACATCGACGGCTTGCATCAATTAGACATCATCGAAAAAGTCGGCCAGCATTTTAATATCCATCCGCTGGTTCTGGAAGATATTGTAAATACCGGCCAGCGCCCCAAAACCGAGGAATTCGAAGATGTTATTTTTGTCGTTTTAAAAATGCTTCATTACAACGAAAACTCTGAAAAAATCACCTCTGAGCAGTTCAGCCTGGTTCTGGGTTCGAATTTTCTGATTACTTTCCAGGAAATCCAGGGGGATGTTTTCAGGACCGTCAGAGAAAGAATCCGCAAATCCAAAACCCGAATCCGCAAAGCAGGATGCGATTATCTGGCCTATGCCCTCATTGATGCCATTGTGGATCACTACTTTGTCATTCTGGAGGCACTGGGCGACAAAATTGAAGATATTGAAACCCAACTCCTTGATAATCCCACCCGTGACACTCTGGAAATCATCCACGAGATGAAACGAGAGATGATATATCTGCGCAAGCAAATCTGGCCGATTCGGGAAATCATTAACAGCCTGGTCAAAAGTGAATCTTCTCTGATCCAGGAACAGTTGCATGTCTATTTCAGGGATGTCTATGACCATACGATACAGATTATCGACACCATTGAATCGTACCGGGATATTCTGGCCGGCATGCTGGATATTTATCTTTCCACCCTGAGCAACAAAATGAACGAGGTCATGAAAGTGCTGACCATCATCGCCACCATTTTCATTCCCATCACTTTTGTCGCCGGGATTTACGGCATGAACTTTAAGTTTATGCCGGAGCTCGAATGGCGGTGGGGGTATTTTATGGTTTGGGGTATAATTATCGTCGTCGTGGGAATAATGCTCGGGTTCTTCAAAAAAAAGCAATGGCTGTGAGCCATTACACGACCCTTCATATCAGTGGTCAATGAACGTTTTTTACAAAAGGAGGTAATCCATGTCTGCAATAAAATCGGAACGTAAACCCAAAAAGCGCAAAGTAACCTTCTCCCTGAGGTCGCCCGATGCCAAAGAGGTGATACTCATGGGAGATTTCAACCGGTGGAATCCAAAAGTCCATCCCATGAAAAAAAACAAAAACGAGGTGTGGGAAAAGATGACTTTCCTCTTTCCCGGAACATATGAATATCGCTTTATGGTGGATGGACATTGGAAAAATGATCCCAATAACAATCAAACGCGCACCAACCGATTCGGCACGATAAATAATGTTATTGTCGTTCCGTTTCCATAAGTGCGCTGTCCTTAATGATTCCTTTTAGGCCGAACAAACAAGGGCCACTTTTAAATTCAGACCGTTCAAACACTTAACCCTGGATCTATCACTTGAAAACACCATGACTTCTCCCGGTTGTGGAAAGGAATTGACCAAATGGACCCTGAAACAGTTGAGTTTCCAAATCTACCTGAACGCCTGAGCGGCCTCGGAGAACTGGCGGACAATCTCTGGTGGAGCTGGCATCCCGCAGCAAGAATGCTCTTTAAAATGCTTGACCGGCAGGCGTGGAAAGAGAGCGGGCACAATCCCGACAAGATGCTCAGAGAGATACCGGCTGAAATTTTGGCGTCTGCCGCCGCCAACGACGATTATTTGCGAAATTATGATGGGGTGCTTTCCCAGTTCCACCGGTATCTATCGGACAAATCGTGCCGATTTTTAAACAATTTTCCATGTGATCCGAACACCTTTGCCGTCGCTTATTTTAGCGCCGAATACGGACTTCATCGTTCCTTGCCGTTTTACGCCGGTGGTCTGGGATTTCTGGCCGGAGATCACATCAAGGAATGCAGTGATCTGGGTGTCCCCCTGGTGGCCGTCGGTTTCATGTATCCACAAGGGTATCTCCATCAACACATTCGTGAAGACGGCTGGCAGGAAAATATTCATGAGCCCATCAACAGGGACGCCGCTCCGATCTCGAGGGTCCTTGACACTGAAGGCAGGCAGCTTGTGGTTCGGGTTCCTTTCATCGATCCGGCAATTTATGTGGGCGTTTGGAAGGTAAACGTCGGTCGAATATCCCTGTATCTACTGGATACGGATATCGAGAACAATGATCCCTGGAATCGCGGCATATCGGCCCGTCTTTATATCGGGGACATCGAGCAGCGACTGCGCCAGGAAATCGTTCTGGGTATCGGCGGTGCCGAGGTTTTGGAAATCCTGGGAGTCAAACATGACGTGATGCATCTTAACGAAGGGCATGCCGCCTTCGCACTTTTGGAACGCATCCGTGACCGGATTCAGGAAGGGATGCCTTATCCCCAGGCCATTGAACAGGTAAGAAACACCACTGTTTTTACCACGCATACGCCGGTCCCGGCCGGTCATGATGTTATCCCGTTTTACTTGATGGAAAAATATTTTCATGCCTACTGGCCGGCCCTGGGCTTAGATCGCGACGCCTTTCTCCAGCTGGGAATCCACCCTGAACAACCCCAGGCAGGCTTTAACCTGACAGCCTTTGCCCTCAGAATGTCGGGCTATTGCAACGGCGTCAGCAAACGGCACGGAGAGGTCTCCAGACAAATGTGGCAAAGCCTCTGGCCGGACGTATCCGAGTCAAAGGTTCCTTTGGATCATATCACCAACGGAGTCCATGTCCCCACCTGGATTGAACCCCGGATGCAACGCCTTTTCGATACCCATTTGGGCCCTGATTGGCTGGCCGATCATGACAATTCCCTTATCTGGGAACTGATCGACAACATTCCGGATGAAGCACTGTGGGAAACCCATTACTGGTTAAAAATCAAACTCATCGATGCCGTCCGGGAGCGATCACGCCTTCGCTGGGCCGGCGATCGTGTCAGTCCGTCCATCGTGATAGCCGGTGGAACACTGCTCGATCCGTCGGTCTTAACCCTTGGTTTTGCGCGACGTTTTGCCACGTACAAGCGGGCTGAACTGCTTTTTTATGATATGGAACGCCTGAAAAAACTTCTCAACGACCGCTGGCGGCCCATCCAGATCATCTTTGCCGGCAAAGCACATCCTGCAGACGATCCCGGCAAGCAGATTATTCAAAGAGTATTTAATGCCGCCCGTGATCCTGAAACCGGGGGGCGCATCGCCTTTGTGGAAGACTACGGGGAACAACTGGCACAATACATGGTTCATGGCGTGGATGTGTGGTTGAACAATCCGTTGCCGCCCATGGAAGCCAGCGGAACCAGCGGCATGAAAGCGGCCTTGAACGGCGTGCCCCAGCTCAGCATTTTGGACGGCTGGTGGATAGAGGGCTTTAACGGTAAAAACGGCTGGGCGTTCAGTCACAAAGAAGTCGACGGCAACCGGGATGCCGCGGATGCCGCCGAACTCTACCGCATCCTTGAAGAAGAAGTGATTCCAATATATTATAATGTATCGGATGACGGCGTTCCTCAAAACTGGGTTAACGTCATGAAAAATTCCATCAAGAGTAATGCCGCAAAATTTTCAGCCCGGCGGATGGTCAAGGAATACATCGAGAAATTTTATGCCAAAGGCCTTCAAAGCCTTTTAGTTCATCAGAATGAAGGCTAAACAATCGGAGTTCAAGCGTTTAATCCATGAGTTTGAAGACAGTCGGTTGTCATCGGATGATCTGAAAAACCAGATATGCGCCATACAGCATAAGGGCTACAACGCCTTCCCATCGATCGATGGATCTCTTTTGTCCTGTGAACATAAATGTGAACAGTAACGAGCTCGCCAGAATCACCACACCAATGTCGATGTTGCTTCTACTGTTAAATGGAATCGGCTTTATGATCGCGCTGACGCCCAAAACAAAAAAAATATTGAAAATGTTTGATCCGACGACGTTGCCCACGGCAATATCCGGTTTTCCTTTATGAGCGGCCACCACGGAAGTGGCCAGTTCCGGAAGGGAAGTACCGACCGCTACAATGGTCAAGCCCACCACTGACTGGCTGAACCCTAATTTAACAGCCAGGTTCACCGCCCCTTCAACAATCCAGTCACCGCCGAAACACAGGCCCGCCAGACCCGACACCACAAGTGAAACCGATTTCGCCAATCCATGTTCTTTTGACGGCACATGGGTCTCGATGCCTTCAATATCTTTTGCAATGGAAAATGAATAATAGAGAAAGATGATAAAAAAACAGAAGAGAACAAACCCGTCGATTCGAGTTAAAACGGAAACACTATTTTTATCAATAAGTTGATCGTTGGCCATTAGACCCAATACGATTGCCGCCAAAAGGCTGAAAGGAATTTCTTTCCACACCGTACCTTTTGTGACGATTAACGGACAAATGACGGAAGATACACCGAGAATCAGCAAGATGTTGGCGATATTGCTTCCCAAAATATTTCCAATGGCGATTTCGGAATTGCCGTTTAGGCTTGCAATAATATTTACAAACAGTTCGGGTGTGGAGGTTCCGAATGCAACGACAGTCAGTCCGATGACCAGTTCGGAAACCCTGAACCTTCGGGCGATGGACGACGAGCCATCCACCAGAAAATCCGCACATTTAATAATGACGGCAAATCCAACAATTAATTTGAAATATGGCAGCATGTGAGTTGAAAGTTCCGATTGATGTTTACGTTATAATATATCAAGAGATGGTCTGCCCGTAAATACTATTAAAGATTTTATTTAAATATCTGATCCATAGAGGAGTTTTTCTTTAAAATCCTTGAATATTAGTATCCGGCTTGTAGAGCCCACAGCTCGGAGAGAGGGGAGAGCGGAATGGATGATCTTTTTTTAAATCGGATGCTGTTTGAGTGGCTTAGGGATCGTTAGAAAGAACAGGCGCATGCCGACATCACATCTTTAAATGAATTTTAAAATATTGCATCGAACCCATTGATATTACAAAGATTGGTTTCTGTTCTTTCTTTACGATGCCTTGCCGCGAGTTCATGCGGTTTAAAAAAAGATTATCCATGCAGCGATGATATAGAAAAGCTCCCCAACCCCTCAAATATCGAACATATATGGCCTTTTAATGCCGTTTACCTGTATTTCGGGATGCCGGCAGATGATACTTGAAATCTCGCCCGAGATGACTTAAATTGCAAAATCTTTTTGACTGTGCGCTCCGTGGGGGATAACCCATTCAAGTATTCCAACACCGAACGATATGTTTTAAACCAAAAGAAATTACATGGAATTTCATTCAAAAAACGATATCAAAAATTCAATTTATGATGGATTGTTTGCTAATGTATTCGCAACGCTTACCGGTGGCGTATTCTTGACCGGTTTTGCCCTTTATCTTGGAATGAGTGATGCCATGATCGGGATGCTGGGGTCCATACCCTTTTTGGTCACGGCATTTCAGCTGCCTGCTTCTTATTTTCTCGGCAAGAATGGTGGAAGAAAGAGCATTACTTGCTGGGGCGCAGCAATAGGGCGTTTCACCTGGGTTCCCATTTTAATCGTCGCTGTCACCCCTTACTTTTCTACCCAGACTAAATCCCTGTTCATCCTCGGTCTTTTCTTTTTTTCACACAGCTGTATTTCCGTTAGCTATGTTTCCTGGCTCTCATGGATCTCTGATTTGGTTCCGGACAACATCCGCGGAAAATTCTTTGGATCAAGAAATATGATCTGCGGTATTGCCGGCATGCTTGCCTTGATCATTTTCGGAAACGTATTGGATTGTCTTAAAAGTCACCCATCCGACGGGTTACACCTTGGGTTTGTCATAACGTTTACGGCAGCCGTGGTTTTTGGAATGCTGGGTCTTTATTTTTTAGGACGCATTTCCGAACCCCGAATTGGCAATCCTGCCGGCGCCGTTTCTTTCGGGAAATTTATAAACCTGCCTTTCAGAGAAAAAAATTTCCGGAATTTTCTGGTATTCAGTTTTGGCTGGAGTTTCTCAGTATATTTCGCCAGCCCCTTCTTTACCCTGTATTTCCTCAGATATCTGAAATTCAGCTACGGATTCGTCGCCGTTTTGAACACAATCTCTGCATGCGCCGATTTAATCGGAATGCAAGTATGGGGGCGAATTTCTGACAAAGTCAAGAATAGGGCCATCATTCGGTTTGCAAGCTGGGTGGCTGTTTTTCTCCCCCTGGCCTGGGTAACAGTGAAGCCGGGGTCCTATATATTGCCGATCTTTCTCCACCTCGTCGGAGGCGGCTTCTGGGCAGGTATCAATCTCAGCATGAACAATCTTTTATTGAGGATATCTCCCAGAGAAAATAAAGAAATCTTTTTATCGATTTTTAACATGTTGGCGGGATTGGGTGCGGCATCAGGACCGATTCTCAGTGGATTGGCTCTCAAATTCATGGCCGATCTTGATCTCCGGCTTCTGGACCGGGAGATTGCGCCTCTCCAGATCGTGTTTTTGACGTCGACGCTGCTCAGATTATTCAGCATTCAACTATTTAAATGGGTTCATGAGCCTGAAGAAGCCACCGTCGGTGAACTGGTCCGGGTATTGAGAAGCGTTCGCGGCATGAATGTGGCCTCAGGCTTCAATTACTTGCTGCACCCATTTATCGAAATAACCCGAAAAGATTGACCATCAACATTTACGCTATAATTTGAGGGGTCGGGGAGTTTTATTTTAAACACTTAAGTACGTGTTCATGGGGTGTACCCTTCCGTTTCACTTCGGCGTCTACGTGACTGGTCATTTCAAAGACAGTATCCGGTTTTTTCTTTACGATCCCTTGCCGCGAGTTCATGCGGTTTACATAAAAGATTATCCATGCAGCGATCGTTTAGAAAAACTCCCCGGTCCCTCACTATAATCTAATCTTTCGTGATCTCATTGGGGTCGCCTTGCTCTTTTACAAGACGAAATTCCAGGGGCTTTTGGGTGTCCAGGTGAACATCCCTCTGGGGAAATGCAATGACGATCCCCGCCTCACGGAACAATTCGTCGATATGGAACCGGATATCGCTTTCAATGA
>Ga0210124_1000090_pt1 | contig 51772 bp, 47 predicted proteins | sample Muzzi_PWC_D2_FD_185554 | JGI IMG/M metagenome (GOLD analysis project Ga0210124, IMG submission 185554) | Wetland microbial communities from San Francisco Bay, California, USA, that impact long-term carbon sequestration - Muzzi_PWC_D2 (SPAdes) | ecosystem: Environmental > Aquatic > Marine >...
TCAGCAGGCCGAGCAGATGGAGCGCGTCGGGCTGCTCCGGCGCCGCGGCCAGCACGCCGCGGTAGCCGCGCTCGGCCTCCGCCAGCCGGCCGGCGCGATGCTCGGCGACGGCCGCCTGCAGGCCGCGATCGATGTTCGCGGTGTCGCTCTCGCTCTTCGTGGTGTCGCTCTCGCTCAAGGGCCGCTCCGCCTCCCCGCGCCGCACGCCGGCGCCAAGCGCCGCGACAGCATAGGCCGGAACACCGGCGCCGTCGAACGCCGGACGCGGCGCACCGGCCGCCGGCGCGCAACGGCGCAACGAACGTCAACGAGCAAAGGAAAGACGAAGCGGGCGGGGAATTTGGTGGAGCCGGACGGAATCGAACCGACGACCTCTACAATGCCATTGTAGCGCTCTCCCAACTGAGCTACGGCCCCACGGAAAGCGGCGGCGCGGTCCGCCGCGCCGCGTCGGAAAGTAGGTAGGCCCTCTGGCCTAGGCAAGCGAAAAATCGGCGCGCGCGCCGACCTCAGTCTTCCTCGTCCTCCTCGACGACGACCTCGGCCACGTCTTCGTCGTCGCCCAGGTCCGAGGTGTCCTCGATCACCGCGTCGTCGTCATCGGCGTCGTCCTCGAGATCGATGTCCTCGTCGTCGTTGTCGTCGACCTCGAGGTCCTCTTCTTCTTTGGCCTCGGCGACGACGGCCGCTTTCGCGGGTTTGGCCGGCTTGGCCGGCTTGGCCGGCTTGGCGGGCGCGCGGCGACGCGACTTTAGGACGGCCTCGGGATCGAATTCGGCGCCGCACTTCGGGCAGACGACGGGCAAGCGGCCGAAGTCGTAGAACTTGGTCGCGCAGCCTTGACACAGCCGCTTCGTGCCCCATTCCGGCTTGGCCAAATCGACTCCTCCCTCGCTCATTGACGGGTGCCCGCTCGGGCGTCGCAATTGCCACGTTCGACTGTGGCTGTCAAAAGGTAATTGGCGGCCCGGCCGGCAACTTGCCAGGCGGTGCCTTTGTGCTACAGACGGGCCGCGGAGCGACCAGGCAGATGACCCGAACCACCCCAGGCAGCCCCCTGACGGCGCACCCGAGCGAGGCCTTGTCGGGCGCCGTCCGCGTCCCGGGCGATAAATCGATCTCGCATCGCGCCCTGATGATCGGCGCGCTGGCCGTGGGCGAGACCGTGATCCACGGCCTGCTGGAGGGCGAGGACGTGCTGCGCAGCGGCGCCGCGATGCGGGCGCTCGGCGCCGAGGTGGCGCGCGGCGACGACGGCGTCTGGCGCGTCTGGGGCCGCGGCATCGGCGCGCTCTGCGAGCCGGCGGACGTGATCGACCTGGGCAACTCCGGCACCGGCGCGCGGCTGCTCATGGGCCTGCTCGCCAGCCACCCGGTGACCGCCACCCTGACCGGCGACGACAGCCTGCGCGCCCGCCCGATGGGCCGGGTGGCCACGCCGCTGATCGAGATGGGCGCACGCATCGTCGCCCGCGACGGCTGCCGCCTGCCGCTCACCGTCGTCGGCACCGCCAACCCCATGCCGATCCGCTACCGCATGCCGGTCGCCTCGGCCCAGGTCAAGTCGGCGATCCTGCTCGCCGGCCTCAACGCGCCGGGCCGCACCACGGTGATCGAGCCGGAGCCGACGCGCGACCACAGCGAGATCATGCTGCGCAGCTTCGGCGCCGAGATCTCCGTCGAGGACGGCGCCGAGGGCCGCGTCGTCACCCTGGCCGGCCAGCCCGAACTCGCCGGGCGCGAGATCGTCGTGCCCGGCGATCCCTCGTCGGCCGCCTTCGCGGTGGTCGCCGCCCTGCTGCTGCCCGGCTCCGAGATCGCGGTCGCCAACGTCGGCCTCAACCCGCACCGCAGCGGCCTGTTCGCCACCCTGCAGGAGATGGGCGCCGAGATCGCCTTCGAGAACCGGCGCTCGGCGGGCGGCGAGCCGGTCGCCGACCTGCGCGTGACGGCGACGCGCCTGCACGGCGTCGAGGTCCCCGCCGCGCGCGCGCCGGCGATGATCGACGAGTATCCGATTTTGGCCATGGCCGCCGCTTGCGCCCGGGGCCGCACGGTGATGCACGGCCTGGCCGAGCTGCGCGTCAAGGAGAGCGACCGCCTGGCGGCCGTGGCCCGCGGCCTGGCGGCCTGCGGCGTCGCGGTCGAGGAGGGCCGCGACAGCCTGACGGTGCACGGCTGCGACGGCCGCCCGCCCGGCGGCGCGACCATCGCGGCGGGCCTCGACCACCGCATCGCCATGAGCTTCCTGGTGCTCGGCCTGGCCGCGGAACGCCCGGTCACCGTGGACGACGCCGCGCCGATCGCGACCAGCTTTCCCGGCTTCGCCGAGACCCTGGCGGCGCTCGGCGCCGCCGTCCGGCCGGGCCTGGCTTGAGCCGCGGCGGTGCGGCGCGCGGCAAAGACCGAGGGTGGCGTTGACCGAGGGCGGCGTTCGGGAGCATCCAGTTGAAGAGGATCGGCTCATGATCATCGCCATCGACGGCCCCGGCGCCGCCGGCAAGGGCACCCTGGCGCGCCGCCTCGCCGAGGCCCTGGATTTCGCCTACCTCGACACCGGCCGGCTGTATCGCGCCGTCGGGGCACGGCTGCTGGCCGCAGGCGCCGAGCCGGACGACGCCGGCGCCGCGGCCCGGGCCGCCAAGGGCCTGCGGCTCGCCGATCTCGACGCCGCCGACCTGCGCGGCGATGCGGTCGCCCAGGCGGCGTCGCGCGCGGCCGCCGTGCCGGCGGTCCGTCAGGCGCTGCTGGCGCTGCAGCGCCGCTTCGCGCGGCAGCCGCCCGGCGGCAAGGCCGGCGCGGTGCTGGACGGACGCGACATCGGCACCGTGGTCTGCCCCGAGGCCGAGGTGAAGCTGTTCGTCACCGCCGGCCCGGAAACCCGGGCCGAGCGCCGCCATAAGGAGTTGCTAGAGCGGGGCGAGGCGAGTATATACGCCCGCGTCCTGGCGGAGATGCGCGAGCGCGACAAGCGCGACAGCGAGCGGAGCGCGGCCCCGTTACGGCCGGCCGCCGATGCCGTCGTTCTCGACACCTCCACCCTGGACCCGGAGCAGGCCTTTCGCGCCGCGATGGATATCGTCGCCCCGCGCCTGGCACGGGGCCGCGCGACGCCCGGGAACGGGCGGTAGACGGCAGCAGGTTCGCGCGGCGGTTTGTAACGCGAGAGGCAAAAGGTCCCACGAACGACGCCCGGCGCACCGGGAAGACCGCCGGACCCAACCGGCCGGCCCGAACAAGACCGAAACGAAAGGATACTCAGACACCATGGCCGATACCACGACCGGCACCGCGGCAGCCAAAAAGGAAAATTTCGCCGCCCTCCTCGAAGAATCCCTCGGCACCGTCGACCGCCTCGAGGGCACCGTCCTCAAAGGCACCGTGATCGCCATCGACGGCGACAGCGTGCTCGTCGACGTCGGGTTGAAATCGGAGGGCCGCGTTGCGCTCAAGGAATTCTCCGAGGCCGGACGGCCGCCCGAGATCAAGCCGGGCGACGAAGTCGAGGTCTATCTCGAGCGCATGGAGAACAAGAACGGCGAGGCCATGCTGTCGCGCGAGAAGGCGCGGCGCGAGGAGGCCTGGACGCAGCTCGAGAAGTCCTACGAGGACGGCAAGCGCGTGACCGGCGTGATCTTCGGCCGCGTCAAAGGCGGCTTTACGGTCGACCTCTCGGGCGCGGTGGCCTTCCTGCCGGGCAGCCAGGTCGACATTCGCCCGGTGCGCGACGTCGGCCCGCTGATGGGCACGCCGCAGCCCTTCCAGATCCTCAAGATGGACCGCTCGCGCGGCAACATCGTGGTGTCGCGCCGCGCCGTGCTGGAGGAGACCCGCGCCGAGCAGCGCTCCGAGCTGATCGCCGGCCTCAAGGAAGGCCAGGTCCTCGACGGCGTCGTCAAGAACATCACCGACTACGGCGCCTTCGTCGACCTCGGCGGCGTCGACGGCCTGCTGCACGTCACCGACATCTCGTGGAAGCGGATCAACCACCCGAGCGAGGTGCTGTCGATCGGCCAGCAGGTCAAGGTGCAGGTCATCCGCTTCAACCCGGAGACCCAGCGCATCAGCCTCGGCATGAAGCAGCTCGAGGCCGATCCCTGGGAGGGCGTCGGCGCGAAGTACCCGATCGGCACCAAGTTCACCGGCCGGGTCACAAACATCACCGACTACGGCGCCTTCGTCGAGCTGGAGGCCGGCATCGAGGGCCTGGTGCACGTCTCGGAGATGAGCTGGACGAAGAAGAACATCCACCCCGGCAAGATCGTCTCGACCAGTCAGGAAGTCGAGGTGATGGTGCTCGACGTCGACGAGCAGAAGCGCCGCATCAGCCTCGGCCTCAAGCAGTGCATGGCCAATCCCTGGGAAGCCTTCGCGGAATCCTACCCGCCGGGCACCGTTCTCGAGGGCGAGATCAAGAACATCACCGAGTTCGGCCTGTTCGTCGGGCTGCCCGGCGAGATCGACGGCATGGTGCACCTGTCCGATCTCCACTGGACGCTGTCGGGCGACGAGGCGGTCAAGAGCTATTCGAAGGGCGACGTCGTCAAGGTCAAGGTGCTCGACGTCGACGTCGATAAGGAGCGCATCAGCCTCGGCATCAAGCAGCTCTCGGAAGACCCCTTCGAGGGCACCGTGAAGGAGGTCAAGAAGGGCGACGTGGTCACCTGCACCGTGACCCAGGTGCTCGACAACGGCATCGAGGTTTCGGTCGCGGGCGGCGCGTCCGGCTTCATCCGCAAGTCGGACCTGTCGCGCGACCGCAGCGAGCAGCGCCCGAGCCGCTTCGCCGTCGGCGAGAAGGTCGACGCCAAGATCACGGCCATCGATTCCAAGACCCGCAAGATCACGCTGTCGATCAAGCAGCGCGAGGTCGAGGAGGAGAAGCAGGCCATGGCCAATTACGGCTCGGCCGAGTCGGGCGCCAGCCTGGGCGACATCCTCGGCGCCGCCATCTCGAAGGCGGCGCAGGAGCGCGAGACCGTCGAAGAGGAGAGCGAACCGACGGCCAAGACGACCAAGGCCAAGGCGAGCAAGAAGAAGGCGGCCGCCGAGGAAGACGACGACGGCGGCGAGACGGCCGGCGAGGCCGCCGACGAGGCCGCCGGCGAGGGCGCCGAGGACGGCGAATCGTCCTGACCGCCGCGCCGCCGACAGGCGATGCGACGACGGCCCGGCTTTCCCGCCGGGCCGTTTTCTTGTCGGGCGCTGCTCCGGGCGCCCCGCGCCGCGCCCCGGCACGGCGAATCCTTCGTGCAAAAACGCTTTTGATCTGAAAGACTTAAACTTGACGGGCGGGCCCGGTCTCTGGCACTTTAACCATGCGTGAGCCGACCCGAACCGACGGGAGGCCGTCGGATTCGCGTGGAACGCGGCCGACGGGGGCGCGATGCGAACGGGGCGACGGCGCCGAAAGGTCCGGGTTTCCGGGACCGGGCGGCGGCCGGGCGCGGATCGCGAGGGTGTGGGGCCATGACGAAGTCCGAATTGATTCAGCGGATCGCCGAGCAGAATCCGCATCTCTACCATCGCGATGTCGAGCGAATCGTCACGACGATCTTCGAAGAGATCGCGGACGCGCTGGCGCAGGGCAACCGCGTGGAGCTGCGCGGATTCGGCGCGTTCTCCGTGAAGCACCGCGACGCCAGGGTCGGCCGCAATCCGCGTACCGGCGACGCCGTGCACGTGGAGGAGAAGCACATCCCCTTCTTCAAGACCGGAAAGCTTCTGCGCGAACGCCTGAACACGGGTGAATAGACCGGACTGACAGAGTGAAGCACGTCTCCTGGATCGTCACCGTTCCGCTTATGGTCGTGCTGGTCGTCTTCGCGGTGGTCAACCGGCAATCCGTCACGCTCGACCTCTGGCCGCTCGACATGTCGCTGCGGCTGCCGCTGTTCATCCTGCTCCTTGGGAGCCTCTTCGTCGGCCTGCTGGTCGGCGGAACCGCTGCCTGGCTGTCGGCCGGGTCGGCCCGGCGGCGCGCCCGCGCGGCCGAGCATCGCGCCGCCGACTGCGAACGCGAGATCGCCCGGCTGCGGCGCAGCCCGCCGCCGGCGGCGGCGCAGCCCGCCGGCGGCGAGGACCGCAAACGCCTGACCGCGGCCGGCTCCTGAGCGGTCGGCCGCCATGCGCATCATCCCGGCGGCCGATGTCGAAACCGCGCTCGACTTCGACAGCCTGGTGGAGCGCCTGCGCCAGGCCTTCCGGCGCGACATCCAGGTCCCGACCCGCCACCATCACAGCCTGACGGAGGGCGCGGAGCCCGGCCCGAACGACGGCACCCTGCTGCTCATGCCGGCGTGGAGCGGCCGCCATATCGGGGTCAAGGTGGTCACCGTCTTTCCGGACAACGCGACGCGCAACCTGCCGGCCGTGATGGGCTCCTACCTGCTGCTCGACGGCCGCAGCGGCGCGCCGCTGGCGCTGGTCGACGGACCCAGGCTGACCGCCAAGCGCACCGCGGCGGCCTCGGCGCTGGCCTCGAGCTATCTGTCGCGGCTCGATTGCGAGCGGCTGCTGATGGTCGGCACCGGAACGCTGGCGCCCGAGCTCATCACGGCGCACGCGGCCATGCGGCCGATCTGCAACGTGCTGGTCTGGGGCCGCAACGCGGACAAGGCCGAGCGCCTGGCGAAACGCCTCGACCGCAAAAAATTTCGCGTCGCCCCGACGACGGACCTCGAGGGCGCGGTGCGGGGCGCCGACATCGTCTCCTGCGCCACGCTGGCGACCGAGCCGCTCATCCACGGAGACTGGCTGCAGCCCGGCCAGCATCTCGACCTGGTCGGCGGCTTTCGCCCCGACATGCGCGAGGCCGACGACGCCTGCATCCGGCGGGCGCGCGTCTTCGTCGACACGCGGGCCGGCGCCTGCAAGGAAGCCGGCGACATCGTGCAGCCGCTCGACTCCGGCGTGCTGCAGCGCGACGACATCGCGGCCGACCTGTTCGACCTGACGCGCGGCGCGCGCGCCGGCCGGCGCTTCTACGACCAGATCACCCTGTTCAAGTCGGTCGGCACGGCGATCGAGGACCTGGCGGCCGCGGAGCTCGCGCTTGAGCGCGCCTGACCCCGCCGGCGCAACCGTCCGAATGTGGGGCCGCCCGGCCGCGGGGACCCTGCCCCCGCGTGACCGCCGCTTGCGTGACCGCCGCCCGAGGCTCTGCTATACCCCGCGCCATGACCGTGGACCATCCCAGCGAGAGACTCTTCGTGGCGCTCGACACCGCCGTGGTCGAGCGCGCGGCGGAGCTCGCCCGCGCCCTGCGCGGGACGGTCGGCGGCGTGAAGATCGGCAAGGAGTTCTTCACCGCGCAGGGTCCGGACGGGGTGCGCGCCGTGGCCGGCGGGGAGCGGCTGTTCCTCGACCTCAAGTTCCACGACATCCCAAACACGGTGGCCGGGGCCGTGCGCGCCGCCGTGCACCTGCGCCCCGTCATGCTGACGCTGCACGCCTCGGGCGGCGCGGCCATGATCCAGGCGGCCCGCGAGGCGGCCGAGGAAGCCGCCGAGGACGCCGGCCTGCCGCGCCCGCGGATCCTGGCGATCACGGTGCTGACCAGCCTGGACGACGACGACCTCGTCGCCGTCGGGCAGCGCGGCCCGGTCGCCGATCAGGTGCGCCGCCTCGCCCTGCTGGCGCGCGACAGCGGCGCCGACGGCGCGGTCTGCAGCCCGCGCGAGCTGGCCGCGCTGCGCGCCGCCTGCGGCCCCGACTTCGTGCTGCTGGTGCCGGGCATCCGCCCGCGCTGGGCCGCGGCCGGCGACCAGAAGCGGGTGATGACCCCGGCCGAAGCGATCGCCGCCGGCGCGGACTACCTGGTGGTCGGACGGCCGATCACCGCGCAGCCCGATCCCGTCGCCGCGGCCCGGCGCATCGTCGCCGAGCTGACCGGCGAGCCGGATAACGGCGCATGAGCCAATCGACCCCGCCGCCGAGCGCGGTGCGCGCCCTGCCGGTCGTGGCGACGGCCGCCGAGGCCTACGCCCGCGTCCTGCTGCACCTCGGGCGCGTCGCCCGGGCCGCCGCGCTGCCCTTCGCGCTCTCGGTGCTGCTGACCGGTCTCGGCCTGGGTCTGCTGCACTACCCGTTGGCCAGCGTGCTGGTCGCCCTGGCGTCGCTGGTGCCCTACACCCTGTTCGGCGTTTCCTGGCACCGCACGACGCTACTCGGCGCCGCGGTCGCGCCGCCGCCGCTGCTGCCCGCATGGAAGCGGCGGCATTGGCGCTTTCTCGGCTATCTGGCGGCGGTCATCCTGATCGCCTACGGCGTGATACTGGTGCTCTCGCTGGCCGGCCACGCGCTGTTCTCCCTGGGCGGCGCGAAGGGGCCGGGGCCGGCCGCCGAAGTGGCCCTGGCGGTCGCCGTCGTGCTCTGCATCCTGTACATCCTGTTGCGCCTGAGCTTCGTGTTCCCGGCGGTGTCGGTGGACGAGAGCTACGGCCTGCAGCTCTCCTGGATCCATACCCGGGGCCAGGGCCTGCGGCTGTTCGGCGCCATGCTGCTGATCGTCGTGCCGCTCGTCCTGCTCGGCTGGATCAAGACCATCGCGGTCGACGGCGCCCTGCTCGGCGGCCTCGCGATGGAAACCGGCGATGCCATGCCGACGCCGGAGCGGATCGCCGCCTGGGCCAGCGCGCACGCGCTGCCGCTGATGGTGTCGGAGCTGGTCAACGCGGCGATCGGCTACCTCGGCATGGCCTTGACGCTGTCCGTCGCCTCGATCGCCTTTCGCACCTGCACCGGCTGGGTACCCGCCGCGGCCCCGCCCCCTAGGAGCCCCTAGGCCATGCCCGTCGCGGTCAAGATCTGCGGCATCAACGCGCCGGCCGCCCTGCGCGCCGCCGCCGAGGGCGGCGCCGATTACGTCGGCTTCGTGTTCTACCCGCCGAGCCCGCGCGCGGTCACGCCGGCCGCCGCCGCCGAGCTCGCCGGCGCGGCGCCGCCGGGCCTGCGCAAGGTGGCGCTGGTGGTCGACGCCGAGGATGCCCGGCTGCAGGAGATTCTCGCCGCCGTGCCGATCGACCTGCTGCAGCTGCACGGCCGCGAGAGCGTGGCGCGGGTCGCCGAAATCCGCACGCGCTTCGGCGTGCCGGTGATGAAGGTGCTCAAGATCGCGGGCGCCGCGGACGTCGCCGCCGCCGCGGCCTACGAGCCGGTGGTCGACCGCCTGCTGTTCGACGCCAAGCCGCCCAAGGACATGAAGGGCGCGCTGCCCGGCGGCAATGCGCTGGCCTTCGACTGGCAGCTCCTGGCCGGTCGCAGCTGGCCGGTGCCGTGGATGCTGTCGGGCGGGCTCGACGCGGACAACGTGGCCGAGGCGGTGCGCATCTCCGGCGCCAACGCGGTCGACGTCTCGTCCGGCGTCGAGGACCGGCCGGGGGTCAAGAACCCCGACAGGATCCGCGCCTTCATCGCCGCCGCGAAGGGCGCCGCAGGCTAATCGCCGCGCAGGACGCGCCGGCGCTCCTCGTATTCGGCCGAGTCGATCTCGCCGCGCGCGAAGCGCTCGTCGAGGATGTCGAGCGGCTGGCGGGTGCGCCGTTCGTTCTGCGCCCCGGCGCCGCCGATCCAGCGAACCAGCATGACGACCACGACGACGACCACGGCGATGAACACGATCATCATCAGCGGGCCGAAAAACATGCCCATCCAGCCGCCGTGCCATTCGCCGTGCCAGTGGTCGCCGTAGCCGGGCTGCTCCTGCGCCCAGGCGAGCGTCGGCAGCACAACCGCGGCGAGCGCGGCCGGAAGCCCGGAAAGCTTGCGGGACATGGTACCTCCTGTGTGAGGAATCTGCGTCGTCTCAAGGGAATCTAGGTACTTTCGGCGGCCCGACAAGGACCGGGCGGGCATTGCAGAGGCGGGGCGGATCGGGCAAAGTGCCGGCCCCGCAACCAGCGATACCACCGGCAATGGAAGCCTTGAACACCTATCGGGCGGGACCCGACGAGCGCGGCCATTTCGGCATCTACGGCGGGCGCTTCGTCGCCGAAACGTTGATGCCCCTGATCCTCGAGGTCGAAAAGGCCTACGACGCGGCCCGCGCCGACCCGTCGTTCCAGGCCGAGATCGACTATTTCGCGAAGCACTACGTCGGCCGGCCCAGCCCGCTCTATTTCGCGGAGCGCCTGACCGAGCATTTCGGCGGCGCGAAGATCTACTTCAAGCGCGACGAGCTCAACCACACCGGCGCGCACAAGATCAACAACTGCCTGGGCCAGATCCTGCTGGCGCGGCGCATGGGCAAGACCCGCATCATCGCCGAGACCGGGGCTGGACAGCACGGCGTCGCCACAGCCACGGTCTGCGCGCGCTTCGACCTGCCCTGCGTGGTCTACATGGGCGAGGAGGACATCGAGCGGCAGAAGCCGAACGTGTTTCGCATGAAGCTGCTCGGCGCCGAGGTGGTGCCGGTCAAGAGCGGCAGCCGCACGCTCAAGGACGCGATGAACGAAGCGCTGCGCGACTGGGTCGCCAACGTCGAGTCGACCTTCTACATCATCGGCACGGTGGCCGGGCCGCATCCCTACCCGGCCATGGTGCGCGACTTCCAGTCGGTGATCGGCAACGAGGTGCGCGAACAGATCATGGAGGCCGAGGGCCGCCTGCCCGATTCGCTGGTCGCCTGCATCGGCGGCGGGTCGAACGCGATGGGCCTGTTCCATCCCTTCCTCGACGACAAGGCCGTGCGCATCATTGGGGTCGAGGCGGCCGGCCTCGGCCTCGACACCGACAAGCACGCGGCCTCGCTGACCGGCGGCCGGCCCGGAGTGCTGCACGGCAACCGGACCTACCTGCTGCAGAGCGACGACGGGCAAATCCTCGAGGCGCATTCGATCTCGGCCGGGCTCGACTATCCCGGCATCGGGCCGGAGCACGCCTGGCTCAAGGACAGCGGCCGCGTCGAGTACGTCTCGGCCACCGACCAGGAGGCGCTGAACGCATTCCAGCTGTGCTCGCGCATGGAGGGGATCATCCCGGCGCTCGAGCCGGCGCACGCGCTGGCCCACGTCAGCCGCATCGCGCCCGACCTGCCGAAGGACCATCTGCTGGTCATGAATCTCTGCGGGCGCGGCGACAAGGACGTCTTCGCCGTCGCCGACGCGCTGGGAGTCACGATATGAGCGGCACGGGCGGCGCCAGCCGCCTCGAGCGCCGCTTCGCCGAGCTCAAGCGGGCCGGCCGCGGCGGGCTGGTGACTTTCGTGACCGCCGGCGACCCGGACCCGGAGGTCTCCTTCGAGCTGGTCCGCGGCCTGCCCGGGGCCGGCGCCGACCTCATCGAGCTCGGCATGCCGTTCTCCGACCCCATGGCCGACGGCCCGGCCATCCAGGCGGCCAGCCTGCGCGCGCTCAAGGCCGGCATGACGCTGGCCAAGACGCTCGCCATGGCGCGCCGCTTCCGCGCCGAGGACGCGGACACGCCGCTCATCCTCATGGGCTATTACAATCCGATCTACAGCTACGGCGTCGGCCGCTTCCTCGAGGACGCCTGCACTGCCGGCGTCGACGGCCTGATCATCGTGGACCTGCCACCCGAGGAGGACGACGAGCTGTGCCAGCCGGCGCTGGCCGCCGGGCTGCACTGGATCCGCCTGGCGACGCCGACGACCGACGACAAGCGCCTGCCGAAGGTGCTCAGCAACACCAACGGCTTCGTCTACTACGTGTCGATCATGGGCATCACCGGCACGCGCTCGGCGACCGCCGAGGCGGTGCGCGAGGCGGTCACCCGCCTGCACCGCCACACCGAGCTGCCGGTCGCCGTCGGCTTCGGCATCAAGACTCCGGAGCAGGCCGCCGAGGTCGCCGCCGTGGCCGACGCCGCGGTGGTCGGCTCGGCGCTGATCGACCGCCTGAAGAGCGGGCTCGACGCGCAGGACCGCGCGCGCGACGGCACCGTGGCCGACGTGCTCGGTTTCGTGCGAAGCTTGGCCGAGGGCGTGCGCGGGGCGAAACGGACCTGAGGGCGGCGCGCGGGACTCGGCGATGAACTGGATCAACAATTTCGTTCGTCCGAAGATCCGTGCCCTGGTCGCCAAGACCGAGGTGCCGGAGAACCTGTGGTACAAGTGCCCGTCCTGCGCGCAGATGATCTTCCATCGCGAGCTGGAGTCGAACCTGCGCGTCTGTCCGCACTGCGGCCACCACATGCGCATCCCGGCGCGCGAGCGCCTCAAGCTGCTGTTCGACGACGGCGAGTTCAAGCCGATCGAATTGCCCGAGACGCCGATCGACCCGCTGCGGTTCCGCGACCGCCGACGTTACGCCGAACGGCTCAGGGAGGCGCAGGCCAAGACCGAGTCGAAGGAGGCCGTGCTGGTCGCGCACGGGCAGATGGGCGGCCGCCCGGCCGTGGTCGCGGCCTTCGACTTCGCCTTCATGGGCGGCTCGATGGGGGTCGCGGTCGGCGAAGGCCTGGTCACCGCCGCGCGCCTGGCGGTGCTGCAGGAGGCGGCGTTCATCGTCGTGCCGTCGTCGGGCGGCGCGCGCATGCAGGAAGGCATCCTCTCGCTGATGCAGATGCCGCGCAGCGTGATCGCCGTGGCAGAGGTCAAGGAGGCCGGCCTGCCCTACATCGTGGTGCTGACCGACCCGACGACCGGCGGCGTGACCGCGTCCTTCGCCATGCTGGGCGACATCGCCCTGGCCGAGCCGGGCGCCGTGGTCGGCTTCGCCGGACAGCGCGTCATCGAGGAGACCATCCGCGAGACGCTGCCGGAGGGTTTCCAGCGCGCCGAATATCTGCTCGAACACGGCATGGTCGACATGGTGGTGCACCGCCGCGACCTGCGCGCCACCCTGATCCGAATCCTCGATCTGCTGCGCGACAGGATGCCGGCGGCCGAGGTCGTGCCGCTGCCCAAGGGCGACGGCAAGGACGCCGGCAAGGCGGCGGCGCGCAAGTCCGATTCGCATGACGCCCCGCCCGGCGGCTGAGCGCAGCGACGCGGTTCTCGACCGCCTCACCCGCCTCCACCCCAAGATCATCGACCTGTCGCTCGGCCGCGTCGAGCGCCTGCTCGCGCGGGTCGGCCACCCGGAGCGCGCCCTGGCACCGGTCGTGCACGTCGCCGGCACCAACGGCAAGGGCTCGGTGATCGCCTACCTGCGCGCCATGCTGGAGGCGGCCGGCCGGCGCGTGCAGGTCTATACCTCGCCGCACCTGGTGCGCTTCCACGAACGCATCCGCCTCGCCGACGGCCTGATCGCCGAGGACGGCCTGGTCGCGCTGCTCGAGGAGTGCGAGACGGCCAACGGCGCCGAGCCGATCACCTTCTTCGAGATCACCACGGCGGCCGCCTTCCTCGCCTTCGCGCGGCAGCCGGCCGACGTGCTGCTGCTCGAGACCGGCCTCGGCGGACGGCTCGACGCGACCAACGTGATCGCGCGCCCGCGCCTCGTCGCCATCACGCCGGTCTCGATCGACCATGTGCAGTATCTCGGCGACAGCCTGGAGGGCATCGCCTTCGAGAAGGCCGGCATCCTCAAGCCCGGCGTGCCCACCGTCCTCGGCCCGCAGCCGGCCGCGGCGGCCGAGGTCGTCGCCCGGCGGGCGGCCGAGCTCGGCGCGCCGCTCTATCGCCGCGGCGCGGACTGGGACGTGGCGCTCGAGCCCGAGGCGCTGCGCTTCGCCTGGCAGGGCGCGGAGAGCCGCTATCCGCTGCCGGTGCTGGGCGGCACCTATCAGGGCGAGAACGCCGGGACCGCGCTGGCCTGCGCCATGACGCTGGCCGACGACTTCGGCCTCGACGCGGCGGCCCGCGCCGCCGGCCTGACCCGCGCCGCCTGGCCGGGCCGCCTGCAGCGCCTGACGCGGGGGCCGCTGGCGGCGCGCCTACCGGCGAATTGGGAGCTTTGGCTCGACGGCGGCCACAACGCCTCGGCCGGGCAGGCGCTGGCCGAATCCCTGCGGGCCTGGCCGCCGCGGCCGCTGCACCTCATCTACGGCATGCTGAACACCAAGGCGGCGCAGGACTTCCTGCTGCCCCTGGCGCCGCTCGCCGAGAGCCTGCGCGCCGTCGCCATTCCCGGCGAGGCGGCGTCGCTGAGCGCGGACGAGGCCGCCGCGCAGGCGCTCAACGCCGGCTTCGCCGCCGCCCCCGCGCCGAGCGTCGAGGCCGGCCTGGCGGACATCGTGGCGCGGCACGACGGCGGCGCGCCGGCGCGCGTGCTGATCTGCGGCTCGCTCTATCTCGCCGGGCGCGTCCTGGCGCGGAACGGGTAGGACGAGGCGGATGTCGGCGACCGCGCCCGTCCTTCGAGACGCCGTGCCCCGCCAGGCCCGGCACGGCTCCTCAGGACGAGGCAATCCTTGGCAGGACAACGACCTCATGCTGAGGAGGCACCGGCGTGCCGTCGCGAAGCGCGAGGTCCTTGCTGGGCTCGGGCGACACCGCAAACCCGCACGCGGCTGACGGAGAGAAGAAGCCGGGATGCCCTGCACCGCCTACACCGATCCGCGCCTCGCCGCCGTGTACGATTCGCTCAATCCGCCGGGCGCGGACTCGGCCTTCTATCTCGCGCTCGCGGGCGCGGCGCCGAAGACGGTGCTCGACATGGGCTGCGGCACGGGATGGCTGGCCTGCGCGCTCGCCGCGCGCGGCCACCGGGTGACCGGCGCCGACCCCTCGCCGGCGATGCTGGCGGCCGCCCGGGCGCGCCCCGGCAGCGCGCGCGTGACCTGGATCGAGGCCGAGGCCGCGACGCTGGCGACCGAGACGCGCTTCGACCTGATCGTCATGACCGGGCACGTCTTTCAGGTCTTCCTGGAGGACCGCGCCGTGCGGGCCGCACTCGGCGCCCTGCGCCGCCACCTCGCGCCGGGCGGGCGGCTCGCCTTCGAGACGCGCAATCCCGCGGTGCGCGACTGGCAGACCTGGACGCCGGAAGAGACCCGCGAAACCGTCGCGGTGCCCGGCATCGGCGCCGTCGCGGTGCACTACGACATCGGTCCGGTCGAGGGCGAGCTCGTTCCCTACGAGACCCACTTCCGCTTCGCCGAGAACGACGACGTCGTCGCACCCAGCGTGCTGCGCTTCATGGGCCGCGAGCGGCTCGCGGGGTTTCTCGCCGAGGCCGGCTTCGCCGAGGTCGCCTGGTATGGCGACTGGGACCGCTCGCCGCCGAGCGACACCAGCCCCGAGATCATCGTCGTCGCGGGGTGAGCGCGATCCTCCACGCGGTCCACGCGAATCGTCCGGCCATCTGACTCGACCGGCGCCAAGCGTTAGCTCCGCGCCGCTCCTTGCACCGCCCGTCGCAGTGCCGCGCGCGCCAGCAGGCGCGTCGAGTCGAGTGTCGGCAGCGGCGCGTTCGCGTCGTTCACGATCAGCGGAATTTCGGTGCAGCCGAGCACGACGGCGTCGCAGCCCTCGTCCTTCATCCGTCCGATCACCCGCTGGAAATAGGCGACCGCCGCGGGCTTGCAGACGCCGTACACCAACTCCTCCACGATGATGCGGTCGATCTCCGCGCAGTCGGCGGGGCGCGGACGCAGAGCCTCCAGGCCGCGCGCCGCGAGCGTCTCCGGGTAGACCGCGCTCTCGATGAGCCAGCGGGTGCCGGTCAGGCCGAGGCGCCGGTAGCCGCGTTCGACGGCCTCCGCGGCGACGACTTCGGCGATGTGCAGCCAGGGCCGCGGCAGGCGGTCCGCGACGAGGGGCAGCGCCTGGTGGATGGTGTTGTCGGGGCAGATCAGGAAGTCGGCGCCGGCCTGCGCGAGCTTGTCGGCCGAGGCCAGCATCAGCGCCGCCACGCCGGGCCAGTCGCCGCGCGCGAGGCGCTCCATGTACGCGGCGAGCGACGGGGCATGCAGCGAGATCTCGGGGTGCGCGTGCGGGCCGAGCAGCCCGGCGCCCTCGGCGCAGATCGTCCGATAGCAGAGCGCCGCGCCTTCGGCCGAGCAGGCGACGATGCCAATGTGCTGGGGGCCGATTTGCTGAGACATGACGTTCATCATCCGTCAAGCGGCGCGGCGGGCCCGCGGCGCGGCCCGCGCCGCCGATTATCCGGCCGCAGGCGCAAAACGAAAGCCCCGCCGAACCTGGCGGGGCTGCGTCGCTTCGTATCCATGCCGCGCGGGGCGGCCAGTCCTCAGAGGACCGTCCTCGGAGCACCGTCCTCAGAGCACCGTCCTCAGAGCACCGACTCGACCCAATCCTGCAGCTGGTTCTTCGCAATCGCGCCGACCTTGGTCGCCGCGACCTGACCGTCGCGGAACACCATCAGCGTCGGAATGCCGCGCACGCCGTACTTCTGCGGCGTCAGCGGATTCTCGTCGATGTTCACCTTGGCGACGGTCACGCGACCGTCCATCTCCTTGGCAATCTCCTCGAGCGCCGGCGCGATCATCTTGCACGGCCCGCACCACTCGGCCCAGAAGTCCACCAGAATGGCTCCGTCGGCCTTGAGCACGTCGGCCTCGAAGGAGTCGTCACTGACGTGAATGGTAGACATGCGTTCCCTCACCGGTGTTCAGACCGCCCGCCGGGTGAGCGGCCTTTCGCTGCGGCGAATTTAGGGAGCGCCGGATGCCAGCGTCAAGGAAAGTGACCGTCCAGCACGGCATCGCTGAGTTGCATGAGACGCGGACCGTCCGTCCACAGCAGCGCGCAGCGCACCGGCCGGTCGGGATAAATCTCCCGTAAAACAGCGCGGTAGGCGGCCATCTGGCGGAGATAGAGCGGCGCAACCGCGGCCTCCTCGGCCGGCGCCGGGCGGTTGCTCTTGTAGTCGACCACCAGCACCGCCTGCGGCGTCACCACCAGGCGGTCGACCTGGCCGGAGACCACCTCGGCCCCGCGCGCCGTGGTCACGGTCCCGGCGACGGCCACCTCGGCGCCGCTGCCGCGGCCGAAAATCGGCGCAAAACCAAGCGTCTCCAGCACCGCGAGCACGACCGAGGCGATCTCCTCGCGGGCCGCAGGGTCGAGCGCGCGGCCCGGCGCGGCGAGAAAGCGCTCGGCCGCCGCCCGGCGCGACTCGGGCGCCAGCTCGGGCAGGGTCTGCAGGAGCCGGTGGATCAGCCGCCCGCGGCGGTAGCGCCAGCCCTCGTCGGGGCCGAGCGGCGAGCGCACCGGCGGCTCCTCGCCGGCCGGGCGCGAGGGCGCCAGCGGGCGCGGCGGCGTCGGCTCGCCGGGCGCCGGCGCCTCGGCCCAGGTTGGCAAGGTGGTGGGCGGCAGCGCGCGCGGCGCCGGCGCGGGACGCTCGCTCTCGGCCGCGGCGCGCTGCGCCGTCGCCAGGCGCCAGCCGGGGCCGCGCCAGCCGTCGGCGATCTCGGCGGCGAAGTCGAAGGCCGCGGCCTCGCCGATCCCGGCCAGGGCCGCCTCGACCAGGCGATACCAGCAGTCCTCCGGCGCGGCGTTGTGGGTGTGCCAGCCGCAGACGTAGAGCCGGTCCTCGGCCCGGGTCAGCGCGACGTAGAGCAGCCGGCGATACTCCGCCGCCTGGGCCTCGGCCGCCCGGTCGCGCGCCCGCCGGGCGGCGTCGCCGTCCATCCCCTTGCGCAGCGGCCAGAGCATGAGCGCGCCCCCCGGGCCGGCCTCGTCCTCGAGCCACAGCAGGCCGCCCTTGCCCTTGGGCACCTGCAGCGTGTCGGGCAGAAAGACGACCGGCGCCTGCAGGCCCTTGGCGCCGTGCACCGTCATGACGCGCACCGCGTCCCGGCCGTGCTCCATGTCGCGCTTGACCTCCTGCGCGCCGGCCTCGAGCCAATGCAGGAAGCCCTCGAGCGAGGGCACGTGCTCGCGCTCGTAGGCGAGCGACAGGGCGACGAACTCCTCGATCGGGTCGTCGGCGTCCGGGCCGAGGCGCGCCAGCAGCCGCTCGCGCCCGTTGAGCCGCCCGGGGCACCAGTCGCCGGCCAGCACGTAGGCGTAGAGCTCGTAGGGCCGCAGGAAATCGACCCGGGCGCGCAGCGCGGCGAGCTGCTCCAACGCGCGCGCGAAGTCCGCATCCGCCCCGGCGTGGCGCGCCAGCGAGCCCCACAGGGTGCCGTCGCGGCCGTGCGCCAGGGTGAAGAGCTGCTCCTCGCTCAAACCGATCAGCGGTCCCTTGAGCACCGCCGCGAGGGTCAGGTCGTCCTCGGGCAGCAGCATCACGCGGCCGAGCGCCACCAGGTCCAGCACCGCGATCTGGTCGATCAGCACCATGCGGTCGACGCCGGCGACCGGCACGTCGAGGCGCTTGAGCTCGCGCACCAGCTCCTCGACGAAGGCGTTGCGCCGGCGCACCAGCACCAGGATGTCGCCCGGCCTGAGCCAGCGGCCGCGCGAGGCGAGCCAGGCCTCCGGGTTCTCCGGGTCCGGGGAGTCCTGCGGGTCGGCGGTCCAGCGGTGGATGCGCCGCGCGATGAGCCGCGCCAGACGGCTGAGCGCCGGCGCTGCGCCGCGCCGCGCGCCCGGCGTCTCCCAGGGCTCGGGGTCGCTCGCCTCGGGCGGCTCGGCCGGCGGCCAGAGCTCGACCGTGCCGGCCTGGCCGAGCCGCACCGGGGCGTGCGACAGCGCGTGCCCTTCGGCGAGCAGCAGACCGCTGCGCGCCGCCTCGCGCGCGAAGACCGCGTCGACGGCCTGGAGCACCGCGTCGGTCGAGCGGAACGAATGCGTGAGTTCGGCCTCGCGCAGAAGCTGCCCGGCCTGCTGCGCGCGCGCCGCGAAATGCTCCTGCATCGCAATGAAGGCGCGCGGGTCGGCGCGCTGGAAGCTGTAGATCGACTGCTTGACGTCGCCGACGGCGAAGACCGTGCGCGGCGCCTCGGCGGCGCCTTCGCCGGCGAAGAACTCTTCGGTCAGGTGGCGCACGACCTCCCACTGGTCGGGGTTGGTGTCCTGCGCCTCGTCGATCAGGATGTGGTCGAGCCCGCCGTCGAGCTTGTAGAGCACCCAGGAGACCGCGCCCTGGCCGCGCAGCAGGTCGCGCGTGCGCAGGATCAGGTCGTCGTAGTCGAGCAGCGCGCGCGCCGCCTTGTGCGTCTCGTAGGTCGCCAGAATCGCGGCGCCGAGGCGCATGAGCGCGGCCGTCGCCCGGGCCACGGTGACGGCATTGCGACGCGCCTGCACTTCGAGAAGACGCGCGGCCTCCGACTCCATGACCTCCTGCGCGCCGGGGGCCTTGGCCTGCGTCGGCTTGTTGAGCTGTGACTTGCGCGCCTCGCCGGTCTTGGTGAGGTAGACCGTCTTGTAGTCGTCGAGCAGGCGCAGGCGCCGCTCCCGGTCGCCCTCGAGCCAGGCCTGCAGCACCGCGCCGCGTTGCTGCTCGGGCGCCGAGCCCTGCGCCAGCGCCCCGGCCGCCAGGCGCAGGCCGAGCAGGTCGAGCGCGGCGTCCTCGCAGGCCGCCGCCAGCAGCGCGTCGGCATCCTCCGCCGGATCGACGCCGAGCACGTCGTAGACGGCGGCCTCCAGCCCGTCGCTGCCGCCGTGCGCCTGCAGCAGGCGCTGCAGCCGGCCGCGCGCCTTGGCGAGCTCGCCCATCAGCTCGGCGAAGCCGCCTTCCTGGGCATGGACCGACACCGTCGCGACCGCTTGGGCGAGCGCGCGCTGCGCCGGGTCCGGCGGCCTCGCCGCGTCCTCCAGCGGCAGGCCGGACAGGACCTCCTCGCGCGCCGCAGCCAGCATCTCGTTGGCGGAGAGCTCGTCGAGCACCTGGAAGTGCGGCGCGATCCGCGCCTCGAGCGGGAAGCGGCGCAGCAGCGACTGGCAGAACGCGTGGATGGTCTGGATCTTCATGCCGCCCGGCGTGTCGAGCACCTCGGCGAAGAGCGCGCGGGCGCGGCGCAGCATCGCTTCGTCGGGCGGCGCCGGCAGCACCGCGGCCAGCTCCTCGGCGAGTTTCGCGTCCTCGGCGACGGTCCAGGCGGCGAGCCGCCCGGCCAGGCGGTTGGCCATCTCGGCCGCGGCCGCCTTGGTGAAGGTCAGGCAGAGGATCCGCCCCGGCGCCGTGCCGTGCAGCATCAGGCTGAGCACGCGGTCGGTCAGCACCTTGGTCTTGCCGGTGCCGGCCGAGGCGGCGACCCAGACCGAGGCGGTCGGGTCGGCGGCCGGGCGCTGCGCCTGCGCCGCCGCGGCGCGGGCGTGCTGCGCGGCGGCGGTCACGAGTCGTCTCCCGCGCCGTCGTCCGACGACCATTCCTTCTCGCGCGCCAGGTGCCGGTAGTCGGAATAGCGCCGGGCGTACTTCGGCCAGGGCTTGGCGGCGTAGGGCGTCGCCGGGTCGTCGAACCGGGCGATCCGCCGGGCCAGGCCGTCGAGCGCCGCCGCGCCGGCCGCCTCGGGGTCGAGATCGAGGGTCGCCACGAAGCCGGGCGGCTCGGCGCCGTTCACCTTCCAGTATTCCAGGCGGGCGACCGCGGCCGCACCCGGCCCCTCGAAGCCGCCGGCCGCGGCGATCGCCGCCTCGAGCGGCAGCTGCGGCGCGAAGCCGAGCTCGATCTCCTTCTTGCCGGGCACGCCGCCGGTCTTGTAGTCGAGCACCACGAGCCGCCCGTCGCCCAGCCGGTCGATGCGGTCGGCCGTCGCGGTCAGCTCGAAGTCGCCGCCCGGCGCGGCGATCGTCAGGCGGCCCTTGACCTCGGCGAAGGCGCGGCGCACCGCGGGCCGGCCCGCGCGCTCGCGTTCCGCCATCCAGGCCGCCAGGCGGCGGTAGCGCGGCCACCAGAAGGCCCAGACCGCCGGCGGCGCCGCGGCCTCGTCGAAGGCCCGGCGCCCGGCCGCCAGCAGGGCCGCCTCGGGGTCGGCCGGCAGGCGCTCCGGGTGGGCCCGCAGGTAGCTTTCCAGCGCGGCATGCACCAGGGTGCCGAAGTCCGCCGCGCCGGGGTCGGCGTCGAGCGCATCGAGCGCCTGCAGGCCGAGGATCTTCTCGGCGTAGAGGTCGTAGGGGTCGCGCATCCAGGTCTCGACCCGGGTGACGGAGAGCCGGCGCGGCCGGGCCGCGAGCGGCGGCGTGGGCGCCGGCGGGCCCTGCGGCGCCGCGGCCTGCGGCCGGTCGAGCGCCGCCGCCCAGGCGAGCCAGGGCGCGGCAAGGTCGTCCAGCGCCGTCGGCAGCCCGAGCGCCTGCAGCACCGCGTCGAGGCGCAGCAGCCAGCGCGACGGCACGCTCGGCGCGCCCTCCACGCGGGTCGCGCGGGTCAGGTAGACCTCGAGCGCCTGCAGCGCCTGGGCGAAGTCGTGCGCCGCCAGCCCGACGCGCCGCTCGGGCGGCGGCAGGCCGAAGTCGCGCCGCATCGGCCGGCTGAGCCACGGCCCGGGATCGACCTCGCCCGGCCAGGTGCCCTCGTTGAGCCCGCCGAGCACGACCACGTCGGCCTGCTGCAAGCGGGCCTCGAGCGGCCCCAGGATGGCGAGCCGCGGATGCCGGCCGTAGCGCGGCCGTACCGCGTGGCCGGCCATCAACGCGCCGAGGAGGGCCGGGTAGCCGGCGCCGGCGACCACGGTCTCGTCGCCGGCCGCGGTGCGCAGCTCGGCGACGAAATCGGCCGCGGCGCTGCCGGCCTCGCCGGCCCAGAGGCGGGCCGCGCCGGTCTCGCCATCGCTGGCGGCCAGCCATTCGGCGAAGCGCAGGTGGGCGTCGACCAGGGTGCGCAGCGGCCCGCCGCGCTTGAGCGCCCGCAGCGCCGGCGTCGCGGCCTTTTCGAGCCTGCGCAGCCAGTCGCGCAACGGCTTGGCCTTGGCGCCGCGGCCGAGCGCGCGGCGCAGGCCGGCGAAGCCGGCGGCCGGGCGCGGCCCGCGCAGCGCTGCCATCTCGAGCGCCCGGACCCGGGCGCGGAACGCGCCCGGCGCCTGGCCGCCCGCCGCCAGGGGATGCTTGAGCGCGGCGAGCAGCGGCAGCGGCGCCAGCGCCCCGGCCAGCATCTCGGCGCTCTGGCGCAGGAAGGCGCCCGGCGGCGTCTCGCCGAGCGGCACGCCGGCGGAGTCGTCGACCGCGACGCCCCAGCGCGTCAGCTCGGCCGCGACGCGGCGCGCCAGCGCGCGGTCCGGCGTGACCAGGGCCGCGCGCCGGCCCGGCGTCTCCAGGGCGCGGCGCAGCACGAGGGCGATCACCTTGGCCTCCTCGCCGGGATCGGGACAGTCGATGCGGTGCAGGCCGGCCAGCGCGGCGGCCGCTGCGCCGCGGTCGAGAGCGGCGATCAGCTCCGGCCAGTCGGCCGTCGCGGCGGCCGGGCGCAGCGCGAGATCGACCAGGCGGGCGCGCGCCGGCGACGCCGCCTCCGTGCCCGGCCAGGGCAGCACCGCCTCGCGCGGCAACTCCAGGCGGCGCAGCAGCAGCGCCAGGCCGTGCTGCGGATGCGCCGGGTCCGCGAGGATGGCGTCCCAGGTTTCCGCGTCGGCCTCGCGGTCGAGGCCGGGCAGCACGACCATGCCGTCGGGCAGGGCTGCGACCGCCTTGAGCAGCGCCGCGGTGGCCGGGATGCTGCCGGTCGAGCCGGCGGCGACGATCGCGCCGGCGGGCGGCGCAGCCTGCCACTGCCGCGCCTGCTCCTGCGCCAGCGCCGCGCGGCGCGCGGCCGGGCCGATGCAGCCCTCCTCCGCCTGCAGCGCCGGCCAGTGCTCGGTGACGATGCGCAGGAACCTGAGCGTGCGCTGCCAGTGCTCAGCATAGTCCTCCGGCACCAGCCGGTCGAGCCCGGCGAAGTCGAGCCCCTCGGTCTCGGTTTGGTCGATCAGGCGCGCCAGCTCGGCCGCCAGGCGCACCGCCTGATCGCCGGGGATCGCCTGCCCGCTGCGCGCGCCCCAGTGGCGGACCAGGCGGGCGAGCAGCAGCTGCCGGCGCAGCGGCGCGATGGCCGGCGGCAGCGCCAGCGCCGCGCCGCCCTCGGCCGGCATCTCGTCGGCGGCGAGCAGCAGCTCCTCCTCGTCGAGGTCGCCGAGCGGCAGCATGCGCGGCAGCAGAAGCGGGCGCCCCGCGACGCACCGCAGGAAGGCCTCCTGCAGGGCGCGGCAGGCGCGCCGCGTCGGCAGCAGCACGGTCACGGCGGAGAGCGCCAGCGGCGCCTCGCCCGCCCGGCTCAGCAGGCCCCGGGCCAGCGCATCGACGAAGGGCGCCGCGGGCGGAATGCTGTAGACCCGGCCCTGCCTCTTGCCCTCGGCGCTGGTCATGCCGACGCCTTTCTCCTCAGGCCGCGCGGCCGGCGCTCACCGCTGCACCGAGTGGAAGACCAGGGGGTGCAGCTCCGCCTCGACCTGGGCGAGGCCCGCCGGCGTGCCGATGTGGAACCATTCGCCGTCGTGCCGCAGGCCCCACAGCCGCTCGGCCTCCTGCGCCGCGTCGTAGATCCTGTTGAGCGAGAACGGCCCCTCCGGCGTTTCGGCGAAGAGGCGCGGGTGCAGGATCTGCAGGCCGGCGAACACGAAGGGCGCGACCTCGCGCTCGCGCCGGCGGCGCAGCCGGCCGTCGGGCCCGAGAACGAAGTCGCCCGCGCCCTCGTAGCCGACCGCGAAGGCGGTCGGGTGCAGCAGCAGCAGGGCGTCCATCTGCGCCGGATCCCAGGCTTCGGCGAGGCGCAGCAGGGCGGGCGTGCGGCCGTCGAGCCAGCGGATGTCGCCGTTGATGACGTAGAAGGGGTCCTCGCCGAGCAGCGGCAGCGCGTGGCGCACGCCGCCGCCGGTCTCGAGCCGCTCCGCCTCGCGCGAGAAGGCGACGCGCGGCCGCGCGCGGCCCGCCAGGTGCGCCTCGATCATGTCGCCGAGGTAGAACAGGTTGACCACCGCCTCCGCTACGCCGGCCTCGTCGAGCCGGTCGAGGATGTAATCCAGCAGGGTCTGCCCGTGCAGCTCGAGGAGCGGCTTGGGCCGGGTGTCGGTCAGCGGCCGCATGCGCTCGCCGAGGCCGGCGGCCAGCACAATGGCGCGCCGCGGCGCCGCGATCGTCGTTTGCGTCACGTTCCTCTTCCCTCCGCTTTCGCCAACGGGCCGGGCGGCGGCGCGACCCGCTCCGCGTCCGGCACCTCGCGGTCGAACCACGCCTTGAGCGGCGCCAGCGCGGGATGCGCGAGGCCGCTTTCGAGCAGGCGCCAGACGCGCGGCACGTGGCCGAGATACTGCGCCTTGCCGTCGCGCCAGCTGAGCCGCGTGAAGATGCCGGCGATCTTGGCGGCACGCTGCGCGCCGAGCACGCTGTAGGACAGCCGGAAGGCCTCCGGGTCCAACTCCGGGAAGGCCGCCAGGTAACGCGCCAGCATGCCCGAGACGATCGGCGGCGAGACGTCGCGCCGGGCGTCTTCGAGCAGCGAGACCACGTCGTAGGCGCTCGGCCCGATCACCGCGTCCTGGAAGTCGAGCAGGCCGCAGGCGGCGATGCCGTCGCGCCCCCCGAGCAGCATCAGGTTGTCGACGTGATAGTCGCGCAGCACCAGGACCTCGGGCACGCCGCGCGCCAGCGGCAGCACCGCACGCCAGGCCGCGAGGTAGGACTCGCGCAGGCCCGCGTCGACCGGCGCGCCGCGCAGGGCGGGCAGGAACCAGTCGGGCAGCAGCGCCGCCTCGTCGAGCAGGCGCCGGTCGTCGTAGGGCGGCAGCGTGTCCTGCGCCCCGGCCTCGTCGGCCGGGGCCGTCATCTCGGGCCGCCAGCGCCGGTGCAGCGCGACGAGGGTGTCGATGGCGAGCTCGTAGAGAAAGCCTTCGTCGACGCCCTCGGTCAGCGCGCGGGTGAAGGTGCGGTCGCCGAAGTCGTCGAGCAGCATCAGCCCGTGCGCCGCGTCGACGCGGTGCGGGCGCGGCGCGCTCAGCCCGAGATCGAGCAGGCGGTGCGCCACGCGCAGGAAGGCCTGCACGTTCTCCTGCGGCGGCGGCGCGTCCATCAGCACGATGCGCGCGCCGTCGCGGGTCACGCGCTCGTAGCGCCGGAACGAGGCGTCGGCGGCCAGCAGGCGGCGCGTCGCGCCGCCCCAGCCGGCCGCGCCGAGGAACGCCTCGATCGCCGCGTCGCGCTCAGGCATGGGTCTCGCCGAGCGCCGGGTCGCGCTCTTGCAGGCTGCGCAGGCGGGCAGGCCAGGTGCCGCCGCCGTCCAGCGTCGCGCGGCGCGCGGCGCCGCCCCCGGCAAAGGCGAAACGGATCGCCAGGCGCTCGGGCGGCAGCAGGCCGCCGAGCCGCTCCGGCCATTCGATCAGGGCAATGCCCTCGGCCAGGGCCTCCTCGAAGCCGAGCTCGTAAATCTCCGCGGCGCGCGTCACGCGGTAGAGGTCGAAGTGCCAGACCGGCGCCGGCGCGCGCTCGTAGACCTGCGCCAGGGTGAAGGTCGGGCTCGGCACCTCCTCCTCCGTGGCGCCGCCGCCGGGCCGCGGCAGGGCGTTGACGAAGGCGCGCGCGAAGCTCGTCTTGCCGCTGCCGAGATCGCCATAGAGGGCGATCACGTCGCCGCGCCGGGCGAGCGGCGCCAGACGCTGCGCCAGCGCGGCGGTCGCGGCTTCGTCGGGAAGGTAGATTTCGAGGGCGGCGGATTGCCGTTGCGGCGCGGCCATGACCGCAGGTTTTACCGGCCGCCCCTGCGCCCGGCAACCGGCCAGGTCGGAGCGCTGCGGGCCGGGCTCGGGCCTCACACCTCAGGCCGTGCCGGCGGCGTCGCCGAGCGCCTCGTCCCGGGCCTGGCGGGTGGCGGCATCGTAGGGGATGCGGCAGGTCACGCAGGTGCCCCGGCCGGGTTCCGAATCGATCTCGACCCGGCCGCCGTGCAGCTCGACGAGGCTCTTGACCAGCGAGAGGCCGAGGCCCGCGCCCGAGGGGCTGAGGCCGCCGCCGCGCTCGAACTTGCCGAAGACGCGCTCGAGGTCCTCGGGCCGGATGCCGATCCCGGTATCCGCCACCGAGAGCAGCAGGTCGTCGCCGCTGCGCTCGGCCTGCAGCGTGACGCTGCCGCCCTCGGCGGTGAACTTGAAGGCGTTCGACAGCAGGTTGAAGAGCGCCTGCTTGAGCCGCCGCCCGTCGCCCTGCAGGCTGCCGAGGTCCGGCGGGCAGTCGACCGCGAGCGCGATGCCGCGGTTGTGCGCGCGCTCGGCGCTGAGGTTCTGCACGCTGTTCAGCAGCTCGGCCACGTCGACCGCGCCGAGATCGAGCTGCAGGTAGCCGGCCTCGATGGTCGCCAGGTCGAGGATGTCGTTGATCAGCGCGATCAGGCGCTGCGACGATTCGACGATGCCGTGGCTGTATTCGAGCTGCCGCTCGTTGAGCTCGCCGAAGAACTGGTTTTCGAGAATCTCGGCGAACCCGACGATCGCGTTGAGCGGCGTGCGCAGCTCGTAGGAAATGTTGGCGACGAATTCCGACTTCAGCCGGTCGGCGGTCTCCAGCGCCTCGTTGCGTTCCAGAAGCGCCCGCTCGACGCGCACCGAGTCGGTCACGTCGACGAAGGTGAACAGCGCCGCGCCGTCGGGCAACGGAACCTGCGCCCAGTCGATGACCGAGCCGTCGGCCCGCTCGCGCCGGCCGCTGCGCGACGCGGGATCGGTGGCCCGCGCGACGCGTGCCTCGAAGAGCTGCGACCAGCGGTCGTCGGAGACGTCGAAAAAATGCCGGGTGTGTTCCACGAGGTCGCGCACGTGCGGCTCGCCCTGCACCAGCGTCTCGGGAATCTGCCAGATCCGCGCGAAGGCCGGGTTGTACAGCTTGAGGCGGCCGTCGGCGCCGTACACCGAGACGCCTTCGTAGAGGTTGTCGAGCGTCTCGCGCTGCACCTCGATCAGCGTGTTGTAGGAGCGCTCCAGCGACAGGCGGTCGGTGACGTCCTCGTAGGTCATCAGGACGCCGCCGAAGGGATGCGGATGAGCGACGCTGAGCAGCGTGCTGCCGTCGGGCAGGTGCTGAAGCTCCTCCAAGGGATCGATCAGGGTCTGCAGCCGCCGGATCCAGTCGCGCTTGTACTCGGGGAAGTTGGCGACCTCCGGCAGGCGGCGCGCCTCGCGCAGCCTTTCCAGGATGTCGCCGAGCTCCGGGTTCGTGTTCAGGAAGCCTTCGTCGAGCCGCCACAGGCCGGCGAAGGCGGTGTTGAAGAATTCGAGCCGCATGTCGGGCCCGAAAATGGCGATCGCCGTGCCGAGGTTCTCCAGCACGTCGCGATGCGCGGCGATGTGCCGCGACAGCTCGCCGCCCAGCTCCTCGGTTTCGGTGCGGTCGAGGGCGAGGCCGAGCAGCGTGCCGTCGTCCAGGGGCGTCTCGCGCACCTCGAGCAGGCGGCGCGCGCCGGAGACGACGACGTGCTCGCGCCGCATGCGCGGCTCGCCCGCGTCCAGCGCCTCGCGCGCCACCGCTTTCGCGGTGTTGGCCTTGCTCTGGCCGAGCAGTTCCATGCCGTTGGCCACCGCGGCCGCGGCCGGCGCGTCGACCGCCGCGGCGTAGGCCCGATTGCAGTAGGCCAGGGTGCAGTCGGCGTCGCGGCGCCAGACCGGCAGCGGCAGGGCGTCGAGCAGCGCCGTCAGAGAGTCCCGCCCGGCCTCGGCCTCGCGGCGCGCCCGGTCGAGCGGCGTCGCCTCGGCGAACCACAGGACGTCGCGCGCGACCGCCCCGCCGGTCCCGCGCCCGCCGGCAACGACGAAGCAGCGCGCCGCGTCGCGGCTGCGGACGACCTGCAGGAACGCGGTGCCGTCTTGGCACAGGGCCGTCGCGGCGGCGGCCAGGGCCGCGGCGTCGCTTTCGTCGAAGCGGACCCGCAGGTCCGCGAGCATGGGGTTTTCGGGGACCTCGCCGCCCAGGGCGGCGAACAGCGGCGCCGCGCCGTCGAGCCGGCCGTCCGCCGTCACCGCGATGCCGCCGAGCGGGGCGCTCGCCAAGCGGGCCTCGGCCGCCTCGGCGCGCCGCCGCTCGCGCTCGGCAAGGCCCGAGGCGCCCTGCCAGCGCTCGCGATAGCGCCAGGCGACGAAGGCGGTGGCGGCCGTGAGGCCGACCAGGAGCAGGATGGCGGCCAGGGCGGTGGGCTCGATCATCGCGCGGCCGGCGGCGGCGCGGACGGGCCGCGGCGCCCTGGCCCGCGCGCGATGCGGCTCATGGTCTGACCGTTGATTCGGAGCGCCCGTGCGGCGCAGAGCGACGACACGGCGGGGCGATCCCCTCTCGTTGGCGAACTCGCGCCGCCGAGTCTAAGGGTTTCGCCGCGCCGCGACAAGCAAGGGCCGGGCGCCCGTCGCGACGGCCGCAGGCTAGTAGCGGTACTGCTCGGGCTTGAAGGGGCCGGCCCGGTCGACGCCGATGTAGGCCGCCTGCTCCGCCGAGAGCTGCGTGAGCGTCGCCCCGATCTTGCCGAGGTGCAGCGCCGCGACCTTCTCGTCGAGGTGCTTGGGCAGCACGTAGACCTTCTTCTCGTAGGTCTCGGGCCGGGTCCACAGCTCCATCTGCGCCAGCACCTGGTTGGCGAAGGACGCGCTCATCACGAAGCTGGGGTGTCCGGTGGCGCAGCCCAGATTGACCAGGCGCCCTTCCGCCAGAAGGATGATCCGCTTGCCGTCGGGAAACTCGATCTCGTCGACCTGCGGCTTCACGTTGTGCCATTTGAAGTTGCGCAGCGCCCCGACCTGGATCTCCGAGTCGAAGTGGCCGATGTTGCAGACGATGGCCCGGTCCTTCATGCGCCGCATGTGATCGACGGTGATCACGTCGATGTTGCCGGTGGCGGTGACGAAGATGTCCCCGCGCGGCGCGGCGTCGTTCATGGTCACCACCTCGTAGCCTTCCATCGCGGCCTGCAGGGCGCAGATCGGATCGACTTCGGTGACCATGACGCGGCACCCGGCATTGCGCAGCGAGGCCGCCGAGCCCTTGCCGACGTCGCCGTAGCCGTTCACCACGGCGACCTTGCCGGCCATCATCACGTCGGTCGCGCGGCGGATGCCGTCGACCAGGCTCTCCCGGCAGCCGTAGACGTTGTCGAACTTCGACTTGGTGACGCTGTCGTTCACGTTGATCGCCGGAAACAGCAGCGTGCCCTTCTTCTCCATCTCGTAGAGCCGGTGGACGCCGGTCGTCGTCTCCTCGGTGACGCCGTCGATCGCGTCGCCCAGCGCGGCGTACCAGCCGGGCTTGCTGTCGAGCCGCTTGCGGATCGCCGCGAACAGCGCCTCCTCTTCCTCGTTGTTCGGCTTGGCGATCGCCGAGGCGTCCTGCTCGGCGCGCTTGCCGAGGTGGATCAGCAGAGTGGCATCGCCGCCGTCGTCCAGGATGCGGTTCGGCGCGCCGCCGTCGCTCCATTCGAAGATCTTGTGCGTGAAGTCCCAGTATTCCTCCAGGCTCTCGCCCTTGTAGGCGTACACGGGGACGCCCGCGGCCGCGATCGCGGCGGCGGCGTGGTCCTGGGTCGAGTAGATGTTGCAGGAGGCCCAGCGCACCTCGGCGCCGAGCGCCGTCAGGGTCTCGATCAGCACGGCGGTCTGGATCGTCATGTGCAGCGAGCCGGCGATCCGCGCGCCCTTGAGCGGCTTCTTCGCGCCGTACTCGTCGCGCAGCGCCATCAGCCCGGGCATCTCGGTCTGGGCGATCTCGATCTCCTTGCGCCCCCAATCGGCCTGCCCGATGTCGGCGACCCTAAAGTCCGTGAATTCGGCCATAATCTCCCCTTCTCAGGATGGTACCCCGGCTCGTGCGAGCGTCGTCTGTGTCGGAATCGCCCGGCCGGGCCGGCGGTGGTTTATCAGCCCGCCCGCGGGCCGGCAAGTCCGCCGGCCGGCCGCGACGGCTTCAGCTGACCTCGTTGAAGTCGTCCAGCAGCATCGAGATGCGCCCGGGGTCGAACTGCTCCATGATCATGCGGGCGCGCTGCGTCGCCGCCTGCATGTCAAGGCCGAGAATGCGGCTCTTGACCCGCGGCAGCGCGTTGGCGGCCATCGACAGCTCGCGCACCCCGAGGCCGAGCAGCAGCGGGGCGAAGCGCGGATCGCCGGCGATCTCGCCGCAGACCGCGACCGGCAGGCGGGCCCGCAGCGCGGCCTCGATGGCGAACTGGATGAGGCGCAGCACCGCCGGGTGGAGCGGGTTGTAGAGGTGCGCCACGCGCTCCTCGGCGCGGTCGATCGCCAGCGTGTACATGGTCAGGTCGTTGCTGCCGATCGAGAAGAAGTCGGCCACCCTGGCCAGCGCATCGGCGGCCAGCGCCGCGCCCGGCACCTCGATCATGACGCCGAGCGGCGGCAGCGGATCGGGCAGGCGCAGGCCGCGCCGCTTGAGCCGCCGGGCGACGGTCTTGAGGATGCGGCGGACCTCGACGACCTCGGCGACGCTCGAGATCATCGGCAGCAGGATGCGCACCGGCCCGTGCGCGGCGGCGCGCAGGATGGCGGCGAGCTGCGCTTCGAGCAGACTCTGCTCCTTGAGCGACAGGCGGATGGCGCGCAGCCCGAGCGCCGGGTTGAGCCCGGCGGTCAAGTGGTCGCCGAGCGAGGAGGTGAGCTTCTCGCCGCCGATGTCGAGCGTGCGGATCGTCACCGGGCGGCCCGGCATCGCGCCGAGGATCTCCATCAGCGCGCCGTACTGCTCGTCCTCGCTCGGCAGGTCGTCGCGGTTCATGAACAGGAACTCGGTGCGCAGCAGGCCGACCCCCTCGGCCCCGGCTGCGACCGCCTGGCCGACCTCGCGCGGCAGCTCGAGGTTCGCCTGCAAAGTCACGCGCACGCTGTCGCGCGTCATCGCCACGACGTTGCGCAGGCGCGCCAGGGCGCGCGCCTCGCGCGCCAGCGTGACCTGCCGGTCGCGGTAGTCGCTGAGGCGCTGCTCGCTCGGGTTGACGGCGACCACGCCGTTGCTGCCGTCGACGATCACCTGGTCGCCGTGATGCACGCCGTCGATCAGGCCGGCCACGCCCAGCACCGCGGGCAGGCCGAGGGAGCGCGCCATGATCGCGGTATGCCCCTCGGCGCCGCCGAGCACCGTGGCGAAGCCGCCGATGTTCTTCGGGTTCATCAGGGCGGTGTCGGCCGGCGTGATCTCCTCGGCGATGACGATGCTGCCCGGGGCCAGCTTGTCGAAGCCGCTGAACGAGACGTTGGTCAGGTTGCGCAGGATGCGCAGGCCGACCTCGCGCACCTCTTCGCCGCGCGCTCGCAGATAGGGGTCTTCCATGCCCGCGAAGTTCTCGAACATGGCGCCGATCTCGGCCATGACCGCGGCTTCCGCGTTGCAGCGGGAATTGCGCAGGCGGTTTCGGATGCCGCCGATCAGGGTCTTGCTCTTGAGCATCTGCAGGTGCGCGTCGAGCAGATAGCCGAGCTCCTCCGCCGCGGCGCCGTGATAGCTCTCCGCCTTGGAGACCAGCTTGAGGACCTGGCGCTGCGACTTGTCGATGGCGCCGTCGAGGCGCGCGATCTCCGCCTCGACCTCTTCCTCCGGCACTTCGTACTCGAGGACCTGAACGTCGCCGCCCTCGCGCAGGTAGACCGTGCCGATGGCGACGCCGGGCGACACGCCGAGCCCTTCGAAGACGCGCTCCGCGCCCGGCTTCACGCGGCGCGTGCGCCGGGCCTTCTCGGTCCTGCGCGTGGGCTTGTCCTTGCTGCTCTTCTCAGTCTTCATCGAACTTCTGCACGAACAACTCGGCCAGTGCATCCACCGCGGCCCGCGCGGCCGGTCCGCGGGCGCGCAGCTCCAGCTCGCAGCCGGGCGCCGCGGCCAGCATCATCAGCCCCATAATCGACGCGCCCGAAACCTCCGCTCCGTCCTTGATCACGGTTATCTCCGCTGCGAAATCGCCCGCCAGCTTGACGAACTTCGCCGCCGCCCGCGCGTGCAGCCCGCGCCGGTTCGTGACCGTCACGCGGGTTCGTGCCACCTGCTCGCTCATCACACCTTGTTGGCGAGCAGCTGCGAGGCCACGTTGATGTACTTGCGTCCCGCCTCCTGCGCCTGGGCCACCGCCTCCGCCAGCGGCGCCTCGCCGCGCAGCGACGCCAGCTTGATCAGCATGGGCAGATTGACTCCGGCGACGACCTCCACCTCGCCCTGATCGAGCACGGAGATCGCCAGATTGGACGGCGTCCCGCCGAACATGTCGGTCAGCAGAACGACGCCGTCGCCCTCGCTGACCTGTTTCACGCTGGCGATGATTTCGCTGCGCCGCTGCTCCATGTCGTCGTCGGGCCCGATGCAGACCGCGACGGCGTTGCGCTGCGGGCCGACGATGTGCTCGAGCGCGGCGATGAATTCCTCGGCGAGGCGACCGTGGGTGACCAGAATCATGCCGATCATGGGACCGTTCCTCGTTCAGCGGACCGCGAGGTTCTAGCGCGAAAGCGGCGGCGAATCACGGGCGAATCCACGGCACGGTGCCTCCGCTCACGGATGCCCCGCGCGTTCCGCCGGCTCGCCGGCCGCGGCGCCCAGGTCGCGGTGCACGCGGTCGGCATGCAGCCCCTGCGCCGCCAGCCAGGCGGCCAGCTTCTCGGCCACGGCGACCGAGCGGTGCCGGCCCCCGGTGCAGCCGACGGCGATCGTCAGGTAGCTCTTGCCCTCCTGCGCATAGCGCGGCAGCAGCGGCCCCAGCATCCCGGTCAGGCGGGCGAAAAAGGCGGCGAAGGCAGGGTCGGCCTCGACGTAGGCGGCGACGCGCGGATCGCGCCCGTCGCGCTCGCGCAGCGCCGGGTCGTAGTGCGGATTGGCGAGGAAGCGCACGTCGAAGACCAGGTCGGCGGCGCGCGGCAGCCCGTTGCGGTAGGAGAACGAGGTGACCAAAACCGCCATACCGGGGCTGCGATCGAGGCCGAAGTGGCCGGCCAGGATGCGGCGCAGGTCCGCCGGGTTGAGCTGCGAGGTGTCGAGCACGAGGTCGGCGCGCGCCTGCAGCGGCGCGACGAGCCGGCGCTCGGCGTTGATGCCGTCGGCGACCGGGCGCTCGTGCGCCAGCGGATGGCGACGCCGGGTTTCGGTGAAGCGGCGCTCGATCACCTGGCTCTCGCAGTCCAGGAAGAGCAGCGTGACCGCCAGATCGGGGCGCGGCCCGAGCCGATCGAGGCGGTCGATCAGCGGCCGCACCGCGAAGCGCCGGCTGCGGATATCCACCCCGACGGCCAGGGGACGCGGCGCCTCGCCCTCCGGCACCAGGGCGTCGAGCAGGTCGAGCGGCAGGTTGTCGACGGCCTCGTAGCCGAGGTCCTCGAGAATCTTGAGGGCCAGGGAGCGCCCGGCGCCCGACATGCCGGTCACCAGAACCAGGGGCCGCCGCTCGGCGGGCCCGGCGTCCTGCGCCGCGCCGCCGGCCGCCGCCGGGCCGCAGCCCTCGGGGGCCGGCAGCCGGGCCTTGAGGGCGACGCGCAGCTTGGCGGGCGCCGAGGTCTCGAAGGGATCCAGGGCGATCCGCGGCACGGCAACGCCGAGCAGGTCCTCCTCGGCTGCCTCGGGCAGCCGCTCGACGGTTTCCGGCGGCGCCATATCGACCAGCAGGGCGACCGGCGCCTCGGCGGTCCGGGGCAGCGAGACGATGCCCAGGCCGCGCACTTCCATCGCGCCGGCGATGGTCTCCGGCGCGCGCGCGAAGAGGCGCCGCCGGCCGCCGGCCTCGCGCGCCTCGAGTAGGCATTGGTCGTCGGCCACCAGCGTGGCGCCCTGGTCGATCAGGCGCAGCGCCAGGTCCGACTTGCCGCTGCCCGAGGGCCCGCGCAGCAGGACCGCCGCCGGGCCGGCCGAACCCGCCAGCGCGACGCAGGTCGCGTGAATCTGCGACCGGTTCATCGCCCGCGCGCCTCTTCGTCGATCGGCAGGCGGATCACGAAGCGCGCGCCGCACACCTTGCCCGCCGCGTCGACGCGGTTCTCGGCCCGGATGGTGCCGCCGTGCGCCTCGACGATCTGCTTGGAGATGCTCAGCCCGAGCCCGGAATGGGTGCCGAACTTCTCCTCCTTCGGGCGCTCCGTGTAGAAGCGTTCGAAGATCGCCGCCAGCTTGCTCTCGGGCAGGCCGGGGCCCTCGTCGGCGATCGCGATCTCGACCCAGGCGCCGTCACGGTGCAGCGAGAGGTCGATGGCGCCCTGCGACGGCGAGAAGGTGATCGCGTTGTCGATCAGGTTGCGCAGCACCTGGCCCAGCCGGTCCTCGATCCCGTTCACGACGAGGCGCGGGTGGCGCGCCGCCCGGGAGCGCAGGCGCGGCCCCGTTTCGGCCCAGGTGGCGTTGTGCGCCGAGACCAGCGCGTCGAGCAGCGCGATGAGGTCGACCGGCTCCGTCTGCGCCCGCGAGAGCTCGGCGTCGAGGCGCGAGGCGTCGGAGATGTCGCTGATCAGCCGGTCGAGACGGGCCACGTCGTCGAGGATGATCGACATCAGCTTGCGCTGCTGCGCGGGGTCGTCGACGCGGGCCACGGTCTCCACCGCGCTGCGCAGCGAGGTCAGCGGGTTCTTGATCTCGTGCGCCACGTCGGCGGCGAAGCCCTCGATGGCGTCGAGCCGCGCCCAGAGCGAGTCCGTCATGTGGCGCAGGGCCTGCGACAGGTCGCCGATCTCGTCGTTGCGGCGGGAGAAATCGGGAATCTCGAACTTCCGCCCCTGGCCGAAGCGCACCCGGTCGGCCGCCTCGGCCAGGCGATGAACCGGATGGGCGATGGTGCGCGCCAGGTAGATCGAGAGCAGGACGGTGACCGCCAGCGCAACCCCGAACACGAAGAGGATGTCGAGCCGCCGGGCGCGCACCGCCGCCTCGATGTCGGCGCCGTCCTTGGACAGCATGAGGGCGCCCAGCACCTGGCGATAGCGCTGCACCGGCACGGCGCTGGACAGCAACAGGCCGCCCTGCGGGTTGCGCCGCGCCATGCCGGCGCTCTCGCCCGCCAGGGCGCGGCGCACCTCGGGATAGTCGCCCGCGGTCTGGACCCGGCTTTCGTGGTACTCGGGCAGCTCCTTGGCGAAGGGCAGCCAGTGGGCGGCGTCCTCGTAGATCTCTTCACCCTGGCCGATCAGCGATCCGCTGTCGGGCGGCGGCAGCTCCATCACCTGCACCTGACCGCCCGGGCCGACCAGGACGGAACTGTCGGCGACGAGCTCGCCGCCGCGCGAAAAGACGCGCGCGCGGACCCGGCTGCCGCCCAGCAGGACGCGCATCAGGTGCCGGGTCATCTCGGGCAGCAGGCGTTCCTCGCCGCTCTGCGTGGTGACCACCGCCGTGCTGCCGAGCGACAAGGCAAAGGCGCGCGCCTGCGTGCGCAGCGCGTCGATCTCGGAGGCGATCAGGCTTTCGCGGTATTGCCCGAGGTGCAGCAGGCCGAGCACCGGGATGACCAGCACCAGCACGTTGATCGCCAGGATGCGGCGGGTCAGCGCCGAGGTCCAGCCGCGCCGCCGGCGGCGCACCTTCGCCAGGCGGGCGGCGCGCTCGGCCGCATCGGCCGGCGGCGTCGTCTCCGCCGTCTCGGCGCGCCGCGCCCGCTCCGCTCGCCGCGTCTTGCGTCGCGTTTCGCGGCTGAGCAGCGGGCGGTCCTCAGTGTGGCTGTGTGTGGTCATTCCCCTCGGCTTCGCGGCCCGGCCGCCGTCGGCCCAGGTGCCCCGCCGGGCGCCGGATCAACTCTCCTTATAGCGGTACCCGACGCCGTACAGCGTCTCGATGTGGCCGAAATCGGAATCGATCTCCTTGAACTTCTTGCGCAGGCGCTTGATGTGGCTGTCGATCGTGCGGTCGTCGACGTAGACCGACTCGCCGTAGGCCGCGTCCATCAGCTGGTCGCGGTTCTTGACGTGGCCCGGGCGCAGCGCCAGGGCCTTCAGGATCAGGAACTCGGTGACCGTCAGGCTGACCGGCTCGCCGCGCCAGGTGCACAGGTGGCGCCCGGGATCGAGCATCAGCTCACCGCGCGTCAGCGGCTTCTCGCTCGCCTCCGGCGCCGCGTCCTCCTTGGCGCTGCGCTCGCGGCGCAGCAGGGCCCGGATGCGCTCGACCAGCAGGCGCTGCGAGAAGGGCTTGGTGATGTAGTCGTCGGCCCCCATGCGCAGGCCGAGCAGCTCGTCGACCTCCTCGTCCTTGGAGGTCAGGAAGATCACCGGCAGGTTGGTGCTCTGGCGCAGCCGCGAAAGCAGCTCCATGCCGTCCATGCGCGGCATCTTGATGTCGAGCACGGCGAGGTCGACCGGGTTGGCCGACATGCCGCGCAGCGCCTCGGCGCCGTCGCTGTAGACCCGGACCTTGAAGCCCTCCGCCTCCAGCGCGATGGAGACCGAGGTCAGGATGTTGCGGTCGTCGTCGACCAGGGCGATGGTGTTCTGCATAGGCCCCCCAATCGGTGCCGTTTCACCTGCTAACATATAGGGATTCCTGCGCCATTTGCCTGCTCGAATCGGCCGGCCGAAGATGCCCCCGGACTATGGCGCTTTTGCGGCGGCCTCCCCCTTCCGCCCGCCGCGGCGCCGGCTGCGGGCCTCCTCCAGGATCCACGTGCGGAACAGGGCCGCCGCCGGGCCCGGCGGCACCTCCGTGGGCGCCACCAGGTAGAATCCCCGGTCGGAGCGCAGCGTCGCCTGCAGCGGCCGCACCAGCGCCCCGCGGGCCAGGAAGTCGTCGGCCAGACGGCCGCCGCCGAGCGCGATGCCCTGGCCGTCCAGCGCCGCCTGGATCAGCACCAGGTAGTTGTCGAACTCCAGCCCGCGCCGGCGCGGCGCCTCCGCGACGCCGACCGCGCGCAGCCAGCGCTCCCAGGTGACCCAGTTGCGGTCGAACTCGACGAGGTGCAGCAGGGTCTCGTCGAGCAGCGCCGCCGGGCCCGCCAGGGGTCCGCGCCCGGCCAGGTAGCCCGGCGCGCAGACCGGGAAAATCTCGTTGTCCATCAAATAGATGGCCTCGACCCCCGGCCACCGGCCGGTGCCGTAGCGGATGGCCAGGTCGATGCCGGCCACGACCAGGTCCGAGACCGGCGCCGAGGCCACCAGGCGGAGCTCGATCTCGGGGTGCAGGGCGCGGAACTTGGCGACCCGCGACATCAGCCAATAGGAGGCGAAGGTGACGCTGGAGGAGACCGTGAGCTCGTCGCCGCGGCGCACCCGGCGCAGCGCGGCGGCGGTCTCGGCGATGTGGCCGAGGCCCATGGTGACCGCCTGCTGCAGGCGCTGCCCGGCGCGGGTGAGCTGCACCGCGCGGTGCTGGCGGTGGAACAGCGCCACGCCGAGGCTGTCCTCCAGGCCCTGGATCTGGCGGCTGACCGCGGCCTGGGTGACCCCCAGCTCGTCGGCCGCCCGAGTGAAATTGAGCTGCCGGGCGGCCGCCTCGAAGACCACGAGGCCGTTCACCGGCGGCAGTCGGCGGCGCAGGCCTTCCATGACTTCAGTTAATGCTATTCATAATGATTACTGCAGTTCACAGGCATTATCCTACCTGCTTCAATACCAAAAGTCATTGGTCGGCGAGCGAAGCCGGGGCCGAGGGGGGTGCCAGCGCCATGCAGATCCACGAATTCCAGGCGAAACAGCTACTTGCGCGCCACGGCGTCGCCGTGCCGGAGGGCGAGATCGCCTACACCGCGACCGAGGCCGAGGCGATCGCGCGCCGGCTGCAGGACTGGCCCCTGGTGGTCAAGTCGCAGATCCACGCCGGCGGGCGCGGCAAGGCCGGCGGCGTGCGCATCGTGCGCACCCTGGACGAGCTGCGCGACGCGGCCGAGCAGCTCATCGGCCGCACCCTGGTGACCGAGCAGACCGGGCCCAAGGGCAAGGTGGTCGGCAAGATCTACATCGAGAAGGCGACCGACGTCGCGCGCGAGCTCTACATCAGCTTCCTGGTCGACCGGGCCAGCGGCGGCACCGTGGTGGTCGCCGCCGCCGAGGGCGGCATGGAGATCGAGGAGCTGGCCCGCCGCGCGCCGGAGAAGCTGGTCAAGTTCCACGTCGCCCCGGGCGTCAAGTTCCGCTCGTTCCACGCCCGCAAGGTCGCCTCGGCGCTCGGCTTCAGCGGCCAGCAGCTGCGCGCCGCGGTCGCCTTCATCCTCGGCCTGGCGGCGGCCTTCGCCAAGCGCGACGCCCTGATGCTCGAGGTCAACCCCTGGGCGGTGACCCGGGGCGGCGAGCTGGTGGCGCTCGACGCCAAGATGGCCTTCGACCCCAACGCCCTGTTCCGCCAGCGCGAGATCGAGGCGCTGCGCGACGTCGAGCAGGAGGATCCGCGCGAGGTCGAGGCCGGTCGCCACAACCTCAACTACGTCAAGCTCGACGGCGATATCGGCTGCATGGTGAACGGCGCCGGCCTGGCCATGGCGACGCTCGACACCATCGCGCTCTATGGCGGGCGGCCGGCCAACTTCATGGACGTGGCCGGCGCGGCGAGCCCCGAGCGCATCGCCGCCGCGCTCAAGCTGGTCAACGGCGACCCGGACGTGCGCGGCATCCTGGTCAACATCTTCGGCGGCATGATGCGCTGCAACGCGATCGCCGAGGGCCTGGTGCTCGCCTCGCGCGAGATCGGCCTCGACAAGCCGATCGTGGTGCGCCTGGAAGGCACCAACGTCGACGAGGGGCGCGCGATCCTCGCCGCCTCCGGGCTTCCCATCGTCAGCGCCGAGAGCCTCGACGCGGCGGCGCAGAAGATCGTGCAACTCCTGGACGGCAAGGAGGCGGCGTAATGGCCATCCTGATCGACGAGACCACGCGCGTCGTGGTGCAGGGCCTGACCGGCGAGCAGGCCAGCTTCCACGCCGCCCAGTCCATCGCCTGCGGCAGCAACGTCGTGGCCGGCGTGACGCCGGGCAAGGGCGGCACCACGCACCTCGACCGCCCGGTCTTCGAGACCGTGTTCGAGGCGGTCGAGCGGACCGGGGCCGACGCCTCGCTGATCTTCGTGCCGCCCTGGTTCGCCGCCGACGCGATCCTCGAATGCATCGACGCCGAGGTGCCGGTCGCGGTCTGCGTCACCGACGGCGTGCCGGTCAGCGACATGCAGCGCGTGCGGCGCGAGCTGCGCCACGGCCGCACCCGCCTGATCGGGCCGAACTGCCCCGGCGTCATCACGCCGGACGGCTGCCGCATGGGCATCATGCCGCCCTACACCCACCGGCGCGGCTGCATCGGCATCGTCTCGCGCTCCGGCACGCTGTCCTACGAGGCGGCCAAGCAGACCACGCTCGCCGGGCTCGGCCAGAGCACGGTCTGCGGCATCGGCGGCGACCCGGTGCCGGGCAGCAATTTCGTCGAGATCCTCGAGCTCTTCCTGGCCGACCCGGAGACCCGCGGCATCGTCATGATCGGCGAGATCGGCGGCACCGCCGAGATCGACGCGGCGGCCTTCCTGCGCGCCCAGCGCACGGCCAAGCCGGTGGTCGCCTACATCGCCGGGCAGAGCGCCCCGCCCGGGCGGCGCATGGGCCATGCCGGCGCCATCGTGTCGAGCGCCGGCGAGACCGCGGCGGCGAAGATCGAGGCGCTGCGCGGCGCCGGCGCGACGGTCCCGGACTCGATCGCCGGCATCGGCGCGGCCATGCGCGCCGCCCTGGCCGGCGAGCGCTGGGAGGCGCAGGCGACGCCCTGCGCCGCCGTCGCCTGAGGGCGGCCGCCCGCAACGGCCGGAAAACGGGGGAATCCGGGGCGCGAGAGGGGGCGCTAGAGACAGAGGCGGCCGGAGCCCTATATACTCCCTCGTGCCCCTTCGGCGCGCCGCGCGAAAGTCGCGGCGCGCCGAAGGGGCGCAGAGGATCAGGATGATGAGCCGGTCACGGGAGCCCCAGACCTTCGGATTCTTCGTCGTGCCGCGGTTCGCCATGATGGCGTTCACCTCGGCGGTGGAGCCGCTGCGCGCCGCCAACCTGCTGAGCGGCAAGACGCTCTACGACTGGCAGGTGATCTCGCGCGACGGCAAGCCGATCCCCTCGTCGAACCACATCGCGCTGGTCGCGGACCGCTCGATCGAGGACGCCGGGCGCTTCGACAACATCGTGGTGTGCAGCGGCCTGGACGCGCACCTGTTCAACGACAAGGCGGTGTTCGCCTGGCTGCGCCGCGCCGGGCGCGAGGGCGCGCGCATCGGCGCGCTGTCCGACGGCAGCCACATCCTGGCCCGCGCCGGCCTGCTGCAGGGCTACCGCTGCACCATCCACTGGAGCTGCCTGGCCGGCTTCACCGAGACCTTCCCCGACATCGACGTGACCTCGGAGCTCTACCAGATCGACCGCAACCGCTTCACCTGCTCGGGCGGCACCGCGGCGCTCGACATGATGCTGCACATGATCGAGGTCGACCACGGCCGCGAGCTGGCGGTCGCGGTGGCCGAGCAGTTCCTGCACGAGCGCATCCGCGCCGACTACGACCGGCAGCGCATGCCGCTGCGCATGCGCCTCGGGCTGAGCCACCCGAAGATCCTCGAGGTCGTCAACCTGATGGAGGACAATCTCGAGGAGCCCCTGTCCTGCGTCGAGCTGGCCAACCGCAGCGGCGTCTCGACGCGGCAGATGGAGCGCCTGTTCCGCAAGTACCTGGGCCGCACGCCGCGACGCTACTACCTCGAGCTGCGGCTCGAGCGGGCGCAGCGCCTGCTGACCCAGAGCTCGCTGCCGGTCATGGAGGTCGCGCTGGCCTGCGGCTTCGTGTCGCCGTCGCATTTCGCCAAGTGCTACCGCGAGCAGTACAAGCACGTGCCCAAGAGCACGCGCGCCGCGCCGATCCGCGTGCCGGACAAGGCCGCGGCGGCCGAGTAGCCGTCGCCCCGGAGCGATGTCCGAGTCCCCCGCCGAGAGCGACAAGCCGGACCCCGCCCGGGAGGCCCACCCGGAGGCCCGCCCGGAGCCCCCGCCGGGCCGGAACGTGCGCGCCCTGGTGCGGCGCGCCGGGCAGGCGGCGCTGGCGACCAGCCTGGCCGCGGGCGAGCGGACCGGCGACGCGGCCGGCTGGCCCTACGCCTCGCTGGTGCTGACGGCGGCCGACCACGGCGGCAGCCCGCTGCTGCTGCTGTCCGACCTCGCCGATCACACGCGCAACCTGCAGGCGCGGCCGGAAGCCGCGCTGCTGTTCGACGGCACCGGCGGGCGCCGCGACCCGCTGACCGGGCCGCGCGCCACGCTGCTCGGCCGCATCGCGCCGCTCGACGAGTCCGCGGCCGCCCGGCGCCTCACCGCGCGCTTCGTGGCGCGCCATCCCGGCGCCGCGCTCTATGCCGGGTTCGCGGACTTCCGGCTCTACCGCATGGCGGTCGCCCGGGCGCACCTGGTCGCCGGCTTCGGCCGCATCCACTGGCTGGACGCCGCCGAGGTGCTGTTCGACGCCGCAGGCGGCGGCGCCCTGGCCGAGGCGGAGGCCGACATCGTCGCGCACATGAATGCCGACCACGGCGACGCCCTGGCCGCCATCGCGGCGGCGCTGGGCGCCCCGGCCCCGGCTTCGGCACCGGCTTCGACCAAGAACGCGGACGAGGACGGCGGCTGGACCATGACCGGGATCGATCCGGAGGGCTTCGACCTGCGCCGTGCGGCGGCGCGCCTGCGCATCGACTTCGACGCGCCGGTCGGCGACGCCGCGGCGGCGCGCGCCGCGCTGGTCAAGGCGACCCGTCGGGCGCGGGCGCAGATCGCCGCCGGCGACGGTTGACTCGGCCCGGAGGGGCCGTGAAAGTGAGGCGGTGCGCCGCCCCCCGAGAGGGCCGCCCGGCACGGCGCGGCGCCGCGAAGAACAAACCCCGCTCGCGAGCGCCGAACGCCTTGCGCCACAGACCCGGACCTTCGCCCGCTCGATCCAGGATAAGCCGCGCCCCGCGCCGCGCCATGTCGAGACCCGCCTCGAACGAAAGGACATCACCGTGAACAACACCGGCCCGGTCGTCAGCCGTCACGGCCTGGCGCAGCACGGCCTGCACAACGTCGCCGCCGCCCACTGGAACCTCGGCCCCGCCGCGCTCTACGAGCACAGCCTGCGGCGCGGCTGCGGACGCCTGGCGCCGGGCGGTGCGCTGGTGGTGCTGACCGGCCAGCACACCGGCCGCTCGCCCAACGACAAGTTCATCGTCGAGGAAGCCGACACGCGCGACGCGGTGTGGTGGGGCAAGATCAACGCCGCCATGTCGGAGGCCGACTTCGGCCGGCTGCACGGCAAGATGGCAGCCTATCTGCAGGGCCGCGAGGTCTTCGTGCAGGACCTCTTCGCCGGAGCCGATCCGGACTACCGGCTGCCGGTCCGCGTGGTCAGCAACAGCCCCTGGCATTCGCTGTTCGCCTGGAACATGTTCATCCAGCCGGGGCACGACCTGCTGCCCGACTTCAAGCCGCAGTTCACCGTGCTGCACGCGCCGGAGCTGCTGGCCGACCCGGCGACCGACGGCACCACCTCCTCGACCTTCATCGCGCTCAGCTTCGCGCGCCGCCTGGTGCTGATCGGCGGCACGAGCTACGCCGGCGAGATCAAGAAGTCGATCTTCTCGGTGCTCAACTTCCTGCTGCCGCCGCGCGACGTGCTGCCGATGCACTGTTCCGCCAACATCGGCGAGAGCGGCGACACGGCGATCTTCTTCGGGCTGTCGGGCACCGGCAAGACGACGCTCTCGGCCGACAGCACGCGGCGCCTGATCGGCGACGACGAGCACGGCTGGTCGGACACCGGCGTGTTCAACTTCGAGGGCGGCTGCTACGCCAAGGTGATCCGCCTGTCGCCGAGCGCCGAGCCGGAGATCCACGCCACGACGCGGCGCTTCGGCACGATCCTGGAGAACGTCGTGCAGGACCCGGCGACCGGCGCGCTCGACCTCGACGACAACCGCCACACCGAGAACACGCGGGCGAGCTATCCGCTCGACTTCATCCCCAACGTCAGCGACAGCGGCCGCGGAGGGCATCCGCGCAACGTGGTCATGCTGACCGCCGACGCCTTCGGCGTGCTGCCGCCGATCAGCAAGCTGACGCCGGAGCAGGCGATGTACCACTTCCTGTCGGGCTACACCGCGCGCGTCGCCGGCACCGAGAAGGGCATGGGCAGCGAGCCGCAGGCGACCTTCTCGACCTGCTTCGGCGCGCCCTTCATGCCGCGCCATCCCTCGGTCTACGCCAAGCTTCTGGGCGAGAAGATCGCCCGCTACGGCGCCACCTGCTGGCTGGTCAACACCGGCTGGAGCGGCGGCGCCTACGGCGTCGGCAAGCGCATGAAGATCGACTACACCCGCGCCCTGGTGCGCGCCGCGGTCGACGGGCGCCTGGCCGGCGCGCCGACCCGGGCGCACCCGACCTTCGGGCTGGCCATGCCGGAGAGCTGCCCCGAGGTGCCGGCCGAGGTGCTCGACCCACGCAACACCTGGGGCGACAAGACCGCCTACGACCAGACGGCGCGCGACCTCTCGGCCCGCTTCGAGAGCAACTTCCGCCAGTTCGAGCCCTACGTCGAGGACGCGGTCAAGTCGGCCGGCATCCACGCCGCGGCGTGATAGATTCCTTTGGGTGGAACTGTTTGAATTCCAGCGCAGCACCAGAATTTTCGGAATCCCTACATTTGACCAAAGCCCATTCGCCCGATTTGATCGCCTACAATCTCTGGTAGGAGCCGATGTTCATTCTTTTCGACACCAATGTCTGGCGCGAAGAGTTTGCCTTAAATTCGGCCAGCGGCGCAGCAGTTCGTTTCTACGTAAAGCAGCGAAGCGCCACCGTGGTTATTCCCGAGGTTGTCCGCCTGGAATTCGAACAAAACATGACGCGAGATTTGTGCGGGTTCGCGGACAATATTCGGCGCGACCATAGGCAGCTTCTTACGGTCTTTGGTTATCTCAAGGATGTCGTGTTACCAACTGCAGAGGAAATTAAGCGGCAGGTCGAGAATGTTCTCTCAAACCTTGACGTGCCGATACGGGAAATTCCATTTTCCTTGGATGCAGCAAAGGCGTCATTTGTGAAGACAATACGGAAAGAACCTCCGTCAGACAGGACGCAGCAATTTAAGGACGGTGTAATCTGGGCGCATTGTGTCGAGCTACTCGATGAAGGAAATGTTTATTTCGTCACGAGTGATAAAGCTTTTTATGAGGGTCACGATTATTCAAATGGTTTGGCAAAGAATCTATTGAATGAGATAAGAGAGATCGAAAGAAATTTCAAATTGCTCACTAGCTTGACAGATTTGCTAAAGGATATCCGGGTCGAAATTGATATCGACAAATCTGCGCTTGCTGATGCCTACTTTGGAGAGCAATCGTCTAGTGTGACATCGTTGCTTGAAAGGACTGGTTTTGCTGTATCTGGTGCTCCAGTAATCAACTTGGAGGTTTTCGCAACTGAGTCTGCGGATCAAGTTTATCTTGATTTCACCATCACATATCGTTGCGACGATTCTCGCGATTTGGGTCGAACTGATGCAATTTTGAAGCTCCATGGGAATGGAACATTTAATCCGGTGACGAAAGAATTTCTTGAACTCCAAAACCGCGGGGAAGAGCTTACGTATATTGATCAAGACGGTAAGCAAGAGACCAGAAATATTGTCATGGCCGTTGGGAACGTGGTTATCGGCCATAGAACTGTGCAGCATGCTGTGAGATTTCCCCTCTCTTAGAGTTGCGGCTGTGTGCTGGGGCGCCCGTTCTAACGGTAACTAAAGGGCTCGATCAGCGATCGCATGAGCGGCACCTAGGCCCGCCTTTGAAACTTGACAGTAAGATGCGAAAGCGGCGGCCCCTTTGGGGGACCGCCGCTCCGCGTGCCGGAACTCTAGCCTGCAATACCTTCGCCGGCGTGAGAGCGCGGCAAACGATGCGCCGACCTGGTGTTGCGCCAGGGGACTCGGGTTGCCGGGACCTCAGGCCGCCGCGTTGCCGCCCGCGTCCTGGAGCAGCTGGTCGAGCAGCTCGGCCGTCGGATCGACCACGGGACCGGCCACAGGATCGGCCGCGGGATCGGCCGCGGGATCGCCCGCGCTGGCCGTCTGCTCGGTCCCGGTCGTGTCCTGCGCCGTCGCGGCGGCGGCATCGGATTCGTCGGCCGCCGCGTCCTCGGCCGGGCTCTCGCTGTCGTTGAGCAGCGCGCCGATGTCCGGCTCGCTCGCCGCGACGTTCGTCTCCGTAGCGGTCCCGTCGCCGGCCGGATCGCTCGCGGTGCCGCCGGCGCTCTCGTCGGCCGGCACAGTGGCCACGTCGCCGCCGTCGCCCGCGGGCGCGTCCTGGGTCTGGCCGGTGCCGTCCTGCACCGCGGTCGGGTCGGTCGAGTCGGCGGCCAGGGCGGCCGCCGCCGCCGCGGCCTGCTTGAGGTGACCCGGCGTGAAGTTGCGCACGGTCTGGCCGAACGGCTGATGCGTGCCGTCCGTTTGGCCCGTCGCGTCGGTCGCGCTCGCCGCGTTCGCCGCGTTCGCCAGAAAGGCCGCGGCCAGCGCCGCCGGCGTTCCGGCCTGGGACTTGCCGCCCTGCTGCGCCGAGAGGAGCTGCTGCGCGGCGGCGCTCAGTTGGATCTCGTCGCCGCCGGCCGCCGCGCCCTGGGTCGCCTGGGGCGCCTGGGTCGCCTGGGTCGCCTGGGGTGCCGTCGGCCGCGGCGCGGGGGCCGACTCCGGCCGGTGCGCCGCCGCCTGGGGATGGAAGGATACGTTCATCGCTCAAAAGCCTCTTGCTGTCCGATCGGAAATGACGCCGGGACAGACGCAAGACCCGCGCCAGGACGCGCGCTTCCGAAACGATAGTCGCATGAAGGACTTAAAGTCATGTTGCCGGCCTGCCACGGCGGCAGGTCCTGCCCTGCGCGGCCCGAGGGGGTGCGACAACCCGGCAGACTTTGCCGGGTGCCGCTACTCGGCCGCCGCGCGCGGCCGCCCGAGCAGGTTGCGCTCGACCGATCCCAGGTGCCGGCGCATGGCCTCGGCGGCGCGCGCCATGTCGCGCTCGGCGATCGCGGCGACCACCGCCTCGTGCTCGAAGAAGCTGTGGTGGTCGCGGTCCGGCCTGGTCTTGTTGGCGCGCAGCCGGCCCCAGACCACCGCGCGGCGCACCGAGTTCAGAATGTCGAACAGTGCCAGCGTGACGGTGTTGCCGGTCGCCTCGGCGATCACGCGGTGCAGCCGGTTGTCCCAGCTTTCGTACTCGCGCCAGGTCTCCGCCGCGCGGCTCTTCCTCATGCAGAGGCGCATCTCCGCGACCTCGGCGGCGGTCGCGTTGAGCGCGGCGAGGCGGGCCAGCTCGGGCTCGAACAGGAGGCGCGCGCGCATCACCTCGGCCGGGTTGGTGCGGCTGGTGATGGTCGATATATCGGTCAGGTCCTCGATCGGCCGGCTGCCGAGGAAGGTGCCCTTGCCGACGTGGCGCCACAGCTGGCCCTCGGCCTCGAGCGTCGCCAGGGCCTTGCGCAGGGCGCTGCGCGTCACGCCGAGCTGCCGGCAGAGATCGCGCTCGGCCGGCAGCCGGCTGTTGAGCGGCAGGTTGCGCTGGCTCAGGTAGGCGCGCAGCTGGATGAGCGCGCTCTGGCCTTCGTACTCCGCGCTGCTCGCGTCCCCCTTCGCCACGCTCCGGCTCCCCAAATGAGGTCCCAATTCCGAGATTGGTTGATTTTCTTCTGCCGCCCTTTTGGCCGTATGTCAATGAAAATGGCGAGAATCGAGCCAACATTGCCAACCATTCATCTATTGGTTTAGGATTGGGGCGGTTTGGGCGCACCGCCGTGCAAGGCGGCGCGGACCGAATCCATTGCAGGGAGGACCCGATGAAAAAGCCGTTCCACATCGCGCCGCGCCTCTGCGCCGCGCTCCTGGCCGTCGCCGTGCTGGCGACCGCCGCGACCGCCGACGCGGCCGGCAAGATCCGCATCGCCTTCGGCGACGTGGCCAGCGTCGAAACGCTCAACTTCCTGATCGCCGTCGAGCGCGCCAAGGCGCGCGGCGTCGACATCGACATCGCCTATCTGAAGTCCGAGGACATCGCCGCCCAGGCGGTGGTCAGCGGCGACGCCGACATCGGGGTCGGCACGCCCTATGCGCTGCTGCAGAAGGTGCGCGCCCCGATCCGCATGTTCTATCAGCTGAGCTCGCTGCGCTTCTTCCCCGTCGTGAACACCGAGTTCTACAACAGCTGGAAGGACCTGGACGGCCAGGACATCGTCGTTCACTCGCGCGGCTCGGGTACCGAGGCGATCATGAACCTCATGGCCCAGGTGCACGGCATCAAGTACAACTCGGTGAGCTACGTGCCGGGCTCCGAGGTGCGCGCCGGCGCCATGCTTCAGGGCAACATCAAGGCGTCGATCGTCGACGCGACCAACAAGCGTCTCCTGTTGGAGAAGGCGCCGGGCAAGTTCAAGGTGCTGCCGCTCGGCGATATCAACGCCAGCGACGAGGCGCTCTACGCCAACACCGACTTCCTCGAAAGCAACCAGGCCGACGTCGAGGTCTTGGTCGAGGAGCTGCTCGGCACCTGGCGCGAGATCAACAAGGACCCCGGCTCCGTCGCCGCGGCGCGCGCCGAGTACAACCTGCTGCCCGACCTGCCGTCCGACCTGGAAGGCGACGTCGGCCCGTACTACAAGGAGGCGGTCGAGGTCGGCATGTTCCCGGACAACGGCGGCGGCGCCGAGGCGGCCAAGAGCGACTTCAAGTTCTACACCGTCGCGGGCCAGCTCCAGGGCATGGCCGAGGACCTCAAGGTCGAGGACTTCTGGGACCTGGATCCGCTCAACAAGGCGCTCGACACGGTCGGGCGCATGTAACCCACGGGGTCGCGGAGACCGACATAGCGTGACCGACAAGACGGGCGGGGTCGCCGGGCTGCCAGCGGCAGTCCCGGCGGCCGCCGCCGGCGAAGCCTCGCCCGACCGCATGCTGTGGTGGCGGCTCATTTCCGTGGCGCTGTTCTGCGGCGCCTGGGAGATCGCCGGCCAGATCCCGATCAACTTCGCGCTGCCGCCCTTCTCGCGCACCCTGGCGGCCTTCTTCGCCATGATGGCGGACGGCAGCATGGAGCGGGCCTACCTCTCGACGCTGCAGCCGCTGGTCATCGGCGTGCTGATCTCGGCCTTTCTCGGCGTCGGCCTCGGCGTGCTGATCGGCCTGCGACGCGACGCCGAGTGGCTGATCGCGCCGGTCTTCATCGTGCTGCAGGCGGCCCCCATGGCGGCGCTCATCCCGCTCATCACCTTCATCTACGGCATCGGCCTGGCCGCCAAGGTTCTGGCGGTCTGCCTGCTGGCGCTGCCGGTCATCGTGCTCAACAGCTACAAGGCGGTGCGCAACGTGAACCCCTCGCTGGTCGACATGTGCCGCGCCTTCCAGGGCTCGCGCCTGCAGGAGGTGTTCAAGATCGTCATCCCCGACGCCAGCCCGCTGATCTTCGCCGGGCTGCGGCTCGGCGTCGCCGCCGGCTTCATCGGCGTCGTGCTGGCCGAGCTGCTGATCACGCCGACCGGCATCGGCGACCTCATCACCTATCACCGCTCGGTCGCGGACTATGCGGAGATGTACGCCGTGATCGCCTCGATCATCGTGTTCTCGGCCGTCACCCTGGCCGCCCTGCAGCGCATCGAGATCGCGCTGTTCCGGCCCGAGACGCGGGAGGCGGCATGAACCGGGCCGCCGCCCCGAAGCCGCAGGACGCTGGCGCCGCCGCGCCGGCGATCGTCGAGGTGCGCGGCATCGCCAAGGCCTATCCCGGCGGCGTGCAGGCGCTCGACGGCATCGACCTCGCCTTCGAGACGGGCGGGCTGACCTCGCTGCTCGGCCCCAGCGGCTGCGGCAAGACGACGCTGCTCAAGATCATCGCCGGCCTGCTCGCGCCGAGCGCCGGCGAGGTCTACGTGCAGGGCCGCAAGGTGACCGGGCCGGGCGCCGAGCGCGCCTTCGTGTTCCAGGACTTCGCGCTGATGCCCTGGGCCACGGTGCTGCGCAACGTCGCCTTCGGGCTCGAGCTCAAGGGCCGGCCGCGCGCCGAGCGGCACGAGGCCGCGCGCCACTACATCGACGAGGTCGGCCTGACCGGCTTCGAGCACGCCTATCCGCACGAGCTCTCGGGCGGCATGCGCCAGCGCGTCGGCCTGGCGCGCGCCTTGGCGGTCAATGCCGAGGTGCTGCTGATGGACGAGCCCTTCTCGGCGGTCGACGAGCAGACCCGGCGCAAGTTCCAGGAGGACCTGCTGCGCCTGCGCGAAGCCGAGCGCAAGACCTTCCTCTTCGTCACCCACAGCATCGAGGAGGCGGTCTACGTCTCCGACCGGATCGTCCTCCTGTCGCCGCGCCCGGGCCGCGTGTCGCGGAGCATCCGGCCCGACATTCCGCGCGACGACTCGCCCGACCGGATCCGCCGCCATCCGGTCTACCTCGACACCGTCGAGGAGATCTGGCGCGGCCTGCGCGAATTCGTCGAATAGGGGAGGCCGCGGCGCATGACGATCTACGGCCACCGCGTCCCCATGTTCGCCTCGCTCGTCCTGTGGTGCGTGCTGTGGGAGATCGTCGGGCGCGCCGACGTGATCTTTCTGATCCCGCCGTTCACCGACGTGCTGGGCGCGCTCGCCGAGCTGCTGCCGAACGGCAAGTTCCTGAGCGCCACGGCGACCACGCTGCGCAGCTTCGCGATCGGCATGGCGCTGGCGATCGTGGCCGGCGTCGCGCTCGGCGCGCTGATGGGCCGGGTGCGCGCCGCCGACCGCCTGCTCGGCCTCTGGGTCAACCTCTTCGTCAGCGCGCCGCTGACCGCGCTGGTGCCCGTGCTGATGATCCTCTTCGGGCTCGGCACCAAGACCATCGTGGCGACGGTCTTCCTCTTCGCCGTGTGGATCATCGCGCTCGACACGCGCGCCGGCGTCCGCCAGGTGACGCCCTCGCTGGTCGAGATGGGCCGCTCGTTCGGCGCCACGCGCTGGCAGGTCTACAGCCGCATCCTGGCCTTCGCCGCGCTGCCCGAGATCCTGGCCGGCATCCGCCTGGGCATGGTGCGCGGCGTCAAGGGCGTGGTCATCGGCCAGCTGCTGGTCTCCATCATCGGCTACGGCGAGCTCTTCGAGATCTATTCCCGCAACTTCCTGATGAAGCAGTTCTGGGCGCTGACCATCCTGCTCTTCGCCTTCGCCCTGGTGCTCTCCGAGGGCATCGGGCTCCTGGAAAAACGCATCGAGTATTACGCTGGAGAACGCAACCGATGACCGACGCGAAAATCGCGACCGCCGAAGCCGCCGCCGCCGGCACCGCCGCCGCACCGGATTACGTCATCGCGCCGCCGCCGCGGCCGGCCCTGCCGGTGCGCGGGCAGGCCGCGCTGTTTCCGGTGCACCGCATCTACTGCGTCGGGCGCAACTACGCGGCGCACGCCATCGAGATGGGCCACGACCCGGACCGCGAGCCGCCGTTCTTCTTCCAGAAGAACCCGGACAACCTCATGCCGAGCGGCGGCCGGTTTCCCTATCCGGCGCGCTCGAACGACGTGCAGCACGAGATCGAGATGGTCGTGGCGCTAAGCGGCGGCGGCACGGATATCGCGGTGGCGCGCGCGCTCGACTGCGTCTACGGCTACGGCGTCGGGCTCGACATGACGCGGCGCGACCTGCAGGGCGAGGCGAAGAAGATGGGCCGGCCGTGGGAGATCGGCAAGGCCTTCGACCACTCGGCGCCCTGCTCGGAGATCGTGCCGGCGGCCGAGATCGGCCACCCGAGCGCGGGGCGCGTGTGGCTCGCGGTCAACGGCGAGACGCGCCAGGAGGGCGACCTCAACCAGCTCATCTGGAAGGTGCCGGAGATGATCGCCTACCTCTCGGGCCTGTTCACCCTGGCGCCGGGCGATCTGATCTTTTCCGGCACGCCGGCCGGCGTGGCCGCGGTCCAGCGCGGCGACCGGATGAAAGGCGGCGTCGCGGGCGTCGCCGAGATCGACATCGAGGTGGTGTAGGGGGAGCGCCGGCGACACGCGGATTATGATTCCGCTGCTCGCCGTCGGCGCTATGCGGCGTCGCCGGCCTCGAAGCTGATTTTAAGCCGCGTGCCGGTCGCCCGCGCGATCTTCTCCAAGGTCTTTGTCGAAGGATGCACGCGCCCGCTTTCCAGCCGGGCGACGACCGACTGCGTCGTCTTCATGCGTTTGGCGAGCTCGGCCTGCGTCAGGCCGGCGCGGCTGCGCGCCTCGATCAGCGCACGCGCCAGATCGAACTCCGCGCCGAGTTCGTCGTAGGCGGTCCGGTAGCCCCGCTCGCGGCTCCACGTCTTGTGCAGATCACGCACCTTGGTCATTCCAGAACCTCCTTGACGCGTTGCAGCGCCAGATCAATCTCTTTGCGCGGCGTCTTCCGGGTCTTCTTAATGAACACTCGGATGACGACGACCCGCTGTTCCCGAGCTGCGACGTAAAGCGCGCGCGATATCCCGCTCCGGCCCGTCAGCCGCATTTCCCAGATCGGACCCGTCAGGTGTTTGACGTGCGGTGCGCCGACGCGCTGCAGCCCGACCGCCGCGATCAACTCCGAAATACGCACGAACCGTGCCCGCATATCCGCAGGCAAAGCGTCGAGCTCCTTGTCTACGGTCGCGTTGAGAGTCTCGACGGACCAGACCATGACGGTCAATATATATAGCAAATATGCTATATAGTCAAGCGAGCAAAATCGGCGGCCGGTTGGGCAGCGTGCCCTTAGCAGTGGCTTCCGTTCTGCCGATTATTTCGCAGGTCTCGCGCCCCCTAATGCGCCTCGGCCCAGTTGGCGCCCTGGCCGACGTCGACGACGAGCGGCACGCTGAGCGCGACGACCGGGCCGGCGGCGTTCTCCATCACCTCGCGCACCACCGTGGCGGTCTCCTTCACTTCCTTCTTCGCCACCTCGAAGAGGAGCTCGTCGTGCACCTGCAGGAGCATGCGCGCGCTTAAGTTCGCGTCGTCGAGCGCGGCCTGCACGCGCACCATGGCGCGCTTGATGATGTCGGCCGCGGTGCCCTGCAGCGGCGCGTTGATCGCGGCGCGCTCGGCGAAGTTGCGCCGCGCCGGGTTCTTGTCGCGGATCGC
>Ga0210124_1000092_pt1 | contig 51238 bp, 50 predicted proteins | sample Muzzi_PWC_D2_FD_185554 | JGI IMG/M metagenome (GOLD analysis project Ga0210124, IMG submission 185554) | Wetland microbial communities from San Francisco Bay, California, USA, that impact long-term carbon sequestration - Muzzi_PWC_D2 (SPAdes) | ecosystem: Environmental > Aquatic > Marine >...
TGAGCGACCGCGGCCTGCTGCGCGTGTTCGCCGCCTATCCCCTGATGACGCTCAAGGTGATCGCCGCGATTCACTGGCAGGCGCTGCGGCTCTGGCTCCGCGGCGCCAAGCTGGAGCCCCGCCCGACGCCGCCGGCGCACGAGGTCACGCTGGTGCGGGCCAAGCTTGCGAGCGCGGCCGAATGATCCGGCGCTGCGCGTTCGCCACGTCCCCCAGCAACCCCTGACGAGAGTCTTCCGATGCCTGCAGACATCCTGCTCGATCGCCGTTCCGAAATTTCAAGCCCGGCGCAGCGCGTCCTGTCGCATCTTGCGTCGCGGATCACGCTTGGGCGCCTGACCGTCCGCTGGCCGGACGGCGCCGCGCAGTGCTTTTCCGGCGCCGCGCCGGGACCCGACGCGGAGCTTCGGATTCGCGACCCGCGCACCCTGCGGCGCCTGCTGCTCGGCGGCCACATGGGTCTGGCCGAGTCCTACATGGACGGCGACTGGGACTCCCCCGATCTTGCCGGCTTGATCGAGCTCGGCGCGCGGAACGAGTCGAAAATGGGCCGCGCCCTGCAAGAGCGCCCCTGGGCCAAGCTGCTTCATCGCATCGTTCACAACCTGCATCGCAACTCGCGGCGCGGCGCACGGCGCAACATCGCGGCGCACTACGATCTGGGCAACGATTTCTACGGCGCTTGGCTCGACCCCGCGCTCAACTACTCCGCCGGAATCTTCCGCGACCGCGACGACGACCTCGCCGCGTCGCAGGTCAACAAGTACCGTGCCATCGCCGAGCGGGCGGGAATCCAGGCGGGCGACCGGGTGCTCGAGATCGGCTGCGGCTGGGGCGGCTTCGCCGTCTGGGCCGCCCGGGCGCTCGACTGCCACGTCACCGCGATCACCATATCGCGCCGGCAGTACGACCACGCCGCACGGCGAATCCAGGCGGAAGGGCTCGGCGACCGCATTGCCTTACGTCTGCAGGATTATCGCGACGTATCGGGCGTCTTCGACCGCATCGTGTCGATCGAAATGCTGGAGGCCGTCGGCGAGCGGTACTGGCCAACCTACTTCGCGCAACTGCGCCGCCTGCTGCGGCCCGGCGGGCGGGCCGCGATCCAGGTCATCACCATCGCGGATGAGCACTTCGCCGCCTATCGTCGCAACGTCGATTTCATCCAGCGCTACATCTTCCCCGGCGGCATGCTGCCTGCGCCGGCCAAGCTGCGAGGCCTCGCCGCCGCCACCGGACTGGCCTGGGAGGATGGCGCCCCCTACGGCCTCCACTACGCTCGCACGCTGGCCGTCTGGCATCGCCGTTTCGAGGCGGCCTGGCCGTGGATTCGCGGCCAGGGCTTCGACGAACGCTTCCGCCGCATGTGGCGCTACTACCTGGCGTACTGCGAGGCCGGCTTCCGGGCCGGGCGCGTCGACGTGCTGCAGATCGCCCTGTCGCACGAGGCCCAATCCCGGTGACCGACACGGCGGCACCGGCGCCCGCGCCGCTGGCGCGCGGGACGCTTCTGGCCTACGGCCTGCCCGGCCTGCCGCTGGCGGCGGTGATGCTGCCGCTTTACGTCTACCTGCCGGCCTTCTACGCCGAGGACCTCGGCCTCGGCTTCGCGACGGTCGGTGCGGTGCTGCTGGCGGCACGGCTGAGCGACATCGTCACCGATCCGCTGGTCGGCTCGCTGTCGGACCGCCTGCGGTTCCGCCACGGCCGGCGGCGCCTGTGGCTGCTGGCCGGCGTGCCGGTGGTCCTGCTCGGCACCGAGATGCTGTTCCGCCCCGCTGGCGCTGCGAGCGGCGGCTATCTGCTGCTCTGGACCATGGTGATCTATCTCGGCGCCACCATGATCCAGCTTCCCTACAGCGCCTGGGGCGCGGAACTCTCGCCCGACTACGACGAACGCAGCCGCATCGCCGGCGCGCGCGAAGGCTTTCTCGTCGTGGGAACGCTGCTCGCCGCCGGCCTGCCCAGCCTGCTCGGCGCCGGGCGCGGCGAGGCGCTCGAAGTGATCGGATGGGCGCTCTGGTGCGTGTTGCCCCTGTGTGTGCTGCTCGCCGTTGCGATGGTGCCGGAGGGAGCGCCGTTGCGGCGCGGCCGGCTGGGATGGCGCCGGGGCTGGCGCGTGATTTGGCGGAACAGGCCGTTCCGCCGACTCATCGCCGCCTACTTTCTGAACAGCGTCGCGAACGGTCTGCCGGCCACCCTGTTCCTGTTGTTCGTCGCCCATGTACTGCGGAGTCCCGAATGGTCCGGCCCTCTGCTGTTCGCTTATTTCGCCTGCGGCGTGGCCTCGATTCCCGTTTGGTTGCAGCTCAGCCGGCGTCACGGCAAGCACCGCGTGTGGATGGCGGCCATGCTCGGCGCGACCGCGGTCTTCGCCTGCGTGCCGCTGCTCGGCCCGGGCGACCAGTGGTGGTTCCTGGCGATTTGCGTGCTGACCGGCCTGGCGCTCGGCGCCGACCTCACGCTGCCGGCCGCCATGCAGGCCGACGTCGTCGACCTCGACACCCTGCGCAGCGGCCGGGAGCGCACCGGCCTCTACTTCGCCGCCTGGGGCATGGTGACGAAGCTGGCCCTGGCGCTGGCGGTCGGCCTCGCCTTTCCGCTGCTCGACTTGGCCGGATTCGATCCCGCGGCAGAAACCCCGCCGGACTTCGCCCTCCTGGTGCTGGCAGCGCTCTACAGCGTGGTGCCGGCGCTGTTCAAGCTGGGCGCCGTCGCCTTGTTCCGCGGGTATCCGATCACGCCGGCGCGCCAGAAAAGAATCCGCCGCCTGATTCACGCCCGGCACGGCCGGGCCTAAACGGGATGGCCCTGCCATGAGCCGTTCAAGTCTGCTCTGCCTCGCCCTGATCGTTTTCGCTACGGGATGCACAACAATGAAGCCAGAAGACTTCGCGGGGCGCGAGCCCCGCCTCGCGATCGAGGACTACTTCGCCGGCCGCGCCAAGGCCTGGGGTATCTTCCAGGACCGCTTCGGCAATCTGCGCCGGCAATTCGAGGTCGAGATCAACGGCACCTGGGACGGCAAGGTCCTCACCCTGGTCGAGGACTTCGTTTATGACGACGGCGAAACCGAGCGGCGCGTCTGGCGGATCGAAAAACGCGGCGCGCACGATTACGTCGGCCACGCGGACGGCGTAATCGGAACGGCCGAGGGCCAGGCCTACGGCAACGCGTTCAACTGGCGCTACCGCTTCGCGCTGAAGGTCGGCGACGATCGCTGGGCGGTGGCCTTCGACGACTGGCTGTTCCTGCAGCGCGATGATGTGCTGATCAACCGGGCCGAGGTGAGCAAGCTGGGTCTGACGATCGGCGAAGTGACCCTGGTCTTCCGCAAGCAGCCGGAGGCGCCGACAGGAATCTCACGCGGTTCGGCGGCGGCCGATGAGGCGATCGCCGCGCAGGCGGCTCAATAGGAAGCTTTCAAGCGACGGCGCAGCCATGCGAGAAGGCCGCGCAGCAGAGGCACCATCGCGTAAACCGGGCTGGGGTCCCAGTAGTCGAAGTGGCGGGTCGCCCGACCGCTCTCGTTGAAATGAACCTCGCTCATGCCGACGATCCTGCGCCGCCGTCGGCGCGCTTCGAATGTGAAGGTCCAGCGCAGGTAGCACACTGCGCCCGAAAGCGCCCGGTCGTGCACGACGAACCGCGGTGCGGTCACGTCGCGGAACATCTTCTCCAGTACGGCGCGATAGGCGGCGATCCCGGTCACGTCGTTGAAGGGGTCGCGAAAGCATACGTCCGGCGCACAAAGCGCTTCCAGGCCATCGAGCGACGTCGGCGTCAGGGTTTCGTAGAACGCGGCGTAGCGCCTGGCCGCCTGCTCGGGCGTCATGACGTCGGGAGCAGGCGGCGGGTCACCGCGAAGGCGAGCGGCGCCGGCAGGCACCGCAGGATCTTCATCAGGACGACGAAGCGGCGCGGGAAGGCGATCTCGAAGCGGTTCGATCGTAGACCGTGGAACAACGAGTCGGCCGCCGCCTCGGGCTCCATCAGGAAGGGCATCGGAAAGGGGTTGCGCGCGGTCAACGGCGTGCGGACGAAGCCTGGGTTGACGACCTGGACCGTGACGCCCTTGGGCGCCAGCTCGACGCGCAGGGCTTCCGCCATGTTGATGAGTCCGGCCTTGGTCATGCCGTAGGCCGCCGCGGTCGGCAGCCCGCGATAGCCGGCGACCGAGGCGACCACGGCGATGCGCCCGGCGCGGCGGTCGATCAGGCGCGGTAAAAGAGGCGCCAGACAATGCACCGTGCCGAGCAGGTTGAGCTCGACGAGCATCCGGAAATCCGCGACGCGCAGCGCCTCGGCGCGCACCGGAACGTGCGTGCCGGCATTGAGCACGGCCTGCGCGATCGGCCCGATCTCATGTTCGATGCGCGCCACGGCGTCCTCGACCGCCTGCGGCTCGGTCACGTCGAGCGGCACCGGCACGATGCGCCCCGCATCGGCGGCGGCCTCGTCCGCCAGTCTGACGAGACGATCCTCGCTGCGTGCGGAGGCGGCGACCTGCCAGCCCGCGCGCGCCATGCGCCGCGCCAGCGCGGCGCCGATGCCCGAGCTCGCGCCGGTGATCCAGGCAACCCGGTTCACGCGGGGGCTCCTGCGGCGCCCGGCGGACCGAGCGGCCCCAACGGCCGGTAATTGACACGGCCGCCGCGGGCCTCGAAAGCGACCTTGAGCCAACGGCCGCGCGGCGTGTACCAGAGATCGAGCGCCAGATCGCCGGACATGGCGAAGCGCCGCGCCGCGACCTCCTCGCCGGCGAGCGTCACGGTCTCCCGGCCGGCCGGCGCGACGGACACCTGCAGCAGGCGGCCGTGCTGGGTATCGAGCAGGCGCGTCTGCGCGGGCGTCGCCGGGTTCCAGTAGCTGGTCGGCAGGATATCGGCCGGCGCGGCGAAGGCGCCCTCGCCGCCCTCGACCCAGAGGTCATCGGCACGCCGTCGCGCCCTCACCTCGTGGTAATCGCCGTTGTCGTCGGTCGTGGTCTCCAGCGCGACCAGCCGGCCGCCCTGCCACAGCTCGCGATTGCGGTGCCGGTAGCGGAACAGCGTGAGGAACGCCAGGCCGACCTCGATATCGATGGCGATCTCGACCTGCAGGCTTGCCCCGACGTGCCGGAAGGCCACCGTGTGGCGCCCGATCGGCGCGCCGTCGCGCAGAATGTCGAACGCCAGGCCGCCCGCCGGGGGCACCGCCGCGCGCAGCGGTCCGGCCAGCGCGAGCCCGCCCAGCGCGCCGCAGCCCGCCAGGAAGGCCCGGCGGCTGCAAGAGCGGCTCGGCAGGGTCGGGACCGTGCGCGCGGATCGGCTTGCTTCCATGACGTCCTTATACGCGCCGGACAGGGTATCGGATCATGCCGCGCCAGGCGCCGGCTTGGGCGGCGCCGGGCCGTTGACCTGCATCAACGCCGCCGGGGCGCGGCGCCCCTAGACTGCCGCGACTGATGCCGGGACGCGCGCCCGCGCGGCGGCGTTCCCGTGCGCAGCGAGTCGAGAGGAGCCGTCATGGAAGAAAAGATCCGCCATCTCATCGAGCGCTTCCCCGAGCGGGCGGACGTCATCCGGGCGCTGAGCGCGAGCCACACGAAATTCCAGGATTTGATCGGGGACCACCACGACGTGAGCGAAGAGCTCGCGACGCTGGAGGGAGGGGGCGAGGAAACCGACCCGGCCCGGCTCGAGGCGCTGCAGCGCCGCCGGGCCGACCTCGAGGACGAGCTCATGCTGCTGATGGAGAACCATCAGCGCATCTGACGGCCATCGCCACCGAGCGACACCCCGGCCGGTCGGTGCGCAGGCCGGACCCGTCAAGCCGCCGCGACGCGGCGCGCGAGGACGGAGCGCCTGCTCACACCGGCACGATCCGCGCGTAGATCACCTTGGCGTCGCCCTCGCCGTAGAAGTCGGCGACCGCCGCGGCCTTGCGGTAGCCGACGGCGCGGTAGAACGCGCGCGTCGGCGCATAGAGCTCGCGCCCCGAAGTCTCGATGTAGATCCGCTTGGCGCCCATCGCCGCCATCGCCCGCTCGGCGCGCTCGACCAACGCGCGGCCCAGGCCGGCGCGGCGGCGCTGCGAATCGACGACGATCCAATAGAGGTCGAAGCCGCCGTCGGTCCCCGCGATCGGGCCGTAGCAGGCGTACCCCGCGATGCGCCCGTTCGTTTCGGCCAGAATGAAGTGATAGCCGCTCGCCGGACCCTGCGTCACGCGCGCCTCGACCAGCTCGGCGGCGACCGCCGTTTCCGCGGTCGAGAAGAAGCCGGTCGCGGCAACCAGCGAGCGGATCGCCTCGATGTCGCTTTCGCGCACCGCGTCGCGCCAAGTGACCTCGGCGTCCGGCACCGTGGCCGCCGCGACCGGCCGCCGGCGGGCGCCCGCAGCCGGCGCGCCCTGCACGGCCTGGGCCAGTCCCTGGAAGAAGCGCCGGGCGTTGCTGCCCAGCGTGCGGATGCGATAGCCGCCTTCCTGCACCACCAGGATCGGGTAGCCGGCCTCGCCGAGCATGCGGCCGAGCCGCTCGAAGTCCTGAGCCTGGTTGGCCCAGGTGCCGGTCGGATCGTTCTTCGCGGTATCGAAGCCGGCGGCGAGCACCAGATAGGCCGGCGCGAAGCGGCCGATGCGGCGCAGCGCCCGGGCCAGCGCGACGCGATGCTGCTCGGGCGTGATCGTCTCCGGCAGGGGATAGTTGACGTTGAAGCCGGCGCCCGGCCCTATGCCTGTCTCGTCGGCGAAGCCGCTGAAGTAGGGATAGGCGAACTGCGGATGGCCGTGGATCGACACGGTCAGCACGTCGCTGCGTGCGTAGAAGATATCCTGCGTCCCGTTGCCGTGATGGTAGTCGATATCGAGCACCGCCACCTTGCCGTAGTGGCTGAGGTAGTGCGCCGCGATCGCCGCGTTGTTGAAATAGCAGAAGCCGCCGAAGGCGCCGCGCTCGGCGTGGTGCCCGGGCGGGCGGACCAGGGCATAGGCGACGCGGTCGCCGGCGAGCACGCGTTCGGCGGCGGTCAGCGTGCAGTCGACCGCTGCGCGCGCAGCGTGATAGGCGTTGGCGTTGATCGGCGTGAAGGTGTCGATGCAGAAGTAGCCGGCCCGCACGCTTCGCTCCCGGGGCGGGCGCGCCTTGTTGCGCACCGGGAAGACATAGGGGTAGAGCGACTTGCCGGCCTCGAGCGACTGAGACGTGCGGCGCAGATAGTCGATCAGCGCGCCGTCGTGCACGGCCCGGATATGCCGCTCGCCGAAGTGCTTGGGCGGTATGCGTTCGAACAGGTTGCTCGGAAGAATCTCGGCCAGGATCGATCGGACGCGGACCGGCGCCTCGACATAGCCGCGCTCGCGCACGTGGTGGATCTCGTGCTTGTCGTTGACGACCAGCGGGATGTGTCCGGCGACGCTCGGCGTGATCGCCGCCGCCGGCGGCGCTTCGGCCTCGACCAGGTAGCGCGGCGGCCGCAGGCGGATCGGATCGTCGCGAAAAGACTCGACTACTTTGGCAATGTAGCCCGGCGGGCAGAGATTGCCGTATTTGCGCTCGAGGATGGCGCGCACGATCCTGCGCGCCCGGTCGCGGCTTGGCAGACCGGCCCGGCCGAGCGAGTCGAACAAGAGATAAGGCGGATTGGTGTCGCCCGGATCGAGCGGCGTTTCGTAGGCGGTGCCGGCGATCGGCCGGGCGCCGAAGCGCTCGTAGAACTTGAGGCGGGCGGCGTTCTGCCGGCGCACGGCGGGATCGGGACTGAGTGCGGGATCGTCGGGCAGCGCCTCGAAAAAGATGCCGATGACGCCGAGCCCCGCGGCCTCCTCCCGCACGCGCTCGTAGAGCACGCTGCCGAGCCCGGCGCCGGACCCGCGCGGCTCGGTCGAGATCACGTCGAGCAGGCAGAAGTTCAGGTCCGGTGCATGCAGCAGCAAGGCGCAGGCGCGGACCCGCTCGCGCGCGTTCTCGGCAACGAAAAGGATGGCGCGGAAGCGGAACTTCACGGGATCGCGCAGCCGCTCCGGCAGCTTGTCGATCTCCTCGGCCCGCATGCCCGCGAACTGCGCGCGCAGGATCGCCTGGACCTGTTCGACGGCGCGGCGGTTGGCGGGAGTCAGATCGTCCGGGACCGTGCGGATCCTGAACATGGCTGCACTGCTGCGCCGACCGGCAACGACGCCCGCGCCGACCAGGCGGCGGCGACGATCCGTTCGATCAGGGCGTCGTAGGATAGGCCGGCGCGGGCGGCGGCCGCGGCGTAGCCGGCGTCCGGGCTGAGGCAGGGGTTGCCGTTGACCTCGAGCACCCAAATCTGCCCGGCGGCGTCGACGCGGAAATCGACCCGCGCGTAACCCTTGAGCCCGAACAGGTGCCAGGCCGCCAAGGCGATGCGGTTCAGCTCCTGCACCAGCCGACGGTCGCGTGCCGGCAGATCGAAGCGCCGCGGCGTGTTGTGATAGACCGGACTCGTCGGGTCCCACTTCGCTTCGTAGTCGACGATGTGCGGCCGGCCGGGCGGGAAGTCGACGAAGAGGATCTCCGCGGCCGGCAGCACGACGGGCCCGTCGGCGGTTTCCAGCAGCGAGAGATTGAACTCGCGCCCCTCGACGTAGCGCTCGGCGAACCACTGCCCGCCGAAGTTCCGCTGGCGCTCGAAGGCGGTCGCTGCGACGGCCGCAGCGGCGACGACCGAGGTCTCCGATATGCCGATCGAAGCGTCCTCCCAGACCGACTTCACGATGTAGCGCGCCGCCGGGTCGCGCGGCGGCGCGGCGATCGCCTCGGGCTCGATCCAGTCCGGCGTCGGCAAGCCGACCGCTGCCATCATGCGTTTCGCCAGCACCTTGCTCGAGGTGGTCAGCAGCGCCTCGGCCGGGCAGCCGGTATAGGCTACGCCGAAGGCCTCGAGCGCCAGCGGCACCGCGGGGTGGAGCTGGCCCTTGCCGACCAGCGCCTCGACCAGGTTAAAGACCAGGGCCGGGCGCTCGGCGGCCAACGCCTCGAGCCGGCCGAGATCGAGGCCGAGGGCGACGACCCGCACCGAATGCCCCAGGTCCGCGAGGGCCGCCGCGACGGCGGCGGCCTGGACCCGGGTGTCCGCCTCGTCGGCCCGCACCTCGTCGGCCCGCGCCTCGTCAGTCAGCGCCTCGTCAGTCAGCGCGCCCTCACCCGCGCCGTGCAGGATCACCACTTCGGGTCTTGCGTGGGCGTTGCGCCGCAGCCGTGCCACCGCGCGCCTCCTCAGGCCGCAACGCGGCGGCGGCGGCCGCGCGCCGCCGGAACGCGGGTCAGGCAGGACGCGACGATGCGGCCGATCAGCGTCGGGTAGGACAAGCCGGCCAGCGCCGCGAGAATCGGCAGATCGGAATGCGTCGGGTGCAGCCCCGGCAGCGGGTTGACCTCGAGGAACTGGGGTCGCCCGGCGTCGTCCGAGCGCAGGTCGACGCGGCCGACGTCGCGGCAGCCGAGCGCGCGATAGGCGCCGAGCGCGACCTCGCCGGCGGCCCGCGCCTCCGCGTCGTCGGCGAGCCGGTAGCGCACGCGGTCGTCACAGAGCTCCTTGTTGCTCAGCGAATAGACCCCGGCCTCGGCGTTGGTCAGCAGCTCGATCTCCAGCACGGCGACGATCTCCGCCGCCGCGCCGCTGCCGACGATGCCGACGGTGAACTCGCGGCCGGGCAGGTAGGGCTCGACCAGCACCGGCTGGGCATAGCCGCGCCGTAACTGGGCGGCGACCTTGGCGAGACGCGCCCGGTCGCCGACCCGCGAGGTGCGGCCGCAGCCCTTGCCGGTGCCCTCGGCGATCGGCTTGGCGAACACTGGGAACGGCAGGTCGACGGCCAGCGCGTCGGCCTCGCTCTCGATCACTGCGAAAGGCGCGGTCGGCAGGCCGGCGTCGCGCACCAGGCGCTTGGCCACCGCCTTGTCGAGCGTCACCGCCATGGTGAGCGGATCGGAGAAGGCGTAGGGCACGTCGTAGGCCTCGAGCAGGGCGGGCACCTGCGCCTCGCGCGAGCGGCCGCGCAGGCCCTCGGCGATGCTGACCACGAAGTCCCAGCGCTCGCCGGCGACGAGCCGGGCGGCCAGCGCGCGGATGTGGCCGATGCGTTCGACGGCGAAACCCTGGCCGGCGAGCGCCTCGTCCAGGGCGTCGATCGTCTCCGGCGAATCGAACTCGGCGATCGCCTCTTCGGAGAAACCGAGGCTGCGATAGTCGTCGCGCAGGTCGTAGACGAGGCCGACACGCATCATCGCGTCTCCCCCGTCTGGCGGTTCGCCCCGAGAGTGCCCTCGGGATCCGGATAGCGGAACAGCCCGCCCGCGTAGTTGGTCAGCAGCAGGTCGCCGCCGTCGCGTCCGACCACGTAGTCGGGCAGCAGCGGGATCTTGCCACCGCCTTCCGGCGCGTCGATCACGTAAGTCGGCACCGCGTAGCCGGTGGTGAAGCCGCGCAGCTGACGCATGATCTCGACGCCGCGGTCGACCGTGGTGCGGAAGTGACCGGAGCCCGTGATCGGGTCGCACTGATAGAGATAGTACGGCCGCACGCGGCGCACGAGCAGGCCGTGGAACAGCTTTTTCAGCACCGCGGCGTCGTCGTTGATGCCCTTGAGCAGCACCGTCTGGCTGCCCAGGGGAATCCCCGCATCGGCCAGCCGGTCACAGCCCGTCATGGTCTCGGGCGTCAGTTCCGCCGGATGGGTGAAGTGGACGCTGAGCCAGACGCGGTGACGGCGCAGCACGCGGACCAGGGAGCGCGTGAGGCGCATCGGCAAAACCGCCGGAATCTTGGACCCGATGCGCAGGAACTCGACGTGCGGGATCGCCCGTAGCCGGCCGAGCAGGTCGTCGAGCCGGTCGTCGGCCAAGGTCAGCGGGTCGCCGCCCGAGATCAGCACGTCGCGGATCTCGGGATGCGCCGCGATATAGGCGATGGCGCGCTCCCACTGCGGCTTGCTGAAGCTGTACTCGCCGCCCGGCTCGCCGACCATGCGCGAGCGCGTGCAATAGCGGCAGTAGGTCGAGCAGAAACCGGTCGCCAGGAACAGCGCCCGGTCGGGATAGCGGTGCACCAGGCCCGGGACCTGCGTGTCGTCGTCCTCGTGCAAGGGATCATCGGCCTCGCCGGGCGCCCGGAGGTATTCGTCGCCCACCGGGATGTGCGTCCGGCGCAGCGCCTCCAGCGGGTCGCTCGGGCTCATCAGGCTCGCGTAATAGGGCGTGATGCCGACCGGCAGCGCGCCGTGGTGCCGGGCGACCGCCGAGCGCTCGTCCTCGGACAGCGCGAAGACGCTTTCGAGCTGCGCCAGCGTACGGATGCGGTGGCGGATCTGCCAGCGCCAGTCGGCCCAGTCGGCGGCGCTCGCCGCGGGAAAGTGCTTGCGCCGGAAGGCCCGGCTGGCCGCGCTCTCCGGAAAACGTTCGACCGTCCGTCCGGCCGGCCGCGGCACGCGCGCGCGGCGCTTCGCCGGGTCCGTGCGGCCGGGCGTGAAGAGGTCGAGATCTGCGAAGGCTTGGGAGTTGAAGGCGTCGAGTGCGTGCAAACTGGGAGGCTCGGAAAGTTCCGCCTCGGTGTCAGCTGTCATCGTCACTACGGTCCCATTCGGCGGGCTGCGCCCCGGTACGCCTATCGCCCGGTCCGAATCCTGCAGCCCAAGGCCGATTACTTAGCCCATCGTCCGGCGAATACAAGTGTTTTTTTCGAAATTCTCAAATGATCTACAAGTTAATATTGTATAAACCAAATGGTCATTTAGCCATGATTTGGAATAATTCAATAATCATAATGCGGCAAGTGAAAGCAATAGTGAGCGGCGTGGTAGTTTTACGATGCGCGGAGAAAATATCGCGCGGCATCCGTGGTCCCGGAGCGGCCCGGGCAGCGCACAAATTTTTTCGCTTTTCTACCGGCTGGGGGCCCGGTGCGCGCCTCGGCCGGACCGGCGCCGGGCGGAAAGTACCCGCGGCCCGACGGTAACTTTTCGGACCGGAGCCAAGACTGCCGCCGCGCGCGCCATGTCTTGCGTTTGTTTTTTCAAGCGGCCGGGCAACGGCATCCTGGCGCCCCGCAGGGTCACGGCAGCGCCGTGCGTCCGCCGTCGACGATCAATTCGGTGCCGGTGACGAACGAGGCCTCGTCGGACAGCAGAAAGAGCACGGCGTTCGCCATGTCCTGCGTCGTGCCGACGCGGCCGAGCGGCACGCTTTCGGCCGCCGCCTGCTTCATCGCCGGGTCGCGGTCCCAGCGTTCCTGCATCGGCGAGTAGGTGCCGCCCGGCAGCACCGCGTTGGAGCGAATGTTGTCGCGCGCGAACTGGATGGCGACCGACTTCGACAGCGAGATCATCGCCGCCTTGGAGGCCTGATAGGCGTCCTGCGCCTTGTCGTCGCCGCGCAGCGCCTGAATCGAGGCGATGTGCACCATGGCGCCGCCGCCGCCGCGCCGCATCAGCGGGACCGCGTGGCGCACGCTGTGGACCATGGACTTCAGGTTGATCTGCAGCACCCTGTCCCAGAGGTCGAGGTCGGTCTCGGCGAGCGACACGTCGCGCCCGAACCACAGGACGCCGGCCGCGTTGACCAGGTAGTCGAGGCGCCCGAAGCGCTCGAAGGTCTCCGCGCAGGCGCGCGCCACGTCGGCGTCGTCGGCCACGTCGCCCTGCAGGTAGTGCGCCCGCCCGGCTTCCGGCCCGGCGTCGAGGTCCGTGGGCTCGTCCTTGAGGTCGAGCAGCGTGACGTTGCAGCCCCCGGCCAGCAGGTCGCGGGCGATGTTCAGTCCCATGCCGCCGCCTGCGCCGGTGACCAGCGCCGCCTTGCCCGCGAAGCTCATGCCGCGAGTTTCCCTCTTCGTTCACCGCGTTGTTCGGCCGGCGCGAGCATAGCAGCGAACCGACCGGCAGCGAAGATCGTTCGGCTGAGCTGTCAGGGTTTCGCGGCGCGTCCCGCGCCGCGTTCGGCGCCCTCGTCCCCGGCCGCCAGGTGCAGCGTGATCCCGGCCCGCTTGAGCGCCCGGCCGAGCGCCGCCGGCGGCCGCGCGTCGGTGACCACGTCGTCGAGATCGTCGAGCGGGCAGACCACTTCGAGCGAGGGCCGGTTGAACTTCGTGCGGTCGACCAGCAACAATCCGCGCGCGCTGCGCTCCAGCATGACGCGCTTGATCCAGCTCGCGTCCGTGCGCACGTCGACCGGCCCCTCCTCGGTCAGGCCGCTGGCGCCGATAATCGCCTTGCCGGCACTGAAGCGCCGCAGGAAGGCGCAGGTCTCGGCGCCGAAGGTGCCGCCCTCGCGCGCCTCGTAGTCGCCGGGACAGAGCAGGACGCGGACCCCGGGCGCCGTCCCCAGGGCCAGCGCGACCGCCAGGCTGTTGGTGATCACGGTCACGTCCTCGGCGACCGCCGCCAGGCGCTTGGCGAAGTGCGTCGTGGTCGAGCCGGAGTCGATCATCACCGTGTCGCCCGGCTCGATCAGCGCGGCGGCACAGGCACCGATCCCGCCGCGCACCGCGACGTGCAGGCGGAAGCGGTCGTCGATCGCCGGCTCGCGCACCAGCGCGTGCGCCGCGGCGCCGCCGTAGGTGCGGTCGACCAGGCCGCGCCGGGTGAGCTCGTCGATGTCGCGCCGCACCGTCTCGCTGGACACGCCGAAGTCGCTCGCCAGGCGCGAGATGCGCACGCTGGGCCGGGCGCGCAGCTCGGCGATGATGCGCTCGAAGCGTTCGCTGCGCGACAGTCGCTTGCCGGCCACGGTCACGCGCCCGTCGGAGCGGCCGTGACCAGGCCGGTCACGTCCTCGAGGACACCGCTGTCGGCGGCCAGGTCGAGGAAGGTGTAGCGGTTGCGGATCTCGCGCGCGTGGCGCACCGCGGTGGCGTAGAAGTCGAGTGTCCAACCGAGATCGCCGGGTCCGGTCGGCGCGCCGGCCCGCGCCAGCACGGCCTCAAGCTCCGCCGCCGGGCGTGCGACGGCCGCAATCTCTTCGCGCATCTCGTCCCATCGCGCGGCGAGGCGCGCGTTGAGGGTCTCGGCTGCGGCGGCATCGAGGCGCTTGCCGGCGAACTCCGCCCAACAGGCGGCGCCCAGCTGGTCGCCGAAGTGGGCTTTGAGGGCCGCCGCGTCGGGTGCGCTCGGCACGAGCTGCGGCGGGCCGCCGTCGAGCAGCCGTTCCTGCAGGCGCGCCATGGTCAGCGTGGTGACGGCGATCTGCTCGCCGTGGAAGCTTTCCGGCCACTCGGGCGGCGCCAGCATCTCGACGTAATGGCTGATCAGGTGCTCGCCCTGGCTCGCCGGATAGCTGCCGCCGCAGATCGTCATGCCGAAGCCGGAGAGGACGAGCGTGCGCGCCAGGCGGCGCATCGCGCCGGTATCGCCGCGCAGCAGGGCGCCCGAGTCGGCGAACAGCGCGGCCTCGTCCTCGGCCAGCAGTGCAAAGGGGGCGCGGCGGTAGGGCCGGTCGAGCAGCCGGTGGGCAAGCAGCCAGTCGGCCTGCGCGGTCGGGCGGCAGACGCTGTCGCCGAGCCCCGAGCGAATCATGCGCGCAGGCGCCTGGGCGCAGACCTCGAGATCGACGAAGACGCCGGCCGCGGCGACCGCGGGCAGCGACTTCTTGAGACCGTCCACGGTGATCGCCGCGTTGACCGAGGTGTAGCCGTTCATCGACGGCGCGGTGGCGAAGACGGCATAGGGTTTGCCGTCGCAGGCCGCGGCGTACTTGCAGAGATCGTTGATGGTGCCGGAGCCGACGGCGATCAGCGCGTCGCAGTCGGCGCTGTCGCGGCGGAGCCGCTCGACGGTCGCCACGTCGGCGTGCGGCCGCCCGGGCAGGCGAATCTCCTGCACGCCGGTGCCGAGGGCCGCCGCGACGCGTTCGCCCAGCACGCGGTAGGTGTTGTCGTCGTCGACCAGCGCGAGGCGCGGGCCGAGCCCGAGCGCCGCGACCAGTGCCGACTCGCGCCCCGCCAGGGTCTCGGCGATCGCGACGCTGCGCGTCGGCGCTGCAAGCGGTGCGCCGCCGTCGGGATCCGGGAAGGCCCCGGCGAGCAGCGCATCGAGCGTGGTGTCCCGCGTCGGCGCCATCACGCGGTCCCCAGCGGGTCGGCGCCGCGCGCGAACATCGGGCGCAGGCTGTCGAACAGCGCGCGATAGCGGCCGTAGGCGGCATCGTAGGCCGCCCGCCGCCCGGGATCGGGCGCCAGCGTTTCGGCCACGGCCCCGACGCGCCCGGCGCAGGCGGCGATATCCGGCTGCAGCCCGCCGGCGACGGCGGCGCAGATCGCAGCGCCCATCGGCGAGGTGTCGCGCAGCTCGGGAATCTCCGCCGGCAGGCCGGTGCAGTCGGCGCGGATCTGCGCCCAGATGCGGCTCCGTGCGCCGCCGCCCAACAGCAGGAGACGTTCGGCCGCGACACCGAGCTCAGCCAAACGCTCGACCACGTCGCGCAGCGCGAAGGCGCAGCCCTCCAGCACCGCGCGGGTGAACTCCGCCGCGCCGTGCCCCGGCGTCAGGCCGTAGAAGCAGCCGCGCGCCGCAGCAACCCACTCCGGCGCCATGGCGCCGCTGAGCGCCGGCAGGAAGGTTACGCCGTTGGCGCCGGGCGGCGCGTCGTCCGCCAAGCGATCGAAGGTGGTAAAGTCGGCCAGCCCGAGCAGCCCGCGCAGCCATTCCAGTGCGCCGCCCGACAGCCAGCCGGGATTCTCGATGTAGAAGCCGCCGGCCGGGTAGCTGTGCGTCTCGACCAGGCCGGCCGGATCGATCTTGGCCTCGGGATCGAGGGCGCCGACGACCTCGGCGGTGCCGAGCACGCAGGAGACCCGGCCGGGCGCGACCATTCCGGCGCCGAGCGGCGTCGAGAAGTCGTCGCCGGTCCCGACGGCCACGGGGATCCCGGCCAGCAGCCCTGCCAGGCGCGCGCCCGACGGGCTCAGGACGCCGGCGCAATCCGTCGCCGCGGCGACCGCCGGGAGCTCCGCGGGTTCAACCTCGTAGGCCGACAGCAGCTCGGCGTCGAAGGCCCGCGCGGCGAGCGCGTAGAGCATGGTGGTCGAGGCCAGCCCGTGATCGAAGACGCGGGCCCCGGTCAGGTGCTCGACCATGTAGGAGACCGGCTGATGGAAGCAGGCCGCGTCGCGCGTCTCCGGCGCATGGCGCTTGAGCCAGCGGATCTTCGCCGCCATGTGCGTCGCATCGCGCGTCATCCCGGTGCGCGCGCGCAGCTCGTCGGCGGCGAAGCACGCCGCCTCGGACTCGGCCCGGCGGTCCATCCAGATCAGGCAGGTCGAAAGCGCTTCCCCCTCGGCGTCCACCGCGAGGCAGCCGTCGAGCTGCCCGGCGACGCCCAGCGCCCGCACGTCCTCGGCCGCCATGCCGGCATCGTCCAACGCCGCGGCGACGGTAGCAGCCAGCGCCCGGTCCCACAGAGCGGGCGCCTGCTCGGCCCATCCGGGCCGCGGGAATGCGGGGGCATAGGACGTGGCGGCACTCCCGCAGGGGCCGAGGTCGTCGTCGGTCACCACCACCTTGAGGCTCTGCGTGCCGATATCGACGCCGACGATTGCGATCGTTCCTCTCCCTGCCAGCGCCACTCGGTTCACGCGGCCGCGGCAAGAATATCGCGCAGTTGCCCGGCCAGCGAGCCCTTGCGCGGCGAAAACGCCCCCTCGAGCGCCGCCGTGCCGATGGTGAAGGCATCGACCCCGGCCGCGGCCAGGGCGCGGATCCGCGGCGGGCTGTCGATGCTGCCGGCGATGATGAGCTCGCCCGAGAGCGCAGCGCGCGCCGCCCGGATCAGGTCGAGCGGATCGGCGTCGACGGCGCGATAGGCCAACAGGTCGACGCCGGCACAGCCCAGCGACTCGACCCGCCGGCAGTCGCGCGCGATATCCTCCGGCCCGCCGCGCAGACGCGTCGGGTGGCCCTCCGGCCGGCCCGGGAAGGGATAGTAGGCGATGCCGGAGCCCTTCAGGATGGCGAGGGTCGGCTCGACCTCGGTGCCGCCGAGCAACCGGGTGACGCCGATCTCAACCGCGGCACGCGCCGAGGCGAGGCAATCCTCGGGCCGCGTGCTGACGACTTCCATGTAACTGGTCGCGCCGGCGTCGCGAATCCGCCGGTTGAGCTCCTCGAGCGTCGCGCGATCGACGCCGACGTCCTTGAAGCCGATGTGACGGACGCCGGTGTCGATCACCGTATCGACCACTTCGAGGCAGTCCTCGACGGTCTGGTCCTGCCGCGTCAGCATGAAGATGAAGTTCACTCGACACCCCTCCGGCAAAGAGCCTCCGATCCCGCGATTCGCAGCAACGATAGGACAAAAAATTTGCTACTTACAACAAAATTATTGGAAACTACCAAATCCAGGTGCTAAGGTTGTGCCAATGCCGGGGCGTTCCCGGCATTTGGTGCCTTGTGGGCCAGGGCCTTGATGCGATTGGTGTGACGATGAATTTCGGCAACCGCAACGCGGTTTTGGTTCGGGAGAGGGGGCACGGGAGAAGATCCCGAATAGAAGATACAGATTTATCTGAGGGATGAGTCCCGACGGCTGGCAGAACCTGGCCGGTTGAGCGGCGATCGAAGTGCGGCCAACGATACGCGGCCAATAGCTAAGGAGGCCATTGGTAACAACAGCCCGCAAGTCTCGGCCGTTCCGGAGCATGACGCCGATCGGAACTGCGAGTGCGAACCGACGGTCGGACTTTGTCAATTCACTGGGGACGCAACAAAAATAGGGAGGACTGCAATGAAACGCTCGTTGAGAAGCCTGTCAATTGCGGCGGTGACCGCGGTGCTGAGCCTTTCCGGCAAAGCCTACGCCGGAGACATAACCGCCTATACGTCTCTCGAGGAAGACGACGTCAAGGTCTATCTCGAAGCTTTCGCCAAGGCCGAGCCCGACATCCACGTTCACGTGCTCCGGCTGTCCACTGGCGACCTCGGCGCGCGGATTCTTGCCGAGAAGAGCAACCCGCAACATAACATCATATGGGGCTGGGCCGTCACCCAGATGGCCGATCCACGAATCCTGGAGATGGTCGAGCCGTACAAGCCGAAGGGCATCGATAAGGTGAACACGGCATTTAAGGATCCGCAGAACCGGTGGTTTGCGACGACCGGCTATCTAGCCGGGTTCTGCGTCAACACCGAGGTCCTCAAACAGCACAACCTGCCGATGCCCACGTCCTGGCAGGACCTGCTGAATCCAGTCTACAAAGGGCAACTCGTCATGCCGAACCCCGCGAGCTCCGGGACCGGCTACCTGCAGATTGCCAGCATTCTCCAGATGAAAGGCGAGGAAGAAGGCTGGAAGTTCCTCAAGGAGCTCGACAAGAATATGGCTCAATACATCAAGTCTGGCTCCAAGCCGTGCAAAATGGCCAGCGCGGGCGAGTACGCAATCGGCGCGTCGTTCGCCTTCAGTGGCGTGAAGCAGATCCTGCAGGGTTATCCGATCAAGCTCGTTATTCCGTCCGAAGGGGCCGGCTACGAGATCGAAGTCAGCGCACTGATGAAGACCTCGCAGAACAAGGGAGACGCCAAGAAATTTCTGGATTGGCTGCTAACTCTCGATGCGGCCAAGCTGTACGGCGAACGGGCGGCCATGTCCGCCGTGCCGGGAGCCGAGCCTACAAAGGCAGTCCTCGACGCCGGCTTGCCGGCCGATATATCCACGGTCCTCTACAAGATGGACTTCAACTGGTCTGCCGCCAACAAGGCCCGGGTCATCGACAAATGGCAGGCCGAAATCGAGCGTTAATGCGCTACACTGTCATGCTGTCCGCCGATCCCGCGGCGACGTAGGCCGCGGGATCGGCGGACGGAAACGTTCGGCCAAGGACTGCGCCCGTTGCTTAGTTTACGCAGCATCACCAAGCGTTTCGGCTCTGTCGTCGCAGTCCAGAACGTCGATCTCGAAATTGCGGAAGCGGAGTTCATCTGCTTCCTCGGCCCGTCTGGCTGCGGCAAGACCACCCTGCTTCGAATCATTGCCGGCTTGGAAAATTCGGACGAGGGCAGCGTCCTGCTCAGGGGCGAGACTCTGGCTGGCGTCCCTGCCAGACTGAGAAACTTCGGCGTGGTTTTTCAATCGTATTCGTTGTTCCCAAACATGACGGTGGCGAAGAACATCGCATATGGGCTCGAATGCCATAAATGGCGTCGCGAAGCCATCGAGCGGCGGGTCCGGGAAATGCTGGAGCTCGTGCACCTGCAGGACCAGGCGGGAAAGTACCCCCACCAGCTTTCCGGCGGCCAGCAGCAACGGGTCGCCGTGGCCCGGGCCCTGGCTCCTCAGCCCAACGTCTTGCTCCTCGACGAACCGCTTTCGGCTCTTGATGCCAAGGTACGCGAGGATCTGCGCGGCGAGATCCGAGATCTGCAGAGCGCATTGGGTATTACCACCGTCATGGTGACCCACGACCAGGACGAGGCCATGGAAATGGCCGACCGGATCGTCGTCATGAACAAAGGGGTCATAGAGCAGGTTGGGGGGCCCGCCGACCTGTATGACCGGCCGGCCGGCCGATTCGTCGCCGAGTTCATCGGTCGCATGAATGTGCTCCACCTGGGCAGGGGTCCTGACGGGAATCCGGCTTTGGCTGGATCGTCGCTACAGGCCGAGAGTTTCGGCAAATCGGGACCTTGGATCGTGGGCATACGACCCGAGCACGTCGAGTTGGCCCCGGATCGCGCGGGCGAGAATGTCGTGACGGGGTTGGTCGAAAGGGCCGTGTTCCTTGGCAACATGACGCGGATCACACTCGATTTCGAAGGACAGACTCTGGTCGTCGAGATCCGTGGCAGGCCGCAGGCACTTGCGCGCGGCATGCCGTTGACCGTGAGGCTGCCGTCGAACGCGCTCATGCCGCTGGGCAATGCCGTGACATGATTGGAACGATAAGCGGCATTCGCCTCCGCAAATTGCGGCTTGATGCCGATCGCGCGATAGCCGCAGGGTTCGCAATTGTCATAGCGGTGCCGCTCGTACTCTTCGTTCTCGTGCCGCTCATAAGTATCCTGCAGAGAAGCTTCATCACGCCCGAAGGCTTCGGCCTGGGAAACTATGGCCGCTATTTCGCCGAGCCGCGGTTTCTCGAGATCGTGGGCAATAGCTTCAGGGTCTCGTTGAGCACGACCGTCATAACGATCGTCCTGGCGTACGGCTTCGCATACGCCACGCATCGCTCAATGCTGCCCTACAAGAACGTCTTTCGGATCATCGTATTGATTCCTTTGTTCGCTCCGTCGCTCGTCCAGGCGCTCGGGCTGCTCTTCCTGCTGGGAAGAAACGGTTTAATCAATAGAGTGTTCGGCCTCGGAATCGACATTTATGGATTTTGGGGCATCGCATTATCGGATCTGCTATACAGCTTCCCCCATGCTTACCTGATCCTGTCCGCCGCGCTCGCCGTGGCCGATGCCAGACATTACGAATCGGCTCGCATGCTGGGAGCGACGCCGGCGCGCATATTCCGTACCGTCACCCTTCCCTCCACCAAATACGGATTGATGTCGGCAATCTTCGTCGTGTTTACGATCATCATTACCGACTTCGGCAACCCCATGGTCATAGGCGGCGACTACAACGTTCTGGCCACGGAGATTTACAATCAGGTTTCGGGTCAGGCCAACTTCCAGATGGGTGCCGTTATCGGCATGGTCCTGCTGGTCCCGGCAGCCCTTTCGGTGGCGGTCGAGAAGCTCGTTTCGCGGCGACACTACTCGGTGATCACCGAGCAGTCGCAGCCGCTGACACTGCACCGCAACACACGGTTCGACACGCTCATGTTCGTTTACGCTACGTGTATCTGTGGCGTGATTCTATTGGTCATTGGTTTGGTTGTATTCGCCAGCTTCGTGCGGCTCTGGCCATACAACATGAGCCTCAGCCTGCGTCATTATTATTTCGACGTGCAAAATGGCATCAGGCCGCTCTGGACCAGTATCTGGGTATCGTTTATGGCTGCAGCGATCGGAATCGTCTTCGTGATCGGCGGCGCTTACGTGATTCACAAATTCAACAATCGGGTCACGCGAATTCTCTATTTCCTTTCGATCCTGCCAGCGGCAATACCCGGAATGGTTCTGGGCCTGGGGTACATTCTTGCCTTCAACGACCCTGATAATCCGGTCTACCTGATTTACGGAAGCGTGCTGATCATCGCAATCTGCAACGTCTATCACTACCACGCGCAGGGATTCCTTATCGCCATGACGAGCGTGAAGCAGATCAGCGATACGTTCGACGAGGCCTCGGCCTCGCTTGGCGGCGGGTTCCTGCGTACCATGTGGAACATCACCCTGCCGATCATTTGGCCGTCCGTCGTCAGTGTCGGCGTTTTCTTTTTCATGCGGAGCATGGTGACGCTCTCGGCCGTGATTTTCTTGATCACGCCGGCGACGCAGATGGCCGCAGTCTCCGTCTTGATGCTCGACGACTCCGGCAACCAGAACCAGGCCGCCGCTTTTTCGGTTTGTATTATGGCGGTGGTGATTCTCGCTCTGGTTTCATTCCACATCGTGCTGCGCCTTTGCGGCGTCAAGAACGTGTCGCTGATTCGCTGAGCTTCTGCCACGGCGAGAATGCCGCGACGCGGGGACGAGTTCGACGGGACATGGGCGGGCGGTCCCCCGACGTGCGCGGCACTGCGCGCGGGTGCCCGCGAAACCGCCGCAGCGAAACGCGGATCGGGCGCCCCAGCCGGTCGTCGCCCCGGGGCGCGGGACGCGCGGCCCCTGCCGTCGCGTGCGCATGATGGCGAGGGCGAAGTCCACGCGGCACCGCGCCGGCCAAAGCCCGGTCCCCGCGATCCGCGGCGACGATGGGACAAATAATTTGCTACTTACAACAAAATTCTTGGAAACTACCAAATCGCGGTGCTAAGGTCCCGCAAATGCCGGGGCGTGTCCGGCCCGCACTGGGCCGGTCTAACGCGGAAGGCAACCGCGGGCGCCCGATACCGAATCGTCCAGTCGGCCCGGTCCCGGCCGGCCGCTGGTCCGCGCAATGCGGCTTTCGCCAAGAAGCCTGCAAGGGAGGCAGGGAAATGACATCAACAAAGCCAAACACCTTTCGATTCATAGCGAGTTTCGGCTCCGCGTTCGCCGTTGCCGCGCTGGCGCTGACCGTCAGCGGCACCGCGCGGGCCTGGAGTCTGAAGGAGGCGGCAGCGCCTTATTCGGGGATCACCATCCGGACCATCGGCGAGGCGCTGCCGCCCCTCGAGGCCATGAACAAGATGAAGGGCGAGTTCGAGAAGGAGACCGGCATCGAGGTCGTCATCGAGATGTACGAGCACTCGGAGGCGGTCAACAAGGTGATGCTCGACCTCAACTCGCACCGCGGCCGCTACGACTTCATCCTGCAGCCGCACCGCGAGCTCGGCCGCTTCGTGACCAACGGGCACCTGACGCCGATCGACACCTTCATGAACGACCCGAAGCTGCGCAACCCCGACTTCAAGCCGGAGAACGTGCTGTACCAGGGCCTGTGGAAGGAGATCTCGTGGTACGACGGCAAGGCCTACGGCTTTCCCTTCACCGCGCTGACCATGTTCCTCTGGTACCGCAAGGACCTACTGGACGATCCGAAGGAGCAGGCCGGGTTCAAGGCCAAGTACGGCTATGACATGCAGGTGCCGAGCAACTGGGACCAGTATCGCGACTTGGCCGAATGGTTCACCCGGCCGGAGCAAGGCTTCTACGGCACGGCGATCCAGGGCAAGCGCCACGAGGCGCTGTGGTACGAGTGGATCAACTTCCTGTACAGCTTCGGCGGCGACATGATGGAGGTTAAGACGGGCTCCGAATGCGGCCCGATCATCGTCAACTCGCCCGAGGCGGTGCAATCGCTGGAGTACTACAAGAGCCTGATCAAGTACTCGCCATCGGACACCCTGAACTATTTCTGGGATGACGTCATGGTCGCCATGCAGGAGGCCAAGGTGTTCGAGCTCATCATGTGGGACGACGCGACCTATGCCGTCGAGGACCCGTCGCAGAGCAAGGTTGCCGGCAAGATGGGCTTCGACCTCATCCCGCAGGGCAAGGGCGGCAAGGTCGGGCAGGTCGAAGGCTGGACCTACCTCATCCCGGCGGACGCCAAGCACAAGGAGGCCGCCTTCCTGTTCATCCAGTGGATGATGGGCTACGACCAGCAGCTCAAGCAGCACCTGAACGGCGGCGCCTCGGCGCGGCCGGACGTCTACGCGACTCCGGAGGTGCAGAAGATCACCTATTCGAAGGCGGCGATGGAGACCAACGCGGTCGCCATTCCCAAGCCGACGATCCCGGAATCGCCGCAGATCACCGAGATCCTGGTGCTCCAGCTCAGCAACGCGCTGACCGGCGACAAGACGCCCAAGCAGGCCCTGGACGACGCCGCGGTCGAAATGCACAAGCTGTTGGGGGACTGCGCACCGCTCAAGTTCCCGGTAAACTGACCCGGGCCGCTCGGACGTATCGGACTTGAAGGCGCGAACGGTCGTACAGGGGGGATTTTTCGACCGTGCAACGCCTCGCCAGCAGCTTATTCGACAGGGGTGTCGGGGCTCTGTTCCTGACACCCTCTGTCGCGCTGCTGGTGGTCCTTCTGCTCGGCCCTTTTCTCTATATGGTCGGCGTCAGCTTCACCGACCTTAATTTCGCGCTGCCGGGGCGTGACGGCAGCTTTCTCGGCCTCGACAACTATCGCCACCTGGTGCGCGACGACCCGGTGTTCTGGGAGAGCTTCCGCACCACCCTCCTCTTCGTCTTCGGCGTCGTCAGCACGGAATTCCTGCTCGGATTCGCCGTCGCGCTGCTCCTGTTCCATCAATTGCAGCGGCGCCGCCTCGTCCTCACGCTGTTGCTCATCCCCATGATGCTGGCGCCGGTGGCCGTCGGCCTGATGTGGAAGCTCATGCTGCAGGGCGAGTTCGGAATGCTGACGCATTACATGCGCGTGGTGGGCCTGCTCGGGCCGCAGACCGCCCCGCTCGGAAATCAGCACCTCGTGCTGTGGACGGTCATGGCGACCGACGTCTGGGAATGGACCCCCTTCGTGACGCTGGTCATCCTTGCGGGCCTGCTCAGCCTGCCGCGCGAACCCTTCGAGGCCGCCGTCATGGACGGGGCCGGCCCCTGGCAGGTGTTCCGCGACATCACCGTCCCCCTGCTACGCCCGATCATCGCGCTCGTCCTGCTACTGCGCGGCATCGACGCCTTCAAGGAATTCGACAAGGTCTTCATCCTGACCGGCGGCGGTCCCGGCAACACGACCGAGCTGCTCAGCATCTACACTTGGCGAGTCAACTTCAAGAACTGGGACCTCGGCTACGGCGCGACCTGCGCCTTCATGGTCTATCTCGTCGTCCTCATCCTCTGCGCCGTGTTCTACAAGGCGGTCTATTGGACCGAAGGGAAGGTGCAGAAGTGAGACGGGCCTGGCGCATGGTGGCGTTCGCGGTGTTGATCGCGGTCCTGGTGATCGCGCTGACGCCCTACCTCTGGCTGTTCATGACCTCGATCAAGACGCGGATCGACGCCCTGGCGGATTCGCCCGTCTGGATCTTCACGCCGACCTTTGAGCACTACCCGAAGATCTTCATCGACAAAAATTACCTGCCCCTGGTGTTCAACAGTCTGATCGTCGCCGGCACGACCACGACCCTGTCGCTGCTGATCGGCGTCCCGGCGGCCTACGCCTTCGCGCGCTATGAGTTCGTCGGCAAGGAGGACCTGTTCTTCTTCTTCCTGACGACGCGCATGGCGCCGCCGATCTCCGTCGTCGTGCCCATGTTCCTGCTGTTCGGCTACGTCGGGCTGATCGACACGCGCCTGTCGCTGATACTGGCGCACACCACCTTCAACCTGTCGCTGGTCGTCTGGATGATGCGCGGCTTCTTCGACGACATCCCGCGCGAGATCGACGAAGCCGGGCAGATGGACGGCCACACCCGTGCCGGCGTCTTCTTCAACATCCTCCTGCCGCTCGCCGCGCCGGGCATCGCGGCCACCGCGGTGCTCTGCTTCATGCTGAGCTGGAACGAGTTTCTGTACGCCTTCATCCTGGTCGCCTTCGAGGGGCGCACGCTGACCGTCGGTATTCCCGGCCTGGTGACGCCGCACGGCACCCTCTGGGGCCAGGTGGCGGCGGTCGCGGTGGTCGCCACCCTGCCGATCATCGTGTTCACCTTCCTGGTCCAGCGTCATCTCGTGCGCGGCCTGACATTCGGCGCGGTAAAAGGGTAGCTCGGCATGACGGTCGCGTTCCGTGACGTGCGCAAGGTCTTCGGCGACGGCACCGTCGCGCTCGACGACTTCAGCCTGGAATTCGAAAGCGGCGAATTCGTCGTGCTGCTCGGCCCCTCGGGCAGCGGCAAGACGACGGCCTGCCGCATCCTCGCCGGGCTGGAGCAGGGGAGCGGCGGACGCGTCGAGGTCGACGGCCGCGACGTGACCGGCCTGCCGCCGCGCGAGCGCAACATGAGCATGGTGTTCCAGAACTATGCGCTCTATGGGCACAAGAGCGTCTACGAGAACATCGCCTACCCCTTGCGCGTGCGCGGCACGGCGCGCGCGGAAATCGAGCGGAAGGTGCATGAGGTCGCCCGCCTGCTGCAGATCGAGGAGCTTCTCAAGCGCCGGCCGCGCCAGCTCTCGGGCGGACAGGCGCAGCGGGTGGCCGTGGCGCGCGCCCTGGTCTGGCAGCCGGCGATCTGCCTGATGGACGAGCCGCTCAGCAACCTCGACGCCATCCTGCGCCTGCAGACCCGCACCGAGCTCAAGCGCCTGCACGCGGAGCTCGGGACGACCTTCGTCTTCGTCACGCACGACCAGGAGGAGGCGATGACGCTCGGCACCCGGATCGCCGTGCTGAACGAGGGCCGCCTGGTGCAGTTCACGACGCCGAAGGAGATCTATCATCATCCGGCCACGCGCTTCGTCGCCGAGTTCATCGGCCGGCCGGCGATGAACACGCTCGACGGGCGGGTGGAGAACGGGACGTTCCTGTGCGACGACCTGTCGCTGCCGGCGCCCGGACAGGCCGACGGCCCGAGCGTCCTCGGCATCCGCCCCGAGCATATCGTGCTGGCGGCGGGCACGGGTACCGAGACGCACCCCTTCCGGCTCGACGTGCTGGAGCTGATCGAGCCCGACATGCTGCTTTTCGTCACGCGCAACGGGCTGGCGCTCACCGTGCGCGGCAAGGCGGACGCGGCCGACCTCGAGCGCGGCGCCGAGCTCCATCTGGAATTCCCGCCGGAGCGCCTGCATTTCTTCGATCCCGAGAGCGGCATGCGGCGGCCATGACCGCGTTTCTCCACGTGATTCCGATCGGCGTCGCGGCGCTCGGCTGGTACGGGCTCTACCGCCTCAACCGCGGCACCCGATGGTTCCGCCTCGGCGAGCTGATCTTCTGGGACGTCGTCCTGCTCATCCTGATCTTCCTGGTCTGGCTGCGCTGGTACTGAGCCCGGCGGCCGGCTACTCTCACCGGCCATGATCCCGCTGCACGACGACAACCCGACGACGCTGACGCCGGTCGTCACCATCGGCTTGATCGTGGTCTGCACCCTGGTGTTCCTCTGGCAGGTATCGCTGCCGCCGGCGTCGGCCGAGCGCGCGGTCTACGCGTTCGGGCTGATCCCCGCGGTGCTGTTGGGCAAGGCGCAGTTGCCGCCCGAGGTCGCGGCGATCCCGGCGCAGCTCTCGGTCTTCACCTCGATGTTCCTGCACGGCGGGCTGCTGCACCTCGGCGGCAACATGCTTTACCTCTGGATCTTCGGGAACAACGTCGAGGATGCCATGGGGCACGGCCGCTTCATCGTGTTCTACCTGCTGTGCGGCCTGGCGGCAGCCCTGGCGCAGACCTTCCAGGCGCCGGATTCGACGGTGCCGATGATCGGCGCCAGCGGCGCGATCGGCGGCGTGCTCGGCGGCTACATCATGCTGTTCCCGCGCGCGCGCATCCTGGTCCTGCTGCCGATCATCGTCTTCATCACCGTGATCCGGATCCCCGCGGTGATCGTCCTCGGGTTCTGGTTCGTCATGCAGTTCCTGTTGTCCGCGGCCACCGTCGGCCAGGGCGGCGGCGTCGCCCACTGGGCCCACGTCGGCGGCTTCGCGGCCGGCGTCCTGCTGATTATTCCCTTCCGCAACAAGGCCTTCCCGCTGTTCGGCGGGCGGCGCAGCCTGGTCCGCACCACGCAGCCGCCGCACCGCACGCAACGCCGACCTTGGGGCGCGCGCCAGCGGGAGCGGGACCTCCGGGACAGCCGGCGGACCCGGATCCCGCGCAGCGGCCGCGGACCCTGGGGCCGGAGCAAATGAACGACGCGGCCGCGCCGTTCACGATCCGTTAACCCTGTCCTCCTAGCCTTTTCTGCGGTCTTTTCCCGACGGCCGCGGTGCCGGCCGCCGACGCGCGGAGGCTCGCATGAGCAAGGACGATATTCCGAACGGCATTCCGGCCTTTCTGCGCCGGCCCGAGGAGCGCTGGCCCGAGTCCCCGTTGTTCGGCATCGGGACGGCGCGGGACGGCGGCGGCGCGGCGACGGGAAGCTGCATCTCCGGCGACTGCCTCGTCGCCTTCACCGGCCGGGCGGAGCCCACGGCCGGACATGACGACGCCGCGGCGGCGGACGATGTCTCTGCGCGCTCCCGGGCGGCGACCGCCCGCGGGCAGGACGCGGATCCCGAGTCCGGCGCCGACGACGGCCCGCAGACGCTCGAGATCGAGCTGCCGGCGCCGGTGGCGCGCGCCCTCAAGGCCCGCGCGCGGAACGAAGACCGCACCGAAAGTGCCATCGTGCTGGCCTCCCTGCGCCGCACGGGCCTGATCGCCCCGACCCGCCGCCGAGCGGTGCCGCAGGCGCAACTGCCCCGCCGCCATCGCCGGCGGCGCGCCTGATACCGTCTGTCTGCTAGCGAAGCGTGGCGTCGACGAGCTCCGGCTCGGCTACGGCCGCCTCGGGACGCTCCCGCAGGTGCCCGGACAGACGGTGCTCGACCAGCCGGAAGACGAAGAGGATGGCGTAGGTCATCACGAGATAGAAGACCGCCGAGGTAAGGAACAGCTTATAGGGCTCGAAGCTGCGCGCGATGATGACCCGCGCGACGCCGGTGATGTCCATCAGCGAAATGATGCTGACGACCGACGTGGTCTGCAACTGGTAGACCAGCTCGTTGGAATAGGCCGGCAGCGCCAGCCGGAAGGCCTTGGGCAGGACGATGCGGCGATAGAGCAGCGGCCCCGACATGCCACAGGCGCGTGCCGCCTCGATCTCGCCGTGCGGCACGCCCATGATCGCGCCGCGCAGGATTTCCGAGGTATAGGCGGCGGTGTTGAGGGTCAGCGCCAGGAGAGCGCAAAAATAGGCCTCGCGGAAGAACGTCCAGAGGCCGATGGCCTCCAGCGCATCGCGGAACTGACCGCTGCCGTAATAGATCAGGAAGAGCTGCACGATGAACGGCGTGCCGCGGAAATAGAGCACGTAGACGTAAGCCGGAGCCTGGAGATAGGGCTTGCCGGAGAGGCGCATGAGCGCCAGCGCCAGCGCGCCGACCAGTCCGATCGACAGGCTGAGCACCGTGAGTTCGATGGTCAGTTGCGCGCCCTCGAGCAAACGCGGCAGGCTTTCCCAGACGATCTGCAGGTCCATGGCGCCCTCAGCCCCGCCGCACGCCGCGATTCGCCCAGACCTCGGCGCGATGCTGCGCGTACATCGAAACCAGGGTGATGGCGAGATAGATCAGCGACGCGATAAAGAAGAACGTGAACGGCAGCCGCACCGCGCGCGCGGCGATGTCGGTGTTGCGCATGAGCTCCTGCAGCTGGATGACGGAGATCAGCGCCGTCGCCTTGATCATGACCATCCAGACGTTGCCCAGGCCCGGCAAGGCGAAGCGCCACATCTGCGGCAGCAGGATGCGGCGCGCCACCAGCATGCGACTCATACCGCAGGCATAGGCGGCCTCGATCTGGCCCTTGGGCACCGCGAGATAGGCGCCCCGGAACACCTCCGTGGCGAAGGCGCCGTAGATGAACCCGATGGTCAGGAAGCCGGCAAAAAAGGAGTTGAAGTCGACCCGGATATCGGCACCGAAGGACAGCGCGATGTCCTGGATCAGCGTGGGAACGCCGTAATAGACCAGCAGGATAAGGATCAACTCGGGGACGCCGCGGATCACCGTGGTGTAGGTTTCCGCCAGGATCCGCACGAGCCGCTGCTGCGAGAGCTTGCCCCAGGCGCCGACCAGGCCGCAGGCCAGCGTCACCAGCATCGCGCAGATCGCCACGGCGATGGTCATCTGGACGCCGTCCCAAAGCATCCAGCCATAGCCCTTGAGGTCGATCATTCCCCCGCCCGTCTTACTGCGGCGCGCGATCCTGCGAGACTCGGCCGCGCCGCGCCTCGCTCCGGTTGAACGGCCGCCGCCTTCGAAAGCGGCGGCCGTTCCTCATCATAACCGGCGATCAGCTGCCGTAAACGTCGAACTCGAAATACTTGTCGTTGATCTTCTTGTAGGTGCCGTCGGCGCGAATCTGCGCGATCGCCTTGTTGAGTCCCTCGCGCAGCTTGTCCTCGCCCTTGCGCACGGCGATGCCGGCGCCATCGCCGAACCACTTGGGATCGGTGAAATCGGGGCCGACGAACGCGAAGCCCTTGCCCGCGTCGGTCTTCAGGAAGCCCTCGAGCAGCACGACCGAATCGGCCAGCACCAGATCGACGCGGCCCGACACCAGGTCCATGTTCGCCTCGTCCTGCGTGGCATAGGCATGGATGTCGACGACATCACCGAAGTTGTCGCGCAGGAAGTTCTCGTGGATCGTGGCGCGCTGCACCGCGACGGACTTGCCCTTGAGGCCTTCCTTGGAGATTTCGATGTTCGAGCCCGCCTTGGTGACGAACTTGGCCGGCGTATTGTAGTACTTGTTGGTAAAGTCAACCTTTTGCTTACGCTCCTCGGTGATCGACATCGAGGCGATGATGGCGTCGTACTTCTTGGCCAGCAGGCCCGGGATGATCCCGTCCCAGTCCTGGACCACGAACTCGCAGTCGAAATTGGCAGCCTTGCACAGCGCCTTCGCGATATCGACGTCGAAGCCGACCAGTTTGCCGTCGGAATCGATGTAGTTGAAGGGCGGGTAGGCCCCTTCGGTGCCGATACGCACCTTCATCATACCGGCCGACGCCGGGCCGACGGCGAAAAGGCCCAGGATTGCCGCGGCAACCAGGGCCGTGAAAAGCTTCTTCATGGTGTCTTTCCTCCTTTTCGCGTTAACGCTGTCTATCGTCAGAACCGAATTCAAACCGACGCCCCGCCTCTTCGGGCATCACAGATTGCTCGCGAGGAACTGCCTGAAGCGCTCGGATTTCTGGTTGCCGAAGACCTCCTGCGGCGGCCCCTCCTCCTCGACCCGCCCCTGGTGCAGGAAGACCACCTTGTTCGAGACCTCCCGTGCGAATCCCATCTCGTGGGTCACGACGATCATGGTCCGGCCTTCCTCGGCCAGCTGCCGGATCACCCGCAACACCTCGCCGACCAGCTCGGGGTCGAGCGCCGAGGTCGGCTCGTCGAACAGCATCACGTCGGGCTCCATGGCGAGTGCGCGGGCGATCGCCGCGCGCTGCTGCTGGCCGCCCGAGAGATGGGCCGGATAATGGTCCAGCTTGTCGGCCAGGCCGACCTTGTCGAGCACTTCGCGGGCCCGCTGCAGGGCCTCGGCCTTGGGCACGTGGAGAACGTGCACCGGGGCCTCGATCACGTTCTGCAGGACCGTCATGTGCGACCAAAGGTTGAACTGCTGGAACACCATGCCGAGCCGGGAGCGGAGCCGGTCGACCTGCTTGTGGTCGGCCGGAACCGCCTTGCCCCGGCGGTCCCTGGTCATGCGGATCTCCTCGCCGCGGACCGTCACACGGCCCGCGTCGGGCGTCTCCAGGAGGTTGATGCAGCGCAGAAAAGTGCTCTTGCCGGAGCCGCTCGAGCCCAGCATGGCGATCACGTCGCCCTGTTGCGCGGTCAGCGAAACGCCCTTGAGAACCTCGAGCGGTCCGAAGCTCTTGTGAACGTCCTCGCAGACCAGCGCCGGTTCCGCGGGCGCCAGCGCGGCGGCGGGTTCCGCCATCCCAGGCTCTTCGCTCCCTTCGGCCTTGTTGTCGACGGCCTTGGCTCCCTGTGACCTTCGTTATTTGCTCTTATCAAAGGTCTAGGGCCAAAAACTTAGTGGTCTTGGGGCGCCTTTGAAAGCGGAAATCGCCCTTTAGAAGGGCTATAAACTGCGGCGCCCAGGAATCGGCCGATCCCGGTCTACGCGGGGGTTCCGGACCCCTCGTCCTCGGCCAGAAGCTCCTCCACGCGGCGCCGCTCCGCGGCGCTCAGCGGCTGGCCGGCCGGCCCCCCCGGAACCGGGGCGCGCCGCCGGAAGTAGAAGAAAATCCCCAGCGCCCCGAGCAGCAGAATCCCGGCCGGCCCGAACCACAGGATCCAGGTGCGCGGCTTGACCGGCGGATCGAGCAGCACGAAGTCGCCGTAGCGCGCCACCAGGAAATCCCGCACCTGCTGGTCGCTGTCCCCGGCGACCAGCCGCTCGCGGATCAGGACCCGCAGGTCGTGCGCGAGGTCGGCGTTGGAGGAATCGACCGATTCGTTCTGACAGACCAGGCAGCGGATGCCGGCGGAAATGTCCCGCGCCCGGGCCTCGAGAACGGGGTCTTTGAGCATCTCGCTGGGCTCGACCGCGCGGGCGGGCAGGGCCGGCGCGAGGGCCAGGGCCAGAACGAACAGGAGGCTGGCGACGCGGGCCCTCATGAGCCCAGCTTCCGAAGCAGCGGCTTGATCGTGTCCTTGATCGCCTCGGGCGTCAGCGGGCCGAGCTGGCGGTAGCGGATGCGCCCCTCATTGTCGACGATGAAGGTTTCCGGCACGCCGTAGACGCCCCAGTCGATCGCCACGCGGCCGCTCTCGTCGGCGCCGAGCCGCGCGTAGGGGTTGCCGAGCGTGGCCAGCCAGGCGCGCGCCTCCTCCGGCTTGTTCTTGTAGTTGATGCCGACCAGCCGCACGCCGCCGTCGCGCACCAGCTTTTCCAGCATGGGATGTTCGGCCCGGCAGGGAATGCACCAGGAGGCGAAGAAATTGACCAGGGTGACGCCATGGCCGCGCAGGTCAGCAGCCGCGAGGCCGGGTCCCGTCATGCCGCGAATGGTCGGCAGGTCGAACTCGGGAATCGGCTTGTCGATCATCGCCGAGGGCACGGCGCGCGGATCGCGGCCGCTGTCCAGGCCCCATAGGAAATAGCCGGCGACGACGGCGAACAGCAGCACCGGCAGGAAGTACAGCAGGCGCCGCCCGAGCGGCGCGCTCTGCGCGGCGGCGCTCATTCCGCCGCTCCCGCGACGGCGGGCGCCGCCATGACGCGGCGCCGCGCCGGGGCGCCGACCCGCAGCCGCCGGTCGCTCAGCGACATGATGCCGCCCAGGATCATGATCAGCGCGCCGGCCCACATCCAGGGCACCATGGGTTCATGGAAGATGCGCACGGTCCAGCCGCCCTTGCCGTCCGGATCGCCGATCACGGCATAGAGGTCGGCCATGCCGGTGGTGTGGATCGCGGCCTCGGTGGTCGGCATCTCCTGCACCGGATAGAGGCGCTTCTCGGGATACATGGTGGTGACGTAACCGCCGTTCTTCGTAACCGTGAAGGTCGCCCGAGTGCCGCTGTAATTCGGCCCCTGCTCCGGGGCCACGCCGTCGAAGCGGTAGCTGTAGCCGGCCAGCTCGACCGACTCGCCCGGTCGCATGACCTGCACCGTTTCCGCCTTCCAGCTCGAGGCGGCGACGATGCCGGCCACGGCGATGGCAAGCCCCGCATGGGCCAGCGTCATGCCGTGCGCGGCGCGCGGCATGCGTAGCGCCCGCCGCAGGCTATCGCCCGGGGGTATCCGGAACAGCTTGACGCGTTCGGCCCACTCGAGCACCGCGCCGGCGAAGAGCCAGGCCGCCAGGCCCATGCCGAGGGCCGCCAGCACCGGCCCGCCCTGCAGGTAGAGGGCGACGGCCGCCGCGACGACCATGGCGGCGAAGGCCAGCTTGAGACGGCCGAGCACGCCGGGGAGATCGGCGCGCTTCCACGACAGGAAGGGCCCGATCGCCATGGCCAGAATGAGCGGCGCCATGATCGGCGCGAAGGTGCGGTTGTAGAACGGCGGCCCCACCGAGACCTTGTCGCCGCTCACCGCCTCCAGGAACAGCGGATAGAGCGTGCCCAGGAAGACCGTCGCGCAGGCGGCCGCCAGCAGCAGGTTGTTGAGCACCAGGCCGCCTTCGCGGCTGATCGGCGAGAACAGCCCGCCGGCCTTGAGCGCCGGCGCGCGGAGCGCGAAGAGCACCAGCGAGCCGCCTATCGTGATGCACAGCAGCAGCAGGATGAACAGGCCGCGTTCGGGATCGGTGGCGAAGGCATGCACCGAGCTGAGCAGCCCGGAGCGCACCACGAAGGTGCCGATCAGCGACAGCGAGAAGGTCAGGATCGCCAGCAGAATGGTCCAGGCCTTGAGCGAGTCGCGCTTCTCGACGACGACGGCCGAGTGCAGCAGCGCGGTGCCGAGCAGCCAGGGCATGAAGGAGATGTTCTCGACCGGGTCCCAGAACCACCAGCCGCCCCAGCCGAGCTCGTAATAGGCCCACCAGCTGCCGAGTGCGATGCCGGCGGTCAGGAAGCACCAGGCGGCCAGCGTCCAAGGCCGCACCCAGCGTGCCCAGGCGGCGTCGACCCGACCCTCGATCAGGGCCGCGATGGCGAAGGAGAACGCCATCGAGAAGCCGACGTAGCCCATGTAGAGCATCGGCGGATGGAAGGCGAGGCCGGGGTCCTGCAGCAGCGGGTTGAGGCCGCGCCCGTTGGCCGCCGGCGGAAAGACCCGCGTGAAGGGATTGGAGGTGAGCAGGATGAAGGCGAGGAAGCCGATCGAGATCCAGGCCTGCACCGCCAGCACGCGGGCGCGCAGACCGGCCGGCAGGTTGCGCCCGAACAGCGCCACCGCGGCGCCGAACATCGAGAGGATGAGCACCCAGAGCAGCATGGAGCCTTCGTGATTGCCCCAGACGCCGGTGATCTTGTAGAGCATCGGCTTCGCCGTGTGGGAGTTCTGCCACACCGTGAGCACGGTGAAGTCGGAGACGATGTAGGCGTACATCAGCGCCAGGAACGCGGTCCCGATCAGCACCAGCTGCAGCAGGGCCGAGGGCCGCGCCATCGCCATCCAGCCGGCGTGGCCGCGCTGCGCCCCGACGAAGGGCACGGTGCCCTGCACCAGGGCGACCATCAACGCGAGGATCAGGGCGAAGTGGCCGATCTCCGGAATCATTGCTTGGCCTCCTCGGTACCACCCTTCCATTGGCCCGACTTCTTCAAAGCGGCGGCGACCTCCGGCGGCATGTAGTTCTCGTCGTGCTTGGCCAGCACCTCGTCGGCGACGAAGACGCCGTCCGGCCGCAGCGTCCCCTCGGTCACCACGCCCTGCCCCTCGCGGAACAGGTCGGGCAACACGCCCCGATAGGTCACCGGAACGCTCTCGCTCAGATCGGTCACGCGAAACTCCGTGGTCACGCCGTCGCCCAGCTTGCGCACCGAGCCCTCCTCGACCAGACCGCCGATGCGGATCGCACGGCCGGGCGGCGCCGCCTCGGCCTTGAGGTCGCTCGGGCTGTAGAAGAAGGTGACCGAGTCCTGGAATGCCGTGAGGACCAGCCCGGCCGACGCCGCCAGGACGCCCATGCCGAGCAGGACGATGATCAGCCGCCGCCGCTTGCGCGTCATCCCGCGCCCTCGGCCGCCGCGTTCTCGGTCGTCTTGCTCCTGGGATCCGCGCCACCGGCGTCGCCGCGCCGGCGCCGCGGGTTGGCCGCCTGCAATTCCGCCAGCGCCCGTTCGCGCTCCCGCAGGCGGCGCAGCGTCGCGACCAGCAGCCAGACCATAACCAGCGCCGTCAGCCCGTAGGCCGGCCAGACGAAGACCGCGTACCCGCCCATGGCAAAGAAACTCTCCAAACTCTTCATCCCGTATTTATCAGAGCCGGCCGGTCGGCGTCATGCTTAGCGGTCCCGGGCGGCGGCTTCCCTGACATAGGTCAAGAGACCGCCGCTCGTCAGGCCGTCTCGATCGCCAGCTGGGCGCGCGCCCGCAGCCGCGCGGCGATCATCTCGCTGCGCACCCGAAGCAGCAGCAGCGTCACGTAATACAGCTTGAAGCCAAGGGCCATGATCAGCAAGGGCCACAACATGGAAGAATCGATCGTCGGCCCGCCCGTGCGCAGGACGCTGGCCGGCTGATGCAGGGTGCTCCACCACTCGACCGAGAACTTGATGATCGGCACGTTGATGAAGCCGACCAGCGCCAGGATCGAGGCCGCGCGCTGGCCGCGCTGCGGGTCCTCGAAGGCGTTGGCCAGGGCCATGTAGCCGAGATAGAGGAAGAACAGAACCAGCACCGACGTCAGGCGCGCGTCCCAGACCCACCACGTGCCCCACATCGGCTTGCCCCACAGCGAGCCCGTGGCGAGCGCCAGAAAGGTGAAGCCGGCGCCGACCGGGGCCGAGGCCTTGGCCACCAGATCGGCCAGGGGATGGCGCCAGATCAGGGCCACCGCGCTCGCCACCGCGATCACCGTGTAGATGAACATCGCCATCCAGGCCGAGGGCACGTGGACGTACATGATGCGCACGCTCTCGCCCTGCTGGTAGTCGGGCGGAGCGACGAACAGCGAGAGGTAGAGACCGATGGCCAGCGAGAGGGCGCAGCCGATCGCCGCCCAGGGCAGGATGACGGCCGAGAGGCGCAGAAAGCGGCCAGGATTGGCGAAGCGGTGCATGCGCGCGACGCTCTTCAGGACTGCGTAATCGGGCCCGGGCCCGCGCCCGGCGCGGCCCGTTCCCGGATAAAACTAATCATTCCGCCGCCTGCCGCAAGGCCGCCGCGGCCGCCAGCGGCGTGACCACCAGAAACAGCAGCAGGATGGCGCCGAGGAACAGCAGATGCGGCCGGGCGTTGAGGCCGGCCAGGGCGGCGTCCACGGCGCCGACCCCGAAGATCAGCACCGGCACGTTGAGCGGCAGCACCAGGAGCGGGATGAGCACGCCGCCGCGCCGCGCGCCGAGCACCAGGGCGGCGCCGACCGCGCCGATCAGGCTGAGGCTCGGGCTGCCGAGCAGCATGGCGAGGACCAGCATGGGCAGCGCCGCCGGGTCCATGTTGTAAAGCAGCGCCAGGACCGGCGCCGCGGCGATCAGCGGCAGCCCGGTCGTCAGCCAATGCGCCAACGCCTTGGCCAGGACGGCGAATTCGAGCGGCAGCGGGGTCAGGACCAGGAGCTCCAGCGAGCCGTCCTCGTAGTCGGCCAGGAACAGCCGCTCGAGCGACAACAGCACGGCGAGCAGCGCGGTCACCCAGATGACCCCCGGGCCCATGCGCGCCAGCAGATTGGGCTCGGGCCCGACCCCGAAGGGAAAGATCGCCGCGGTCAGCACGAAGAACAGCACGACCATCAGCGCGTCGGCGCGCTGGCGCAGTGCCAGCCGCAGGTCGCGCGCGACGATCTGCAGGAAGCCGCTCACCAGGCGTGCTCCAGCGCCAGGTCGAGGCCGGCATCGGGCGGCGGCGCGAAGGCGTCGAGCGCCAGCGTCTCGGCGCCGGGCAGATCGATCGGCGCGTGGGTCGCCGCGACCACGCGCCCGCCGCCGGCACGATGCGCGGCGAGCGCAGCGGCCAGCCGGACGAGCGAGGCGCGGTCGAGGCCCACCGTCGGCTCGTCGAGCAGCCACAGCTCGGCCGGCGCGGCGAGCAGGCGGGCGAGCGCCAGGCGGCGGCGCTGACCGGCCGAGAGGCGCCGGCCCGGCACCGCGGCGAGGGCGGTCAGGTCGAAGGCCGCCATGGCGCCCGCGACGTCGAGCGGCCCGGCGCCCGAGGCGGCGCGCAGGCGGGCCCAGAAGGCCAGGTTCTCGGCCAGGGTGAGGACCGGCTTCACGGCGTCCAGGTGGCCCAGGTAGTGCAGGCGCGCGCGATGCGCCTCGGGGTCCTCGGCGACCGGCCGGTCGGCCCCCCAGGAGAGCGTGCCCGCGGCGGGCCGCAGCAGGCCGGCCATGAGGCGCAGCAGGCTGGATTTGCCGCTGCCGTTGGGCCCGGTCAGCACCAGGGCGCCGCCCGCCGGGAGGGTGAAATCGAGATCCTGGAAGACGCGCCGCTCGCCCCGCACGCAGGTGAGGCTCCGGCCTTGGAAGAGGCTCATGGCAGTCGGCTCAAGACGGCGGGGCTCGCGCGGGTGACCGATGGCGCCAGGGGGTATAGCAGATCGCCGCGGGCCGGCCAAAGGGCCAGATTCCGCGCCGGCCGGCGGATTTCCAGCAGAGGGAAAGGAAAAAGGCGGCCGCCGGATGGGGTCCGACGGCCGCCGAAGTCTCCAGCCATTTGGGGGGCAATCGTTGCGAGGTCGGCTGGGAACCTCTGACAGAGAGGGGAAGTCTCCGTGGCTAGAGAGATAGGCGGGGATTGTGTTCGGACTTGGCCGCAAATGCGGCACAAATGAGGAATCATGTCCGCCGGCGGCGGCTCAGTCCTCGCGGCCCGCTTTCGGCAGGGTGACGGGCTGACCGTGCGGCGTGGTGCGGTAGGCCTCGGCCCAGGCCGCCTTGCGCCGTGCCATGAGGTTCGGGCTGAGCAGGCCCTTCTCGGCCACCAGGCGCTCCAGCGCGGCGAGCACGTGGCGGTAATAGGTCGTGCCGTCGTCCGGATCGCCGGCCGCCTGGGCGCGGCGGATCTCGCCGCCGAGCGCCTCGGCCCACTCGCCGGCGGTGAAGCAGCCGCTTTCCTCGAGGCGCGCCGCCAGCGCCAGGGCCTGCGCCTCCCAGGGCTCGGCGAAGACCGGCCCCGAATCGCGCGGCGCATCCGCCAGGGCCGCGGCGCGTTCGCGGGGCGGTTCAGGCCGGCTCAAGGTAGGGCTCCCAGAGATCGAGGTAGACCTTGTCGCGCGGCGCGGCCTCGGGCCCCCAGAGCTCGCGCGCGGTAATCTCCACCGAATAGAGGTGGCGCGGGTCCTCGCCCAGGCCGTGCGCGTTGCTGTCGGGAAAGACGTGCGCCCCGCGCCGGGCCCGGACGATCCCGCGCTTGCCGCGGGCATAGCGCGGCAGGCGGGTGTGGCCGGCCGGGTGGAGGTTCTTCGTCCGCACGGCGTCGCCGACCGCGAAGGCGGGCGACGCGGCGATCTCGCGCCGGCTGTCCGATCCCTTGTAGGCGCTCTGGAGCGGCCGCTCGGGCGACATCGCGTCGTCGCGCGGCGGCGCATTGCCCTGCGCGCGGCCGGTCCGCAATTCCTCGGCCGTCACCATGCCCGATTCGAGATACATCACCGCGTGCGCGTAGTACCACTGATCGTAATAGTCGAGCGTCAGATAGAGCTCCGGCGGCATGCATTCGCGCATGAACCGGAAGTAATCGACGCTCCATGCGGGATGGCCGGTCGCCCCCTGCGCGATGCCAAACATGCGGCCCTCCCAGGCGTGGTGGAAGACCGGCTCGTCCGCCTCGTAGACGACCGGGCCGAGCCCGTGCATGCCGCCCATGTCGTGTATGCCGTCCATCGCGCCCCTCCTTCACAGCCTCAGCCGGCCGGCGCCCGGGCCCGGGCAACGCCGATCATGGCATCGCGCGTCACCAAGCCGGCCAACCGTTCCTCGCTCCAGCCCTCGGTCCCCGCCGGGCGCTCCGGCACCACCAGGTAGCGGACCTCGGCGGTCGAATCCCAGACCCGGATCTCGACCTCCTCGCCGAGCTCGAGACCGAACTCGCGCAGCACGCCGCGCGGCTCCAGCACGATGCGCGAGCGGTACGGCGCCGACTTGTACCAGACCGGCGGCAGGCCGAGCAGCGGCCAGGGATAGCAGGAGCACAGCGTGCAGACGACGACGTTGTGAACCTGCGGCGTGTTGGCCACGGCGGCGATGACCTTGCCCTGCATGCCGGTAAAGCCGAGCTCGGCGACCGCGGCACTGCCGTCCGCGAGCAGGCGCTCGCGATAGGCGGGATCGGTCCACGCGCGGGCCACCACCCTGGCGCCGTTGTGCGGGCCGACGTGCTTCTCGAAGGTCTCGATCCAGGCGTCGATGGTCTCCGGCCGGACCAGGCCCTTCTCCACCAGCAGGCTTTCCAGGGCCTTGACCCGCAACGCCGGATCGGAGGGCACCTCCGAGAGATGATGCCTGTGATGGTCGTGGTGGCCCTGCGGCCGCAGCGGCCCGCCGGAGTCGCTGCCGGAACCTTTCGCCGTCATGCCCGTTCCTCCTTCACACGGCCGCCCTGCGGCGCGCGTCGCCAGCAGGAGAGCGCAGCGCGGCCCGCCCCGTCAACCGACGACCGCCGCCCGGCCCGCCGAACGGGACCGCAATTGCGGCCGGGGTTGCGGCGCGGCATGATGGCCGCGAGAGATTTTCCTGGCCGCCGCCGCACGACATGCGTGCGCCGCGCCCGCCGGCCAACGCAAGGGAGAGCCACCCGTGAGCCAGGCCATCGACAGCCTCAAGACGCGCCGGACACTGAGCGTGAACGGCAGCTCGTACGACTATTACAGCCTGACGGCCGCCGCCGAGGCGGGCCTCGGCGACCTGGCGCGCCTGCCGCGCTCGCTCAGGGTCCTGCTGGAGAACCTGCTGCGCTTCGAGGACGGCGGCACGGTCACGGTCGACGACATCAAGGCCGTCGGCGCCTGGCTCGAGCGGCGCCGCTCGGACCGCGAGATCGCCTATCGCCCGGCCCGCGTCCTGATGCAGGACTTCACCGGCGTCCCGGCGGTGGTCGACCTGGCCGCGATGCGCGAAGCGATGACCGCGCTCGGCGGCAACCCCGAGAAGATCAACCCGCTGTCGCCGGTCGACCTGGTGATCGACCATTCGGTGATGGTCGATTCCTTCGGCGGGCCGGAGTCCTTCCGCACCAACGTCGCGCGCGAGTTCGAACGCAACGGCGAGCGCTATGCCTTCCTGCGCTGGGGCCAGACCGCGTTCGACAATTTCCGCGTCGTGCCCCCGGGCACCGGCATCTGCCACCAGGTCAATCTGGAGTACTTGGCGCAGGTCGTCTGGACGAGCGAGGCGGACGGTGCCACGCTCGCCTATCCGGACACGCTGGTCGGCACCGACAGCCACACCACCATGGTCAATGGCCTTTCGGTGCTGGGCTGGGGCGTCGGCGGCATCGAGGCCGAGGCCGCGATGCTGGGCCAGCCGATTTCCATGCTGATCCCGGAAGTCGTCGGCATGCGCCTGAGCGGCCGGCTCAAGGAAGGCACGACGGCGACCGACCTGGTGCTGACGGTGACGCAGATGCTGCGCGCCAAGGGCGTGGTCGGCAAGTTCGTCGAGTTCTACGGGCCGGGGCTCAAGGACCTCACGCTGGCCGACCGGGCGACCATCTCCAACATGGCGCCGGAATACGGCGCCACCTGCGGGTTCTTCCCGATCGACGACGAGACGCTGCGCTATCTCTCCTTCACCGGCCGCGACGAGGCGCGGGTCGCGCTGGTCGAGGCCTATGCCAAGGCGCAGGGCCTGTGGTGCGGCCCGGACGATCCGGAGCCGAGCTACAGCGACACGCTGGAGCTCGACCTCGCCAGCGTCGAGCCCAGCCTGGCCGGGCCGAAGCGGCCGCAGGACCGGATCAAGCTGAGCGAGGCCGCGGTCAGCTTTTGCCGCCACCTGGCGAGCGAGCTGCACAGCGACGACCTCGGCGAGGAGGCCAAGATGGCCGCCGAGGGCCCCGGCGCCGCGGCCGAGGAGCCGAACGACCTGGCCGACGGCGTGCCGGTCGAGGGCGCCGACTACAAGCTCGGCAACGGCGCGGTGGTGATCGCCGCGATCACCTCCTGCACCAACACCTCGAACCCCAGCGTGCTGATCGCCGCCGGGCTGGTGGCGCGCAAGGCGCGGGCGCGCGGCCTGAGCGTCAAGCCCTGGGTCAAGACCTCGCTGGCGCCCGGCTCGCAGGTGGTGACCGACTACCTGACCGCCGCCGGGCTGCAGGAGGACCTCGACGCGCTCGGCTTCGACCTCGTCGGCTACGGCTGCACGACCTGCATCGGCAATTCCGGCCCGCTGCCCGACCACATCGCCGCGGCCGTCGAGCGGGGCGATCTGCTGGTCTGCTCGGTGCTCTCGGGCAACCGCAACTTCGAAGGCCGCATCAACCCGCATTGCCGCGCCAACTATCTGGCCTCGCCGCCGCTGGTCGTGGCCTATGCGCTGGCCGGCAACATGGCGGTCGACCTGCTCAACGACCCGCTCGGCGAGGACGCGGACGGCAAGCCGGTCTACATGAAGGACATCTGGCCGTCGAACCACGAGATTCGCGGAATCATCGAAAAGGTGCTGACGCGCGACATGTTCCGCACGCGCTACGGCAACGTCTTCGAGGGTCCCAAGGAATGGCAGGCGATCGGCGCGGCCGGCGGCCAGACCTACGCCTGGGACGACGGCAGCACCTACGTTCGCTATCCGCCGTTCTTCGAGGGCATGGGGCCGGAGCCCGCGCCGCTCGGCGACGTCTCGGGCGCGCGCGCCCTGGCCGTGCTCGGCGATTCGGTCACCACCGATCACATCTCGCCGGCCGGCGCGATCAAGAAGGACAGCCCGGCGGGCGAATACCTGCTCGAGCACCAGGTGCGGCCGGCCGAGTTCAACTCCTACGGTGCGCGGCGCGGCAACCACGAAGTGATGATGCGCGGCACCTTCGCCAACATCCGCATCCGCAACGAGATGGTCCCCGGCAAGGAGGGCGGCTACACCCGCCACCTGCCGGACGGCGAGACCCTGTCGATCTACGACGCGGCGATGAAGTATCAGGCCGAGGGCGTGCCGCTGGTCGTCGTCGCCGGCAAGGAATACGGCACCGGGTCGAGCCGCGACTGGGCGGCCAAGGGCACGCGCCTCCTGGGCGTGCGCGCGGTGATCGTCGAGAGCTTCGAGCGCATCCACCGTTCCAACCTGGTCGGCATGGGCGTGCTGCCGCTGCAGTTCAAGGACGGCGCGACGCGCCAGAGCCTGGGCCTGACCGGCGAGGAAACCTTCGACATTGTCGGCATCGCCGACGGCCTCAAGCCGCGCGGCGACGTCGCTTGCCGCATCCACCGGCCCGACGGCGCGACGGAGGAGATCGCGCTGCTGTGCCGCATCGATACCGCCGACGAACTGGAGTACTTCCGCCACGGCGGCATCCTGCACTACGTGCTGCGGGGCCTGCGCCAGGCCGCCTGAGCGCGTGCCGTCGCGGTCGCATCACCCGAACGTGATTCGCGCGCGAGGGCGCGGCCGGCATAGGCTGGGCAATATGGTCCCCAGGACGCAAACCCCGGCCCGGCGCGGGTCGCCCCGGCGCATTCTTGCCGCCGCGGCTTTCGGCATGCTCGTCGCCGCGGCCGGGGTGGCGTCTGCTGCCGAGACGGGCGACCGGCCCATCGTGGTCGAGCTGTTCACCTCGCAGGGCTGCAGCTCCTGTCCGCCGGCCGACAGGATCCTCGCCGACCTGGCCGAGCGCCCCGACCTGGTGGCGCTCTCGCTGCACGTCGATTATTGGGACTACATCGGCTGGAAGGACCCCTTCGGCAGCCCGCTCAACACGGAGCGCCAGCGCCGCTATGCCGGCGTGCTCGGCCTGCACTACGTCTTCACGCCGCAGATGGTGATCGACGGCGTGACCAGCGTGGTCGGCTCGAACCGCGCGGCCGTGGACGACGCGATCGAGGCGGCGAAAAACCATCCCAAGCCGGTCCAGATCGCCTTCACGGACAAGGACGGCGGGCGGGTCGTCGTTTCGGGCAGCGCGGCCCCGCCGGGCGGGGCGTCGGTCTGGCTCGCGGTCTACGACGAGCGGCAGGAGACCGCCGTCAAGCGCGGCGAGAACGCCGGCCGCGAGCTCAGCAACGCCAACGTGGTGCGCCGCCTGGAGCGGATCGGCACCTGGACGGGCGGGCGCCTGGAGATCCCGATGGACTTCGCCGCGGTGGCCGCGCGCGGCCGCTATGCCTGCGCGGTCATCGTTCAGGCCGGCGAGTACGGCACCGTGCTCGGCGCCGCCAAGATGCGGCTCGCCAAGGACGCAAGTTAGCCCGCGGCGGTCAGCCCGAGGCCGGTTCCGCCTCCGCGAAGCCGCGTTCCACCAGCAGCGTCATGCGCCGGGCGAAGGCGGCCGGGTCGGGCAGCGGCTCGCCCTCCAGGATGCGCGCCTGATCGAGCAGCAGGCGCGCCGCCTCCTCCACCGGATTGACCTCGCCGTTGCCGCCGCCGGCGGCACCCGGCGCCTCGAGGCGCGCCGCCAGCCGGCGGATCAGGGAGTGCCGCGGATTGATCTCCAGGATACGGCGCGACGCGGCGTCGATCTGGTGATGCTGCTTCAGCATGCGCTCCAGATGGATGTCCATGTCGCTTTCGTCGGCGACCAGGCAGACCGCGCTGTCGGTCAGGCGGGTCGAGCTGCGCACGTCCTTGACCTCGTCCTTGAGCGCGAGCTTGACGAAGGCGACCAGCGCGTCGATCCCCGGCGCCGGAGTTTCCGGCTCCGGCTTGCCGTCGCTTTCCGCCTCGGTGCCCTTGATCGCGCCGAAGTCGATGTCGCCGCGCGTCGCCGAATGGAACGCCTTGCCCTGGTACGTGCCGACCGCCGGGATCCAGAACTCGTCGACCGGATCGGTCATCAGCAGGACCTCGACGCCCTTGGCGGCGAAGCCTTCGATCTGCGGGCTGCGGCGCAGGACCTTGGCGTCGTCGCCGGCGATGTAATAGATGGCGTCCTGCCCGTCCGGCATGCGCGCCACGTAGTCGGCGAGGCTAACGGGCTCGTCGCCGCGCGTCGATTCGAAGCGCGCCAAGTCGAGCAGCTTCTCGCGGTTGGCCTCGTCCTCGTAGAGCCCTTCCTTGAGCACACCGCCGAAGGCGTCCCAGAAGCGCCGATAGTCCTCCGGCGCCTTCTCCGCCTTGCGCGCCAGCTCACCGATCACGCGCTTGGTCACCGCGCTGCGGATCTTGGACAGCATGGGATTGTGCTGCAGCAGTTCGCGGCTGATGTTGAGCGGCAGGTCCTCGGTATCGATGACGCCGCGCAGGAAGCGCAGGTAGGCGGGAATCAGCTCCTCGCAGTCCTCGGTGATGAAGACCCGCTTGACGTAGAGCTTGACGCCGTGACGGCGCTCGGGATGGAACAGGTCGAGCGGCCGCGTCGAAGGGATGTATAGCATCCCGGTGTACTCGATCTTGCCTTCCGCCTTGAAGTGCAGGCGCAGCCAGGGGTCGTCGAAGGCATGCGCGACGTGGTGGTAGAATTCCTTGTATTGCTCGTCGGTGATCTCCGACTTGGGCCGGGTCCACAGGGCCGAGGCGGCATTGAGCGTGCGCTCGGCGCCGTCGCGCTGCAAGACGATCGGAATCGCGATGTGGTCGGAATAGGTCTTGACGATGCGCTCGATGCGGGCCGGGTCGAGAAACTCCTTCTCGCCCTTGCGCAGCTTGACGACGACGCGCGTGCCGCGCGTCGGCGCCTCAGCCGCGCGGTCCCCCGTCAACTCCTCGACGGTGAAGCTGCCCTTGCCGTCGGATACCCAGCGCCAGGCCTGCGGCTCGCCGGCCCGGCGGGTCGTCACCGCGACCTCCTCGGCGACCATGAAGGCGGAGTAGAAGCCGACGCCGAACTGGCCGATCAGGTTGGCGCGGTCCGTCTTGTTCTCGACCTGCTGCACGAAGGCGGCCGTGCCCGAGCGGGCGATGGTGCCGAGGTTCTCGATCAGGTCGTCGCGGTTCATCCCGATGCCGTTGTCGGCGACCGTGACGACGCCCTTTTTCGCGTCGACGTCGAGGACGATGCGGTAGTCCGCGTCCTCGGCCACGAGCTCGGGCCGCGTGAGCGCCTCGTAGCGCAGCCGGTCGCAGGCGTCGGAGGCATTCGAGATCAGCTCGCGCAGAAAGATTTCCTTGTTCGAGTAGAGCGAGTTGGCGACGATATCGAGAAGCCGGCTGACCTCGGCCTGAAAGCTGAGTTTTTCTTCGGGCATGTCCAGCACCCCTTCGGTTGATGCCGATGGCTCCGCATTCGGGCTTGGTTTGACGACGCGGCCGCCCCGCGTCGGCTCTGATATGAGACAGGGCGCCGCCGACTGCAAGGGCGGCGGCCCGCCCGCAGGGGGAGGAATGGGCCAAAATAAGCCAGAATCGGCCGACGCGCAGGCGGGTGCCCGCAGCGCCATGGTCGAGGAGATCGCCGCCGAGGTCGTCGCCACGCGCAAGTACCTCGGCAAGGACGCCCTCGACCCGCGCGTCATGGCGGCCATGGGCAAGGTGCCGCGCCATCTCTTCGTGCCGCCGGCCAACCGCGACCGGGCCTACGACAACGTGCCGCAGCCGATCGGCCACGGGCAGACGATCTCGCAGCCCTACATGGTGGCGGTCATGACCGACCTGGCGGCGGTCGGCCCCCAGGACCGCGTGCTCGAGGTCGGTACCGGTTGCGGCTATCAGGCGGCGGTGTTGGCCGAGCTGGCCGCCGAGGTCTACACCGTCGAGGTCGTGCCCGAGCTGGCCGGCCCGACCGCCAAGCGGCTCGAGGACCTCGGCTACCGCAACGTGTCGACGCGCCAGGGCGACGGCGCCCAGGGTTGGCCCGAGCACGCGCCCTTCGACGCCATCGTGGTGACGGCGGCGGCCTGGCACGAGGTGCCGCCGGCCCTGATCGCGCAGCTCGCCCCCGGCGGCCGGCTCGTGATTCCGGTCGACCGCAGCCGCAGCCCGGCGCGCTATCCCTTCTACGACCAGGTCCAGGAGCTGATGCTGATCACCAAGGACGCCGAGGGGAAGCTCGCGGAGCGCGGCGTGCTGCCGGTGGCCTTCGTGCCCCTGGTCGGCAGCGGCGGCGAGCCGCGGGGCTAGCGCCCTATCCGGCTCCCTCGGCGGCGCCGACCGAGCCGCCGAGCCGGTGCTTCTCCATGAGGCGGTACAGCGTCGGCCGGGATACCCGAAGGGCGCCGGCCGCTTCCTTGATGTTGTTGCGATGGGTCTGCAGCGCCTTGCGGATCAGTCGGCATTCCGCCTCGCTCCGGGCCTCCTCGAGGGTCATGGGGGCCGGCTTCGCAGTCCCGGGGCCGGCGCGCGGCAGCCCGAGGTCGGCGACGGTGATGCGATCGCCGTCCGCCATGACCACGGCCCTGCGAACGGTCGCGATGAGCTCGCGGACGTTGCCCGGCCAGGCATAGTTCAGAATCGCTTGTTCGCAGTCGTTGGAAAATCCGCGGACCGGCCGGCCCATTTCACCGGCCAGCTTTTCGAGAAAGAACCGGCTCAGGAGCGCGATGTCCTCGCCGCGGTCGCGCAGTGCCGGCATCTCCATGTTCAGGACGTTGAGCCGGTAATAGAGGTCCTCGCGAAAGCGGCCGTCGTTCCGCGCCTCGAGGAGGTCCACGTTGGTGGCGGCGATGACCCGGGCGTCGATCCGGATCGGTCCGCGTCCGCCGACCCGGTGGATGGTGCCCTCCTGGAGAAAGCGCAGCAGGTGGACCTGCATGTCGAGCGGAAGGTCGCCGATCTCGTCGAGGAAGACCGTTCCGCCGTCGGCGCGTTCGATCTCGCCGATCTTTCGCTCGTGCGCGCCGGTGAAGGCGCCGCGCTCGTGACCGAAAAGCTCCGATCCGACGAGCGTCGGCGGAAGGATCGCGCAGTCGATCACGACGAAGGGACCGCCGGCGCGGCGCGAGCGCTCGTGAATCGCATGCGCCGCGAGCTCCTTTCCGGTTCCGCTTTCGCCGGTGATCAGGACCGGAGCGTCGGCCGACGCGACCTTGCGGATGACCTCGAAGACTCGCCGCATGACGGTGCTGGACCCGACCATGTAGGGCTCCTCCGCCGCAGCCGCGTGACGGCTCCGGGTCGGGTCCGGTGCCGACGTTTTCAGATGCTCCTGCAGGGTGCTGTAGACGACGGCGTCGCGCAGCGCCAATTGCAATAGGATCTGCGCCAGGCGCTCGCGCCCGAGCGTTTCGATATCGGCTTTGGAGATGCGCTGGCTGGCCACGTCGCGTCCTCGTGCCGGGCGGGGCCGCGAGACCGCAGAACGATGTTCGGGATCGAACACGAAGCCGCGGCGTCCGCCACAAACCTTTCTTCAAGAAGCCTTCGTCGTCCTCGTTGCTGCGACTTCGCCTGTCCCCGCGCCCCCCATCGCTTATCTCTTGAATGCCGCGACGCCCGTTTGCGTTCCCGATCGATTGCGCCTGCGCGCACGATTCGTTGCGCAGCGCGTACTTTCGATCTTCGTGTCGTCGCGAAGCGTCCGAACCTTCGTCGTCTTCACCGCATGGATCGGCGTGCGCGGAGCGCGACGCCAACGGCTTCATCGTCGTGCTGACGGACCCGATGCGGTCGTCGTCCTGGTCTCGCCCGAACGACACGAACACGCTATGTCATGCCGGCGGATCGAGTCTAGGTCTTTGAGAACATTACGAAAATTTCACCTGTGGAACAGGACGGCCCGTGCCATGCTGCGTCCGCCTTTTCGGCCGGCGTGTCCAGCAGCGAACCCGGCGTGCGCTTGCGCGAGCGCCATTGCGGTCGTGGAAGGGGCGTCCGCGTCACGACGCTGACACAACACGGGTGGGCAAGCTTGCGTGAGTCATCCGACAGCGAACGACTTTGCGATACGGGGCGCCGCGTTTCTCGTGAATGGAAGCCGAAGGATCCGTCAATTCCGCTTCGTGGTGACGGCTGGCGCCCCGCTCGGCGCAAGCCCGCCGCGAACTGAACGCTTCATGGGCCGGACGTTTTACGGACGCGGCCGAGACAGAAAGAGGGGAGATCGATCATGCAACACAGGTTAAAGATTTGCCGGAGCTGGCGGCTGTACGCCGGAACGGCAGCCTGCGCCTTCGCCATCCTCATGGGAAGCCAGGCGCTCACCCTCCCGGCGCAAGCGGCGACGACCGGCGCGGACGATCAGCTTCGCGCGCAGATGAAGGAGCTCAAGCAGCAACTGGCCGCGCAGCGCCGCCAGATCGAGGCGCAGCAGCAGCGCATCGACGCGCTGGAGGGCACGACCGGCAAGCTCAGGGACATGACGCTCGGCCTCTACGGCAGCCTGGGCGCCGACCCGAACGCGCCCCATGCGGCAACCGCCGCGACCTTCGGCGCGGGCAGCGACGGCTATCGTTTCGTTAACGGCGCCGTGCAGCCAGCGACCTATCGGCAGCAGACCCAGGCCGCGCAGACGGGGGGCGGGACGGGCGGCGGGGCGGGCGGCGACACGGGTGCCCAGCCGGTCGGCGAGGCGCCAAAGGCGGAGCGGACCCGGCCGAACGTTCCGGTCCTCGCCTCGGAGGGCGGCGTGCTGACGCCGCAGGGTACGCTGGTCCTCGAACCCTCGCTGGAGATCAGCCACACCTCAGCGAACCGCTTCAGCTTTCAGGGCTTCCAGCTCGCCGAAGTGGTCCTGATCGGGCAGATCGAGGCGTCGAACGCCGACCGCGACACGGCGATCCCGGCCTTGACGGCCCGCTACGGCATCACCGACCGCCTGGAGGCCGAGGTCAAGGTGCCCTACGTCCTGCGCAGCGACAGCGTCACGAACACCATCGTCGCCGCGACCCCGGCGGTGTCGACGACGACCCATGCGACGGCCAACGACATCGGCGACATCGAGGCGGCGCTGCATTACCAGCTGAACGACGGACGCGGCGGCTGGCCGTACTTCGTCGCCAACGTTCGCGCCAAGAGCACCACCGGCAAGGGACCCTTCGACGTCTCGCGCGACGCCAACGGCATCGAGACCGAGCTCTCGACCGGATCGGGCTTCTGGGGCGTCGAGCCGAGCCTGACGGTGCTGTATCCGACCGATCCCGCCGTCTTCTTCGGCAGCATCGGCTACGTCTGGAACATCTCCAGCAACGTCGATACGACGATCGGCGGCTCGCACATCGGCACCGTCGATCCCGGAGACGCCGTCCGCGGCAGCTTCGGGATGGGATACGCCATCAACGAGAATTCCTCGTTCAGCATCGGCTACAAGCACGACTACATCGCGCGCACGACGACCGAGATCGACGGCATCGATCGAAAGTCGGCGTCCCTGCAGTCGGGCTCCCTGTTCTTCGGCCTGTCGCAGAAGATCAACGACAGTGTCGCGGTCAATCTTACGGTCGAAGGCGGCGTCACGGCCGACGCGCCCGACGCGTCGGTGATCGTGCGGGTGCCGGTCGCGCTCGGCCTCTTCTGAGGCCAGCGCCGCGCAGGGGCGAGGCGCCAAGGGCCGGGCCGCCGCGCCTCGCGAGGCTCGCACGACGCGCCTACTGGAAGAGGGCGTTGCTCACCGAGTTCGCGATGCGATCGGGCTGCGGGCTCAGGTCGGCCAACAGCGACGCCGCGTTCGAGACCGTAACTTCGACGGTGTCGTTCACGGTCACCGCGGCGTTGTTGATGGTATTGGCGATATCGACGTTCCCCGTCGGGAAGGTCGCTGCGATCCCGGGGTCGGTCACGCCGTCGCCGAGGCTGAGCCTGACGCCGCCCGGGCTGCTCGAGAGCGCCGTGACGTTCGGAGTTTCCGGCCCGAAGTTCGTGACGGTCACACCGTTCACCACGCTCGTCGTTCCGCCCGCCGGCGTGTTGTCCAAACCGCCGACGGCGCCGTGCGAAGTCGTCGCGCTGTAGACGATCGTCATGTCGCCGCTGGCGGACCGCGTCACGCTGGCCGAGTCCGTCTGGTCGAAGCTCGGCGCCGGTATCGGACCGTCGGCTGGAAAGTTGAGCAGGGTCTCGAAGATCGGCACGCCGTCCCGGCTCGCCGTGATGCGGCCGCCGAAGCTGATCAGCGCGCCGTCGATGCGAAGCCCGCCGCGAAGCTTGCCGAGCTCGGCCCGGCTGAGCGGCGTCAGGCCGGCGAAGGGGTCGGCGGATGTCGGCATCGCCGCCGCCGCGGGTGCGCTGCGCGCCATGCCGGCGATCAGCACGGTCCCGACCAGGCCGATGAGCCTGATGCCCGTCGATAGCCGCGCCGCCGCCCGCCCAATGGAGGGTTTCATGGATCCTACTCCTCAAAGCGCGTTCGGCCCCGGCATGAGCAGCGTGAAGCTGGCCAGGCTGTTGCCGCCGAACGCCGTTCCGAACGGCGCCTTCGCACGCACGGCCCAATCCCGATCGGCGTTGAAGTTCCGCCGCGCGACCTCGACCTCGTCACGGATCACGAAGATGATGTGATTGACCATGAGTTTCTCGAAGTCCGCGCGCGGATAGATCCTGACGCCGAGGGCCGGGTCGCCGACGACCACCTCGCCGTCGCGGACGCCCTTCACGACCACGAAATGCCGGTAGCCCCTGATCTCGATCAGCACGATGGCCGGGATCCCGACCTTGGCGAGCTTGGCAAGGCCCGCCCTGTAGCCGTCGGCATGAAAGCCGATGTTCTCAAGATAATTCTTCATGTCGAGCAGCGAGAAGCCCTTGGTCTTGATCGCCTCCTGATCGCCGGCATCGAACATCGCCTTGAAGACCTCCTGCTCGGCCGTCGGCCGGTCGTAGTGGTAGGTCAGCAAGGTCGCGATCGCGGCGGAGCCGCAGCTGAAGTCGTACTGCTGTCGTACGACCGTCTTGAAGCGGGCTTCCCGCACGCTGGTCAAGGGCACGGAGAAGACCGCGCCGCCGCCTGCGACGACGGTCGCCTGCCCGGCGAAGGCCGGCGCAGAAACCGGAAGCGCCAGCAGCGCGCTGCACAACAATGCTCGGCTGCGATGGCCGAAAAATCGCATGTTCAGTCGTCCTCGTTTCAAGCGTTGGCGAGCGAGAGTCTTCGTTCGTTCCGCCGTTTTCACGGCGTGATATTCACGATGATCGACGACGAGGCCTGAAGGACGGCGTTGTTGCCGGTGTTGAGCATGTTGACCGACAGGGCCGAGTTCGCGAAGGCGCTGCCCGACGCGGTGATGTCGCCACCGGTCACCGTCGTTCCCGTCAGCGTGTTGCCGACCGTCTGCGTCAGGTCGTTGGTCGCGACGGATTCGCCCATCGCCCTTTGCGAGGCGAGCTGGCGCGGCGAGAGCGGCGTGAGCGCGCCGAACGCATCGGACTTGTTGCCGGGTTCCCCCGCCCTGCTTTGGGCGGCAAGGCCCGCCGCGCAGAGGCACAAAGCGACGGCGGCGCAGAAACGTGGAAGATGGCGCATGGGCTGGTCTCCCTGGTCGGAAATGCCATCACCGGGCCGCAGGCGGCCGGCGGGCGCG
>Ga0210124_1000093_pt1 | contig 50686 bp, 36 predicted proteins | sample Muzzi_PWC_D2_FD_185554 | JGI IMG/M metagenome (GOLD analysis project Ga0210124, IMG submission 185554) | Wetland microbial communities from San Francisco Bay, California, USA, that impact long-term carbon sequestration - Muzzi_PWC_D2 (SPAdes) | ecosystem: Environmental > Aquatic > Marine >...
TCGAGGCCCTGTTGCCCTGGAATCTGAAACCCGATCAGGTGGCCGCACGCTACGCCGCGTTTCCCGCACCATAGCCCCAACACAATTTGCCACAATATCCTAGCCTGGGGCGCATCGTGCGCTTACGCTGCTACCACGAATGTGATCCGTTCCTGTTGGGGCGTCAGGGCATTCTTCTCCACGGCATCATGCGCTGATGGGCCGCGAATTCCTCGGCGCTGATCTGTCCGTTGCCATCGGCATCCAGGTCGGCGAACGTGGGCGCATAGGGCATGTTTCGCATGCGGTAACCCTGTTCCGTTCTTTCCTTGATCCGGTTGTTGCGTGCCGTGTTGAATTCATCCTCGGCGATTGCTCCGTCATCGTTCAGGTCGAATTCCGGGAAGGCAGGCCGGTTGCGCATCATTCCCATGCCTCTGCCCATGCCCGGGCCATAGCCCATGCCACCCCAGCCCGGTCTTCCCATTGGTGTACCCTGCGCGGAGTCCAGTTCTTCACGGGACAGTTGGCCGTCGTGATCCGTGTCGAGCCACGAAAACATGCGCGCACTCGAGGCATCGCACCTTGCGCGCATCCGGGCCATGCGTGCCTCCATGCGTTCGCGGCGCAGGGTGGCGAACTCTTCTTCGGAAACCTGGCCGTTTTCGTCCCTGTCATAAGCGGTGAATGGCAGGGGGCCGCGCAGCGGCAGCCCTTGCGAATACGCCGCGATTGGCGCCAGGACGGCCAGCACTCCCACCAGCAGGCCAAGGGTTATCGATTTTGTTGAATACTTCATATCCGACCTCCAGGGATTTCGTCGAGCAAGTACAAATTGATCCTAGCAATGATTATGTTCAGGCGGCCAATAAAATCTCTTTCTTCGTCAATCCGGCGAATGGATGATCCCGCATATCGGTGTTTCTAGTCGAACTTGACGGGGCTCTGTGGCCGGGTGTTCACATGGAGTGTGAAGACGTCCGGTCTGGCGTAATGCCCAGCCACATCCAGTGCCCGCCTGGCGGCGGCTACCCGCCCCGGGTCCACGTCAGCGAACAGCATACCCTTTTCCATATGCATCGGTCCGGCCACGATCTCGCCGCCCGGCGCAATCACGGCGGAATCCCCCGGATTGATCCATTCTTCGGAATCAGGATATAGCCTGTCCCTATCCGGGAAGTCGGCGGGTATATCGCTGTTAGTCAGGGCGACGCCGCTGCTGACCACCCAGCAGCGGCCCTCGCGGGCGATATGCTGCAGCGTGCCGATCCAGTCATCCCCGCTGTCGTAGGTTGGCGCGATATAGAGTTCAACACCCTGTGAGTACAGGGCGTAGCGTGCGAGCGGCATATAGTTTTCCCAGCAGACCAGAGTACCGATCCTGCCGGCGGGCGTATCGATGACCTGCAAACCGGAGCCGTCGCCGAAACCCCATACCATGCGCTCCGGATTGGTGGGCATCAGCTTGCGGTGACGATTCAGGATGGTCCCTTGAGGGCCAATAACCACGACGGTGTTGTATAGCGTTGCCTGGCTGAGTTTGCCGTCCCTCTCATTGAGGCCGCAAACAACGGTAACGTCATGTCTGCGGGCCGCATCGCGCAGCGGCGCGAGATCGTCGGCATCCAGGTTGACCGAATTGTTCAGTAAGCGGGCGTGCAGCTCTTCACTCAGTCCCCAGTCACCACCGGGCCGGAGACGCCAGATCCATGCCGGGTAACCCGGAATGAACGCCTCCGGAAAGATCACCAGACCCGCACCACCGACCGCAGCCTGCTCCACTGCGATTACCGCCCTGGCAATGGTCTGTTCCCGATCCAGCAAAACCGGGGACTCCTGAACGATCGCGAGCTTTGCCATTGTGTGGACTCCTGTTGCTGAAATTGGTATATGTTGCCGGCGTACATGGTTTCCCTGGTACGGCAGTCGTTGTAGCGGGGGATGGGTGGTGCTTGTTCAGGGAGTCTCGAACACCAATCAAGAACCCCGTCATTGTTTCGTTTTGCACGATAACTGCTCCATGCGTTGCCTAAGGCGCCTACTTTTGGTATCTACCTCCTGCTTCCCTGTAGGCGTCGCGACGGACGGGAGATTACCAGTGACACAACACAATGAAGGCCCTCGTCATAGAGCGGAACGCAGTGACGATACAAGATTCAGCCGGTGTGGCCGTGCAATTCGCTTGGCGCGGTTACTTCGCGGCGCCCTGGTCGATCCAGGTCATCAGCGTTGCAATCTGTTCATCACTGAGTGAAGTCTTACCGTGCGGCATCTTGATCTGCGGGTCGGTTTTGCCCGATACCATGCGGTACAGGCTGCTCGATTCGGCTGAACCGGCAACGATGACCGGACCGAGCTTGGTGCCCTTCATCACTGTTTCATACGAATCCACGGAGAATCCACTCGCCTTCACACCATCACCATCGCCGGTATGGCATTCCGCACACCGCGCCTTGAGAATCGGTTCCACATCTGCATAGGTGAGCGTTTTCGTACAGCCGCCAAGACCAGCCGCAATGGCGGCCGTCAACAGCAGGGTTGTAATCCTGGTGTTCATTATCATTTCCTCCGTAGCCGGGTCTGGGTTTGTGATCAAGACAGTTACTGTCGATAAACCAAGTATATTACATCCTGCCGGTGTTGCCTGTGCTGCAGTGATCGAAGGAAAGGGTGGCGAGGAGAATACTCAGGCAATCCCCATTCCAGCTTGACAACCATCAATTTCCGCGCGGGAATGCGGTTGCCGGTTCAAATCTCCTTCCACCGCAGGCGCAAGGAATTGCTGATCACCGACACCGAGCTGAAACTCATGGCGACGGCCGCGATCATCGGCGAGAGCAGCAGGCCGAAGAAGGGGTAGAGCACACCGGCGGCGACGGGGACGCCTAGGGAGTTGTAGATGAAGGCGAAGAACAGGTTCTGGCGGATGTTGCGCATCACGGCACGGCTGAGGTGACGGGCGCGTACGATCCCGCGCAGGTCGCCCTTGACCAGGGTGATGCCGGCGCTCTCCATGGCGACATCGGTGCCGCTGCCCATGGCGATGCCGACGTGGGCCTGAGCCAGCGCCGGGGCGTCGTTGATGCCGTCGCCGGCCATGGCGACGATGCGTCCCTCTGCCTGCAACTGCCGCACGATCTCAGACTTGCGCTCCGGCAGGACCTCGGCCTCGACGCGGTCGATGCTGAGGCGGTTGGCGACCGCCATGGCGGTGGTCTGGTTGTCACCGGTGAGCATGACGACCTTGATCCCGTCGTGGTAGAGCGTGCGGATGGCCTCGGGTGTGTACTCCTTGATGGGGTCGGCGACGCACAGCAGGCCGGCGGCGCGGTCGTCGATGACCACGAAAAGCACGGTCTGGCCCTCGCGGCGCGCACTCTTGGCGCGCTGCGGCAGACTGCCGGGATCGAGTCCCAGATCGGTTAGCAGGGCGCGGTTGCCGAGCGCGACGCGGCGGCCGGCGACCGTGCCGGTTACGCCCTTGCCGGTCGCGGACGCGAACTCGCTAACCGCCTGGGGTTCGATGCCACGTTCCCGCGCACCCTTGACGATGGCATCCGCCAGCGGGTGTTCGCTGGCGCGCTCCAGGCTGGCCGCGAGCGTGAGCACATCGTTCTCCGCGAAGCCGTCCGCGGTGAGCACGGTGGCCAGCTCCGGACGGCCCTCGGTGAGCGTACCGGTCTTGTCGACGACCAGGGTGTCGACCTTTTCCATGATCTCCAGCGCCTCGGCGTTCTTGATCAATACGCCCAGTGTCGCGCCCTTGCCGGTGCCGACCATGATGGACATGGGCGTGGCCAGCCCCAGCGCACAAGGGCAGGCGATGATGAGCACGGCCACGGCATTGACGATGGCGTGCGCCAGCCGCGGCTCCGGTCCCCAGGTCCACCAAACCGCGAAGGCTACGGCGGCGACGGTCACCACGGCCGGTACGAACCAGCCGGCGACCACGTCGGCGAGCCGCTGGATCGGGGCGCGCGAGCGCTGCGCCTCGCCAACCATCTGCACGATGCGCGCCAGGAGGGTGTCGGCGCCGACCTTTTCGGCTTTCACAAGCAGGCTGCCGGTACCGTTCACGGTGGCGCCGATGACGGCCGCGCCCGCGCCCTTTTCCACCGGAATCGGCTCGCCCGTCACCATGGACTCGTCGATGTTGCTCGTCCCCTCGGTGACTGTGCCGTCCACCGGGATCTTTTCACCGGGACGAACCCGCAGCAGATCCCCGACCAGCACCTCGGCAAGCGGGACGTCGGTCTCGCTACCATCCGGGTTCACGCGGCGCGCGGTATTCGGCGCCAGCCCCAGCAGCAGCCGCAGCGCTTCGCTGGTCTGGCCGCGGGCCTTAAGCTCCAGTACCTGGCCGAGCAGCACCAGCGCCGTGATGACGGCGGCGGCCTCGAAGTAGACGGCGACCGTACCGTCGGCGTGTCGCATGAGGGGCGGGAAGACCGCCGGGGCCAGCAGGGCGATCAGGCTGTAGCACCAGGCGACCGTCACACCCAGCCCGATCAGGGTGAACATATTGAGGTTCCAGGTGCGGACTGACTGCACCGCGCGCACCAGGAACGGCCAGCCACCCCACAGCACCACCGGGGCAGCCAGCAGGCACTGGATCCATTGCACCGCGCGCATCGACAGTCCCGCGGGCAACAGGTCTGGTGCCATGTCGGTGGTCATGGCCAGCAGGAACACCGGCAGGGCCAGCGCGGTACTGATCCAGAAGCGCCGCGTCATGTCTTTGAGTTCCGGGTTCTCCTCCACGACCGTGACCGTGCGCGGTTCCAGCGCCATGCCGCACTTCGGGCAGCTCCCCGGAGCGTCCTGTACGATCTCCGGGTGCATGGGGCAGGTGTACTCGGTGCGCGTGGCGGGCGCCTGCAGCGTCTCCGGCTCCAGCGCCATGCCGCAGCTCGGGCATGCCCCCGGTCCATGCTGCCGCACCTCCGGGCACATGGGGCAGACATAGGTCTGGCTGCTGATATCACATATGCCCGTCGGGCAGGCGCCTGCCTCCGCCTGTTCCTGCGGGTGTAGGTAACGTTCCGGATCGGCAGCGAATTTCTCGCGGCAGCCGTTGCAGCAGAAGTAATACTCGGTTCCCTGGTGGTTGTGGTGGTGCTCGCTCTGCGGCGTGACCGTCATGCCACAGACGGGGTCGTGCAGTTCTGTTGCAGGGTGCTCGTTTTTGTGCAGGTACTGCTCCGGATCGGCCGCGAATTTTTCGCGGCAGCCGTTGCAGCAGAAGTAGTAGTCGGTTCCCTGGTAGTTGTAGTGGTGCTCGCTCTGCGTCGTGACCGTCATGCCGCACACGGGGTCATGGTGTTCTTCTGCCTCAGATTGAGTTGCGGGCAGGTAACGTTCCGGATGGGCGGCAAACTTTCTCCGGCAGCCGGGGCTGCAGAACAGGTATTCGGTGCCGTCGTGCACATGGCGCAGTTCGCTATCGGGCGATACCGTCATGCCGCAAACGAGATCGGTTGTCTGGGTCTTCATGTGTACTCCTCTAGCAGGTAGCCGGGATGCAGCGCACGCCTACAGGGAGAAGGTGAGACCGGGACCGGTCGAGAGACTGGCCTGGGCCATGTAGGTGATAGGGCAGCAGGAGCAATTGCCGAGCGGAGTCCGTGGGCAGCCTGACGGCGTTCATCCGGTTTGCCATCTCACGCGGCATTTTGCCCCGACCTGCGCTTCCAGATCAAGAACACGGCCGGGATTACCACCAGGGTGAGCGCGGTCGAACTGAGCATGCCGCCGACCATGGGGGCGGCGATGCGGCGCATGACTTCGGAGCCGGTGCCGCCGCCGAGCATGATGGGCAGCAGGCCGGTGACGATGGCTGCGACGGTCATCATGATGGGGCGCACCCGCAGCAGGGCGCCGTCGATGACGGCGCGATGTATGCACTCAATTCCGGGTGGTTTATCCCCGGCATCGGCCTGCTGCCGTTCCAAAGCCTGGTTCAGGTACACCAGCATGATGACACCGATTTCCACGGTGACCCCGGCCAACGCGATGAAGCCCACGCCCGCGGCGACCGACAGGTTGTAACCCAGCAGGTAGAGTAGCCAGAATCCTCCGGCCAGCGCCAGCGGCAGCGTACCCATGATGACGATGACCTCGGTGAAGCGACGGAAATTGAGGTACAACAGCAGAACGATGATGGCCAGCGTCACCGGAAGTACGGTGGTGAGCTGCTGCCTGGCACGCACCAGATATTCGTACTGCCCGGACCAGGCAACCGAGTAGCCCGGTGGGAGTTGCACCTGTTCGAGTACCACGCGTTGCGCATCGGCTACGTAGGTTCCAAGGTCACGCCCCTCGATATCGACGTAGATCCAGCCGTTCAGGCGAGCGTTCTCGGTTTTGATCATGCCCGGGCCGTCATCGACGCGGATGCTCGCCACCTCGGCGAGCGGTATGCGCGCCCCGCCGGGTGTCACGATGGGCAGGTTGCGCAGCTTCTCGAGAGAGTCACGCACGTCGCGCGGATAACGGATGTTGACCGGGTAGCGCTCCAGTCCCTCCACCGTCTGGGTAACACGCATGCCGCCGAGTGCGGTGCGCACCACTTCCTGCACATCGGCGATGTTGAGCGCGAAGCGCGCCGCCGCCTTGCGGTCGATGTCCACGGTGACGTAGCGTCCCCCCACCACGCGCTCGGAATATACCGACACGGTGCCCGGTACCGATTTCAGCACCTTCTCGATGTCGCGGCCGATGGTCTGAATGGTGTTCAGGTCGGGCCCTGCGACCTTTACGCCGACCGGCGTCTTGATCCCGGTGGCGAGCATGTCGATGCGGTTCTTGATTGGCATGACCCAGACGTTGGTGATGCCGGGGAGCTGCACACGCTGGTTCAGTTCCTGTTTCAGTTTCTCCACGGTCATGTCCGGGCGCCATTCCGCGTGTGGCTTGAGCTGGATGGTGGTCTCCACCATGGTCAGCGGGGCCGGGTCGGTGGCCGTGTCGGCACGGCCCACCTTGCCGAAGACGCGTTTGACCTCGGGGACGGTGCGGATCAGCTTGTCGGTCTGCTGCAGCACCTGCTGTGCCTTGCCGATAGACACGGCCGGGAAGGTGCTGGGCATGTACAGCAGGTCGCCCTCGTCAAGATCCGGCATGAATTCAGAACCGAGGTGCGCGACCGGCCACAACATGGTCAGAGTCAGCAGCAACGCGATCAGGAGAATCGTACCGGGCGCTTTCAGGATCAGGCTGATGACCGGCCGGTAGGCGGCGATCAGCACCCGGTCCACCGGGTTGCGAGCCTCCGGGATGATGTGGCCGCGAATGAAGTAGCCCATCAACACCGGCACAAGGGTGATCGACAGGCCGGCGGATGCCGCCATGGCGAAAGTCTTGGTGTAGGCGAGCGGGGCGAACAACCGGCCCTCCTGCGCCTGCAGGGTGAACACCGGCAGGAAACTCAACGTGATGATGAGCAGCGAGAAGAACAACGGCGGGCCGACCTCGCGCGCGGCCTGGCGCATGATCTCCCAGCGGTCGGCGACCCCGTTCGCGGCCTTCTCCAGGTGCTTATGCACGTTCTCGATCATGACGATGGCGGCGTCAACCATGGCGCCGATGGCGATCGCGATGCCGCCAAGCGACATGATATTGGCGTTGATGCCCATGTGCTGCATCACGATGAAGGCGGCGAGGATGCCGAGCGGCAGCGACAGCACCACCACCAGCGCCGAGCGCAGGTGAAACAGGAACAGCGTGCACACCAGCGCGACCACGATGAATTCCTCGACCAGCTTGTGGTTCAGCGTGTTCACCGCGCGCATAATCAGTGCCGAGCGGTCATAGGTCTCGACAATCTCCACGCCCACCGGGAGGCCCTTCTCCAGTTCGGCGAGCTTGGCCTTGACGAGTTCGATGGTGCGCAGGGCGTTCTCCCCGGAGCGCATCACGATGACGCCGCCGACCACCTCACCTTCGCCGTCCAGCTCGGCGATGCCGCGGCGCATCTGCGGCCCCAGCCGCACCTGTGCGACATCCTGCAACAGGATGGGCGTTCCGCGCTCATTTACTCCCAGCGGGATGTCCCTCAGGTCGTCGAGTGCATCGATGTAGCCGGTCGCACGCACCATGTACTCGGCCTCTGCGAGCTCGATTACCGAACCGCCGCTCTCCAGGTTGCCGCGCTCGATGGCTTTGCGGATCTTTGCCAGCGGCAGGTCGTAGGCACGCAGTTTGTTGGGATCGACCACCACCTGGTACTGCTTCACCATGCCGCCGATGGTAGCTACCTCGGACACACCGGGCACGGTCTGTAGTTCGTACTTCAGGAACCAGTCCTGCAGGCTGCGCAGCTGCGCCAGGTCATGAGTTTCACTGCGATCGACCAGGGCATATTCGTACACCCAGCCCACCCCGGTCGCGTCCGGCCCGAGTTCCGGGCGCGCCTCGGGCGGCAGCTTGCTGGTTGCCTGGCTGAGGTATTCCAGCACCCGCGAGCGTGCCCAGTAGGCGTCGGTGCCGTCCTCGAAGATGACGTACACGTAGGAGTCCCCGAAAAAGGAATAGCCGCGCACGTTCACGGCGCGCGGCACCGAAAGCATGGCGGTGGTCAGCGGGTAGGTGACCTGGTCCTCGACGACCTGAGGAGCCTGGCCGGGATAACTGGTCTTGATGATGACCTGTACGTCGGAAAGATCCGGGATCGCATCCAGCGGCGTGCTTTTCACCGCGTAGACGCCCCAGGCGGTAAGCAGCACCGCCAGCAGAATCACCAGCAGGCGGTTTCGGATCGACCAGTCGATAATCCAGTTGATCACGGCGCTGCACCTTCACCGGTCGGCTGCATGCGCTGCAGGCTGGCCTTGAGGTTGGCCTCCGAATCGATCAGGAACTGCCCTGAGGTCACCACCCGGTCGCCGGGCTCGATGCCCTTGATGATCTCCACCCGGTCGCCGCTTTCGATACCGGCCTGCACCTTGCGGCTGGCGAACCGGCCCTCGCCGAGGTCGATCACCACACGCTCCTCGCGGCCCGTGCGGATCAGCGCCTCCAACGGAATCACGACGATGTCCTCAAGCGGCCCGCCGTAGATCTTCACGTTGGCATACATGTTCGGCTTCAGAATCTCATCCGGGTTGGGGAAGCGCAGCCGGGCCTTGAGGGTGCGGGTCCTGGGATCCAGCCCGGGATAGATGTATTCGACGCGGCCTTCGAACTGCGTGCCGGGCTGGTAGGGCAGGATCACATCCGCCGGCTGGCCGACCTTCACCCAGTCCGCCTGGCGCTCGAAGATCTCAGCCAGCAGCCAGACGCTGGACAGGTCGGCCAGGCTCATGACGCGGTCGGCCGGCTTGACGAACATGCCCTCACGCACCGGCAGGGTGGAGACCACGCCGTCCTGGGGGGCGTAGATGGCAATCCGCTGCTGCACACGCCGGGATTTCTGCAGTGCGCCGATCTGGCCGGCGGAGATCCCCAGTGCATCGAGACGCTCCTTCGACGCCTGTACCATCCCCTGGTTGTCCAGCTTCAGGGCCTGCAGGAATTCCTCCTGGGCGTTGACCAGTTCGGGCGAGTACAGGTCGAACAGCCGCTGGCCCTTGGTGACACGTTCGCCTTCCGATTGCACCACGAGGTTCTCGATCCAGCCCTCGGTGCGCAGGTGGATGTGGCTGAGCCGCGACTCGTCGTAATCGACGTAGCCGACGGTGTCGATGCCGCGCCACAGCCGCGTGCGTTCGGCGACCGTGGTGCGCACCCCGAGATTCTCCACCACCTCGGGCGCGATGCGGATGCCGCCGCCGCCACCGTCCTTTGCCTCGGCATAGACCGGGATCAGTTCCATGCCCATCGGGGACTTGCCGGGTTTGGCGCGGCGGTAGTTGGGGTCCATGGGTGCGACCCAGTAAAGGATCTCCCGCGCGTCCGCGGCCGGGACCATTTTCTGCGGCGCCAGGCCGGCGAGCAGGGTGATCAGAACAAGGAAGAGGGTGGTGCGGTTCATGGCCGGTCTCCGGCAAGGTACAGCAGGTTGGCCTGCGCCCGGGCGCGATCGACGCGGATGCGCAGCTCACCCAGGCGCACGTCCAGTTCGGTGATGCGCGCCCGCATCAGGGTGGTGAACTCGGTGACCCCGCTCTGGTAGGCATGCAGTGAGGCGTTGGCGTTGGCCCCCGCCTCGCGCAGCAATTGCGTCTCGTAGAGAGTGATGCGTTCGCCGAGCCGCTGCCAGTCGGCATAGTCCGTCGCCAGCATGCGCCGCAGTTCGCGCAGCTTGTCGTCGCGGCGCAGTTCCGCCGCCTCCACCCCCGCGATGCTGGCGGCGAGGCGGCGGTCCTGGCGCTTGCCGATAAACAGCGGCAGTTCCACACTGAGCATCGCGGCCATCATGTCGCTGCGGTCCTCGCCGTTCGGGTCCTCGCCGAAGCGCTTGCGGTATTCTAGGCCGGCGCTCCAGCCGGGTTTGTACTGTTCCCGGGCGATGCGGATGGCTTGCTGCATGGCGTTCACCCGCGCGGTCTCCGCGTGCATCTCGGGGTGTTCCGGTAGCTTGGCTTCGATCGCCGCACGCGCGGGCGGTGACGGGAGGTCAGGAAAGCCATCGGCGAGTGGCTGTTCGGCCGCTTCTTTCAACCACTTCCCCAGGGCGGCGCGGGATTCATCGGCGGCGGTGTCGATGCGTGTGGCGCGGTCGTCCAGGCGGGCCAGTTCCAGCGATGCACTCAGCACGTCCTGCTGGCTGACGCGGCCGCTGGCGTAGTGCGCCCGGGTGATGTCGACGAGCTGAGCGAACAGCTTGCGCGTCCTGGCCACGATCTCAGCGGCCTGTTCCTGATAATAGAGTTCGAGGAAATGCCGGCGTACCTCACGCACCGTCTGCAGTGTCACCGCCGCGGCATTGGCCTCCTCGACACCGGCCAGCGACTCGCTGCGCTTACGGCTGTATCGCAGGGTGTCTCCGCGCGGGAAGGTCTGTTCGATGCCGAAGCGCAGCTGCGTGGTCGGCTCGCGCTCGATATCCAGGTCGTCCAGCGGCAGGTTATAGAGGCCGGTCTTCAGCTTGGGGTCCGGCAGCTGGCCATCGGCTACGGCGTTCTCCCTGTGCTCGGTCGCGCTGGCAAGGCTGGCGGCGATGGCCGGGTCCTTATCGAGGGCGATGCGGACGGCTTCCTTCAGTCCCAGTGCGGCGCGCGTATTGCCGGGCAGCAGGGCGAGTGCCGGCACCAGCAGCAGGGCCAGGGCCCTACCGGGCCGGATGTGATTCCGGGAATGAAACATGGTGCTTCTCCTTTGCGGAACAGAGGTAAAGACAGCACGCTGCGCGGCAGCCGTGCAGCGGCTGGTGGGCCGGCGTGCGCCGGATCAGCAATGGAGAGTGTGCGGAGGTCGCAGCGGGGGCGTCGATGGACGTTCGGGATAGCTGTCGGAGGCCGATATTGCTGCGGTGTGCGTGGTCGTGCACTGCAGGACGTTTATGCCGGACGGTATTGCCGGCGTGGCGGTATTCAGGCAGACGGTGCAACCCAGCTGGCAGCAGGAACCTTTGCAGCCGGATTTGCACTTGTGCGGCTTGGCGCTCGTATCACCGTCCGGCTGCGCATTGTCATCCATCTGCTGCATGCCGGCGCAGTGGGCACCGGGATCGGACGTGCCCATATCCGGCAGCGCCCAGGCACCGCGTAACGGGGCGAACGCCACCGAAAGAGTGATCAGGATCAGCAGGATGTTGTGCAGGCGCCCGTGCATGTTTTACAGATTAGACCCCCGGTGGCGGATTAATCAAGGTTCATGTTCGTTAACGGTCGAGGCCATGGTTATTTGACCGTGGGTGAGGAGGATTGATTCAGCGGGTATCTTGCTGCATTACTGACCTGTTGCACCCAGTGACCCAGATCGACGCGTAGCCCGGATGAAGGACTCCGGCCGTAATCCGGGGCTGTGAGGCTGCATCCCGGCTGCATCACGCAACTTCACGGCAGAGGTGTGCGGATTGTAATAAACCCTGGCCATGCCTTCGCCTACTTTTTCTTCAGCCACCTGTTTCCCGGCATGATTCCTCTTTCTGCTGCCGCTCCTGTGCGACACGCTGGCAGCCGGCGAGACAAGTGTCTATTCCGGGACCAAGCGGAAGGCCGAATCTCATGGCAAAAATAAGACGATCGCGGGATCGCCGTGGATTATGAGCTTGCCTGAGTGTCAGTATTTCCTGATGGCTTTGTTGCGCTGCCGATAATCCCGGCGCATCATCCAGATGAGGCCGGCCGTGAGCAAAAAGAGTGCCGCTGAGCCATAGCCGATGAGGTTGTCGAATTCGTAAAAGGTGATCAGGCCTGCGATGCCGTAAAGATACGGCAGAAATTCATAGAGTCTGTCCGGCAGCCACATGACGGCTACTCCTTCAGGTTGGATGGTGAAGTATCAATCGTCCGGAGACTCGCTTTCTTGATTGTGTGCCGGCAAGCGGTCAGCAGAGCGCCGTTTCACCGGCCGCGTCACGGTCCAGCAGGATATTCAGTCGTTCAAGGGCAGTAATGCCGGCAACCGGCAGGTTTGCGCCGTTGCGCCACTGCCGCACCGCCGCGCGCTTTCCGGTGCCCGTGACCAGGATCAGTACATCCCGGCTGTCGCTCAGGGATTCCCGGCTGAGGCTGACGCGTTCCGGTGGCGGTTTGGGGGCGTCGCTGACGGCGTGCACCGCTTCCCGTGGGGGATGGACATGACCGGGAAACAGGCTGGCGGTATGGCCGTCCTCGCCCATGCCCAGCAGGACCAGGTCGAAGGGGCGTGCCGCCTCGACCAGCGGTGCATAGGCAAGAGCTGCCGCCTGCGTACCGAGTTCGGCGGGGATCGGGTGCACGTTCGCAGCCGGGATGCTTACCCGCTCCAGCCAGGCGCCGGCGGCCAACCGGCTGTTGCGTTCGGGATCGTTTACGGGCAGGCAGCGCTCGTCACCGAAATAGATCTGCCAGCGGTTCCAGTCAGTGGAGCTGGAAGCAAGCAGCCGGTAGACCCGGTCGGGGGTGGTGCCGCCGGCCAGCACCATGCGGAATACACCGCGTGCGGCAATCGCCACCTTTGCGGCGCCCAGGATGATGGCGAGCGCTGCCGCGGCGACGGCAGCCGCATCGGGCAGGCAGTGCCAGCCGGAGATTGTCCCGGGTTCAGCCATGCCTGCGCTTGCTGTCGCCGCAAGTGCGCCACACACGCCCGTCACGCACCAGCAGTTCCGCCGCCTCCGGCGGTCCCCAGGTGCCGGCGGCATAGTCCGGGAAGTCGCGCGGCGGCAGTGCCCCCCACACGTCCAGGATCGGCTGTACCAGTTCCCAGCCGCTCTCGATGACGTCGGCTCGCTTGAACAGCGTCGGGTCGCCGTTCATGCATTCGTAGAGCAGGGTTTCATAGCCGGTGGTGGGAGCATTGCCGAAGTAGTCGCGGTAGCTGAAGTCCATCTCCACCGGGCTGAGCTGCGGCACCGGGCTGGGGACCTTGGCGTTGAAGGACATGCCAATGCCCTCGTTCGGCTGGATGCGCAGCACCAGGGTGTTCTGCGGGACGTTCTCGCGCAGCTCCAGCGAATCGCGAAACATCATGTTGGGGGCATGCTTGAACTGCACCACGATCTCGGTGTATCTGCCCGGCATGCGCTTGCCGGTGCGCAGGTAGAACGGCACGCCGGCCCAGCGCCAGCTGTCGATCTTCAGCTTCATGGCCACGAAGGTCTCGGTCATGGAATGCGGGTCGACACGCTCCTCTTCACGATAGGCGCGCACTATCTCCCCGCCGGGCATGACGCCCTCGTCGTATTGGCCGCGCACCGTCTGGGTGAGCACCTGTTCGGGCGCAATCGGCTGGATCGAGCGCAGCATCTTCGCCTGTTCGTCGCGCACCGCGTTGCCGTCCATCGCATTGGCCGGTTCCATGGTGACGATGGACAGCAGCGCCAGCAGGTGGTTGGGGAGCATGTCGCGCAGGGCGCCGGTCTGATCATAGTAGGCGCCGCGCTTTTCCACCCCGATGGATTCCGCCACGGTGATCTGCACGTGGTCGATATAGTGATGGTTCCAGATGGGTTCCACGGTGCTGTTGGCAAAACGGTACATAAGAATGTTCTGCACCGTTTCTTTGCCGAGGTAATGGTCAATGCGGTAGATCTGATCTTCCTTGAAGGCGGCCTGCAGTTCCGCGTTCAGCCTGCGCGCCGATTCCAGGTCGCGGCCGAAGGGCTTCTCGATGACCAGGTGGCGCCATTGTTCCCCCTGCTCGGTTGCCAGACCGGCTGCCTGCAGGTGGGTAGCGATGTCACCGAAGAACTGCGGTGGCGTGGAAAGGTAGAAGAGGGAATTGCCCGTTGTCTTGTACATGCCGTCGAGTTCCCCGAGCATCGTGCTGATGCGGGGGTAGGTCGCGGCATCCATGAAGTCGCCGTTCAGGTAATGCACCCGGTCCAGCAGGTCCCGCCACAGTTCCTCAGACACGTTGTCGCCGAGAAAACGGCGCGACTCGGTATCGAGGTATTCACGGTAACTGTCATCGTTATGATCATGACGTGCCAGCGCGATGACCGCGAAATTTCCGGACAGCAGTTTCTCTTCGCTGAGGTGGTAGAGGGCAGGAATGAGTTTGCGCTTGACCAGGTCGCCGCCCGCTCCGAAGATCACCATGACGCAGGGCGGCGCCGGGCTCGCAACCCGCGACGTACTCGCAGCCGTCATTTGCCATCCCCCGGTTTTTCGTGGTGGCCACCGAATTCGAAGCGCATGGCGGACAGGATCTGGTTGCCGAAATCAGCCTCGCCACGCGAGTTGAATCGGTCATATAGCGCCGCGCTCAGGACGTGCACCGGCACACCCGCCTCGATGGCGGCGATATTGGTCCAGCGCCCCTCCCCGGAATCCGATACCCGGCCGGAGAACTCCTGCAGATCGGTTGACTTGTTCAGGGCGTTGGCGGTCAGGTCCAGCAGCCAGGAGGAGATGACGCTGCCGCGGCGCCACAGTTCCGCGACCGCGGCGGTGTCGATGTCGTACTGAAAATCCCGGGGATTGTTCATCGGTGCGGTCTCGGCGTCGTGGCTGTGGTCGCGCTTGCCGGTGTTGGCATGGCGCAGCAGGTTGAAGCCTTCCGCGTAGGCAGCCATGATGCCGTACTCGATGCCGTTGTGGACCATCTTCACGAAATGACCGGCGCCGGCCGGGCCGCAGTGCAGGTAGCCCAGTTCAGCCTGGGCGGGCGCGCCGCTGCGGCCCTCGGTACGCGGGATGTCACCCAGGCCGGGTGCCAGGGCGGCGAACACCGGCTCCAGTCTTTGCACCACGGCGTCGGGACCGCCGATCATCTGGCAGTAGCCGCGCTCCAGGCCCCAGACACCGCCGCTGGTGCCGACGTCCAGGTAATGCAAACCCCTTCCTGCCAGCTGCTCGCTGCGCACGATGTCTTCCTTGTACCAGGTGTTGCCGCCATCGATGATGGCGTCCCCGGCTTCCAGCAGGCCGGCCAGGTCATCGATTACGCGATTGACGACCCCGGCGGGGACCATCAGCCAGACGGCGCGTGGCGGGCTGAGTTTCTCGACCAGTTCCGCCAGGCTGCGGCTGCCGGTGGCGCCCTCGGCCACCATGGCCTCGACCGGTCCCGGGCTGCGGTTGTAGACCACGCACTCGTGCCCCGCCTTCAGCAGGCGGCGCACCATGTTGCTGCCCATGCGTCCCAAACCTATCAATCCGATCTGCATGATTGTTCCTCCACGTTACAGGCTGCTGGTTTCGGTTGGAGTGTAACTGTAAACGCTTTCCCGCCGAAGTGTCTGGAAGGCGCGTGATTATTAAGGCTTTATATTATATAAAGCGTGACAAATCCGTAGCCCGGATGGAGTGAAACCCGGGAATCATGCGCAATCATCCCGGGCTCCGGCACTGCACCCGGCTTCCACCACGCTTTATTCTCGTTCCCACGCTCCGCGTGGGAATGCATGTCGCTTGTCCTTGGACGCAGACTCATCGGTTCCCACGCAGAGCGCGGGAACCAGTATGTTCACCAGAAGTTTCTCGTTACCACGCTCCGCGTGGGAATGCATATCGCTTGTCCTTGGGCGCAGACTCATCGGTTCCCACGCAGAGCGCGGGAACCAGTATGTTCACCAGAAGTTCTCGTTCCCACGCTCCGCGTGGGAATGCATGTCGCTTGTCCTTGGACGCAGACTCATCGGTTCCCACGCAGAGCGCGGGAACCAGTATGTTCACCAGAAGTTTCTCGTTCCCACGCTCCGCGTGGGAATGCATGTCGCTTGTCCTTGGACGCAGACTCATCGGTTCCCACGCAGAGCGCGGGAACCAGTATGTTCACCAGAAGTTTCTCGTTACCACGCTCCGCGTGGGAATGCATATCGCTTGTCCTTGGGCGCAGACTCATCGGTTCCCACGCAGAGCGCGGGAACCAGTATGTTCACCAGAAGTTCTCGTTCCCACGCTCCGCGTGGGAATGCATGTCGCTTGTCCTTGGACGCAGACTCATCGGTTCCCACGCAGAGCGCGGGAACCAGTATGTTCACCAGAAGTTCTCGTTCCCACGCTCCGCGTGGGAACGCATGTCGCTGTCCTTGGACGCAGACTCGTCGGTTCCCACGCAGAGCGCGGGAACCAGTATGTTCACCAGAAGTGGGATCCCGGCACCATCGCGTAGGAGCGCCGTCCTCCAGGGCGATCGCGGTGAGGTGGATTATCATGTTGAAGGAGCACTAGCTGCCGGCGGCTGCCGCGACGATGGCGGGTCCGAGCAGGGCGGCGCGGTCATTGAGGATGACGCGTAACGGCATGCGCTCCAGCAATGGCCGCATGCGGCCCTTGGCGCAAAAGGCGTCCAGGAAAGCACCGTTCTCCAGTGCGGGCAGGATTTTCGGCGCGATGCCGCCGCCGAGGTAGACCCCGCCGGTTGCCATGAGCTTGAGTGCCAGGTTGCCGGTCTCGACACCATACAGGTGGACGAACAGCTCCAGCGCGGTCTTGCAACCGGGGTCGCGGCCGGCCAGTGCGGCCCGGGAGATGGCGGCAGCCGGATCGCCGTTCCGCAATTCCGCCTGCAGCCAGTCGGGTGCCGGCTGTGTGTGATACTGGCAGAGAAATTCATGCAGGGTGACCAGTCCGGGACCGGATACGACACGCTCCCAGCTGACGTGCTCGAACCGCGCCTGCAGGTAACGCAGTAGCTCGATCTCGAGCTGGCAGCCCGGGCTGAAGTCCGTGTGTCCGCCCTCGGTGGCGAACGGTTGCATCCCGTCGAAGGTGCGGCACAGTCCGGCCTCCCCCAGGCCTGTGCCGGCGGCGATGACGGCGCCATTGCCCGTGTTGTCGATGCTGCCCGGATTGAGGATGTGGAAATCCTCCGGCCCGAGGGCCTGTATGCCCCAGGCGGTGGCTTCCAGATCGTTCAACAGGGAGGTGTTCCGCAGCCGGAAGCGTTTGGCGAGTGTTGCGGCACTGATGTGCCAGGGGAGGTTGGTGATGCGGGATTCACCTGCGCTTACCGGCCCGGCAACCCCGAAACAGGCGAACTGCGGTCGCCAGGTGTAGGTATCCAGGAAATCACTGATGACTTCCTCGAAACTATCATATTCGCGGCTGGCGTAACTGTGCTCGGCCAGGGTTTGCATGCATGTGCCGGTTACATCGCAGATGGCCAGCCGTGTCTTGGTGCCGCCGATATCGCCGCTGAGTACTCGTGTCGATGGTTTCACAATGTGTTCCGGTTGCGCAGCTCGCATGAGGATGCCCCATTATTGCCAAGGATCGTGCGCAGTCCAGCCCTGAGATGCCATGCAGCGTGGCTGCAGTTGGCGCGGTCAGGGATATTTCCCGATGTGGTTCTTGCAGCCGGGCAGTTATCCTCTATGCGCAATAGTTGCAGTCTGAATCGTTTTCCCGCGTAAAACCCCTTTCCTGGTGTGGCATTGTATCCGGCTGGCCGGTGGTTGCCCACAACGCCCTGTGAATGGATTGGTCAGTCTCCTGGTACTGCACACTTTCCCGGTGGTGAGGGCGGGGGATGACGCACCCCCTACTCGGGCACCGCGTCCACTGCATGGATATAGATATACATAAGGCCTACGAAGGGAGTCCGCTGATGAGACCGGTCTGGCGCGGGAACCTGCATATGTAATAAAGCTTGATGAGATATCTCCGATAAACAGCAAGATGCCGATGCCTGAAGGGTGCGGGCGGGTAATAAGAAGGCTGTGCTGGATAACAACACGATTCTATAACCGACGAATTCGCTGTCGGTTCTTTATAGATGAAACAGCGGAATGGATTCCCTGGATTCGACCGTAAAAAAATCTGAAACAGGAGTTGATTCCGATGGATGAAGAAATGGCGGGCAGGCTTTCCTGCGATGAAGCTGAAACGGGGGATGGTACTTATCATGACGATGCGGCTGTCCAGTCCGATGCGGCCAGGTCTATTCAGACGGATCATGATAACGAATCCGCTGCGCTGATGGAGAAACCCGCAATATCCGATTTGCAGGCTGCCGCGGGTGCATTCAACGAGGCGTTCAATACGGCATTGTACGAGATCGAGCACTCCCGCAAGGAGATCAGGGAACGATCCGCCAGGCTCGATGAGCTGAATGAGGCGGTCAGGTCCATCAGAAGTGCACTCGATGATGAAGTCGACAGGGGCCGCCGGAAAGAGGAGGACCATCTCCAGGAAACCACCCGGCTCAGGCAAAGGGTTCAGGAGGTGGAATCCGAGCGGGATGGTCTGCGGCACCGCTGTGAAGAAGCGGGGAACCGGCTGCAGGGACAACAAAGCGGGCTGGAAGATCGCGACAGGCAAATTGCGGATCTCGGCCGCCAGATCGACGGTCTGCTCGCTGACCTGGAAGCGAGGAATATTGAGGCCTCCCGGCTCAATCAACAGGTAACGAAATTACAGGGTGAGGTGGCTGCGCAAACTGAATCCATGCGGCTGCAGTCGGAATCCAGCACGACAGATCTGGTGAAACAGAATGCGGAAATTTCCCGTGTCACCGCCGAACTGGAAACCCTGCGCGTAGCTCACGCTGAGCTTGCGGAGCATGCTGAGAAACTGAAGCACCTCAACCAGACACTGCGTGAGTCCTTCGAGACCGGGAAAGCGGTGCACAAGCAGCAATTCGATGAGAAAGTCGCTGAAATCGAGTTGCCTGGGCCGCGACTTGAAGCCGGGAATGCGTCCCTGCAGGACCGCCCGGTTGATCCAATTGATATGGGCGGCCTTAAGAAGTCGCTGCATGAACTGGAGGAAGGATTGTTAGAGACGGTATCCCGGAACCGGGAATTGGGGGAAAGAGCGGAAAAAGCAAGCAAGCTTGAGGAACTGAATGTCCGCTTGCGCCTTGCGTTGAAAAAGGCGCGGGAATTGGTCGCGCAGAACGGTAATGAATCACAAGAGATAATATCCCTGCGGGAACAGGTGGTTGATCTCCAGTCCGCCCTCGAAACTGCAGGATTAAGGGATCAGGAAGTTGCTGCAAAGCTGCAAGGCTATGAAGCCCTTGAGCAGGAAGTCATCGAGCTGAGGGAGGTGGCGGCGAACACCGCTGGTATGCAGAGCACCGGGGAAGATGACGGCGGTACCGTGGCGGCATTGCAGGGCAAGGTGGAGAGGCTGAGTGCCGACTTGATCGCGGCCGAGGAAAAATGCCGGCAGCTCGAGGCCGAGCAGGCATTGGCGGTCGCTGCAAACCGGACCGGCACTGTTTCCGTGCCTGAATCGCATATATCCCGGGATCCGGCATCTCCGGACCGTGGCCGTTTTCTATCGCACCTCGGCTCACTTCTGGCACGGCAGGAATGTGATGCAGAACACCACACCCTGATGTACATCCTGCTGGATAACTTCATCCTGATCAGGGATGAAATCGGAATCATGGAGTCTGAGTCGCTGGTGAAGGCGGTTGCGAAGATGATCGAATCCGCCTGCAAGGCGGATGACTACATTGCGCGATTCGGCGACTGTACCTTTGTCGTCCTGTGCTGTAATACAACCGCCGGTGAGGTGGAGGAAACAGCCAACACTATTCGGGCTGCCGTTGAGGCCAGGATCTTCGAATACAATGACCGCTCGCTCGTTGCTACCACAAGCATCGGGATTTGCTCGGTGAGAAGGAACGATGCCAATGTGGAAAAGCTCATATCCAGGGTGGACCTGGCCTGCGAGGCGGCGCGTTTGTCCGGCGGTAACAGGGTGATCGTGAGCAGTGCGATCGCCGATGAAATAACCATAACGGGTAATGATGAAGACTATGAGGAGATGGTCCTCAGTACGCTTTCCGAGAATCGCGTCAAGATCTACTACCAGCCGATATCCTGCCTCAGGGGACAGTGCGGGAAACACTTCGAGGTCCTCATCAGGCTTGTTGACGAAAGCGGGGATATGATTCTCCCGGGTGAGTTTTTCGCCATGGCGGAAAGTTTCCGCCACGCACATGAGGTGGATCGCATCGTTATTGACAAGGCGATGAAGGCAATGTCCGAGAGTGGTGATAAGGATGTGAAGTTTTACATCAAGCTGACCGGGCAGTCTGTCGCGGATGCCGGTCTTCCGGACTGGATCAGGGCCAGGATCGTGGAATACGGAGTCAAGCCGACCCAGTTGGTGTTCGAAGTCGCTGAAAATATACTGCAAACCGATCTTAAGAACGTGTCCCGGCTCTCCAGGTCCCTGAACGAAATCGGCTGTAAAACCGCAATCGAGCACTACCGGATGTCTACCAACCACCAGCACCTCATGCATGTCCATGTGGATTATCTCAAGATCGACAAAGGACTGGTCGGCAGTGTCAAAAGAAAGGGTGGCAGCCTTGCGAAAGTGACCGCCATAGTGAACCTTGCGAAACAGAACGGTTTTATATCCATTGCGGAAGGGGTCGAGGATCCCGCTTGCATGGCGCTTCTCTGGGACTTGGGCGTGTGTATGGCGCAGGGCTATTTTATCCAGGCACTGTCGGTAGGCCGCGAATATGCCGATCAGAACGTCCTTACCGACTCTGAGGATGAAATAGGCGACAAGCCGCAGTTTGTGAAAAATCCAGACTAGAACCTATCTCAAAATTACGGGATCGAACATTTCTTCCTTGTGCACACGCATGCTGAATGAGGTGCCCGCATCATACCGGCAAAGGGATGCCGGGATTGCGAAGCAGGCCGCCGGTATGGATGATGAAATCGACACAGAACATAGGAATCTTGTTGAAAAGCTCTTTACCGTGATGCAGTCCAGCCCCGCGCTGATACCCAATACATCGCGGATGCTCTGAATCTCGCACATCCTGGAGCGCTACGGAGACCATGCTACCGACATCGCGGAGCAGATTGTATTGATGCTGAATGCCGAGGTGATTGAACTGGATTGTCTCGATAGCTGCATAAACTCGGTACTGTAATCCGGTTTTGGCAGTTGATTCACAGGATAAAATGCTTCTTGGTGTACTGATTCCGAAATTCACCATTAGTGAGGTCCTGGTTCAATCCCGTGGGCGCCGTCTTCCGGCACGATCGCGGTCAGGCGGCAGCTCCTACACGCGGATTTATGCAACGATTGGATTGGCGCGCGATGGTTGCATTGTCCATGCGGGTGGAACATTGAGGACCTGTCGCATCGTGACGGGTATATATCCGCGGTTGAAGAGGTGCCCCGTTCAGCGCCCTTCGCATCCAGAAAGCCGCTGCAATTGCGGGCTGTCGTTGTTTCCGGCTTGGACAATCGAGGCAAAAACTTCTTGTAAAGACATATAAATGGCGCGCCCGACAGGATTCGAACCTGTGACCTTCGGCTTCGGAGGCCGACACTCTATCCAACTGAGCTACGGGCGCATGCGGTAACTTGCTGTATAGTAACGACTTATATCACCCCAATCAATAAGCTGTCCATAGAACCACTGTAATCAGGGAGTTACCCGGATCCCGGTTACGTCTCACTTTGCAATTCAAAGTAGCCGCTGATTGCACGTTTATTGTCTCGCAATCTTCAACACAGGTTTCCGCTTTCTATTCAGATTGTTCAAAGCAACTTCTGCTTTGCCAGCTATGCGATTCGGCATCGGATGAACATAACGCATCGTGGTTGCAATGTCAGTATGACCGGGCATGTATATTTTCCTGCGCTGATAAACCTGCGATTGCCAATTTGGGGGGGCTATGATTAAAACCTATCTCAAAACCGTAATTTGAGGATTCCTGTTCAGGCGCGTGGTTCGTACCGGTTTGGTAGGACCGGCATCACGCAGGGAAAACAAGGGTTTTGCAGCGGATATGAATGCTAATTTTGGCATTAATCATATCTATACCTATTCGTGCAAACGTGATGTTGAGCGGCGCGCGCCTTTTTGCGCGCCCGCTCCAATTAGAGTTAGGATGCCTCTCACCAACGTGCCTTGTCTTCGACCAACGAGTAGGGATCGATTTGATTGCTCTCAAGATAGATGCGAAAGCCGGCGAACGAACTCTTCAATACCTGCTCGAAAAGAGGGACCGGATAAGACAAGTACCAGCGCGAATCATTGATATATCCATGGTAGGACGGCCCTTCGTAGGCGAATACGCACTCCACCGTTCTCCCCGGTTGTCTTGATTCGTGGACCAGACTGTTTCGATAACGGTAAAACAGTGAAAGGTGCTGGTACTCGTTGACCGCCTCCACTTCCTTCCCGGCGGTCGCGAGAGCCAATAGCCACCCCAAGGGCTCGTCCATCTTGGAGATCGGCAACGTGCCACTGTCTTCGGTGAAGAATTTCGACATCTTTCCTGTGGTGTGGCGTCCAAGAGTATGATCCAGGAGTTTCGCTGACTCGAGCTGGTCTTTCAGAAACGGCAAACCTACCAGATCACCTTCGACCCACGCTCCGTATTCCTTTAGAAAGCGAGTTAACCGCTCGCGGTTTCGACATGCAAACTGAGGATAGGCCGATTTGTGGAACCGCAGTCCGGCGAGCTTATCTATGGCCGTTACGTAAAGGGTTTTTTTGATATCGAAACTGATTCCCTGCGCCCGTTTCAATATCAGGCCCTTCCGTCACACTCACGCGGGCGATCGCAGCAGCTTCGCGTTCGAAATCTGAACAGAACTGATTGATGCCATGGGCGACGTCCACTGAAAGCGGCCTAGCGTTCTGACTGTGCGGTACCGGCCACGAAAGTATCAGGAAACATAGCGCGCTCTCCACTGCGTCCGTATCAGACGGTTGTTGGAGTGCCTTTCCCTTGAATCCGGGCTCATCAACAACACCCTTCACAAGGTAAGGGGAGCATCGTGCTCGCCTAATACTCTCGATCCCATCATCTATGTACTTCTTGGCGTAGGATACATGTGATGTGAATAGTGTGAAAGTATCTTTCAGGTTTACCTCTAATACCTCGCTAAGTAGCAGCTCATCCATATGGCATCTAACTACCAATCGGCGAACGAATGCTCTTTTCGGAAAGGTGATTGGATATCCATAACATCCGCAGTTCCACTGATGTCCCTGATTCGATGCGCTGACTTATCGGATATAAAAAGAGATTTTGCTGCAATCATCGGCTTCGGAGACCGGCACTCTATCCAATTGAACTAAGGGCGCATGCAGGGGGCGCCAGGACAGCGCGTGCCGTGTGGCGGATCCATGCCCATGAATCCTATTGAATTATCAGACAATGCCCGGGAATTTCCCGTGCCGGTCCATTGCCAGTATAATTCTGCGGCAAATTTCAGCCGCGGGCACCGGGAGCGGGATCGATGTGGATCTCATGGCTTCGACGGCACTGCGCGGAGCGATAGATTTACTAATTGAAGACAACAGGAGAAGACATTGAGTCAAGTAAAATCGTTTATTTCACCTTTGGTTACCCCTATATGCAGTTTCGCCGCCGTGGCGTTCGTTCTGACCGTGACCGCGCTTTCCACCGTGGCTTCGGCGGAAGGGTCCAAGGAAATGCTGCTGGAGAACATCAAACCGGTTGGACAGGTTTATGTTGCGGGTGAAAATGCACCTGAGCCCGAACCTGCTGCCAATGCCGATGCCGCTGCGGCAGCCGAACCGAAATCGGGAGAGGAGATCTATAACAGCACTTGCATGGCCTGTCATGGTACGGGTGCGGCCGGGGCGCCCAAGGTGGGAGACGCCGCCGCCTGGGCACCGCGCATCGCCAAGGGCATCGACGGCCTGCTTTCCAGCGCAATCAATGGCCTGAATGTAATGCCGCCCAGGGGGACATGCGCGACTTGCAGTGATGCCGATCTGAAGGCGGCGATCGAATACATGATCAGCAAGAGCCAGTAAGCGGTATCACCGGAACCGGATTCACGGGGCTGCATCGCGCAGCCCTTTTTATCGCCCGCTTTCAGGAAGCGATGCGATCTGGGATGTTGCAATGCAGGTGGGTCGCGATGTTCTGACCCAGCAGTTTACCGGCTTCAACAGCAGGCAGCGGCGGGCAGAACAGGAAACCCTGGATCTCGTCGCAACGCAGTTTGCGAAGGAAGGACAGCTGCTCGTCGGTTTCAACGCCTTCCGCGATTACCTTCAATCCCATGCTGTGCGCCATCGTGATGATGGCACCGACAATGGCCGCATCGTCGGAATCGGTGGAGATATCGCGTATGAAGGAGCGGTCGATCTTGATGGTGTTGATCGGGAAGTGCTTCATTTGATTCAGGGAGGAATAACCGGTGCCGAAGTCGTCGATGGAGATGCGTAATCCGGAACAGTGCAGCTCACGCATGGTTGCCGCTGCCGCATCGATATCCGCCATCACCGTGCTTTCAGTGATTTCCAGTTCCAACTGACTCGGAAGAATCTCGGTATCGGTAAGTACCAGCAGGATTTGTTCCAGCAGGTTGTGCTGGTGAAACTGCATTGCCGACAGGTTGACCGAGACGGATACATTCTCATGAATAGTGGCCTGCCAGGCGCTGATTTGCCGGCAGGCCGCCTGCAGTACCCAGTTGCCGATCGGCACGATCAGACCGTTTCTCTCGGCAAGGGGAATGAATTCTCCCGGGGGTATCATACCTAACTCCGGGTGACGCCAGCGTACCAGCGCTTCCATTGAATCGGTCACGCCGGTGGCGAGGTTGATCTTGGGCTGGTAAAACAACTCCAGATCATTCGTCGCCAGGGCCTGGCGCAGGTCATCCACGAGTCTCAGGTTCTCAGGTGCCGCACCGCCCGGTTCTTCGCCATGGGTCTGGTAACGATACTGCCCGTGTAGCCTGGTATGATAGAGCGCGGTATCGGCATGTTTCAGGAGGGTGTCCACATCCCTGCCATCATCCGGATACAGGCTGGTGCCGGTGCTGCACGTCAGGTGGATTTCCTTGCCGTCTATCTCCACCTTTTCGGTGATGGCCGCAATAATCCCACCGGCGACCTGCTCGCTGAATTCAGCGCTGTCCAACCCGGTCAAGATAATACCGAACTCGGCACCACCAAGGTAGAAAACGGGATTATCCGTGATCCCGGCTGCGGAGTGCCCGGAGGAATCGGTGCCGTGCAGGGCATGCAGCAGGCGCTGGCTGACGATGCCCAGTAACTGGTCCGCCGCGAGGTAACCCAGTTCGCTGTTGATGCGCTTGAACATGTCCAGGTTGAGTATCATGACGGCAAGGTATCCACCGCTATCGCGGCAGGCCCGCAGCGCCTTGCCCAAGCTTGTATAGAAGCGTTTCCGGTTTGGAAGGCCGGTGACGCTGTCATAAACGGAAGGGAGTGCACACACGCCCGAACCGGCATTCGGACCGACCAGAGTGCCGGCACGGCGCCTGGCGGGAGGAATGTCCGGTGTGTCCGTCTGACCCGCAGGGCAGTCGGCATCGAGCAGCAACTTTTTTCTGGAATGCGCATCGTCCCAGGGTATTACCCGGTTGCGACCTTCATTCTTGGCGCGATACAGGGCCTTGTCGGCATGTTCGATCAGCTGTCCCAATGACGCACCGCCGCTTTCCAGCGAGGCGACACCGAAGCTGGACGTGACTGAGATCGTCCCGGTACCGGCCGCGTCTTTGATGTGCAGCTGTTCGATCCTTTCCCGGGTGCGTTCCGCGACCTGCCGTGCGGATTCCAGATCCATGCCGGGCAGCACGATACAGAATTCCTCGCCGCCGTAGCGGCTGATGATATCCATGGGCCGCAGCGAGGTGCGCAGGCACTCCGCTACCCCGCGGATGACGGTGTCTCCCCGGGTATGCCCGTAACGATCATTGATGGTTTTGAACCTGTCGATATCCGCCATGATGCAGGCCAGACTGTGCCCGTCGCGCTGTGCCTTATCGAAGACAATTTCGAATTTTTCAAAGAACGACCTGCGATTGAGACAGTGTGTCAACGGATCCTGTGCCGCCAGAATCTGCAGCTCCTCGTTCTGGCTCTGGATCTCTTCGCGCGACATTTTCAGAATGCCGAGCATTTCTTCCAGTTGGTCATTCGTTTCCTCGAGCTGGGTGATGTCGCCGAACCTTACCATGACGGCACACACCCGGTGCTGTTGGTCATACACCGGAGCACTGTCGACCAGGAACACCTTTTCTCCTCCGGTGTCAGTGGGAAGGCACAATTGCACATTGGTCTGCCTGCTGCCATCATCCAGGGTTTTCGACCATGGCAGGTCGTTGTCGTAACCAAAGTGATATGTCCAGCCTAGAAGCGAGACGGGCATATTTTTCAAATTCCCGCAGGTTTTACCCATGAATCCGGCAAAGGCACTATTGGTGAGAATGATCCGCTCCCGCTTGTCGAGCAGCAGGACACCCTCGGAGATCGCATCCAGGGTGGGTTGCAGCAGGGAGGGTTCCACTTTAATGATATCGATATGCCGTTGCTGCCGGTATATGATCTGCAGGGAGGCCAGAGTACCCAGCAGGGCTCCCAGCGTGATCCAGCCGCCGGGTTGCTGAAGGTCAAGCCCCGGGACGGACGTTGTCAGCAGGATTGCGGCCAGGATGAGTACCAGTCCGAGGGTAAGCAGCGACGACAGGGTGGCGCGCGTCATATCCACATCTTCCTTGAATGAGGGGGAACTACCACCAAACCGCTATGCCGCTCCACTGGATGCCGTTCACCCGGACGGCCGGGATGCTCACTGTTCAATTGCAAGGTAGTAACCCCTTGTATTGGATTCTTCGACTGGTTATTGATCCATGTATTCCGGCTGCCGGATCGAGACGTGTTGTGAATATCTCAGGCAGCAATCCACACTCATATCGGCCGCCTGCCGGGTTTCCCCAGTCCCCGGAAGGGCACTCGCCGGAGCCATGCCAGGCCGGAGCATCACTGCCTGTTTACTCTTGTTCGCGGGCTGCCTATGATGCAGCAGGGGAGCACGGGGGGTGCGTCTTTCCGGGGGGTGTCCCGCTTGTCTAGAACCTATCTCAAAATTCTGTGCATGTGGGACCCGCGCCCCCGCGGGGAACGGATCGGGACTGGAAAAACCGGCTGATTACCGGCGTGACGCCGGTCCTACCCGTGCCAACCAGTCGGCATATGATCTCGAAATGTCCGATCCCGTTATTTTGAGATAGGTTCTTAAAGAAAACTTCCGGGACTAACGATAGTCTCAATATTGTCAGGGGCATGGAGCAGGGCGTCGATGCGGGTGCCATCCGTACTGCCTGCTGTTGGAGTCATTCAGTAATGCGCGCGGACATCATGCAGGCACAGCTTAGGACGTCATTGCTCAATGGGTCCAATAGCGCGTATCTGGAGGCCTTGTACGAATCCTTCCTGCAGGATCCTGACAGTGTGCCACCAACCTGGCGCACATACTTCGACGCGCTGCCACGCGTCAACGGCCAGGAAACCGGGGATGTCGTACATTCCGAGTTGCGCCGGGATTTTTCTCGCATCACCGCCAGGCCCCGGGTTCACCGCAGAGAAACCCCGGCCGGTTCGCACCTGATCCAGGAGCGCAAACAGGTCCGCGTCCTGCAGTTGATCAATGCCTACCGTTTCCGCGGACACCAGCATGCCAGCACGGACCCGCTGCGCCGGGGACGGATGGAACCGGTTGCTGAGCTCGATCTGTCCTATCACGGGTTGGGCGAACAGGACCTGAATATCGTTTTCCAGACCGGATCGCTGGTCGGCCCCGACGAGGCCACTCTGGGGGAAATCCTTTTTGCATTGAATCGTACCTATTGCGGTACGATCGGCGCTGAATACATGCATATCTCCGAGACTGCCGAAAAGCGCTGGATACAGCAGCGCCTTGAGAGCGTGCAGTCGCATCCGCACCTGACTACTGAGGTGCAATCCTGGCTGCTGGAGCGCCTGACCGCGGCGGAAGGCATCGAACGCTACCTGCACTCGAAGTACGTCGGTCAAAAGCGCTTCTCGCTGGAAGGGGCAGAGAGCCTGATCCCGCTGCTGGGCGAGCTGATCAACCGTGGCGGAGCGGGCGGAATCCGGGAAATCGTCATCGGCATGTCGCATCGCGGCCGCCTGAACGTACTGGTGAATATCCTGGGCAAGCAGCCCTCGCAGCTGTTCTCGGAGTTCGAGGGTGCACAGGACCGGCGCTATGCCTCGGGTGATGTCAAGTATCACATGGGTTTTGCGTCGAATATCCACACACCCGGCGGCCTGGTGCATCTGGCGCTGGCCTTCAATCCCTCGCACCTGGAGATCGTGTCTCCCGTGGTCCACGGGGCCGTGCGTGCGCGCCAGCGACGTCACGGTGATGATAACGGCAGTCGCATCCTGCCGGTGGTGATCCACGGCGATTCCGCCTTTGCGGGCCAGGGCGTGGTGATGGAGACCTTCAATATGTCCGGACTGCGCGGCTTTACCACACGGGGAACGGTTCACATCATTGTCAACAACCAAATCGGCTTCACCACCAGTCAAGCCAAGGATGCGCGCTCGACGCTGTACTGTACGGACGTCGCGAAGATGGTCAGCGCCCCCATCTTCCATGTCAACGGCGATGATCCGGAGGCCGTGCATTTCATCACCCAGGTGGCGCTGGAGTACCGCATGCAATTCGGCAAGGATGTCGTCATCGACCTGGTGTGCTACCGGCGTCACGGTCACAACGAGGCGGACGAGCCTGCGGCGACCCAGCCGCTGATGTACCGGGATATCCGTAAGCTGCCGACGACGCGTACCATGTACGCGGAGCGTCTCCAGGTACTGGAGATCATCGCACCCGGCATTGCCGATGAGATGGTGCTGCATTACCGGGAACTGCTGGATACCGGCAGCAGTGTGACCCCCGCCATCGACAAGGATCGCATGGTGGACAGAAAGGTCGCGGTAAACTGGAAATCCTATGAAGGGCATACCTGGGACGAGCCCTGTGATACCCGGGTTTCTCTGGAGGACCTGAGGAATCTTGCCGCCAGGATGCTGCAACTGCCGCTGGGATTCGAGCTGCATCCCCGGGTGGCCAAGGTGATGGACGACCGGCGCAAGATGGCGGCGGGTGCACTCGCGGTGGACTGGGGATTCGGCGAGACCATGGCCTACGCAACCTTGTTGCGCGACGGTTACCCGATCCGGATCTCCGGCCAGGACAGTGAACGCGGCACCTTCTTCCACCGCCATGCCGTGCTCCATGACCAGGCCGCGGGGGGTACCTGGACCCCGCTGCAGCACATCGCTCCGGATCAGACCTCCTTCCTGGTGATCGATTCGCTGCTGTCGGAGGAGGCGGTCCTGGCCTTCGAGTATGGCTACGCCACCACGGAGCCGGAATCATTGACCATCTGGGAGGCACAGTTCGGTGATTTCGCCAATGTGGCGCAGGTGGTGATCGACCAGTTCATCGCATCCGGCGAGGCCAAGTGGGGACGCCTCTGTGGTCTGACCATGCTGCTGCCGCATGGTTACGAGGGCCAGGGCGCGGAACATTCCTCGGCACGGCTGGAGCGCTTCCTGCAACTGTGCGTGGGCCACAACATCCAGGTCTGCAATCCCACCACCCCAGCGCAAATGTTTCATCTGTTGCGCCGCCAGATGCGACGTCCCCTGCGCAAGCCGCTGGTGGTCATGACCCCGAAGAGCCTGCTGCGCCACAAGCTGGCGATATCCACCCTGGACGATCTGGCGCTGGGCGGCTTCCTGCCGGTGCTGGGTGATACGACGCTTGCTGATCCCGCGCAGGTTACACGCCTGGTTATGTGCAGCGGCAAGGTCTACTACGACCTCCTGCAACGCCGGCGGGCGGAAGGGCTGGAGCACGTTGCGCTGCTGCGCATGGAGCAGCTGTACCCCTTCCCCTGGCGCCTGCTGCGCGAGGAACTCGCACGCTACCCGAATGTAACTGAATACGTCTGGTGCCAGGAGGAGCCCAAGAACCAGGGGGCGTGGTACGCCACACGCCACAAGTTCGAGGAAGTCATTGGTCCCGGAAACAGACTTATCTATACTGGCCGCGAGGCGTCTTCCGCTCCGGCCGTAGGCTATGCGAGCCTGCACGTGCAGCAGCAGGAAAAACTGGTAGCCCAGGGGCTGGGGCTGTAATGGCAGCACGCTACATAGGAACCACCCGCTTACAGCGACAGGGATAAATTTGCCATGACGATCGAAGTAAAAGTGCCGGAACTTCCCGAGTCCGTCAGCGACGGTGTGGTCGTGGTCTGGCACAAGCAGCCCGGCGATATCATCGAACGTGATGAGGCCCTGGTGGACATCGAGACGGACAAGGTGGTGCTCGAGGTCCCTGCTCCGCTGGACGGCGTGCTGGAAAAGGTGCTGTCTGCTGAAGGTGAAACGGTGAAATCGGACCAGGTCATCGGCCTGGTCAAGGAGAACGGCGGTCATGCACAACCACTCTCCGCCGGTGGTGCGGCCGCGGAGGTGAAGACGGAAACGGTGGCCGATCACGGCCAGCCCCTCAGTCCCGCGGTGCGCAAACTGTTGGCGGAACATCGCCTAGATCCCGGACAGATCTCCGGCACCGGCAAGGGAGGGCGGCTGACCAAGGGTGACGTGATCGGCTTTCTGGAGCAGCAGGGCGCTGCCGGGGCCGCCATACAGGAACCGTCCCGGGTGGAGGCGCCTGCCGCGAAAGCGCCCCTGACGAAGGCGCCGCCGCCGGTTGCGCCGACTCCAGGTCTGCCGGAAATCGGGGAGGAGCGGCCGCAGAAACGGGTGTCGATGTCGCGCCTGCGCGCGCGCATCGCGGAACGCATGTTACAGGCCTCGCTCGGCACGGCCATGCTGACGACCTTCAACGAGGCCGACATGTTGCCCATCAAGCAGCTGCGGGAGAAATACGGGGCAGCGTTCCAGGAAAACCACAGCGTGCGTCTGGGTTATATGTCATTTTTCGTGCGGGCAGTGGCCGAAGCCCTGAAGCGCCATCCGGAAATCAATGCTTCCATCGACGGCGAGGATATCGTCTATCACGGCTTTTGCGATATCGGGGTGGCCATCAGTACGGACCGCGGCCTGGTCGTGCCGGTACTGCGCGACGCCGAACACCTCGGGCTGGCGGAAATCGAAACCGCTATCCGGGACTTTGCGGAGAAGGCACGTTCCGGCAAGCTGGCCATGGGGGACATCACCGGCGGTACCTTCACCATCACCAACGGCGGCGTCTTCGGCTCCATGCTGTCGACACCGATTCTGAATCCACCGCAGAGCGCCATTCTCGGTATGCACAAGATCCAGGAGCGTCCGGTCGTCGTGGAGGGCGAGATCGTCATCCGCCCGATCATGTACCTGGCGCTTACCTACGATCACCGTGTCGTCGACGGCCGGGATGCGGTAACCTTCCTCACCACCATTATCGAACTTCTGCAGGATCCGGCCGGCATGCTGCTGGATCTGTAATGACGTGCCAAGTTCACGTCGTTGCGGCCACAATTTCGAATCTCCAACCGGTAGAGGGATATGAAGCAAGACTATGATGTGATCGTTATCGGCGCCGGTCCGGCCGGCTATGTCGCAGCAATCCGCTGCAGCCAGCTGGGCATGAAAACCGCCTGTGTCGATGACTGGATCGGCAAGGACGGCAGTCCGGCGCTCGGCGGCACCTGTCTGAACGTAGGCTGCATTCCCTCCAAGGCCCTGTTGGAGAGTTCAGAACTCTTCGAGCGCACGCGCACCGGTATCGCCGGTCACGGCATCGCGGCGTGCGACATCAAGCTGGACCTTCCCACCATGATCACGAACAAGGACCTGACGGTTCGTGATCTGACCAAGGGGATCGAAACCCTGTTCCGCTTCAACGGCATCGACTGGCTGCCCGGGCGCGGCCGGCTGCTGCCGGAACGCTGTGTGTACGTTACCGGTCACGACGGTGATGCGCGCAGCCTGAGCGCTGCACACGTAATCATCGCCTGCGGTTCCGCATCGGTGGATATTCACGCGGCTCCCTTGCAGGGTGAACGGATCGTCGATTCCGCGGGAGCGCTGGACTGGACGGAAGTGCCGCGACGCCTGGGCATCATCGGCGCGGGTGTCATCGGACTGGAACTCGGCAGTGTCTGGCGCAGGCTGGGTGCGGAAGTAACCCTGCTCGAGGCTCAGGAACAGTTTCTGGCCATGGCGGACAGGCAGATCGCGCGCAACGCGCAGCAACTCCTGCAAAAGCAGGGGCTCGACATTCGCATGGGTGCATTGGTCAAGTCGAGTCGCATCACGGACGCGGACATCGAGATCAGCTACCAGGACAGGGAGGGCGATCATACCCTGACGGTTGACCGCCTGATCGTGGCCGTCGGCCGCCGGCCTTGCACGGAGAATATCGCTGCGCCGGAAACCGGTCTGCTGCTGACCGAGGGCGGCTTTATCCATGTGGACGATCACTGTGAAACCAACCTGCCCGGTGTCTATGCCGTGGGTGATGTCGTGCGCGGTCCCATGCTGGCCCATAAGGGGTCCGAGGAAGGTATCATGGTCGCCGAACGCATTGCCGGGCAGCAGAGCGAATTGAACTACGACACCATCGCCTCCGTGATCTATACCAAGCCGGAAATCGCCTGGGTCGGGAAGACCGAGGAGATCCTGCGGCAGAACGGCGTGGAATTTCGTACCGGCATGTTTCCGTTCGCCGCCAGCGGTCGTGCCCGGGCCATGCGAGAAACTGACGGCATGGTAAAAGTACTCAGCGACAGCGAGACCGACCGGGTGCTGGGCGTGCATATCATCGGTGTGCATGCCTCGGAACTGATCGGCCAGGCGGTACTGGCCATGGAATTCGAAGCCAGCAGCGAGGATATCGCACGCACCGTTTTTGCCCATCCCACCCTGTCGGAGGCCCTGCACGAGGCGGCCTTGTCAGTGGACGGGCGCGCCATACACATCGGCAAGCAGGCCCGCCGAGGGAACTAGGAGGCCGGGTCTATTGCGGGTCCGCGGATACCCAGCGTTCGCCCGCCGGGGTCGTTTCCTTTTTCCAGAAGGGGGCCCGGGTCTTGAGGGTATCGATCAGGTATTCGCAGGCGCGGAAGGCCTGCTGGCGGTGGGCGCTGGCAACGGCAACGAACACGATTCGCTCATCGGGCAGCAAGGGACCGACCCGGTGGATGATCAGAGAAGCGGTCAACTCCCAGCGTGCAAGCGCCTCCTGTTCCAGCTCGGCAAGCACCTTTTCCGTCATGCCGGGATAATATTCCAGAGTCATCCGTTCGATGCTGGCATCTGCATTCACATCGCGAACCAGCCCGGTGAAGCTGACGATTGCGCCGGCGTGGCCGAGATTCTCCCGGCGCAGTTGTTCGAGCTCGGCACCGGGGTCGAAATCGTCTGGCTGAACGCGGATCATGCCGGGCTAACCTCCGGTTACCGGGGGGAACCAGGCCACTTCGTCGCCATCCGCAACGGGCGTGTCCGGCCGGGCGATTTCCTGGTTGACGGCCACGTGCAGGTGCATCCCGGATAATGCGCTGTTCCAGGTTCCACTGCGTTCCTGCAGCCAGCGGGTCAGCTCGGCGACCGTGCGGACCTCCGCCGGAATATCGATTCGTTCACCCGCAAGCCCGAGAGTTTCCCGCAGGCTGGCGAAGTAGCGCAACTGAATCATTCAGACCTCAATGGCTGCATGCCATTCACCGCTACGACCTCCCGACTTGTGCAGCAGGCGCACGCCTTCGATGATCATGCCGCGATCGACGGCCTTGCACATGTCGTAGATCGTAAGGGCCGCAACGGAAGCCGCGCTAAGCGCTTCCATTTCCACACCGGTGACGCCGCTGACGCGGCAGTTCGTGGTGATATGCACCCGGTTGGCCGCCGCGTCCAGCTCGAAATCGATATCGACGCCGGTCAGGGCGAGCGGGTGACACAGGGGTATCAAATCGGCACAGTGCTTTGCCGCCTGGATGCCGGCGATACGCGCCACCGTCAGCACGTCACCCTTGCTGTGGCCGCCGGTTGCGATCAGCCGCAGGGTTTCCGGCTGCATGGCGACGAAGGCTTCCGCTGTGGCGACCCGCAGGGTATCCGGCTTGTCGCTGACATCGACCATACGGGCGTTGCCCCGGGCATCGAGATGGCTGAGCCTGCTCATCGCGCCCACTCCGAGAAGGGCAGGAAGCTGACCATGTCGCCGGTGTGCACGCGCGTATCTTCAGCGATTTCCACCAGCCCGTCGGCCCAGGCCACGGAACTCAGGACATCCGAGCCTTGTCTCGGGTACTTCATCGCCACCTCTGCTTCCAGTCTCACGCGCACGTATTCACGGCGACCCTTTGCCTGATAATTGAAGCCCGACCGGACCGGATAGCGATGTGGTTCGCTTTCACCGCATCCCTGCAGCGTCTGCAGGCATGGTCGCGCGAACAGCAGGAAGGTCACGAACACGGAGACCGGGTTGCCGGGCAGTCCCATGAACGGGGTGTCGCCGATGTGACCGAAGGCCAGGGGTTTGCCCGGCTTCATCCGGACGCGCCAGAGGGTAAGTTCGCCGATGTCTTCGAGCGCAGCCTTGACGTGATCTTCCTCACCCACGGAAACACCGCCCGTCGTCATTACCATATCCGCACGCGCGGCTGCCTGCTGCAGCGCCTCGCGGGTTGCGCCGAAGGTGTCTGCTACACCGCCGAGGTCGATGACCTCGCAGCCCTGTGCCTGCAGCAGTGCCTGCAACTGGTAGCGGTTGCTGTTGTAGATCCGCCCGGGGGGGAGCGGCCGGCCGGGTTCGACCAGTTCGTCGCCGGTGGCGAGCACGGCAACCCGCGGTTGGCGCACCACCTCGAGCGTGCCGATGCCGACCGAGGCCGCCAGCCCCAGGTGCGCCGCCCGCAGCCGGGTACCGTGCGCCAGTACGATACTGCCTGCGGTAATGTCATTGCCGCGCGGGCGAATGTTCGTTCCGGGAGCGGCCGCCGCGTCGATGACAACCTGGTCGTCTTCCAGCCTGCAAAGTTCCTGCATGACCACGGTGTCGGCGCCCTCCGGCAGCGGAGCGCCGGTGAAGATGCGGGCCGCACTGCCCGGTTGCAGGGCTGTGCCGACACTGCCGGCCGTGATCCGCTGGCTGACCGGCAGGCCCGTGACGCGGGCGCCATCCAGGTCGCGGCTGTGCAGCGCATAACCGTCCATGGCGCTGTTGTCGAAACCGGGTACGTCGATGGGCGAGGCCAGGTCCCGTGCCAGCACCCGGCCGGCGGCCGTGGACAGCTCGACCCGCTCCGATTCGGTGATGGCCTGAACCTGCGCGAGCAACTGTCCGACGGCCTGTTCGACACTGAGCATGCCGGGCTGGCCGTCGCAGCAGGGATCGGTGGCGGGAATGCTCATCGTTCGTTCAGCCGCGGCAGCAACTCGACCATGTTGCAGGGGCGGTTGCGGTAGTCGAGTTGCGGCTCGATGATTTCGTCCCAGCCGGTACGGCAGGCGCCCGTGGACCCCGGCAGGCAGAAGATGAAGGTGGCGTTGGCGACACCGCCCAGTGCCCGCGAGGCCACGGTCGAGGTCTTGATATCGCGGTAGGACAACCAGCGAAACAGTTCGCCGATGCCTTCCAGCTCCTTATCGAGCAAAGGGCGCACGGCCTCCGGTGTACTGTCGCGACCGGTCATGCCGGTACCGCCCGTGGTGATGACGACGTTGACCCCGGGGTCAACGATCCAGCGGGAGATCACGGCGCGTATCCGGTAGATGTTGTCCGGGACGATGAGCTTTTCGGCAAGTACGTGGCCGGCCGCGCTCAGCCGTTCCACCAGTGCCCTGCCCGAGGTGTCGTTTTCCTCGGTGCGTGAATCCGACACGGTGAGCACGGCGATGCGTACCGGGATGAATTCGCGTTCGGCCTTGTGGTTCATTGCATTTAAGTCAACTCCAGGTATTGACGGAAAGGCGCCACATGTCTTGTCATGGGGCGAGCCGGAAGCAGGTGTTTCAGGAAGTAACTGTTATAGATTGTAGCAGTCACGTGTGATGCAGCGGTACCCATCGGGCAGGGGGCATATACAGCAACAACGGTAAGGTTTTACCACGGGGAGATTGCAGGCACCGGTAGCGAGTCGGCCGTTCAGGGAGGCTCAGCTGGTCTGACATGCACGGGAAGTCATGGAAGAAACCTGTGCTCACGCGGGCTCGATCCCACGATGGTGGCAGGTGACGGCCAGGGATGAGTGTGCCGGAATGGCCGCAGCGGCTATACTGCCGTTGAAGACCGGCAACCCGGTTGCCGGTGATCAGGGTGATTTCGACCAGGGGATAAGCGAGGCGCATGAGCGTGGAATCGCGAGAGAATGGCAGCAGACCGGCCGGCCTGTTCGATCCCTTCGGCAGGCGTATCGAATATGTGCGCCTGTCAGTGTCCGACAAGTGCAATCTGCGCTGCTTCTACTGCCTGCCAGAGGGCTTTCGGGACTTCGAGGAGCCGGGCAACTGGTTGCGCTTCGACGAGATCGAGCGGGTCATCGCGGCCTTTGCCGTACTCGGTGTCAGCCGTATACGGATCACCGGCGGTGAGCCGCTGGTGCGCAGGGACTTGCCGCGGCTGGCCGCGAGCCTTGCCGGCCTTTCCGGCATCGAGGACCTGTCCCTCAGCACCAATGCCACCCTGTTGTCTCACCATGCCGTAGCGCTGCGCGAGGCGGGTGTCTCCCGCATCAATGTCAGCCTGGACTCGCTGAGAGCCAGGCGCTTTGCCCGTATCACCGGCGGCCGGCTGGAGCCGGTGCTGGACGGGCTGATGGCGGCGAAGGCAGCCGGGTTCTCGCCCATCAAGATCAACATGATCGCCCTGAAGGGAATCAACGACGACGAATTCGACGACATGGTTGAATTCTGCATCGAGCACGACTTCACGCTGCGTTTCATCGAGACCATGCCGGTGGGCAGCACCGGCCGCGACGCCGCGGATCATTACCTCGACCTGGATACGGTGAAACGACAGCTGGCACGACGCTTCGAGTTGTTGCCCGGCGTCATGCCCGGCGGTGGACCGGCACGCTACGTCCAGGTGGCCGGTACGGAACTGCGCATCGGTTTCATCACGCCGATTTCGCAGCACTTCTGCGCGACCTGCAACCGGGTGCGCCTCTCTGTGGACGGTACGCTGTACCTGTGTCTCGGCCAGGACGACCGCTATCCGCTGCGGCCGCTGCTGCGGCAGGGGATCAGCGATGCCGGCCTCAAGCAGGCCATTGTCGAGGCGCTGGCCCTGAAACCTGAACGCCACGAGTTCCGCGACAAGCCCGGCCAGATCGTTCGTTTCATGTCGATGACCGGTGGTTAGCCCGCCACCTCTGTATTCCTCTGCGGTCCGGTGCGGACAGCCTCAGTCCGCCCCCCGTACCAGGATCAGCAGGCCGTACAGGATGAAGCCGCTGAAGGCCACGAGTGTCCATCCAGGTATGGTGAGTCCGAGAAAGCGCCACAGTACCTGGGCGCATTCACCGGAGCCGTGCAACACCATCCGCAGGGCCTCGCCCACGGGAAAGACCTCCAGGATATAGTCCAGGCCCGGACCGCAATCCGGGACCTGGTCCGGTGGCAGGTTCTGCAGCCACACGTGGCGTCCGGCGATACCCGCACCGGTGGTGGCGACCAGCGTTACCAGGGCGCCATAGACACGCACCCCCGGGCCGGACGGGTTGTGAAGGGTGGCTACCAGGAACACCATGCCGAGCGCTATTACGACCACGCGCTGGAATATACAGAGGGGGCAGGGTTCGAGCTGCAGGACGTGCTGGAAATAGATGAGTGCGGTGCCCATCATGGCGGCGCACGCCAGAAAACCCAGCAGAAAGAGTGTTCGCGCTTTTGGTAATCGCAAGTCAGGCTCCGCAACTAAATGAAGGTGGCACGCAGTATAGCCCGGTCCGGGCTTGCGGTGTAATCACGGTAACTGTTTCTGTGCCGTCGGTTGCAAGCTGCGGGTTAAGCCAACCTGGCGGATTCGTAGCGTCGTAGGGTGTGCGCTACGTAATGCCTCCGGCACCGAGTTTGTACACACTTTGACGGCGGGCTCTTGCTCACTATTCAGGTGTCGAATGGACGATACCAGCCTGGCTTGGGTGCTGCGTCTGTATCTGGAAAGCCCGTCCATGTTGCCGTATGCGTCGCAAGCAGCGCCTGTTTATCCTTGCAATGACCGTCGGCAGGCAACGGTGTGCCGTTGTACATCTTCACTTCTGAAAATCTGAAACTGTGCGCCGTTCCCAATGCCGGGGCAGCGACGCCACAAAGGCTGTCGGGCATGATTATTGAGCAGGCTGCAGTCTGTCCACGAATGGTTGACGGTATTGGATCGGGTTTATGTGGTATTGTTGGCAGGCTTTTCGGGCAGGGTTGCAATCCTTTGCGCATGCTGGTGTGCACCGCTTGCCAGGTTTGCCGGCGTCCTGTTCGTCAGACTGCCTATGGCTGCGATCCGTATACAGCCCTTACCCAATATCAATCCATGTTACATCCAGTGATCAGCGTGCCTTACTCGCATGAATACCCGAATAACCATAGTTGCACCGACTGAACAACCGGGGGAACAACCGGGATGACGGGCGGAGACCGACCGCGCAGCAGCTATCCTGCCCTGTACCGCTGCCATCGGTTGCCAGGCGTTGCAGCCATACTGGTGCTGCTTGCCGCCTGTACCGCCTATCGGCCGATGCCATTGCAAGACGGGTCGCCGCTGGCGGACAGCGTCGCGGCGTTGCGAGTCGATGTAGCAACGATATCCGGCGAGTGGCCCGGACCGCACGCGTTTAACATTGCCGACGGCCTCGATCTCGATGAAGTAGGTATTCTGGCCGTCCTCAACAACCCGGATCTGAAGGCGCAGCGTGCCGCTCTGGCGGTGGCCGGCGCCCAGGTATTCGCCGCCGCTCTGTTGCCGGACCCCCAGTTCAGTGCCGGGCTGGACCGGCCGACCGCTGCGGACGCGGGGCTGGTGAACGCCTGGTCGCTGGGGCTGGGCTACGACATCATTCCGCTGATCACACACCAGGCGCAGCTCGACGCCGAAACCCGGGCACGGCGCAAGGTGCAGCTCGATCTTCTGTGGCAGGAGTGGCAGGTCATTCAGCAGGCCCGCTCGCTGGCCGTTGCCCTGTCCCTGGAACAGCAACGGCTCTCGCTGCTGCACCGGATGCTGGATCTCTACCGGGAACGTTACGACCATTCCACCGGGGCGCTGGCGCAGGGCAATATCACGCTCGATGTCAACGGCACCGACCTGACCGCACTCGTTGATACGCTCAGCCAGATCAACCAGCTGGAGCAGATCCATAACAAAACCCGCCATGATTTCAATCTGCTGCTCGGACTCCAGCCTGGGGTCAGCGTCGACATCACGCCGCTGCCGCCGGAAACGCCGCTCTCGCCGGAGTTGCTGGAGGCGAAACTGGCCGATCTGGCGCAGCGGCGACCGGATCTGCTGGCACTGCAGGCCGGCTACGCCAGTCAGGAGGCGCGCGTCAGGGCGGCGATCCTGGGGCAGTTTCCCTCGCTCGGCATCGAATTTCACCAGGCGCGTGATACCGGCGCCGTCTTCACCACGGGGCTGGGGGTAACACTCAACCTGCCGCTGTTGAGCGGCAGCCGCGGCAATATCGCCATTGAGCAAGCCAGCCGTTCACAGCTGCGCGAGGAATACCGGGCGCGCCTGGCGCAGTCCGCTATGAATGTCGACCGTCTGCGTGAATTGCAGGACATCATCCGGCGCCAGCTGCTTGCTCTTGATACCTATCTGCCGCAGTTGGAGACACTCGTGGAACGGGCACGCCGGGCTTATGCCCACGGGGATATCGATGCGCTGACGTTCCTCAACATGGAATCCACCTGGGTGAACAAGCAGCTCGAGCAGATAAGCCTGGTGCAGGCGGCCTGGGAGAACCGCATTGCGCTGGAGGCAGTGCTGGCGCTGCCCGGCTACCCGTCAGCGCCGCCTGCAATTATTGAGAACAACCGGGACGCAACGCCATGAAGCAAACCCTGGATAAACGAATATTCCTGCCCGGTCTGGCCCTGTTGTTCGGCGTGTTCAGCACGACGTCGGTGTTCGCCTCTGATTCCAGCGTACTGGTAGAGACTGCCCCCGTCGTTGAGCGGACCATGACCGACTCACTGGAGACCTACGGCATCCTGGATCCCGACCCCGACCAGGTGCTGAGCCTCTCGTTGCCGCACGCCGGTCTGATCAACCGCGTCTGGGTGCGATTCGGGCAACGGGTCGAAAGCGGAGACCGCCTGCTTGAGGTGGTGACGGCTCCGGATGCGCGCATGCAGTATCTTCAGGCTAAAAGCGCGGTCGATTTTGCACAGCGGGAACTGGATCGGCAGCAGCGCCTGCTGGATGAACAGTTGGCCACCAAGTCCCAGGTAGATACCGCGAGGAAGAACCTGCAGGATGCCGATGTCGCGTTGCAGGCGTTGCAGCAACGGGGTCAGGATGTCGACCAGGAGACCCTGCGTGCACCCATGGACGGCATCATCACCCGTCTCGATGTTGCCCAGGGACAGCGGGTGCAGGCGGATACCACGGCCATGCTGATCGCCGCCGAGAAGCGGTTGATTGCGCGTCTCGGTGTGGAGCCGGAAGACCTGACGGCCGTGCAGGTCGGTGCACCGGTCACCATCACCCCGGTGTTTGTGCCCGAGGTGAAGATCGAAACCACGGTCCGGGAAGTCCACGCCATGATCGATCCCGACACCCAGCTGGTGGAGGTGCTCGCTGCGATCCCCGACCGGCAGGTCGACCGGCTGGTACTGGGCAGCCGGATTCTGGGCCGCATCCAGCTAGCGTCACGTACGAGTCTGGCCGTGCCGCGCAGCGCCGTCCTCGGCGCGGGGGGCAATAGGTATGTCTATAACATTGTTCGCGGCAAGGCCCGGCGTGTGTCGGTGCAGACAGGTGGGGAACAAGATGACCTCATTGCGGTCAGCGGCCCCCTCCAGGCCGGCGACAGGGTGGTGGTCACGGGCAACTACGAGCTTGCCGATGGTATGGCCGTGCGGGAAGCCCCCTGATGGATATTGCGCACTGGGCGGCGGCGCATCGCCGCTCCATCCTGTTCCTGGTGGCCATCCTGGCGCTGGGCGGTATCGCCGCCGCGCTGCAGCTGCCCGTTGCACTGTTTCCACGTGTGGATTTCCCGCGCGTGGTGGTCTCGCTGGAGGCTGGTGACCAGCCCGCCGACCAGATGGTGATCGCTGTCACCCGGCCGGTGGAACAGGCGGTGCGTTCAGTCCCCGGTGTGGTCAGTCTGCGCTCCACCACCAGCCGCGGCAGCGCGGAACTGTCACTCAATTTCGGCTGGGGTGACGACATGGTTGCCGCCATGCTGCAGGTCGAATCTGCGGTCAATCAGGTGTTGGCGGAACTTCCGGCCGGCACCCGCTTCACGGTCCGGCGCATGGACCCGACCGTGTTTCCGGTCGCTGCTTACAGCCTGATCTCGGACACCAGGTCGTTGGTGGAACTCCGCGATTTCGCTACCTACCAGCTGGTACCGCTGCTGTCGTCGATCAACGGCGTCGCGGGGGTGACCACCCTGGGCGGGGAGGAGGCCGAGTACCGGGTCGAAATCGACCCCGATAAACTGGACGCCTATGGCCTGACCTTCAGCGATATCGCTTCCGCCCTATCCGCTACCAACGTGCTGCAGGCAATTGGTCGGATGGAGGACCACTACAAGCTCTACCTGATGCTGTCCGATACGCGGATCCGTTCACTGAAAACGATCGAGGAATCAGTTCTACGAAGTGGTACGGGCGGTCTGGTGCGGCTGGAGGACATCGCCCGCATCTACCCCGCCACGGTACCGCAATGGCTGCGGGTTACCGCCGACGGTCATGCCGCGGTGCTGGTGCAGATCTACCAGCAGCCCGGCGGCAATACCGTGCAGATCGTACAAGGTGTCAAACAGCGTCTGGAAGGTTTTCATGACAAGTTGCCCCCCGGTGTGACCATCTCCAACTGGTATGACCAGAGCCAGCTGATCACCGAGTCCGCCAGGAGCGTCCGGGACGCCATTGCGATCGGTGTGGGTCTGGCGGCCGTGGTGCTACTGATCTTTTTGCGCAGTGTGAAGATCACGCTCGTCGCGATCCTCATCGTACCCGCAGTACTGGCCAGCACCCTGCTGCTGCTGGACGTGTTGCAGATGAGTTTCAACATCATGACATTGGGTGGCATGGCAGCCGCCGTGGGGTTGATCGTGGACGATGCCATCGTCATGATCGAGCACATCATCCGGTGCCTGCGTAAACGCGGCCAGACTTCGGCACTGAGCATCCGCGAGGCTGCCATCGAATTCACCCCGCCGCTGGCGGGTTCCTCGGCGGCGACCATCGTGATATTCGCGCCGCTGGCATTTCTGAGCGGCGTCACCGGCGCTTTCTTCAAGGCCCTGTCGCTGACCATGGCCAGCAGCCTGTTTATCTCCTTCCTGCTGGCCTGGCTGGCGGTGCCGTTGCTCGCCGAGCACCTGCTGGGCGCCGGGGATGCGGAAAGGGAGGACATCGGCCCCGTTTTCGGGCGGCTGCTGCAGGCCCATCGCGGATTAATGCAGCGCCTCATGCAACAGCCTTGGTGGTTGCTGGCCGGCGTCGGGCCGCTGCTGGTTGTCGGGCTTATCGCCTACCAGCAGGTGGGTTCCGGCTTCATGCCGCACATGGACGAAGGCGGTTTCATCCTGGACTACCGCGCACCCGCCGGCACCTCGCTGGCGGAGACCGACCGCCTGCTGCGGCAGGTGGGCGACATTCTGCAGGCGAACCCGGCCGTAGAGACTTATTCACGGCGCACCGGGGCCCAGCTGGGCGGGGGGCTCACCGAGGCCAGCGAGGGCGATTTTTTCGTGCGTCTCAAGCCGTTGCCACGGCCACCCATCGATGCGGTCATGGACGACGTCCGCGGCCGCATCGAGAACGAGGTGCCCGGCCTGGAGGTTGAGATGGTGCTGCTCATGGAGGACCTGATCGGCGACCTCACGGCGGTGCCGCAGCCGATCGAGATCAAGCTCTACGGTGACCGGCCCGAAGAACTGCTCGCGGTGGCGCCCCGGGTGGCCGGGGCCATCGGCGGCATCGACGGTGTAGTCGACATAAATAATGGTGTCGTGCTGGCCGGTGATGCAGTCAATATCGTCGTCGATCGCGACAAGGCCGCGCTGGAGGGTATTGACCCTGACCTCGTCACACAGCAGCTCGTTGCCTGGTTCGCCGGGCTGGTCACCACCCAGGTGCAGGAAAACATCAAACTGGTGGGTGTGCGTGTCTGGGTGCCGTCCGCGGCACGTGACCGGATCAATGCCATCGACCGGATCTGGCTGCGTGCAGCGGATGGACATCGTATTCCCCTCAGGCGCATCGCCAGCGTGTCGGTGGAAACCGGTCAGCCGCAGATCAAGCGCGACAACCTCAAGCGCATGGTTGCGGTCACCGGCCGCATCAGCGGGCGTGACCTGGGCTCGACCATCCGGGATGTGCGGCAGGCCCTGGCAGAACCCGGGCTTTTGCCGGCGGACATGTACTACGAACTCGGCGGCCTGTACCAGGAACAGCAGACTGCGTTCCGTGGCCTGCTGGCCGTTTTCGTGGCGGCTCTGGCGCTGGTGTTCCTGCTGCTGCTGTTCCTGTACGAGGAATTTGCGGCGGCGGTCGCTATCATGACATCACCGCTGCTGGCCATGGCCGCGGTATTTACCGGCCTGTGGATAACGGGTACTGAGCTAAATATCACGGCCGTGATGGGAATGACCATGATCGTGGGCATCGTCACCGAGGTGTCGATTTTCTATTTTTCCGAATACCACGAACTGCTGCGTGGCGGCCACGACAGATTGACCTCACTGAGCCAGGCGGGTGGCAACCGCCTGCGGCCGATTGTCATGACCACGCTGGCCGCCATCCTGGCACTGCTGCCGCTAGCCCTGGCGCTGGGGCAGGGCTCTGCAATGCAGCAACCACTGGCGATCGCCATTATCTCCGGCCTGCTGGTGCAGGTGCCGCTGGTGGTGATCGTCATGCCGATGTCCTATCGATGGCTGGGTCGGGTGGAGGGCGCGCCGGTGCAGCATCCAGCCGGGAAGTCTGGAAGCCAGTAAACGTTGTCTGGGTTTCCGTGCATACGAGCGGGCGGATTATGCGACTGCTGAAGGAGATATTTCAGGCCATGCTCCGCCATGCAATGGATGCAGGGTTGCACGCGCATTACAGCAGGCTGGAAATCTGGATTGGATCCACTGAATGGCCAGTGATTCACCATATCAGTGCACTATGATTCATTGTGCACATTGACAGTGCGGCCGTGCTGCAACGGCCGGTGTTACCCGTGAGCCTGATTGCCAGCGTACCGGACCCCGGAAATCTCTGGAATTGATTCATCATCATGTGCCGCGTGGTGACTAATCAATCGCTAACTATCTGAATCCTCGGTGTGAGACTACTTCCCCATGCGCGTCCTGACGAGACGCGATATATGTTCCAAGGCCCAGTCGCTCGAACAGGCACTATTTGTGCATATATCTACCTATAGGATACCGATGGGTAGACACTGACACGCGGGAATACGGCATCATGGCACAACGGGCAATACGCGAATACGAAGGCAAAGGAATCTTTCAGGGCAACTGGTCCCGTTACTTCGGGCAGTTTCGTTATGACTTCAAGGCGGCATCGGTGGCCAGCGGCGAGGAGTTACGCGCCCTGGCCGCCGGGGAGGCCACTACCTGGCTGGTAGACGGCCCGCTGGTGGTCAAGCCGGACATGATCTTCGGCAAGCGCGGGCTCAATGGCCTGGTCTACTACCAGGTCGAACAACCGGGTGATGTCGGTCTGGAGGATGCGGTGCGCTGGATCGATGCCAGGCGCCGGGAGACGACCACCCTGCTCAGCGGCCAGCAGGGAGTGCTCAGCCGCTTCATCGTCGAACCGTTCGTTGCGCATGCCAGTGACGCTGAGTACTACATCTCCGCGGTGCTGGGCGACATGGCGGACGTGCTTACCCTGAGTGCCCACGGTGGTGTCAACATCGAGTCGAACTGGGACCGGGTCAGTGTCGTGGAGATCCCCGTCGACATCGACGGCGAGGGGCTGCAGCGACTGATCGCAGCCGCCGTGCCCGCCGCCGTCGTCGAGCGCGAGCGCTTCGAGCTGTTCGCCTGCGACTTCTATCGATTTTTCCGGGATCTGAATTTCGCCTATCTGGAGGTCAATCCTTTCTCGTTGTCCGGGGAAAACGTGCATCTGCTGGACCTGGTTGCCAAGGTGGACGATACCGCCGGCCACATGATGGAAGATCGCTGGGGGCCGCTGTATTTCCCGACGCCCTTCGGCATGAAGGCGCCGGGGCCTGAGGAGAAGGCCATCAAGGCAATCGACGATAACAGCGGCGCCTCGCTCAAGCTGACCGTCCTCAACCCGCAAGGTCTCATCTGGACACTGGTGGCCGGCGGCGGTGCCTCGGTGGTGTATGCGGACACCATCGCCGATCTGATCGGTGCCGGGGAACTTGCCAACTATGGAGAGTACTCCGGCAATCCGACGACCCAGGAGACCTATCAGTACACCTGCACGCTGCTGGACCTGATGACCCGCGGCCCGGACCCGCAGGCTCGCGAGAAGATCCTGTTGATCGGTGGCGCCATTGCCAATTTCACGGACGTCGCCAAGACCTTCACCGGCATCATCCGCGCCCTGCACGAATACGCGGAGCGGCTGCGTCAGGTCGGGGTGCGTATCTACGTGCGCCGCGGCGGTCCGAATTACGAAGTGGGCCTGCGCAACCTCAAGCAGGCGGCCGATGCCCTCGGCCTTCCAGTGGAGGTCCATGGCCCGGAGACCCACATGACGGATATCGCCAGGATGGCCCTCAGTGCCTAGCCGGACAACCAAAACTGCCAGCCGTCCCGAATCAGCGCCAGCGGGAGAGGATTCGCCGGGATCACCGTTGTTCGATCGCGATACCCAGGCGATCTTCTGGAACAATCACCAGGCGGCCATTCAGCGCATGCTCGACTACGATACACTCATCGGACGCGAGCGGCCCTCGGTCGCCGCCATCGTTTCGGCGACAGCCGGCAGCCGCTTCGGCAAATTTTTCTTTGGCACCAGCGAAGTGCTGTTGCCGGTCTACAGGACCAAGCACGAGGCCGTGGCCGCCCACCCGCGGGCCACCGTGCTGCTGAACTTCGCTTCGTTTCGCCGCGCCGGCCGCATCACCGAGGAGGCGCTGGAACTGCCGGGTATCCGCACCATCATGATCACGGCCGAAGGTGTGCCGGAGCGGCATGCGCGGGCACTCAAGCTGCAAGCCCGCCGGCTGGGCAAGATACTCATCGGGCCGGCCACGGTCGGCGCCATCGTGCCGGGTGCCTTCAAGACTGCCAACATCGGGGGCACGATCGAGAATATTCTGGCCAGCAAGCTGCAACGGCCCGGCAGCTGTGGCCTGGTGACCCGTTCCGGCGGGCTGTTCAACGAACTGGCGCATATTATCGCGCTGAACTCCGACGGTATCACCGAGGGTGTCGCGATCGGCGGCGACCGCTTCGCCGGCTCCGGTTTTCTCGAGCACCTGCTGCGCATGCAGCGCAATCCCCGGATCAAATACCTGCTGCTGCTGGGTGAAGTCGGGGGAACCGAGGAATACCGTGTGATCGAGGCCGTCCGCGACGGCCGTATCAGCAAACCGGTCATCGGCTGGTGCATCGGGACCATTGCGGAGCATTTTTCCACCGGTGTACAGTTCGGCCACGCCGGTGCCAGCGCAGGCAGCGACCAGGAGACCGCCGTCAGCAAGAATGCCGCCATGCGAGCAGCCGGTTTCCACGTGCCGAAGAGCTTCAACGACCTGCCCGAGATCATCAATGCACTGCACCGGGAATTGCATGCCGAGGGGGTGATCGGGGAGATCGCCGAGCCGCTGGTGACGCCCTTGCCGGAAGACTGCCAGACCGCGTTGAGTGCGGGGCGGGTGCGCAAGCGCACCCATTTCACCTGCACCATCTCGGACGACCGCGGCGACGAGGCGACTTATGCGGGACTGCCCATCAGCCGGGTGGCGACCCCGGATACCGGCTTCGGCATCGGTGATGTCATTACCCTGCTGTGGTTCAAGAGGCGCTATCCGCAATGGGCCCGTGAGTTCCTGGAGACGGTGATCAAAACGGTTGCCGACCACGGTCCGGCGGTAAGCGGTGCGCACAACGCCCGTGTCACCGCGCGTGCCGGCAAGGATCTGATCAGCGCGTTGGTGAGTGGTCTGCTGACCATCGGTCCGCGTTTCGGCGGCGCCATCGACGGTGCCGCACGCTGGTTCCGCCATGGCCAGGCGGAGGGGATGTCCGCCGCCCGTTTCATCGATTACATGGCCGGGGAGGGACGCCTGATTCCCGGCATCGGCCACCGCATCAAGTCGCTGCGCAATCCCGATCTGCGGGTCGAGGGTATCACCCGCTATGCCCGTGAGCACTTCCCGGAAACCCCGCTGCTGGATTACGCCCGGGAGGTGGAGCAGCTGACCACCCGGAAAAAGGACAACCTCATCCTCAACGTGGACGGCGCGGTGGGGGTGCTCATGGTGGACATGTGGCGCGGTCTGGGCTACACCGGGAGCGAAATCGACCAGTTCATCGAGTCCGGTACTTTGAATGCCTTTTTCGTGCTGGGACGATCCATCGGCTTCATCGGTCACATCCTGGATGAAAAACGCCTCAACATGCCTCTCTACCGGCATCCCTACGATGACATCCTCTACGACGTGGTCCCGCAGGGTGCTGATGCCTGAGGTCTGTTGAGGACGCATGTGACGCCAGGGGATGTGGCGGGGAGTTGGGATGCCGGGTGCTGACTACCTTTCGCAGTGGGTATTGGGCTGATTTCCCCTGGGTATCGTATTCGCCCACACCCGGCAAGTCGAAGGAGTACTAGCTTGATATACGCCCCAGGTGGAAGTTTCTGACCTCGGTTTCGACCACCTGGAGGTTGTTCAGCCGCCGGTCCGGTATCCGGCTGCGGTCGAAGGGTACGATACAGCCATTGCTGTCGGTCAGGGGGAATTCCCTTTTCGGTGCATAGCTGCGACGTTGTCCGTATCTTTTGTCCCGCATGTTCATGTTCCCTCCGGCGATATCCACTGCCGGTAGACTCTCAATGTCCAACAGCATAAGAGATGCTTGTCGTTGTGGATATTGTTCGTTGGTGCAAGCTGCCGGCGAACGGCCCGGGACTGGGTTACTCACTCGCCGTCGAGGCGTTCCACGTCCACGGCGACCTGTAGCTGATGTCCCGGATCACCACCATAGATTACACCTTTCAGGGGGGTGACGTCGGAGTAATCCCGTCCCCAGGCGGTGGTAATGTGGCGGTCCAGAGGGATCTGGTTGTTGGTGGGGTCGAAATCCAACCAGCCGTTATCGGGCAGGAATACCGAGAACCAGGCATGAGATTCATCCTTCCCGCGCAGTTTTACCTCACCCGGCAGGGGCAGGGTTTCGATGTAACCGCTCACGTAGCGTGCCGCCAGACCCAGGCTGCGCAGACTGGCGATGGCAAAGTGGGCGAAGTCCTGGCAGACACCGCGACGGCTGGCCAGCACCTCGCTTAGCGGTGTCGAGATGGTGGTGTAACCAGGGTCATAGGTGAAATCCGCATGGACCCGTTGCATCAGGTCATTGACGCCCTCGAGCAGCGGGCGGCCCGCGGGAAAGGATGCCGAGGCGTAGTCCGCCAACGCGGCATCCGCCGCGGCCAGTGGTGAGTCCAGCGTGAACTGGCGCTGTTCATTCAGCTCCGCGGTCCGCGCATTCGCCAGGCGTTCCCGGACCTCGTCCCAGGGGGCGTCGGTATAGAGCGGCAATTGTCCGGCCTCCAGGTGAAGGACGATCTCACTGCTCGCGGTGACGGTCATGGACTGGTGCGGCTGCTGGATGGAGAAATAGCACAGGTGGTTGCCGAAGAAATCGGCGTGTTCGGCAAAATCGCCCGGCAGGGGGGCGATGCGCAGCTGATGCTGCACACACTGCTGCCGGCTGCTGTCACGCGGGTGCAGGTGTGCCAGGTTATGGCACTGGTTTACGGTACCGCTGTAAAGATATTCGGTGCGATGCGTGACCCGGTACTTCATGCGGTGACGGAACCTGTATTGACCAGCTGGTGGGGGATTTCGACGTGCATGAAGTAGCTTGCGGCCAGCGCGCTCGCGCTGCTGGCTATGGCCTGTTCGAGATCGATCAGCAGGGACTGCAGTTCAGCGCGCAGGCCGCCGGAATCCTGTGCCAGCCGATCCGCGTCCGCCAGGCTGAGCCGGGTGCGTGCTTCCAGAATCAAGCGCATTTCCGGCTTGTAGGGCCGGGTTGCCTGCCCCGGCAGGGCATCCAGATGACGCCGGATATCGTTGACTTGGTAACTGAGCGAGCGGGCGTTGCTGTCGTCGAGCAGCAGCAGGTCCAGTGCTGCGGCCGGTTGCGGCGGGTTGCGGTAACGGCGTCGGTACAGCGTCAGGCATTCGCTAACCGACAGCAGCGACTCCAGCAGAAGGGCCTCGATCTCCGCGGGCTGGCCGACAGGCAGCACCGCCCGCAGCAGTGCGAGCTGTTGCAGGGCGCGTTCGATGCGCCTGCCGAGCCGCAGGAAGTGCCAGCCGAGTTCCCGGCTCATGCTTTCACCCGTGGCGCCGGCGAGAGCCATCAGCGCGGTGGTGATACGGTCCAGTACGTCTTGCAGGAACTGTGCATCATTCCCGGCGACCCGGTCCAGCCCGGCCAGTTCATCCCCGAGGTCATTGATCACCCTGCGGGTGTCCGAGGAAACCAGGTCGATCACCACGTAGGCGGCCTTCAGGAAGGCCGCCAGGTTTGCGGCCAGCGAGCCGCTGCGTTTCCGGTTCACCACGAGGTCGATGATTTCGGCCAGGGGTGACTTCAGCCGTGCATCACTGCCATCACCCACGAAGCCCGGGTAGGTCGTGCTTATGTGGGTGAGTCCACGCAACAGGATATCGAGGGTGTTACGGGAAGCAGGGTCCCCCGATTGCAGGGTCTCGTTACGGCGCAGATGGATGGTGCGCAGCAGGCGAATCATGGCCTCGGCGCGCTCGGCGTAGCGCGCGGCCCAAAAGAGGTTTTCCGCCGCCACTCCGGGTAGGGTTTCCCGGGGTTGCGTCAAGGACGGCGGCGCCTGTGACAGCAGCGTTTCCGTCGACTCGGGTTCCGAGGCCAGCACCCAGGTGTCCTTGCTGACGGCTCCGGCCTGGCTGGAGACGATGTGGATGTCTGCTGCGGCGCCGACGCGGGTGAGACCCCCGGGCATGACCACGTAGTTGTCCTGGCTGGCGACCAGGAAGCTGCGCAGTACGGCCGGCCGGGGCTCCAGCAGGCCGTTGTTCAGCGTG